>Ga0099792_10001026_pt1 | contig 10218 bp, 12 predicted proteins | sample Rivendell_Oct201_8_FD_83780 | JGI IMG/M metagenome (GOLD analysis project Ga0099792, IMG submission 83780) | Vadose zone soil microbial communities from the Eel River Critical Zone Observatory, Northern California, USA -... | ecosystem: Environmental > Terrestrial > Soil > Vadose zone >...
ATTCTGTTCAAGACGAACTTGAATCTGCGCTCCGAGACCGAGCCTGACCATCTTCGGTTTGTGCTTTCAGAAATCCGACGGTTGCTGTACAGCCACGCCAAGGTTGAAACGGCCAGCGTTCGCGTGCGATTGAGCGATATCGCCCCGAGTGCTTACAACATCGAAGTTTTTTGTTACATCCTGACCCAGGACTTCAACGAATTTGCGGCGGTGCGCGAAGATCTATTTCTGCATATGATCGGCATGGTAGGCGAATCCGGTACCGGATTCGCGCTCCCCTCGCAAACCCTTTACCTGGGGCGCGATTCAGGATTGGAAAAAGAGAAGGCTCAGAACGCGGTCAAGAAAATTGCAGAATTGCGGGATGGGAAGCAGTTGCCCTTCCCCGACTTCGCGGAAAAAGAAATCTCGTCCTTCCGTGGATCGATTGACTATCCGCAGCCGGAGTCGGCGTTGCGCAATGAGAAGGCGGATTCGGAACCCAAGCATTAGGCGTTAGCAGGCTTAGTGCGCCCTCAGCGGCTGAAGCCGCGGTGATGGTGGAGCATTTACGGTGCGGCTTGAAGCCGCACCCTTTCAAAGAAACGTCAAAGCCATGGCGGTTTCAAGCAACTCAAAGGCCCTGGCCGTTTCAAAGCAACATCAAAGGCCCTAGCTTTTTCGCGGCTGCCAGGAGCGGGAGTTCTGGGGGCGAGTCAACCACGACAACAGCAGGTGTGTCGGGAAATACACGACCAAAGGTAGCGCCAACAGGTATCCCAGCAGATAGACCAAGCCCGGCACGACATGCTGTTCGTGGAAGAATGGGCCGCGGGCCCAGTTCACGTCGTGCTCTGGGCGCCAGAAGTAGTTGATCGGCGCCACGATCCAGGTTGTGAGCGTCTGATATTTCCAGCCGCGGCGGTCGTAGCCTAAGCGCCTTATCGCCCACAGCAACAGCGGTGGCGTCACTATGTGAAACAGGCTGAGCAGGCGAATCAGCAAGGGAACATTCGGGTCGAACATGAATTCTGTTCCGCCGATGACGTGACGACCCGTGACAACGGCGGTCGCGAGATCCACGGTGAAGAGCGTTTGAAACGCCAGCAATCCGCAAGCCTGCCATGAAAATATCAGCGGGCTTTCCAGCCACAAAGCTACGCCAATGAGGATGTTTCCGATGTCGCAGAAAAATAGAAAATTCTGCAGGCCGTAGTGCCGCCAGTAGAGCGGCAGCCAGGCGATTATCCAGACGGTCCACGTGAGTTTGAGCCACAGTGGCACTCGCATGGAGGACCATTGTACGCAGGTCAGTTCCGGAAACCGGCTGTTTTTGGCACGCGTACAAGAGCGATTGGAAGCACTCGCAGTGCGCGGTCGGTCCGCATTCTACTCACGCACCTTGAATATGCGTCCACAAAAAGCGGCAAACCGCGAATTACCTGCGTAACTTGATGGCTCTGACGCAGGTACCTACGATGCTCTTAGTATGAGCTACAAATCTCTCCTCTTCTGTCCCGATGAAAAGACTGCACGCACGGTGACGCAGGTGCTGACCGAGTTGGAGTTTGCCGTCGAGCCCTGCGGCGAGCCCTTCGCCGCCGTCAAGAAATTGATGGAAGAGCACTTTGACGCCATCGTGGTGGATTGCGATAACGAACAAAACGCCACGCTTCTGTTCAAGAGCGCGCGCAATTCGACGTCAAACCAGGCGTCGTTGACAGTGGCCGTGGTGGAGGGGCAGGCGGGGGTAGCGAAAGCATTCCGGATTGGCGCAAATCTGGTGCTCACCAAACCGATCAATGTAGAACAGGCAAAGGGAACGCTACGGGTGGCACGCGGACTGCTGCGCAAAGGGGAATCGGCACAGTCGGGCGCTCCGATTGGGACGAGACAGGCACCAGCGCCGCTGTCAACACAGATTGACATTACGGTGCCGTTTCCGCCAGTTCCTGTGAAGCCTGCGGTTCAGCCGCCAAGTGCGGGTGCGCCGACGCCGCGTCCATCCGGTCCTTCTGCTCCATCGGCTCTCTGGCAAGTCGCAAATCCGGCGAGTTCAGAGGTAGCCAGTCCAGCTTCCGCGGCACACGATCAGGATGTCCTCGATATCGACGGAGAAGCTTCTGCCGCAGTTCCCGCCCTGAACGCCGCCGCGCCTTCGAAGGCTACGTTGAGCATGGGCAAGGCTACCTTTGGTACTGGGGCCGCAAGCGCACCAGCACTTGCTCGATCGGGAGCGGATCCCTCTGTGGTTGAACCTAGCGCCTTCAAAGGAGCAAGCGCGGCTGAAGCCTCCTTCGAGAAAGCGGCAGAATCCGGCATGAATGAATCCTCCGTCTCTATGACCGTTGGCTCTGCACCGTCCTTCTCTTATGGAGCCGATGCTTCAGAGCCGTCGAGTGGGGGAAGCAAAAAAGTCTTGATTGGTATCGCTGCAGCAGTCGTGGTCGCAGTAGGCCTGTACGCCGGCTGGACACAATTCAGAGGACGAGCGACTGCCGCTTCGAGTGATTCGAAATCGACGACCCCGGTTTCCGATGCTGCTGCGCCTGCGAGCAACCCTCGAGCAGCAGTGTCGTCAGCGACGGCGCCCGCGTCTACGACAATGTCCTCGCGGAGCCCGCAGACGGCTTTGCAGCTGAAGGCGGTAAAACCTGCAGTCGCGACAACCGTTGCCGACAGCAACAATCCTTCCGCGAAGGATGAGGAGCCCGCGACGAAAAGTCCGTCAAAAGCCTACAGCTCTTTGGCCGCGTCCAAACCAGACACTGCGCTCAAACCCGCCACAGCACCGATCGTCATGAAAAAAGGTGCAGCATCGCCTTCACCGGCGAACGCCGCCGATACGCCCGCTCCGAATGTGATGGTCGCTGCGACGAGCACTGGTGGTTCGCTTCCCAACCTGATCGGCGATCCTGGCCCCTCGGCAAAGCCGGTACTGCAGACACTAAACGTCTCGCAGGGTGTATCCCAGGGACTGTTGATAAAGAAAGTTCAGCCCACTTATCCATCCAACGCGCTTCACATGCACGTTGAAGGAGCAGTGCAGTTGCTGGCGACGATCGGCAAGAGCGGCAACATTTCCGCAGTTAGAACTCTGAGTGGCGAGCCTCTATTAGCGAAGGCAGCACTGGACGCAGTGAAGCAGTGGAAATACAAACCGTATTATCTCAACGGCGAGCCGGTTGAAATCCAAACTCAGATCACCGTCAACTTCAAGCTGCCGCACTAAGCTATTGAGCAAGAGGTAATAACAGCACGCAGAGCATACCCGCATTGCAGAGCGGATCGGTTATGCCGAAGGCTATCCTCGGCAGGCGTTCGGTTTAGGCTCATTCAATTGTCCTCCCCGTCCAAGTAAAATGTTCATCCACTCTTAGTCGGGGCGTGATCTCACGCCGATAAATCTTGCTTTCCTTCGGTTAAGCCAAACATTAAAACCCAGCGGCTGAACAGTTTGCTGAAAAAGTTGCATTGCAATCGGAGGAGCAGCCTCAGCGGCTAAAGCCGGATTGATTTTGTGGCACTTACGGCGCGGCTCGAAGCCGCGCCCTTTCAAAACAAAACCAAAACTGGAGTTTTTCAGCAAACTGTGAAGCCGAACATAGTTCAGGCAATTTACCGTTTGAGACTACGCAAATGTCGTAAAGGTCTCTTGCCCTGATTACTTACTGGAAGAATTCGGTCATGTCGGGAGCGATGGCAGCGGCGCCGGGGAAGGTGTCGACGCCGGAGCCGGCCAGGGTCAGGCGTAGAAGACTCTGGTGCTGGTAAAGAGTCTGCGAGGTGTAATTCTTTTTTGACTTGGAGCTGACGATGATGGTGGCGACGCGGCCTCCGCCGTGAGCGTTGTCGCTCTGGGCGGCTTCGTCGAAGGTGATGACCAGCAGACCGCTGGACTGGAAGCCCGGGCTGGCGAGGACTGGAGCGATATTTGTCTGGAGCCAGGCGTCGGCCTGGGCGAGCGAGCCGTCGTGGGCGTCGTCGAGCACATTGGGAGTGATGAAGGAATATTGCGGCAACGAATTGTTGGCGATGTCGGTGGCCAATTGCGCGGTGGAGACGATGTTCCCGGCCTGCGGAGCATTGCTCTGCACGTCGGAGAAGTAGGAAAAGGGATCGTGGCGACGGACGTAGGGGTAGACGTCGGCGGCAGGTCCGGTGGAAGGAAGGCTTTCCACGTAGCACTTCCACGTTTTGCCGGCCTTGGTCAGTTCACGAATGACATTGTCATCTGTGATCGTGCCGGAGAAGCTATCGGTATTAGTTTCCAAAAGGCCGGTGGTCAGCATGAAGTAGTTGGGCAGCGAAGGATGTGCGTTGCTGTAATACTGCGTGGCCAAGCCGTATTGCTGGGCCAGGCTATTCAGATAGGGCATGGCGGAGTTGCCGATGACCTCGGCGTAACTGTGGTTTTCTTCGACGACCACAAGCACATGAGAGAACGTGGGTTGGTTGGGCGGAACGGGCGTTTGGACGGGGGGAGGGCCGCCGCTTACGCCGGTTCCTCCTCCGCAGGCGAGTCCGAGGGCGGCGAAAAGGCAGAGAAAGATTAGTGAGACGATTGCGGCGGCGCCGACGGGTTTGAACGGGCGGATCACTGTGGCTCCCTCTCGGCCAGAGCGGGTTGTGGCGCCGACGACGGCAGATATTTTGTTGTGTCTAGGCGGCTTTTTGTTGCTCGACGTCGTCCTGTTTAGCCGCAATTTCGAGGTGTTCGTGCTTGATGTCGAGGCGAAGGCGGTTGTAGATGCTCATGTACTGGTTGGCCACCCAGACCAGGGCGAAGAGGGCGACGAGATATCCGCGCCAGCCGGTGTAGAGCATGCGGAAGCGGGTGATAATCAGGAATATGGCCGCGATGTAGTGACTGAAACAGTATTCGCAGGTGAACAGATAGAAAAATTTGCGCCGGGAGAGAGTGCGTGCCTGCCGGATCTGGCGCTGACAATATTCTCGCGACTCACGAAAGAATTCTTCGTGGGTGATGGTCCAAGCAACGCAAGCGACGGGAATGGCCAGCATGAGCAGCCAGCCCAGTTGGACTGCGAGCGGAATGGGTAGAGCGGGCATGCCTTGGTTGGATGCGTGGCGGGGCTGAGAGTTGTAGAGACGTAGCAAGCTACGTCTCTACAGGGGGACCGTTATTGGCTACATGATTACGAATACTGCTACGCGGACGCCGGGATGGAGCAGGTCGAAGAGGAAGTAGTCTCCATCGATATAGTCCACGTAGACGTCGTCGGTGTAGGCCCACTCAGCGGGCCATGGATCAACGATTTCGAACCAGTAGCCGGAGTACTGAAAGCGAGGCTGGCCTTCAACTACCACCGGACGGCTGATCACAAAAGTGTGGGGACGTCCGAAACTGGCGCGGAACTTCTCATCGGGAATGTGAGCGCTCTTGCCCGCTGGGCGCGCGTGTGAGTTTTGTTGAGCCTGGCCGTGTTCCTCACGACCGGGCTTGGCTTGGTCGCGTTCGGGCCTGGCGTTTTCCGTTTGCGGATTCCTTTCGTTCTGCTGCTTCGGGGGCCTAGCTTCTTCCTGCCGGGACGGCTTAGTTTCATCCTGCCTTGGCGGCTGGGCGTCATTCTGACGGGCTGCAGGGGCGGCGTCACGGTTCGACTCCGGCCGGGCTTCTTCATGTTTTGGCGGTTTAGGATCGTCATTCGGTTGCTGCGCATACAGGGCCGGGACACAGAGCAAGCACATTGCACTGAGAATAACTCTTATCCGATTCATCTTCATTGCTGTTGCCTCCATCACGACCAGTTTCTTGCGTCAACGGGGTCCGCGAAACTATTGCCGAATAGTCGGCTTACGTCAGATGCGGGGCACCGCAGCCAGGGATGCCGTTATGGTCGTACAGGGAAGACCTGAGGATAACTTGGGTTTAATGGGGGATTGGCAAGTGAAGCTGGTGGTAGTAGGCTGGGTGTTCTCAAAACAAGAAAAAAAGGAACTGCCCCCCATGACCTTTCGAGAAGAGAAGCAGCCGCAGGACTTCCACAAGATGTGCAAGCAAGCGGAGAGGGATCATGAGTCCAAGAAGCTGGCTGTGCTCATCGAGCGAGTGAAGCGGCAACTTGAAGAGCGCGAAATTGGTGGCCGATCTGGACTTGTGCCACCAAAACCACCCCTAGCGGCTTGGACTACGGATAAGAGCTTTTTGCGGGTTCCCAGTCGTACTGCTTTGTTCGAGCGATAGAGTCTTCCTGTTTCGCAGTCTTCCTGTTTCGCCGCGTGCTCCATCAAGCGGTTCTGGCGCGACCATTTTCCTGTCTGCTGCGCTCGTGCTTGATGCGCTGGGAGAGGAGTCGCTTGGCTCTTTCCAGTTCGGCGCGCCGTGTTGCGCTGAGGCCTCGACCTCCCCGATTGATGAAATAGTTCAACATGCGCATTCCGGAGCCTGGGCCCTTAGGTGAAACTTTTTTCGAGGCGAGGGACCGGGCGATGGTAGCTGCGTCCTTAGTGAAAAGGCCTTCGGGAGGGAAGGTGGAAACGGTCTTGACGGTCGCCACCCATCGAGGCCCGGACTTAGCTTTGGATTTGGAGCGGCGATGGGTCGTGGCCTTCCTGCTTTGAGCCGACTTCCTCTTTTTTCTGGTGGCTGCGGACATGAGGCCTCCTGGTGACGGAGATGAAACATGGGTTGCGGGAGAATGGAATAAGGCTGCGTGGAGATTCAATTTCAACGGAGACCCGTGACTGGCACGGTCTAACGGCAACTGACCAGCCTTACCGGGCATCTATTCTGGGCCGGCGATTTGCCGAATATAGATGAGCCCAAATGAGTTTGGATCGCTGACACTGTTTCTTTTCCTGATTCTTGCCGCTGCGAGACTGTTGGGGGATCTGTTTTCCCTGCTACGCCAACCCAGGGTGATTGGGGAGATTCTCGCAGGTGTTCTCGTGGGTCCGTCTCTGCTGGGATACTTTGCACCACGCTTGTCGGTGATTCTGCTGCCAGAGGCGGAGCATTCGGCCACCTCCTATGCCGCGGTGCTCATGTTCCTTTACAACTTTGGTCTCTTATTGCTGATGTTTGTTTCTGGCGCCGAGACCAAAGGACTCTTCAACCGAGAGAACCGGCGCGAAGTGGCTTGGCTGGGAGCGATTGGCACAGGGCTGCCTTTTCTTCTGGCCCTCGGGATTGTTCCGTTCCTGCCATTGGAAGCTCTTGCGGGGCCGGTGAGTTCGCATACACCTTTGCTTCTGGTTGTCGGCATTGGGGTAGCGGTCACGTCGATTCCCGTTATCTCAAAAATCCTGCACGATTTGCAGATCCTTCATACCCGCTTTGCGCGGCTGATTTTGAGCGTGGCGGTCATTGAAGATGTTGTGCTATGGGCGGTGCTGGCGGTTGCTACTGCGTTAGCTGGGTCGGGCACGATTCCAAGGCAGAAGATTGTGGTGCACATTGCCGTGACCCTGCTCTACTTTGGCGCGGGATTGCTGCTGGGGCCCGACCTTGTAGGAAGGCTAACGTCGGCAAGGTGGAACAGCGTGGCGCAGAAGTCACCCACCGCATACGTGATTGTTCTATTGCTGGCGTATGCGGCGCTGGCCGCGGCGTTCAATATCAGCCTGGTATTTGCCGCGTTTCTGGCGGGTTACGCGATTGTGAAGACCGAAAAACCTTTGATTACGGGGTCAATCGCGTCCATTTCTGATTTCGCGTTTGCGGCATTCATTCCGATCTATTTTGCGGTGGTGGGGTATAGGTTGGACCTGAGCAAGAGTTTCTCATTCACCATGCTGGTGATTTTCCTGGCAGGGTCGTCCCTGGTGAAACTGTTTTCCGCTGGGCTGGGTGCAAGACTTGCGGGCTTTCGCACGGGCGATGCGGTGAACCTTGCGGTGACGCTGAACGCCAGGGGCGGGCCCGGAATCGTGCTGGCCAGCGTGGCCTTTGATGCGGGAATTATCAATGCGCGGTTTTATACGACGATGGTGCTCGTCGCAATCTTGACGAGCCAGGCAGCGGGCGCATGGCTGGCGCACCTGCTGCGGAAAGGAAAACCTTTATTGGAGGGGCAGAGCGCTCAAGGCGTGGCGGGATTGACTCAGGTACCTGCATCGGAGGCGGCTGCCTGAGGCGAAAGGTTTTCACAGCCCGCGTATTGTTTTGAGCTAGAATGAACAAGCGTTTTGCCGGGGGAACTTGCCACTTGGCCAGACGGGTTTGCCGGTTGCCTTCCCCCAGGAGGTAATAGATGTACCGGCCCTATTCGAGTTCTCTGGCGAGCTCCCGTCCGTTTCTGGATGTGGAGTCTCAAATCCGCGGTTTGACACAGGATTTTGTAACCTCTTTCAATACCGGAAATTACGACCTTGTCGCGGGACTGTTTGCTTCCGATGGTGTATTCATGGCGCCGCATCATGAGCCGGCACAAGGACAAAAGGCCGTGGAGCATTTGCTGCGTAAGTTCAGTGAGGCCGGCTATGGGGATCTGCGCGTGGAGACCACGCGAGTGGAATATTCCGGAGACATGGCGATGGAGACTGGACGATATTCGGTTGCGATCCGCCAATCGAACGGGACAACCGTAGCGGACCGCGGGAAGTATCTGAAGGTGTGGCGGCGGCTGGGCGCGTGGTTGATCATGGCCGATTGCTGGAGCAGTAATCTCCCATTAGCCGATGAATAGCATGCCTTCTGGGGCGGGAGATTTTTTGGTGCGACTCGTCGATGAGTCGGTCTGTTTTCCCAGCAACTGAACCCGAAGATTATGCCGTCCGGGAGTGTGCCCGGTACTTTTATTCGTTCGCCGCGTTTTAGCGGCGGCTCTCTTGCCACTCTGCACTCCACGGCTTGTGCGACCATTTCGCATCGACTGACATGCGGACGGCGGTCCGTCTACAATGGCAGCTCGGGATTACATCCAATTCATGGATTGAGGAGAAAGCGATGGAACGCAAGGCGAGCGCAGTGTGGAAGGGCGGACTAAAAGATGGGAAGGGATCGATTTCGGCGCCCGGGGGTGTGCTCAACAACACTCCTTATTCGTTTACGACGCGGTTTGAGAATGCTCCGGGGACGAATCCGGAAGAACTGATCGCAGCGGCTCATGCGGCATGCTTTTCGATGGCGCTGTCGGCGCAACTGGGCGGGGCGAACCTGACTCCGGAGAGCATTTCGACGAACGTGACCCTGACCATGGAGAAACTGGATTCGGGGTGGACGATTACTACGAGCCACATTGACGTTGTGGGGAAGGTTCCTGGGGCGGACGCGGCGACCTTTCAGAAGTATGCGGAAGCGGCGGAGAAGGGATGCCCGGTATCGAAGGTACTGAATGCGAAGATCACGATGAATGCGAAGCTAGGGAGCTAGGGCCAGGTTCCGGGCCTCGGACGTCAGACCTCAGACGTAGGGCGGTCGAAATTCATAACCACAAAGGCACTGAGGTACACGAAGGTACGGTCTTCAGCTTTTTTTCGTGTTCCTTTGTTTCCGTTGGTTGAGGTTCGTACACTTCTTTGAGCATCGCTGGTTTGACAGCCAGCGATGCCTCTGTAGAATGGAGATGCAGTTCTTTCCTGGAGGCGGGCTTTGTGGTCCGCCGAATCCGACCCACTTCTGCCGAAGTGGCGGAAACTGCCGCAGTCATAATCCAGGCCATCGTGGCGGAATTGGCAGACGCGCATGGTTCAGGTCCATGTACCCGCAAGGGTGTGGGGGTTCGAGTCCCTTCGATGGCACCATCTCTACTTTTTAGCTCGTTCACGTCGACTTAGAAATCCGAGTTGGCTTTACTCCGTGCCTTTCGAGATATCCTTTCTTCTTTTTTCGCCCCTCTCACTCATTGACTCGCTGTCGCGAAGTAATGCTTTCAAGAATCAAGTTTCTGTCACACTGGTAAAATGCGGGACCGGAGGTTGGCGATGAGTTCCGCAACTGCAGACGCTGAAAAGCGCACATGGCCCTGGCCGGATTCGCTGGATGCGATGGTGGCCGCACCGGACCATCACACCGTTGTGCTGGAGAACGAACAAGTCCGAGTGCTGCGTACTCGGATTCTCCCGGGACAGACGGTGCCCGTGCATACCCATTGCTGGCCGAGTGTGCAGCTCATTGTGACCTGGAGCGATTTCGTCCGGCGGGATCATCTGGGCAATGTCATGCTGGATACGCGGACGGTCTCTGAAAGTCCCAAGCTCAACACGCCCTTATGGCATCCAGCGCTGGCGCCGCATTCGGTCGAGAACGTGGGCGGAGCGGAAATCCACGCTTTG
>Ga0099792_10001027_pt1 | contig 10217 bp, 5 predicted proteins | sample Rivendell_Oct201_8_FD_83780 | JGI IMG/M metagenome (GOLD analysis project Ga0099792, IMG submission 83780) | Vadose zone soil microbial communities from the Eel River Critical Zone Observatory, Northern California, USA -... | ecosystem: Environmental > Terrestrial > Soil > Vadose zone >...
CACCCCCGGCGGCCGACCCCAGTACCCGAATTTTCACGACGAGGTAGGCGCCGCCCGCGAACGCGGGCGCACACCTTCGCTATTCAGCGATTGAACACATACATCGTTATTTCCATACCGAACCGCAATTCAACCGCTTGTGGGGTTTCCCAGGTCATATCGACGCTCCTCTAGATGGTACGGGCCCATGGTCCTCCCGATGCCCGATTCGTCGAATCAGCGGCATCATGAAACGCGCCTCATGATTTTCATGAGCATCGCCCGGTGCGCGCGCCGCCGGGCACGGCCCTGGTACCATGCTGCAATGAGATTGCGGACCCGCTTGAATCTCGTCGTGGCCGGCCTCAGCGCCGCGTTCGTGATCGTGCTGATCGCAGCCGAGGTTCAAAGCACGCGGAATTCCGTGCGCGAGGAGATCGAGGCGGCCAACCGCGTGGCGTCGCAGCTCCTGGGCCGCCTCGCCGCGGTCTACTCCCAGGTTGGGGGACCTGACCTGGTGCTGCAGTTCCTGCAGCAGCTCGGCCGGGTCCGCGCCAATGAGGTGTCCCTGCAATCGGCCGCGGGAGAGATCCTGTACCAGTCACCGCCGGCAACCTACAAGGCCGGGCGCGAGGCGCCTGTGTGGTTTGCACATCTCCTGGCTCCGCAACCGGCGAAATATACCTTTCCGCTGCGCGGCGGCGTGCTGCTGGTGGTGCAGGCGCAGCCTTCGCGCGCCGTGCTCGATGCATGGGATGACGTCACTCGGCTGTCCGCCATCGCCGCGGCCATGTTCGTCGTCGCGAACGCGCTCGCGTTCTGGTCCGTGAAGCGGGCGCTCGAGCCCTTCCCGGTCATCGCGGACGGTCTCGAGCGCATTCAGCAGGGCGACCTCGCCTTCCGTCTGCCGAGCCTCGCGGGCGCTGAAGCCCATGCGATCGGCGCCGCCTTCAATCGCATGGCGCAGGCAGTGCAAGACAAGGTTCTCGCCGAGCGCAAGGCGCATGATGCCGAGGCGCGCCTCGAGGAACGGCGCGAAATGGCTTCCCTGGCGGATCAGCGCGTCGAAGAGGAGCGGCGCCTGATCGCACACGAGCTGCACGACGAATTCGGTCAATCGGTCACTGCGATCCGCAGCCTCGCGCTGGCGATCGCGAGCCAGGGGGGCATGCGCGATCCCGCGACCGGCGACATCGCGAGACTGATTTCAGAGGAAGCGGCGCGCTTGTACGACGCCATGCATGGCCTCATTCCCCGGCTCACTCCCCTGTCGCTGGATACTCTGGGGCTGGCCGCGACTCTCGAGAGCTTGGTGCGCGACTGGCAGCGGCGCCACCCGTCGGTCGCTCTTTCGCTTCGCCGGGAACTCCCCATTGAACTCGGACCCAGCATCACGCTCGCGATTTACCGGGTGGTACAGGAGGGCCTGATCAATGCCCTGCGGCACGCGCGCGCCTCGCGGGTGGATATCGCCGTGCAATGCGATGCACGGCGCATCGTCGCCACCGTGGCCGACGACGGCATCGGGCTGCCCGCCGATTGGTCGCGGCCCGGGCATTTTGGATTGCGTGGTTTGTCGGACCGCGTGCAGCAATTGGGCGGCACGTTTACCGTCGGCAATCAGGCCGGACGCGGCGTCTGCCTCTCCGCCGACATACCCTTGGGTGATCAGGCGTGATTCGCGTGCTGCTGGTCGACGATCACGCCGTGGTGCGCATGGGATTTCGCCTGTTGCTTCAATCGACCGCGGAAATGTCGGTGGTCGCCGAGGCCGACAGCGGCGAAGCTGCATGCCAGCTCTATCTGGAGCTCAAACCTGACGTGGTGGTGATGGATCTTGCCATGCCGGGCATGGGCGGCCTCGAGGCACTGCGGCGAATTCGCGCCCGCGACGCCCGCGCGCAAGTATTGACCCTATCGGCGCACGATGACCCGATGCACGCCCGCCGTGCGCTGCAAGAAGGCGCGCTGGGCTTCCTGTCGAAGCGCAGCGCCCCCGAGGCGCTGCTCGAAGCGGTGTCGGTGGTTGCGGCCGGCCGCCGCTATCTCGACTCCGCGCTCGCCCAGAAGCTTGCGCTCGCGGAATTCGACGGCGGAACGAAGTCGCCGGTCGAGAGGCTGTCGGAGAGAGAATTCGAGGTGTTCGTCCGCTTGGCCGGCGGCGCGACGGTGCAGCGCATCGCCTTGGATTTGAATCTTTCCGCATCGACCATCGGCACTCATCTATACAATATCAAGCAAAAGCTCGGCGTCGTGAATCAATCCGAGCTGACGCTGATTGCCATTCGCCACGGGCTCATCCACGCCTGATCGCTCCCCTCAACCTGGGATATCATGTGGCGGGGTTTTCATCAAGTAGGCGCACCGCAGCTGCAGGCTCGGCGGTCAGTAACGCATCAGGGGTCGTTGTCTCTCTTGTGCCGCGGCCACCAGCGTTCGAGCATCGCGGCGGCCCATTCCTTGCCGCCGAGTCCGAACGCCAGCGCCAGCGCCAGCACCAGCCCGGCCAGAAGGATGAGAAAAGTCCTTTGCACGATGTCGCCGCCGACCTCGACTTGGCCGATGGCAATCATCACGACGAATGTCACGATGAGATATCGCGCAATCCTGCCCAGCAGATCCGCATCCGGTATTTGCGCATCCTCGCAATAGGTGTACACGGCGCTGCCGACGACGCGGGCGCAATACGATCCGAAGACCACCACCAGCATCGCCACCAGCAGCTTGGGTGTAAACAGCACCACGCGCCCCAGCAGATCGGTAATGTACGTGAGTCCGAGACCATTGAAGGCAATCATCAACGTCGCCAGAATGCCCACCCAGTACGCGACCAGTCCGAACAATGTGGTCGTATCGCCCTGCAGGCCCGCCTGCTGCAGAAAGTTGTCGGTGCCGGCGCGTTCGGTCAGCACGGTGAAATTGACGGTGCGCAGCCCCTTTTCAACGGCGAACCGCGCCGCCTTGGAGAGCAGCCATCCGATCGCGACCACGACCAGCGCCAGCAGTAGCCGGGGAAGGAATGCGGCGACCTGGTGCAGAAACTCCCGTGCAGACTCGAGCAATAAATCAATGCTTTGCATGCAAGCCTCCCGGATCCCTAACCTGCGTCCGATGGTGATTCATTCAAGCGGCGCCCCAGTCGAGGATGCCTTGCAAGGGAATACCGGCCCAGCCAGGACGATTGCCGAGCTCGTAACGCAATTCGTAAAGGGCCTTCTCCAGTTCGAATAGACCCAGAAGTCCGATGCCCGCCTGCAGCGCCTCTGGCCCGTAAAGTTTCGCCTTGCGCGCCGCGGCATCGTACGCGGACAGAAAAGCCCCACGCACGTCGACCTCCCAGGCGCGCGCCAGCGGCGCGAACCTGGCGACTTCGGCTTCGTTGTGAGCGACATTGCGCAAGGCGCTGTGCTGCACGTAACTGAACGAGCGCAACATCCCGGCGACATCCCGCAGGGGTGAATGCTTGGCGCTCCGCTGCTCGAGGCTGTGTCCGGGCTCGCCCTCGAAGTCGATGATGACGAAATCATTGCGCGTCACCAGCACCTGGCCGAGATGGTAGTCGCCATGGATGCGTATCTTCAGGCCCTGCGGCACCTGACTCGACAAGGCGTCGATTCGCGCCACCACCTGCTCGCCCTGTGCCAGCACCGCACCGGCCCGATCGCGATCCGCCGGCGGCACCTGATCCAAAGCGGACTTGAGCATTCCAAGCGCGTCGCGCGCTTCGTCCGTCGCGCGCTGGCGGTAGGCGTCGATATCGCCGCGGGTGAGCGGCTGCGGAGCAAAGGCGGGATCCCGCGTAGGCTGTGCCAATGCTCGATGCAGTTCGGCGGTACGCACGGCCAATACGCGCATCAACGCCAAGTAGCCCTCATGCGCATTCGCGGGTACCGCATCGCCGGCCGGCGCGGTTCGATGCTGTTCGAGATAACGCTGCACATACTCGAGCGAATGAGTCCAACCATCACCCTGATTGGCAATGTAGCCCTGCAACAGCGCCAACAGCCGCGCTTCGCCCTCGCTGGAGATATATTCAAGCGCACCGGCCAGGGGTGCGCAGTTCGGATAGTGCGCGACTTCGGTGAGGTACCGGGCCATCTCGAGTTCCGGATTCGCCCCCGTGCGCAACCGGCGGTAGCCCTTGAGAATCAATCGCTCACCGATGGAGACGACGGTATTCGAGCTGGAGCCGCGCGGCCGGTACACCGGCAGCGAGCTGAAATCGCTTCCGGCCAATTCTTCGAATGCCGTCGTCGGGCGGAATTGCAGCTTGCCTTGGGACATGGCTATTTCCTTGCGCGCCGCCATCGCCGACACCACCGCACGGCAGAACATTTCGTCCGCAAAGGCGTCGCCCATCAGGCCGACATTCGCCTGCTGGCGTATCTTGACCACGGCCGCCGTCGACAGATTGCGCACCCGCTCCTCATCGCGCTCCTCCCATGCCAGCGCGAGCGGCATGAAGTAGCTGGTCCGTTCGCCGGCGGCCTCGAGGTCGAGCAGTGTCACCAGCCAGCTCAGCTTGCCTTCCTGCCACAGCACATGGTCCGCGATGCGGGCGCGATCGATCGCCGTATCCTTTGCCGCATACCAGCGCTGCGTCTCGATGTAGCGCGGCAGAGTATCCGTCTCGAATTGCAGGCGGGTTTTTTCGGCAATGCCGATGCGCCACGGAACCACCCGGTCGCGAAACAGGCTGGTCCACCCGTCGAACAACACCAGCACCGGACGCTCGTCGATCGACACGATTTGCTCATGCCATGACGGCCCTTCCGCGTCGGTCGTGAGCTTGAACCAGTAGAACCCGTAAGCCGAGATCGTCAGCAAGTAGGGCAACTCGCCGATAGGCGGAAACGCCGTGCGGCCCAGCATCTCCATCGGAACACGCCCCTTGAACGAGGAGAGATTGAGCTCGACCGGTTGCGCCGAACGCGACAGGTTGGCGACGCACAGGATGGTGTCATCGCCGAACTCGCGCAGGTAGACCAATATCTTGCGGTTGCCGGGCCTCAAGAATCGGCGCGAGCCGCGCCCGAACGCCCGGCTGGTTTTGCGCACGGCGAGCAAGCGCTTGGTCCAGCTCAGCAGCGAATTCGGATCGCGAGACTGGGCTTCGACGTTGGTGGATTGATAGCCGTACACCGCATCCATGATGGGCGGAAGATACAGGCGCTGCGGGTCGGCGCGCGAGAATCCGGCATTGCGGTCCGGACTCCATTGCATCGGGGTGCGCACGCCGTTGCGGTCGCCGATGAAGAAATTGTCGCCCATGCCGATTTCGTCGCCGTAGTACACGATGGGCGACCCCGGCATCGACAGCAACAGACTGTTCATGAGCTTGATGCGGTCCCGGTCGTTCTCCATCAGCGGTGCCAGCCGGCGGCGGATGCCGAGATTGATGCGCGCCTGCAGATCCGACGCGTACGTCGTGTACATGTAGTCGCGTTCCTTGCTGGTCACCATTTCCAAGGTCAGTTCGTCGTGATTTCTCAGGAAGATCGCCCACTGGCAACTGTCGGGAATGTCCGGCGTCTGCTGCATGATCTCGGTGATGGGGTAGCGGTCGGCCTGCGCGATGGCCATGTAGATGCGCGGCATCAGCGGAAAGTGATACGCCATGTGGCACTCATCGCCCTCGCCGAAATATTCGCGCACGTCCTCCGGCCACTGGTTCGCTTCCGCCAGCAGAAACCGGTTCTCGTAGTGCGCGTCGATCGCTGCACGCAATTGCTTGATCACCGCATGGGTTTCGGGCAGGTTCTCATTGTTGGTGCCTTCACGCTCGACCAGGTAGGGAATCGCATCCAGCCTGAAGCCGTCGACGCCCATGTCGAGCCAGAAGCGCATGGTTTGAAGCACCGCCTCCAGAACCCTCGGATTGTCGAAATTGAGGTCGGGCTGATGGCTGAAGAAGCGATGCCAGTAGTACGCCTTCGCCAGCGGGTCCCAGGTCCAATTGGATGTCTCGGTGTCGGTGAAAATGATGCGCGTGCCGAGGTATTTCTGGTCGGTGTCGCTCCAGACGTAGAAGTCGCGTTGCGGTGAACCCGCCGGAGCCGCGCGTGCGGCCTGGAACCAGGGGTGCTGATCGGACGTGTGATTGATCACGAGCTCAGTGACCACTTTCAATCCGCGCCGATGGGCCTCGTGCATCATCGCGCGAAAGTCCTCGAGCGTGCCGTAGTGCGGATGCACGTTCTGATAATCGGAGATGTCGTACCCGTCGTCCTTGAGCGGCGACGGATAAAAGGGCATCAGCCAGATCGTGTTGACCCCCAAATCCCGAATGTAGTCGAGCTTCGACGTGAGCCCCTTGAAATCGCCGATGCCGTCGTCGTTCGAATCGAAGAACGACTTGACGTTGAGCTGGTAGATGACGGCATCTTTGTACCAGAGCGCATCATCGGGCTCGAGGCCGGACAGCGCGGCGGGATCGGGCGCGGCGGTTTTTACGTCGTTCATCTAGCGTCGATTCACTTTGTACTGGAGTCGATTCACAGGTAGTAGTCGAAATCCTGCTCGCGGCGCACGCGCCGCCGCAGTCTGAACACATGCGCGGGCGCGCGCTGCGGGTCAAGCATGACGTAGTTGTGCCGGCCCCGCCAGATGTAGCGCTGCTCGCTCAAGAGATCGTGCACCTGGTAGGGCTGCTCGGTATCGAGCTTCAATGCGTCGATGTCGAGGTCCACCCATCCGGATTGCGGCTGGTGCGGGTCGAGGTTCACCACGGTCAGAATCACATTGCCGGAGCGGGCATCGATCTTGAGGTAAGCGATGAGCTGATCGTTGTCGATGCGGCAGAAGTACAGGCCGCCGTCGGATTGCAGCGCGGCATTTTCCCTGCGAATCCGATTCATGCGGGCGATCAACGACCAGAGGCTGTCGGGCCTGTCGATCGTCCAGTGGCGCAACTGATATTTCTCCGAGTCGCGGTACTCCTCGCTGCCGGATTCACGCGGCGCGCTTTCCAGCAGTTCGTAGGTGGGGCCGTAGATGCCGTAGTTGGCGGCCAAGGTCGCGGCGAGCACCAGCCGTGCCGTGAATACCGGGCGCAAACCCGACTGCAGCGTCTCGTGCAGGATATCCGGCGTGTTCGGCCAGACATTCGGGCGGTAGTATTGGCGTCCCGGTCCGAGTGCAAGGTCCGTGAAATAGTCCGTGAGCTCCTGCTTGGTATTGCGCCAGGTAAAGTACGTGTACGACTGCGTGAACCCCAATTTGGCAAGGGCGTGCATCAGCTTCGGCCTCGTGAACGCCTCGGCAAGAAAGATCACGTCCGGCTGGCCGCGCTTGATCGCGCCGATGACCCATTCCCAAAAGCCGAACGCCTTGGTGTGCGGATTGTCGACCCGAAAAATCTTGACCCCCTGTGCAATCCAGAAATCCAGGATGCTCTTGAGCTCTTCCCACAGGGCGCGCCAATCCTCGGTTTCAAAATCGAAGGGATAGATGTCCTGGTACTTTTTCGGCGGGTTCTCCGCGTACTGCACGCTGCCGTCGGGACGATGCTTGAACCATTGCGGATGGGCCTTCACGTAAGGGTGGTCGGGCGCACACTGGAACGCGATGTCGAGTGCGATCTCGATGCCGAATTCACGCGCTTTGGTCAATAAACGGCGAAAATCGTCGGGTGTGCCCAGCTGCGGCAGGATGTCCTTGTGCCCCCCTTCGGCCGCACCGATTGCCCACGGGCTGCCGACATCCTCCGGTCCGGCAACCAGGGTGTTGTTCGTGCCCTTGCGGTTGATGCGCCCGATCGGATGGATGGGCGGAAAGTACAGCACGTCGAAGCCCATGTCGGCCAGGTAGGGCAGCCGCGCCTCGACGTCCCGGAAAGTGCCGTGATGGCCGGGTTCCGGACCCGCCGAGCGAGGAAACATTTCGTACCAGCTGCTGAAACCCGCACGCTTGCGGTCCGCCACCAGTTCCAGCGCCATCGTGGCGGCAAGGCTCCGGTCCGCATGGCGCGCGACTATGCCCGCGCGCGCGGCATCGAGTGCCATCGCCTTCTGTGCGCCGCCATCGACGCCGGCGTCGGCGGCGGCGGCGCGCAGCTGCGCCGACCATTCGATGAGGATCGCCGCGTCGCTGCCCGAGGCCCGGCCGGCGGCTTCGTCGATGAGCGCGCTGCCGACCTGCAACGCCACGCGAATGTCTCCTGGATCATCGCGCCGTTCGAGCTCGTGCCGCCATGATTCGAAATGATCCACCCACGCCACCACCGTGTATCGATAGCGGCCCGCGCGCGGCGGAGTGAACTCGGCCAGCCAAACATCGTTCGCCTGCGGCCGCATGTCGACTTCGTATTCGTCGCTTGCGCCGACGGCGTGCCAGCGCAGCACCACGCGCAGCCTATCGTGACCATCGGTGAAGCAATGCGCTTCGATTCCAATGGCTTCGCCGGCGATGCGCTTGACCGGAAAGCGGCCGCCGTCGACCGCCGGCAGGACGGCATCGATCACCGCCCGTACCCTGCCCTCTGGAATCCCCGGCGTCGCACCCGCCGCGGCTGCCGCTGCCGGCGTCTTCGCGGCGGCGGCTCTGCGCTTCACTTTGGTCATGGTTCCAAACGCAGCACGATCGTGGCCAGCGGCGGCAGGTTGAGATTGACCGACTCGATCCGGCCGCCGGTGCTCACCGGCACCGATTCCACGCCGCCCAGGTTGCCCCAGCCGGAACCGCCGTATTCCCTGGCATCGGTATTCAGAATTTCGCGCCACACCCCGCGGGACGGCACGCCCACCAAGTAATTGGGACGCGGCACCGGCGTGAAGTTGCAGACCACGAGCAGCGGCGCACCCAGACCTTGAGCCTTGCGCAGGAACGCGATGACGCTGACGTCCCCACTGTTGAGGTCAAGCCATTCGAAGCCTTCGGGAGAAAAGTCGATCCTATGCAAGGCCGGCTCGCGGCGGTACATCCGGTTCAGATCGCGCACCAAGCGCTTCACGCCGGCGTGTTCCGGCAACTCCGCGACCCACCACTCGAGCTCGCCCTCGTGCGTCCATTCGCGGCGCTGCCCGAATTCGCCGCCCATGAACAGCAGCTTCTTGCCCGGGTGCGCCCACATGTAACCATAGAGCGTGCGCAGGTTGGCGAATTGCCGCCAGTCGTCGCCCGGCATTTTGCCCACCAGCGATCCCTTGCCGTACACCACTTCGTCGTGCGACAGCGGCAGCACGAAGTTCTCGTTGAAGGCATAGATCAGCGAGAACGTCAGCTGCCCGTGATGATATTGTCGATGGATCGGGTCCTGCTTCATGTATTCCAGGGTGTCGTGCATCCAGCCCATGTTCCATTTCAAACCGAAGCCGAGGCCGCCCATATCGGTGGGACGCGAGACCATGGGCCAGGCCGTCGACTCTTCGGCAATCATGGCCACGTCCGGATGATCGCGATAAACAGCCTGGTTCAGCGTGCGCAGAAAGTCGATTGCGTCGAGATTTTCCCGCCCGCCGAATCGGTTCGGAATCCATTCGCCCTCCTTGCGGGCATAGTCGAGATACAGCATGGATGCCACCGCATCGACCCGCAAGCCGTCGATGTGATACTTCTCGAACCAGAACAGCGCCGAAGAGATGAGGAAACTGCGAACTTCGTTGCGCCCGAAATTGAAAATGGCGGAATTCCATTCAGGATGGAAGCCCTGCTGCGGATCGGCGTGTTCATAGAGATGCGTGCCGTCGAAGTACACCAGCCCATGTTCATCCGTGGGAAAGTGCGACGGCACCCAGTCGAGAATCACCCCGATGCCCCTCTCATGCAGGTGATCGACGAAGTACATCAGGTCCTGCGGGGTCCCGTACCGGGAGGTGGGCGCGAAATAGCCCGTCGTTTGATAGCCCCATGATCCGTAGAAAGGATGCTCGGTGACCGGCATCAGTTCCACATGCGTGAAACCCAATTCGTCCAGATAATCCGCCAGCGCATGCGCGAGGTCGCGGTAATTCAGAAAGCTGCCGTCCTTGCGGCGCCACGAGCCCAAGTGCAGCTCGTAGATGGACATCGGCGCATCCAAGCCGTTGCGCCGAGCGCGCGCGGCCATCCACTCGGAGTCCTTCCACTCGTATTCCAGGGTCCAGACGCGCGAAGCGGTGGCCGGAGGCAGTTCGCAAAACACGCCGTACGGATCGGCCTTCTCGACGGCGTATCCGCCGAGGCGCGAGGTAATATGATACTTATATCCCTCGCCGCGCTGCACCGCCGCCGCGGCACCCTCCCAGATGCCGGATCCGTCG
>Ga0099792_10001028_pt1 | contig 10215 bp, 12 predicted proteins | sample Rivendell_Oct201_8_FD_83780 | JGI IMG/M metagenome (GOLD analysis project Ga0099792, IMG submission 83780) | Vadose zone soil microbial communities from the Eel River Critical Zone Observatory, Northern California, USA -... | ecosystem: Environmental > Terrestrial > Soil > Vadose zone >...
CTCGCCTTTTCGAGGATTGGGCGGAACGTAGCACGTTCCGGGGGGTGGTCAAGGGGAAAGTGCTGGAAAAATGGAGACTTAGATTTCCTTCCGGCCCACCAGGGCGCGGGCCAGGGTTACCTGATCGGAGAACTCGAGGTCCGAACCCATCGGCACTCCGCGGGCGATGCGGGTCACCTTGAGATTGGCGATCGGCTGGAGGAGCTGGGCGATGTAGAGGGCGGTCGCCTCTCCCTGCGCGGTGGGATTGGTCGCGACAATCACCTCGCGCACCTCCCCCTCCTTCACGCGGCGCATCATCTCGGTCAGCCGGAGCTGGTCGGGGCCGATGCCGTCCACCGGCGAGAGCGCGCCCTTCAGCACGTGGTAATGGCCGCGGAACTCCCCCGTGCGCTCCAGCGCCAGCACGTCCATCGGCTGCTCCACCACGCACAAAAGCGCCGGGTCGCGCCGCGTGTCGGCGCACAGGGCGCAGGGTTGGGTCTCGGTCACGTTGCCGCAGATCTCGCAGTCGGTGACCTTCGATTTGAGGTCTAGGATGGCCTGGGCCAGGCGGCTCGCGTCGCCGTCGGCGGTGCGGAGGATGTAGAACGCGATCCGCTGCGCCGATTTCCGGCCCAGCCCCGGAAGTCGGGTCAGCTCGGTGATGAGGGTCTCGAGGAGCGCGGAGGAATACTGCATCGGCGGATGCTAGAGGAGTCCCGGCGGCAGGCCCATGCCTCCCGTGACGCGGCTCATCTCCTCCTCGATCATCTTGGTCACCTTGGACCGCGCGTCGCGGAACGCGGCCAGCACCAGGTCCTCGAGGAGGTCGGCCTCCTCGGCCTTGACGACGCCGGGATCGATGGCGATCGCGGTCACCTCCTGGGCGCCGTTCATGGTCACCTTCACCTTGCCGCCGCCCGCGGTGCCGACCAGCTCCTTGGTCTTCAGCTCCTCCTGGACCTGGGTCACCTTGGCCTGGAGGGCCTGGGCCTTCTTCAGCATCGACTGGATATTCACGCGAGTCCTCTCCCTGAAGCACCCGCTTCGCCGCCCAGGTCCAGGATCTCCCCGTCGAAGATCTCCACGATGCGCTGGACGATCGACGGCGCCGCCGGCTCGGCGGGTGCGTGCGGCGCGGTCGCGTCGGCGGCGGCGGCGTCCGAAAGGAGGTCCTCGCGCACGCGGGCGGCCGCGGCCGCGGCGGTGGCCGTGGCGGTGGCGCCGAACGTGTCGCCGATCACGCAGGCGAGGGTCGCGCCCCGGCCGAACTGGCTCTCGAATTCCTGGTTCAAGATCTCCCGATTCTCCTTCATCTCGAGCATGGCCCTGTGGAACGAGTGCTCGGGGGTCAGCGCCACGCGGACCGCCGTCCCCGAGAGGCCGAGGAACGCCCCCTCTTCGAGGCACGTCCCCAGGAGAAGTTTACGCTCTTTCACGCGGTTCACCGCCCGCTTCCAGCGCTCGAAGTCGTCGGCGGGTACGGGCGCGGCCGCCTCCGCGGCGGGCGCGATCGCGGGGACCGCGACGGGGGTCGCCTCCACGGCAGGCGAGGCGGCCACGAAGGGCGGGACCCCCGCGGACGCCGGGGCTTCCGCGGCGCGCGACTCGGCGCGCGTGTCGGGCAGCGGCTTCGCCCGCTCCGCGGCGCGCGGCTCGGCGGCGCGCGGCTCTGCGGCGCGCCCCCCCGCCCGCTCCCCCGCCCGCCCCGCAGCCGGAGGCGGAGGCGCTCCCCCGCTCAGCCGCGTCTCCAGCGAATCCAGCCGGTGGAGCAGATCGTCGATGGACCGCGCCGACGGCAGCGTGCACAGCTCCAGCAGGGCGACCTCGAGGAGCGCCCGCGGGGTCTCCGCGCGGCGGAGCGCTCCGCGGGACTCCAGCACCAAGGCGAGCATCGCGGCCAGATCGTTGGCGTGGAATTTCGAGGCCTGGGCGGCGTAGCGCTCACGGTCGGAGGGCGCCGCGTCGATCAGCTTCTCAAGGGAGCGGTCCACCGCGATCAGCATGAGCTGGCGGAGGTGGTGGGCCAGCCCGTCCGCGATCTCCTCCACGTCCATGCCGCCGTCGTACAGCCGGTCCAGAGTCTCCAGCGCCCGCTTCGGGCTGCGCGCGGCGATCGCCTCGCCCAGGTCGAAGAAGGGGTCCAGGCCGCCCAGCCCCAGCGCCTGCGCCACCGCGTCCGCGGTCACCCCTTCGGGCGACACCGAAAGCGCCTGGTCCAGGCGCGAGAGCGCGTCCCGCACCGAGCCTTCGGAAGCGCGCGCGATGAGCGCGGCCGCCTCGTCGTCCAGGCGCACCTTCTCCGCAGCGGCGATCCGCTTCAGGTGCTCGATCAGCTCCTCGCTCCGCAGCCGCCGGAACTCGAACACCTGGCAGCGGGAGGCGATCGTGTCGGGCACATCCAGCGGCTCGGTGGTGGCGAAGACGAAGCGCACGTGGGGAGGCGGCTCTTCCAGCGTCTTCAGGAGGGCGTTCCACGCGAAATCGGTGAGCTGATGGGCCTCGTCGATGATGTAGACCTTGGATTTTCCACCGGACGGCGCGTACTTCACATTCTCGCGCAGGTTCCGGATCTCCTCGATACCGCGATTCGAGGCGCCGTCGATCTCGAGCACGTCGAGGGAATTCCCGGCCGTGATGGCGAGGCAGGCGGAGCAGATGTTGCAGGGCTCGGACTCGCCGTCCTTCCGGATCTCGCAGTTCAACGCCTTGGCCAGGAGACGCGCGGTGGTCGTCTTGCCGCTGCCGCGCGGGCCGGAGAAGAGGTACGCGTGCGCGACGCGGTTTCCGGCGACGGCGCGCTCGAGGGTGTTGCGGATGGGGTCCTGGCCCACGAGATCGGCGAAGCGCTGCGGGCGGTACTTGCGAGCCAGCGCCAGATGGGTCACCGGAAGCTCCTCATGTCCCGCCGGCGTCCTGGGGGGGAAAACGGCCCCCCCAGTCCCGGCTCGGGTCAGTTTGATCCGCGGCACATCCAGTCGATCACCGACCGCTGCTACCTTCCGGTCCTGGCGGGGTTAAGTGACGCTCGATTGCGCGGGAACTGACCGTCAACACCGGGCCACGAGGAGGCCAGATCCCAAACTAAGTGGTGGAGATGACCGGGATCGAACCGGTGACCTCCTCGTTGCGAACGAGGCGCTCTCCCAACTGAGCTACATCCCCACGATTTGGCCCGCTATCCTGCCTTACGACCTGCGATATGGCGGAGAGAGAGGGATTCGAACCCTCGAAGCACTTTCATGCTTACACGGTTTCCAACCGTGCTCCTTCAGCCACTCGGACACCTCTCCGGGGAGCTTGGATCGGGCGCAAGCGTGCTGCCTTGCGCGACGGGCCTCAAAAATGGCGGAGAGAGAGGGATTCGAACCCTCGATACGGTTACCCGTATAGCGGTTTTCGAGACCGCCCGATTCAGCCACTCTCGCATCTCTCCGCGGGGGAGGATACGCGAGTTACAAACCGTTTTCCAGGCGGTTGTTGGCCACCGGACGGCGCTTTTTGAAGAACTGCGCGAGCAGCGCTCCGCACTCCTCCGCGAGCACGCCCGACACCACTTCGACCCGATGATTCAGCCTGAGATCCTGGGGCACCATGGCCAGCGAGCCGCACGCGCCTGCCTTGGGGTCCCGGGCGCCGTAGACCAGGCGCGACAGCCGGGCCAGGACCGCGGCGCCGGCGCACATGTGGCAGGGCTCGAGAGTGACGTAGAGGGTGGCGTCGTCCAGCCGCCACGACTTGAGGGCCTGGGACGCCGCGCCGATGGCGATGATCTCGGCGTGGGCGGTGGGATCCTGCGTGGCCTCCACCCGGTTCCGTCCGCGGCCGATGACGCGTCCCCGGAAGACGACGACCGCGCCCACCGGGACCTCGCCGTCGTCCTCGGCCGCGCGCGCCTCGGCGAGGGCAGCCTCGAGAAAGCGCTCGTCCTCGGCGCTCACGTCCGGCACGTCGCCCGGCCTACCAGCGCGGAAACTTCTTGAAGGCGTCGCGGATGAGATCCCCGGCGACCGCCTCGAACCGCGGCGGAGCGTTGTCCGACTTCCGCTGGATCACGCCCGTCTCGTCGTAGTTCACGTTCGCGCTGGAAGGGTCCAGCTCGGCGGAGAAGCGCTGCTCGCGCGGGTTCTTCGACCACAGGAGCGCTTTCGTGCGCGGGTCGAAGAGGGCGAAGGAGAGCCCGACCGTGGTGTTCGACTGCCCGGCGCCCACGACTGGGACACGGTGGTTCTCCCACTCGTTGACCTTGACCAGGAGTATGGCGTCCACCATGAGCAGCGAGTCCAGTCCGGCGATCGCGGTGGAATCGAGCGAGCGGTCCTTGCCCCAGCGATCGTTGAGCAGGTCGATGCGCGCCGTCGCCTCCCGGTCGGAGAGGAGGCGCTCCACGTCGGCGGGGTGGAGGAAGGTGGCCCGCGCCGGGTCCACGGTCTTCAGCTGATCGCGCATGAGGTCTTCCATGATCCTGGTTGCCCCCACCTCATCCGTGGCGTTGACGAACGGGAAGATGGCGACACGAATGCTCGGCCCGTACTTCTCCTCCTCCTTCTTCCCCTTCTCCTTCTCCTTGTCCTTGGCCGCGGACACGGCGGGGAGAGTGAGGAGCGATGCCAGGAGCAGGGCCATCGTCAGAGCGAGGTGAGCGGAGCGTCGTCTCATGGCTTCTTCCTTCGTCCAGGTGATACCGGCACGGCGCGTGAAACAGGCGGGTACATGGCGGGCCCAGGAGGATTTGAACCCCCAACCTTCTGATCCGTAGTCAGACACTCTATCCAGTTGAGCTATGGGCCCGCGCTCTTCGGCACTCCGAAAATGGCGGAGAGGAGAGGATTCGAACCTCCGGACCGGTTTTACCCAGTCAACCGCTTAGCAGGCGGCTGCCTTCAGCCACTCGGCCACCTCTCCCCCAAGCTGTCCTCGGTCCAGGAGCTACGGTGATCGTAGCGGCGCCGGGCGCGTGGGTCAAGGCGCGCCGCGGCTTAGCCCGTCCCGGGGGCCGGACGCGGCACGTTGGCCAGGTCGCGGGCAGGCTCCACGTGGATCGTCACTTCGATGATCTGCGGGAACCGCTTCTGCACGTCTTCCTTCACGCCGTGGGCCAGGGCGTGGCTCTCGCGGACGGTCATCTCCGGGTGCACCTCCAGGTGCATGTCCGCCACAAAGTAGAGACCCATCTTCCGCATCAGAAGTTTCTCGATTCGGTACACCCCATCCCGGGCCTCGGCGACCCGGGTCGTCTCGGCGACCAGATCCGACGCCGGGCTCTGGTCCATCAACTCCTCCACGGCGGGCCGGAGCAGACGCCAGCCCGTGACGATGATGATGGCGCTGGCGAAGAGCGCGGCCCACGCGTCGGCGGTCTCCCAGCCGGGGCCGCCGACGAGCGAGATCGAGATCCCGATGGCGGCGGCCAACGAAGTGATGGCGTCGCTCCGGTGATGCCAGGCGTCGGAGCGAACCGCGCGGCTTCCCGTCTCGTTCCCCACCCGGTTCACGAAACGGAACAGGAACTCCTTCACCGCCACCACGCCCAGCACGACGGCCAGGGTGAAGGCGCGGGGAGCGCGGTGCGGGGTGGAGATTTCGCGCGCCGCCTGGAAGGCGATGCCCATCCCCGCGGCCAGAAGAAGCACCGCCACGAACGCCGCGGCCAAGGGCTCCGCCTTGCCGTGGCCATAGGGGTGGTTCTGGTCGGGCGGGCGGCTCGCGATCTTGAGCCCGCGCCACACGACGATCGATCCGACCACGTCGCCCAGCGACTCGGTGGCGTCGGCGATCAGAGCGTAGGAGGTTCCGAGGATGCCGGCCAGGAGCTTCACCGTGGCGAGGATCAGGTTCACGACCAGCCCGACCAGGCTGGAGCGCATTCCCTTCTGGTACACGCCGCTCTGTTCCAGCAGTTCCGTGGCGGGTTTCATGGCCGGCAGTCTACCAAGAGTCAGCTGCGCGCGGCCGCGTCAGCCGCTCTTCCGCACCTCGAGGGTCACGGAGCCGGTCGCGCCCTCCAGAACCACCGTGATCTTCCACGGTCCCGGCGTGCCCTCGCCGGTGAGGAACGAGCCCAGCTCGCGCAGGCTCTTCGAGTGGACCACGTGGCCCGCGGGGTTCCGAATCTCGATCGAGCCGTTGCCCTCTTTCACGCTGGACGCCTGCCGGACCTGCGCCTTGGTCCCCATGTTGGTCCAGGTGAAAGTCTTCCGGTTCGAGAAATTCTGGAGCGTGCCGTAGTGCAGCTCGAAGACGTCGGGCTGGTTCATCACCGTGAAGTCGCGGGCCATTTCGTGGGTCGCCGCGCAGCCCCCCAACAGGAGCCCGATCGCCCCGATCAGCAGCGCCGTCGCGACCGCGGTGACGGGTCTCATGAGAGGCTGTCCGCCTTGGACACCCGGTCGATCTTCGCCGAGTAGATGTGCCATGTGCGCTGTGCGGGTTTCGCCCCCGTCACGACGCTGAACCGAAGCGTGTAGGTGCCCGCGTACTCCTCCTGGGCGCCGCCACGCTTGCGGGAGGTGATCCGCACCGGAACCGTGATGTACCGCGATCCGGCGGCGCCTTCGATGGGGCTGGGCGGCCCGGTCGTCACCTCGACATGATCCGTCTGCGCGTAGCCGTTCAGGAAAGCGACGAACGTCTTGCCGCTCGCCTTCCCTCCGTCGTCCCAGTTGTTGTACGCGTCCTGGAAGCGCCGGGCGTTGATCGCCTCGTAGTGCGCGCGGATCACCTCGACAGCGCCCTCGGGGGTCTGCTTGGGCGCGGGCTGGCAGGCCGCCAGGGTTGCGAGCAGCCCGAGCGCGGCGGTCAGCAGCGGGCCTCGGATCGAATGGATGCGCTGGCGAGTCATGGGCGGGGAGTGTATCAGGCCTTCCCCCGCAGCGCGTCAAGGCTCCACGGACCGGCGCCGGCGGCCGAGAAGTAGAGCCAGACCAGGCTGTAGAGGGCGGCCGGGGTGCCTCCGCTGATCCCGGGCCAGAAGCTCTGCGGGTAGTGGAACTGGAAGTACGCCACCGCCATTTCGCCGGAGAGGAGAAACGCGACCGGGCGCGTGAAGAGGCCAAGGAGGAGCAGTCCTCCGCCGAACACCTCGAGCACGCCCCCGACCCCCGCCTGGGACATCAGTGACACCGTGCCCCCGTGCGGCGGTACACCCGCCGGGAACGCGAAGACCTTCATCGTGCCGAACGTCATGAAGATGAATGCGGCGGTGATGCGGAGCACGCTCAGCAATTGCGGGGCCCAGCTTCTCCACCTGGCGGCAATGGTCACGGTTCCTCCTGGTTGGGTCATCCGCGTGCGCACGCGGCGGCGCGTCCGAGGAGCAGCTCGCGCTCGCGCGCGTTGCGCGTGAGCGATGCCGCGCGTTCGAACTCCGCGCGGGCTTCGTCGAAGCGGCCCAGCTTGCCCAGGAGGTCACCGCGCACGCTGGGCAAGAGGTGATAGTCGCGGAGCGACGGCTCCCCGGTCAGCGCGTCCACCAGCGCGAGGCCCGCCAGGGGACCCGAGGCCATCGCCACAGCGACCGCGCGGTTCAGCTCCACGACCGGAGACGGAGCCGCCAGGGCCAGCTCGGCGTACAGCCCCGCGATGCGCGCCCAGTCCGTCTCCGCGGCCGCCCGGGCCCGCCCGTGGCAAGCGGCGATGGCCGCCTGCAGCGCGTACGGACCCCGCGATCCGCCCAGCTTCTCGGCGCGCTCCAGCGCGGCGAGACCGCGGCGGATGAGAATGTGATCCCACCGCCCGCGGTCCTGGTCCAGCAAGAGGACCGGCTCCCCCGACGGCCCGACGCGCGCGCCCACGCGCGACGCCTGGATCTCCATCAGCGCGACCAGGCCATGAACCTCGGGCTCTTGGGGCGCCAGCTCGGCCAGGATGCGCCCCAGCCGGAGCGCATCCTCGCACAGGGCCGGCCGCATCCAGTCGTCGCCGGCGGTCGCGGCGTAGCCCTCGTTGAAAATGAGGTAGATGACCTCGAGCACCGACTTGAGGCGCGCGGCAAGCTCGGCCCCGCGCGGCACCGCGAAGGGGACGCGCGCCTCGGTCAGGGTCCGCTTCGCGCGGACGATGCGCTGCGCGATCGTCGGCTCGGGGACCAGGAACGCCCGCGCGATCTCATCGGTCGTCAGCCCGCCGAGCAGGCGAAGGGTGAGCGCGGCGCGGGCCTCGGTGGAGAGGATCGGGTGACAGGCGATGAACACCAGGCGCAGGAGATCGTCGCCGATGTCGTCGTCCAGGGCCGCGTCCAGATCGCCGGGCGCTTGTGGCCCCGCTTCCAGCTCCTGCCCCAGCTCCTCGTGCTTTCGCTCCAGGCGCTTCTTCCGGCGCAGCGCGTCGATCGCGCGGTTCTTCGCGGCGGCCATGAGCCACGCGCCCGGGTTTTGCGGGACGCCCGATTCCGGCCACTGCTCCAGGGCGGCCACGAGGGCGTCCTGGGCCAGGTCCTCGGCGATTCCAACGTCGCGCATGATCCGCGCGAGACCGGCGATGAGCCGGGGCGACTCGATCCGCCAGACCGCGTCGATCGCCCGATGGGTGTCGGTAGCCGTCACGGCTACCGATCACACCATCTTCACCCCGCGGGCGCAAGCCTTGGGCGCTGCGCGTGGTGGGCGCGGCGCGTGCTACCGCTTGCCGGCGATCTGCGTGCGGAGGCGCTCCTCCTGCTCCTTGAACTCCTTCGTGGCGTTGTCACCGAAGTCCTCCAGCTCGAACACCTGGCGGATCTCCACCTCGGTGCCCTCGAAGGGAGCGCGCTTCAGCCACTCGATCGCCTCTTCCATCGACTTCACCTGCCACAGCCAGAAACCGGCGATCAGCTCCTTCGTCTCGGCGAACGGCCCGTCGGTGACCGTCTTCTTCCCGCCGGAGAACTTGACCCGCGCGCCCTTCGAGCTCGGCTGGAGCCCTTCGCCCGCGAGCATGATGCCGGCCTTCACCAGCTCTTCGTTGAACTTGCCCATGTCGGCCAGCAGCTTCTCTTCCGGCATCACGCCCGCCTTCACCAGCTCTTCGTTGATCTTCCCGATGTCGGTGAGGATCTTCTTGTCCGGGAGGGTGCCCGCCTCGGACTGCTTGTCGGCCTTCACGATCACCATGACTCGCATCGTCGTATCTCCTTCTGGTTTCGGTTGCGGAGCCGGGGCCCCGGTTGGATCGACCGGGGCTCCATCCCCGGCTCTACTGTAGCGTCGAACGGCGCGGCGCGAAATCGACATGGGGGGCGGACTTTTTTTGCGGCTGCCGGAGGGGGATGGGGCTATCGTACGCAATCTCATGTCCTCGCAACGGTTGCGCGAGAAGCTGATCGTCCGCGTGGTCCTCCCCGTCTACAACGAGGGGAACCGGATCGAGAGCCTGTTGAACCACATCGATGAAGCGCTGGAAGAGGCGGGGCTTTCGTACGAAGTGATCCTGGTGGACGACGGTAGCCGGGATTCCACCGCCGCGATCGTGGGTCAGTGCGCGGCCCGGATGCCGATCCGGATCATGGCGCACGAAGTCAACCGCGGGCTGGGCGCGACCATACGCGACGGGCTGGTGGAGGCGGCGGCGACGGCCAAGGACCGCGACATCATCGTGACCATGGACGCGGACGACACGCACGCGCCCGGGCTGATCCTCCGCATGGTCCGGATGATCTCGGAGGGACACGACGTGGTGATCGCCTCCCGGTACCGCGGCGGATCCCGGACCGTCGGCGTCCCGTTGCTGCGCCGCTTCATGAGTTATGGCGCGTCGTTGCTCTTCCGGGCGGTCTTCCCCATCCGGGGAGTGAGGGACTACACGTGCGGCTATCGGGCCTACCGCGCCCGCGTGGTGAAGGACGCGCTGGCGCGATACGGCGGATCGTTCCTGGACCAGGACGGGTTCCAGGTCATGGTCGACATTCTTTTAAAGCTGAGGCGAATGAATCTCATCTTCGGCGAAGTCCCGTTCATCCTTCGCTACGACTGGAAGGAAGGCGGCAGCAAGATGGACGTTGCGCGGACCGCGCGGGACACGCTGGGTCTGATGTGGAAGCGGCGCTTCCGCGGGTGAGCGCAGGGACGGGGGTGCCCGGGGCCGGCTTCGAGCGGGAGTACTACGAGACTTCGTACCGGAACTATGCCCGGCAGAATCCTCCGCGGAAGCTGGCGTTCTACCGGCGGCTGGTGGAGCGCGCCGCCGCGGGGATTCCGAACCCGAGTGTGTTGGACGTGGGGTGCGCGTTTGGGGCGTTCTTGGGGGCGCTGGATCCGC
>Ga0099792_10001030_pt1 | contig 10202 bp, 7 predicted proteins | sample Rivendell_Oct201_8_FD_83780 | JGI IMG/M metagenome (GOLD analysis project Ga0099792, IMG submission 83780) | Vadose zone soil microbial communities from the Eel River Critical Zone Observatory, Northern California, USA -... | ecosystem: Environmental > Terrestrial > Soil > Vadose zone >...
CAATTGCGCCAACACCCGGAAAACGAACAAGGCAAGGAGGACAATGAGCCAGCTGGCGTGTCGCCGTGCCCGATTGCGTTGCGTGTCCTCTGGCATGTCGCGACCCTGTCGCTTGGCTATGAAAGCCAATATAGCGCTTTTCGATTAATTCGGGATTACCGGCAAGAGGATGCGAGACGGCGAATCGACGCTGCGCAAGATCGTCTGGTTTGCCACGGTCGTACGCGTGGCGGTCGCAACGTTCTCCCCGGTATTGGGATTGCGATCGAAACGCGGATGGTTGCTGCTGGAAATATCCAGGCGAAGACGCATTCCCGCCGTAAGTGCGACGCTGGTAGCGCCAAGGTCGATTTCGATTTCCGTGCGTTGGCCAGGCACGTAGTTGCGTCGCAATATCCCGTCCGCAAGATTGTATGAGGCTCCCTCGCGGGTGACGAAACTCAACTTGGCCGTAAAATCCGTGGATGGCGCATCAGTCGCCACCCAGAGCGTGGCCTTGATCGGGCCGGTGACTTCCATCGGCCCTTGCAGTGGCGGGGAGATGTAGGAAAGGACGTCGCCCCGCGCACTTGGCGGTTCCTGCAAGACCACACCGGCGCGGGGCCCAAGCATGGCCCCACCCCGCGTCGGCACGGGAGACAGTGGGTCATAGCGGAACCGGTCGGCGGCATCCGGAGTCGATGGACCATCGGGCTCGAGCGCGCCATCGGTTTGCAAATAGAAGGGCGTGAATCGCGTCCGCGCCAACGGCCATCCTGCTTCGTCGCGCCAGGCATTCGCCCCAAGCACAAAAATCCGAACACGCGGCATAGGCTGCGCAGCATTCCCGACCCCAAGCTGCTGGTCGAACCAGGAGATGGTTGGTTCGACACTCGAGCGCCGATAGAGAATTTTATCCGGCGCCCCGGGCCAATCTATTTCTCGCGCGTGGCCATAGGGCCCGATGATGAGCCGGCTGTCAGCGGACGCCGGCGACGACGTCAATGCATCGAAATCGCGCAGCATGCTGGACAGAAACGGGTCATACCACCCTGCCAATAACAGCATGGGCGCCGCTGCGTTTTTGGCGCGGTCCTGTCCGTCAATCGGGTCCCAATAGGCGCTGCCGGGACCTTCCCTCACCCAATCATCGAAGAATGGAATGTTGGTCCCTGCGCGATTGTCGGCCTCGATGACCGGCAGGCCGTTGGCGGCACGGTCAAGCACCTCGATGTCGACGTCGCGATCATGATCGCCGTGGCTCTGAAGCGCCCAGAAAAGTGCACTCTCAAGGGCGAATGCGCCACCGGGGTGGAAGACGTCCTGGAAGCGGCTGCTGGCAATCTGCACGAAAAAGACATTCACACCCGGCACACCCGGATTGCGTTGATCCGAGATCGCCCATTGGGTCTGCCCGAACGCGGACCCGCCCCACATCGCCAAACGTCCATCATACCAAGGTTGCTGCACCAGCCAGCGCAACGTCTCAATCCCATCCGCACGCTCATGCATGAGCGGGTAGAACGTTCCCCCCGAGCGATAGCGGCCGCGCGTGCCCTGGACGACGACAGTATATCCGCGCGCCGCCCAGAAACGCGCGATCGAGTCCGATTGCACGCGATTCCACAGCGTGTCGGTGAATGGAATGCGAATGAGAATTGTCGGCGTCTTTTCGAGGCCGATCGGCCGGTGAACATCCGCTCGCAATACCGTTCCATCCGAAGTTTGCATTTCGGCAGTGCGTTGCGTTCGAACCGAATACTGCGCCGGCCTGGTCATCTGGGTCGGAAGAAAAAAAGCTTCGGCCGCCTTGTCCAGGATCGTCTGCCCCATCGCAACGACGACGAGAAGCACCACCCCGAAACCAAATACCGCATACCGCAAGAATCGCTTCGACATTTGTTCTTTGGGCATCTGTTCTTTGGGCATCTGTTTTTGCCCCCTTTTCGTCAATATGCCCTACAATTAATCCGTATGAGCACAAACACAAATAACACCGATTCCAGCGCCGACATCGAGTCCACCTATGCGTGGATCCGGCTCTGCGTGGCGCTTGTCGTCGGCACGATCGGCTGCATCGGCAGTTGGTCCTTCGTGGTCGCGCTGCCCTACGTCCAGGCCGACTTCGGCGTGGCGCGCGGGGAAGCCTCGCTGCCGTTCACACTCACGATGATCGGATTCGGCGCGGGCGGCATCATGATGGGCCGGCTGGCCGACCGTCACGGCATCGTGTGGCCGATCACCATCGGCGCGCTCACGCTCGGCTGCGGTTATGTGCTATCTGGAGTTGCGGGCAACATCTGGCAATTCGCGCTCGCGCAAGGGCTGATCGGATTAGGCACTTCGGCCGCCTTCGGGCCGCTCATGAGCGACATTTCGCACTGGTTCTCGCGCCGGCGCGGTATCGCGGTCGCACTCGTCTCCTGCGGCAACTATCTCGCCGGCACGCTGTGGCCGCCGGTCATACAGCATTTCATCGCCGCGCAAGGCTGGCGCACTACGCAGATCGCAATCGGTGTTCTGTGCGTTGCCGCGATGTTGCCACTGGTGCTGCTGTTGCGCCGGCCGGCGCCCCGGCATGCGCCGGGCGGGCACGGCGCGACTTCAGGCAGCGGGCCCAGTTCGTTCGGCCTGTCGCCGAACGCCCTGATGGTGCTCCTGTGTATTGCGGGCGTCGGCTGCTGCGTAGCCATGTCGATGCCGCAGGTGCACATCGTCGCGTATTGCGGCGACCTCGGCTACGGACCGGCGCGCGGCGCCGAAATGCTGGCCGCGATGATGGGTTTCGGCATCATCAGCCGTATCGCGGCAGGCTTCATCGCCGACCGCATCGGAGGTTTGGAAACGCTGCTCATGGGCTCCGTCCTGCAAGCCGTCGCGCTGTTTCTCTATCTGTGGTTCGACAGCCTCGTTTCGCTCTATTTGATCTCGGCGCTGTTTGGATTATTCCAGGGCGGCATCGTGCCGATGTACGCCATCATCGTACGTCAGTATTTCTCACCTGCGGAAACCGGCACGCGGCTCGGCATCGTGTTGATGGCGACCCTTGTCGGCATGGCGCTGGGCGGCTGGATGTCCGGCGTGATCTTCGATTTCACCGGCTCCTATCAGGCCGCGTTCCTCAATGGTATCATCTGGAATCTGCTCAATGGCGCGATCGTGCTCTGGCTGCTGCTGCGGCCCGGACGCCGGCTCGCAGTGGCTTGAGGAAACACCCCATGAAACTTTCGCGCCGGTCATTTCTTCATTTCGCCTCGGGCGCCACTGCCCTGCCCTTCGTCCCGCGCATCGCTGCCGCGCAAACCTATCCGGCGCGCCCCGTGCGGCTGATCGTGCCTTTCGGGTCTGCGGGCGCGACCGACATCGTGGCGCGGCTGATCGGCCAGTTCCTGTCGGAGCGATTGGGGCAGCCCTTCGTCATCGAGAACAGGCCCGGCGCCGGCAGCAATCTCGGTATCGAGGCGGTCGTGCGCGCACCCGCTGATGGCTATACGCTGCTCCTGGCCGGTACTCCGGCTGCCGCAAACGTGTCGCTCTACGACAAGCTCAGTTACAATTTCATCCGCGACATCGCGCCGGTCGCAGGCCTCATCCGCTTCCCCAATGTCTTGCTGGTGAACCCATCCATTCCGGCAACGACCATCCCTGAACTCATTGCCTACGCCAAGGCAAATCCGGGCAAGCTCAACATGGCGACACCCGGCAGCGGCAGCGCGCCGCACCTTGCCGGCGAACTGTTCAAGATGATGACCGGCATCGACATGGTACACGTGCCCTATCGCAGTACGGCAGCCGTCATGACTGACCTCCTGAGCGGGCAAGTGCAGGTTTTCTTCGCCACCACGGCATCGTCGACCGAATTTGTCAGGGCCGGCGCGGTGCGCGCGCTGGCGGTAACGACCGCCACGCGTTCGGAGGTCTTGCCGGACATTCCGACCATTGCGGAATTTGTACCGGGCTACGAGTCGACCCCATGGTACGGCATCGGCGTACCGAGCAATACGCCTGCCGCGATCGTCGATAAGCTCAACCAGACGATCAACGCTTTGCTCGCCGATCCCACAGTGAAGGCGAAGTTCACCGATCTCGGCGGCGCCGCGCTCCCAGGCACGCCTGCCGACTTCGCAAGGCTCGTCGCGGAAGAAACCGATAAATGGGCCAGGGTGATCAAATTCTCCGGCATCAAAGTGGAGTGATGCCGCAACATCTCATCGATCGCTGTTCACGACTTGCACGCAGGTGACCGCCGGAGCGACCACCGTATGCATTGGCGCGACCACCACCGGAGCCGCAACGTACGTTAACGCCGGCCGACGCGATTGACCGGACCACCACGGTTGGCAGGCGTGCCGGCGCGCACCCCGACGCCCGGTGCACCGACGCCCGGTGTACCGACGCCTACAGTTGCGACATCGGCCTGAGCCACTGGCGCCACGACGCAGCCCCGCGGCAGGTTGAAGGCCCTGCAATAAATCACAGCGTTTGCGTCAGGAGCATCGACAGTCATCGTTGCGACGAACGTCATGACGGCAAAAGCAGAGATTACGAATATGCGCATAGTCGTCTCCTTGTTTGGGGCAGGGTTGAATTCAAGTCGATGAAACGAAGTGCTTCACCGGCACATCGATGCGATGCCCTTGGCCGCAGGTAGCTCGGCGATTTAGCAGGCCGCGCTACACAACATAGCGGTGCAGACGTTTCGAATGCTGCCTCAGGACACATCGAAGTTTAGATGAATCGATTGAAAATCCTTTTGGTGCAAAAATGGGCCACCCGAGCTGCCAAAACATGGAACTCGGAGTATCCGGAAGCTTGCTCTTGAGGAATTCAGGCGAAGACGCAATCGCTTTGTTGCGCCATGGACCCAGAGCCGGTTCGGCTTTCTATGCAGGTAAATTAGGACCGGGGTCAGAGCCGGCCCCGACGACAAAAGCAGTGGACATTTAAACTTCATGACCCATATTGTAGATGAGATTACCAATATGAAGGGCGGGAGTTCCCCGATGACGGAATACAGCGCCCGGCCTTGCCGCTGTCGTTCCCGTTGAGCGGTCGTTCCCGTTGAGCTGTCGTTCTCGTTGACATGTCTCAATCACCTTTTCGCGAGGCTCATTCATAGTGTTGTCTGGAGGCTGACATGCTTGAAGGTGGCACTCTTCGGCTTTGCATTTGCGCCGCTGCGGCGATCATCATCGCGCCGTTGCTGGCGACGACTGTGGACGCGCAACGTGGCCATGGTGCCGGCGGCGGTGGTGGCATGTCCCACGGGGGTGGAATGGGCGGATTTAGTGGCATGAGCCACGGCTCGCCAATGATTTCCTCATCCCCGATGATTCGATCGGGATCCGGAATTCAATCGATGCCGTCCTCGTCCGGATTGCGGTCGCTGTCGACATCGACGGGATCGGGCAGGTCGCTGTCGACATTGGGGGGATCGGGCACCAGTCGCATGCGGTCCATCAGCGGAGCGGGCAACGTTACGTCGAAAAGCCTCCAGGGCATTGGCCGCAACGCATCTACGACGACGATTCGTAGCAAACAGGCTAACCTGCAAACCCACCAGAACAAGCTCGACCGCCATCAACTCGATGGCAACCACGTCACCAAGACCGTGCAAGGTGTCGGGCGCGCCAAGGCCATCCAGAACACCGCCTTCGCGTCGCCTTCCAAAAACAATGCCGCAAACCGGGCGCTCGCACAGTCGACATTCCAAGGCCAATTTGCAAAGCGCAACTTAGGTGTGCTGCATAACGGATGGTGGTGGTGGCACCGCAATCCCATCATCGTTATCGGCTGGTACGGCCCGCTGTTCTGGCCTTATGCCTACTGGGACTTCATCGATTATGTGTTCTGGCCTTACGCCTATGACGTGTTCTGGCCCTATGTCTACGACGACGTCTATGTCGGAATTTTCGGCCCCTACAGCTATGAGGGTGCCGCATATGCCGCCGCCCCGCCCAACTCTCGAAGCGCAAAGTCTCGAAAAGTTCGTGCGGCCCGGCCCGCAACGACAACGGACGTAGTGGTATGCAGCGAGCGCGCGGCCGCTCTGACCGACTGGCCTATGCGGCAAATCACGCAAGTCGTCGAACCCAACGACGCTCAACAGGCAGCGCTTGGCGAACTCAAAGATGCCACTGCCAAAGCGGTGGAAGTGCTGCAATCCGGCTGCCCGAAGGTGCTGCTGAGCACGCCCGTCGGCAGGGTCGCGGCCATGCGGCAGCGGCTGGAGACCATGTTGCAGGCCGTCGCACTTGTGCTGCCGCCCCTCGAAGCGTTCTACGCATCGCTGAGCGACGAGCAGAAGGCTCGTTTCGATGCCATGTCGCCAGGGTCTTCGTCGGGACGAACCGCGCGCACGGACAATCGGCCGCCCGATCTATCGCAGGCCTGCAACGAACAGGCTGTGGGCGGCAACCTACCGATCAACCGCCTTGAGCAGGCATTGCGCCCGACCGATGTGCAGCAGGCAGCGCTTGGCGCCGTCAATGATGCCACCGCAAAAGCGGCCGAATTCCTCAAGGCGAATTGCCCCGATGAGCAGGCGCTCACTCCGCCCGGCCGCGTGACCGCGATGCAGCAGCGTCTTGGCGCCATGTTGGAGGCCATCAAAATCGTCGAACCGCCGCTTGAAGCTTTTTACAGATCGCTGACCGACGAGCAGAAGGCGCGCTTCAATCAGCTCGCCTTGCCGCAGATCTCGCGTAGGTGACTAATACACCGATAACCGGAAATCGCCGGCGCTTCCGGGTCCGACACAGAAGTGCCAGCCCGCACCGGCGATTTCCGGTTACTGAGGTACTGCGGATTCGTTTTGCTTACTTTGAAGGTTACCGAGTGACCCGAAGCCGACCTTAGGCAACCGTTCTAAAAAAGGTCGCCGTGCTACCCCGCAAGCTCAAGACCGGCCGGAGCTGTTGGGGCGGACGACATATTGTGGACGCTGACCGCCAGCCTCTTCCTCAGCCGCCCATGTTATCCTGCGCCTTCAACATTGCCATGGCGGGGCCCATGTCCGAGACGACAATGCTCGATGTGTCGCAGTACGCTCGGCTGTGGCGGGGCTTGTGGTGGGCGCAGCGTGTGGCGATGCCGCTCGCGCTGGCTATCGGCGGCATTCTTGTTGCAAGTGCCGGATTCTATGTCGCTGGTCGGCTCGATGCATTGGCGAACGCCTTGATCACCGAGATCACTGGGTATGGCAGCGTCGACGACGCATTGAAAGATCCGACAAAGCACGAGGCTCTGACCAATGTTGCCGCGTGCTACTTGATGGTGCGCGGCACCATCGAGCACGCGCCTGTTTCCACGGCGATGGTCGCCACGGCATGCATTGTCCTGATTGGTGCTTATCTTTTCGGTTTCGGGACGTTTCGGCTGCGGCCGGTGATGGTCAGCTTGCTGGCACTTGCCATTGTGGCGATCGTCTCTGGGTCCGGATTGGTGAAACCGGTCGGTGCGGGCGCGCTCACCGAGGGGTACAAATCGGACGGCGGTCCTGTGCAAACACTCGCGGACACTGCCGCCGCCGTCATCGGCTTTGTCGTCTTGGCCCTGTCGCTACTCTTGCTGATGGCTCAAGGCGTATTTGCACTCCTGCTTTGGCGCCATCGATTGCGGCACGATCTACTACCCACGCGTCAGATGACGCAATCTTACGGGATCAATCTGGCGTTTCCGCAAATCCGCATCCGAGCGGTGAGCCCGTTGGGCATTTCGATTCATCTCGGGGTTCTTGTGGCTCTTGGCGTGTTGCTGTGGTGGTTTTCGGACTGGGTCGGCTACACGCTTGCTTTTTCACCCATCTATCTGCTCTTGCTGCTGGTATGGCTGTTGTTTCTACCCCTGTTGATGGTGCATCGCGCCCTCACGGGAGAGACTTTGGCGCGCTACGCAGACGTCGCCGATATCATCACGTATGGCACGCAGTCTGCTCGCCTCGTCGTCCTCGCCGCCGTCCTGGTTGCTGGGCGTTCTATTTGGCGGCTGGGCACCCGATTCAACCTCCGGCGTCGTGACCAGATCATTCTAACGGACAAGCCGCCGGTGCTGCTGCTGCGCTCGTTCGTCGACGATGTCGCAGGAATACCGCCCAACACGCTCTTTCCCCGGTTATTCTGGCGTCCCAAGCGGCTGGAGGAGACGATTGGCGAAGAATTGACCCGGGCAGGACCTTTCGTGGCGATTGGAAAGCCTGGTGAGAGGCTCCCACAGATCGGCGCGCATCGTCGCTATGTTGCGGATTCGCAATGGCAGGAACTTGTAAAGTCTTACATCGCTTGCTCGCAGTCGATTATTCTCATCGCGGGGAAGACGATGTGGGTCCAGTGGGAACTTGCCAACATTGTCGCACAGCGTCGTGTCGGCCAGCTACTGATCGTGTTTCCGCGGATTACGGATATAGATCGCGCCGAACGCTGGGAGAATTTAAAGCCTGTCTTTGGCGGCACAGAATGGTCTGCCGCAGCCGAAACTGTCGATATCGCTGGTGCCCTCGCGATCTTTACGCGCGATCAGAGTTTTGTCGTGATTAGAACCCGCCGAGCGCATGAATCCGATTACGAACTCGCGCTTAGGGTTGCCGCCCATTTGATGGACCGGACAGTCGGGCAACTCGCTGTGAACGTGATCTCATAAACCCTGCGCCTCGGTCGAGCGATTCTCACCATCGCCGAGGAGGCGATCATATTGAAGCACCGTCCACGTCCCGTTTTGGCCCACAACGTCGAAACGCGGCAGTGCAACATTTCGTCCGCTTTACTAATGTGCTGCGGACTTGTTTTGCTCACTTTAATTCTTTCCGAATCTGACCCAAAGGAGACATTGTTGCCTTGGCGAGCTACAAATTCCGCAACGGTTTGGACAGTTTTCGGGCGCAATCGATGAAGAGCTGCGCTGCGGGACTGAGCGTCCGGTTTTTCAACATCACGACGCCGACGGGCCAAGGCTGCATTGGCACCTCAAGAGACAATGTCTTGAGCGAAAGAGCGCGCGCATTGAAGTACAGCATGCTCCCCGGCAGGATGCTCAGGAAGCGTCCAGTCGCCAGCATCTTGGAGGTCAGCTGCATGGAGCTTGTCATCACGGTGGCGCGGGGGAACTCCAGCTTGTGGGCGTGGAAAGCGGTGACAATGCGATTGCCTGGGAAGCTTTCTGGTGGCGGCAGGCACCACAGCTCGTTCATCAAGTCCGACAGCCTGATCTTGCGGCGGCGGGTCCAAAGGCTTTCGGTCCCGGCAACCACATGAGATTTGTCGTCGAAAAGAACTTCGACGTCCGTGTCCTCGATCGGGATCAGACCCGGTAGCCTCCCCATGATCAGGTCCACGGTACGCGTGCGTAACTCTCGGTCCAGCATCTCGGGCGGATATCCAAGCGTGACGTGAATGGTGAGCCGCGGATATTTGGCCGAAAGTTCCTCGATGATGGCGCCCAATAGTCCCGCGACCATAGTCTCGGTGCTCCCGATGCGCAGTTCACCGGTGGTGGGATCGGCAAGCGACTCGATGGCCTTGACGCCCCACTTGAGCTCGTTGAAGGCGGCCAGGCCATGCGTGAGCAGCGCACGGCCATAGAGCGTCGGCGCGATGCCGCTGCGCGAGCGATCAAGCAGCCGCACGCCGAGCGTATGCTCCAGGCTCGCTATCGCCCGCGATACGACCGGCTGAGAGATGGCAAGATGCTCGGCGGCTTTCGCCATGCTTCCGAACTCCACCGCCGCCAGGAGGACGTGCATGTCCTGCAGCTTGAGCCGGCGGCCGATGCGGTCCTTCCACTGCATCTTTAATCCATAGCAGTTTGGACATATCGTCCACGCAAAATAGAATTTGATTGATATAGAAATGCCGGGCACGCTGCAACTGTGATCTGCTGCTCATCATATCCGGGAGCTACTTCGATGATCGCCGCTCATCCTTCATCCCTGACATTTCGAGTAATCCTGGGCGTGGGTATCCTAGCCGGGGTGCTGGACGCCAAGGCCCAATCGGTCAACAGCTTGCGAATTGTGTCTGCGGGTACGGCCGGTAGCCCATCGGATGTGATCAGTCGCATCGTGGCGACGCAGCTCGCCGACAGCCAGAACTGGCGCATCAATGTTGAAAACCGGCCAGGTGCGCTCGCTACCTTGGCGATCGCCGATGTCCTGAAGCAGCCCGCTGATGGCCGCACCATCATGACCATAGATGTACCGGTGGTGGCCGCACCGGCTCTTGCTCCAGAGC
>Ga0099792_10001033_pt1 | contig 10188 bp, 8 predicted proteins | sample Rivendell_Oct201_8_FD_83780 | JGI IMG/M metagenome (GOLD analysis project Ga0099792, IMG submission 83780) | Vadose zone soil microbial communities from the Eel River Critical Zone Observatory, Northern California, USA -... | ecosystem: Environmental > Terrestrial > Soil > Vadose zone >...
GTTCACGAACGCCTCCTTGAAACGTCCGACGGCATCGATACCGCGGTCAAGCCGCGTGTAGAAGAACCACTGCATCGTGGCCCAAAGTTGGGCCGCCCAGACGACCACGTGCTCGAGCGGCTCCGCGCCTCGGCGGTCCCTCATTCGTTCGAACACCCAGCCCGAGTCGATATACGGCGCCTGCTCATCCGTGCATCGCCTAGCCATGACAAAGACCTGGCCGCGCGCGGCTACGCCGATCGCTCCCTGTTCGTAGGACCGCATGGTGAAGCCCTGCGCATTCAAGAATGCCTCGAGATCCTGATAGCCTGAGATCTCACTGGTCAGGATCTGAGCGACCTGCGCCTCGCCGTCGCGCCTCCTTCGTCCCTCGGGGTGGGTTGAGCAGGTTCGGTAGGCGAACAGGTATGAGAAGGCGCGCCCCATATCCGCCGGCGTCATGCACTTCCTCCATCGATCCATATGAGGGGGTCGTCGCCACGCAGCCGGAGAGTTCCGACAGTCACATCCATGCGCATGCCAGACAAGCCGACGGAAATGTTCACATCTTCGTTCGCAAGTTCGTCTGGCAAGCTGAATACACCGAAGAAGCTCGCGGGGCTTTCGCCGTCCATAAAGGTAAGGTCCGCGTCCTTCACAAAATCGCTCAACGCGACTGGACCACGGCGAAGGCGCGCCAAAATCCATGAGCGATTCCGCTCAAGGAAAGATTGGAACCGTTCCTGTGCAGTCTCTTCGGCCTGCTCCTCGAAAACGACACCCTCGGCATCGGGCCGACCCGCGCGAAGGTCGGCTCGCCCGACGAAGTCCTTCGGATGGAACCAGACACTCCTGGCACGCCACGGCCCCAGGTCGGCAAACAAGTTCAGGAGTGCATCGTGCGACGGCGCCGAATAGACCAACCGCCGGCATACCTCCTGAAATCGGACCACGCCAAGCGGAGCACGACGACGACTCTGGATGTTCTTGATGAACTCGACGAAATGCCGTTCCAGGCTATGCAACGCGTGATGAACCGCTTCCACATGGCTGAGGGCATCCTCGATCTCCAGATCTTCGATACCACGGAACGACCTCCATCGTTCGAACCGTTTCCTCGTATCGGGCGATGCCAACGCCGTTAGCGCCCGAGATAGCGCGTTACCGGCCATATTTAGCATTTCGCGATACTGTCGGCCGCGTTCCTGGAATTCCGTCCGCAGGCTTTCGAACGTCGGGCTTTCCTCGATCTCCGTAAGCCGCTCGTTCAGCGCTCGCAGATTGCCTATCACCTCGTCGCAGATGCGCGGGATATCTTCGAAGACGCCACGTTCGATCGAGGCGGGTATCCGTTCCACGTCCTTGTCTTCGTAGAGCCAATCCTGATGAAGGGCGCTGATGCGCATCAGCAGACGCCCGGCGTCGCTGAGACGGACTTGTCCGAAGCGCTTGTCAAACCGAAGGAGCTGCGTCGGCGTCTGCGTGAGGCGACTTTCTTCCGCCGGAAGGAAACTCGGATCGAGATATCGGATTTCGCGTTCCAGCGACAGGAAGCTCAAACAGTATTCGAGGTCGGAGCGCACGACCTCGCCGATCTTTCCGGAAAGCTCTTCATGAAGCCTGGCGACTGATACAGGCCCGCTACTCCCCTGCTTTGCATGGCGGTGGAGAAGCTGAATGGTCTGAAGACCGAGCCACAAATAATATCCGGCAGCGACGCTGACCTGAGGCTGTTGCGCGACGTTGGTCGAGCGTGAACCGCGCTCTCGCTTGCTGTTGTGAAGATCGAGCAAGCGAGCGACGGTTGCGACAAGCCGCACGTCATGCGGCAGATCACCCTGCTTCGCCTTCTCGAATGCATGTTCCATGGTTGACCAGAAGTACCCGCCTTGTGCCTCTCGCTCTTTTGCCGCCCGTGAGTTCTGCTCATCGTTACTAAGCAGTTTGGTGCTGGACCGCATGAGCGCCTTGATGAGCGTCCGTTTAGATAACTTGAGAACTCCCGCCGTTTCGACGTCCCGGCCTTGCCCTAGGAAAAAGCTTCCTTATCGCGTACCAACCAGCAGCACTGGGTAGTCAGCTCTTCAACCCGACACACATTGCTTGGTGTGCCACACCAACCAGGATCCGCGTCTTTCATCTCACCGACCCTGCTGAGGCGCTGCGGCGCCCGGACGTCACACCCATAGTTCTCTCTTTGTTCCTATCATGGAGAGTAGGATGAGTCCACAACGTTGAAGCTGATGCCGTCCGAGGCGCGACGGAAGAAGCTGCGCGCCGACTATCGCGCGGTGGTCCCGATGATGTTCGACGAAAAGCCGCTGTCGTTCGACGAGACCCTCGCTCACATCCAAAAGCTGCAGGGCACGATCAACGCATCACCCAATTCGCAGTAGTGCGGCGAAGACGGAGCAGCACGTGATCCCTCCTTCGGCATCCCAATCTGATCCTTATGGCGCGGTGCTCGCAGATCCCTCCCCACCCAATCTCACGCACTTTTCCCCTGCATCTGCGCCGGCTCCGGCAGATCCCGCACCAGCGTATCCACCATGCGATTGAGCATGGCCAGGACGTCGGGGTGCTTGTCCGGCTCCCAGCGCGCCATCATGTCGGCGAGGCCCTTGCGGCGCGCTTCGAGCAGGTGCTGGCGCATCACAATGCCTTGGGCCGTCAGTCGCAAATTGCCGGAGCCATCCTTCTCGACGATGCGGCGCTCGCACAAGGCGTCAAGCGGCTCTTCGAGGCGAGTGAGCGGAATGTTCAATTCCTTGCTGAGGGCTTGCGCGGTGAGCGGGGCGCGTTCGCCCATCCGCGCCAGCATCCAGAGTTCCGGCGCAGGGAGATCGAGCTGCGCGCGCTCGGCCACGTCGGCATAGAGCCGCCAACGATTTTCCTGCGCCAGCAGCTTGGTGACGATGCGTTCCAGCTCCTCCAGCGATGTGGCATCGCGCGGCATCAGGAAGCCTTCGCTCAAGTCTTTCGCCGGCTCCATCCCCCGCAGCGGGATCTCGCGCAAACCCCATGTCAGCAGGAAGCCCACCGCCGCGATGGCCGCGGCCACGAGAAAAACCGGCTGCAGCGCGGCCACGATGGCGGTGACATAAGCTGCGTGCAGCGCGGGTGGAAGCGCCTGCAAAGCATCGGGGCTCGCGGCGCCGGGAATCGCAGTGCCTTGCGGCAGCAGGACGCTGAGCTGATCCTGCAGCCCATGCGCAAAGATCGCGCCGAACATCGCCACGCCGAGCGTTCCGCCGATCGAGCGGAACAGCGTCACGCCGGATGTCGCGACACCGAGCTGGCCGTATTCGACACTGTTCTGCACGGCGAGCACCAGCACCTGCATGACCATTCCCATGCCGAGGCCGAGCACGAGCGCGGCGCCGGAAACCTGCCAGACGCGCATCTCGACAGAAATGTGAGCGATGAGGAACAAGCCGAGTGTCATCACGGCCGTGCCGACAATGGGAAACGGCTTGTAATGACCCCACCGGCTGATGAGGCGGCCGCTCATGACGGAAGTGACCAGCATGCCAAGCATCATCGGCATGAGTTGCAACCCCGAGCGGGTCGGGCTTTCGCCCTTCACGACCTGGAGGTAGATCGGCAGATAGGTGACCGAGCCAAACAGCGACAGGCCGACGATGAGCCCGACGGCGCTGCTGATGGCGAAGATGCGATTGCGGAACAGGCGCAACGAAAAGATGGGTTCGGACGAGCGCGTTTCGGCGACCACGAATGCAACAGCGGAAAGAAGCGCGACCAGACTTAAAGTCCAAATGAAGAGTGAGTTCCAGGGAAAGCTGTTGCCGCCAAGGCTGGTGACAAGGATGATGCTGGTGAGCGCGATCGAGAGCAGCGCCGCCCCGGTATAGTCGATCGTGCGAGCCCGGCGACTCGGCTGTGAAGGCAGCGCAACGGCCAGAACACCGAGCGCCAACACGCCAGTCGGCAGGTTGATGTAGAATATCCAGCGCCAGGTCAGGTGATCGACAAAAAATCCGCCGAGCAATGGGCCGATGATGGTCGCCAGTCCAAACACGGCGCCGAACAGGCCCTGGTAGCGGCCGCGCTCGCGCGGCGCAATCAGATCGCCGATCACCGCCATGGTGATGACAATGAGCCCGCCGCCGCCAATGCCCTGCAGAAATCGGAACAGGATGAGCTGCAGCATGTCCTGCGCAAGTCCGCACAGAGCCGAGCCCACGAGGAACACGACGATCGCCCCCTGCAGCACGACCTTGCGGCCGTGGAGATCGCCAAGTTTCCCATAAAGGGGCGTGACCACCGTGCTGGAGAGCAGATAGGCCGTGACCACCCAGGAGAGGTGCGTCAAGCCGCCGAGTTCGCCGACGATCGTCGGCAGCGCGGTCGAAACAATCGTCTGGTCGAGCGCCGCCAGCAGCAGCACCAGGAACAGGCTTGCGAAAATCGTCGGGATCGATGGCGTGGGTACGGCTTGAAACATCGTGACTCCGAACTTCCCCCGTCCGTCAATGCGGCTGCGCACGGCCGGTTCGAATCCCCGATGAACCTTTTGCCTGGTCGCGGCGACTAATGGTTAACATTGGGGGATCGTCATGGGCACCATTTCAGCATTTCTCGCCACCCGCACCCGTCCACTGACCATCAAGTCATTGGGCGGCAACGCAATTTTCTGCCGCTCCGGCGCCCTTTTGGGCCTTGCCACCGCTCTCATGATCGCCGCCCCCGCCAATACGGCCTCGGCGCAAGGCTTTTTCGACTTGTTCGGCCCGCGGCAGGCCCCGCCCTCCCAGGCGCTCGGCTATGCAAGCGCCCCGCAAACATCGCAGACTGCATCACAGCCAGCATCGCAGACCCCTCGGGTTTCGACCCCACAGCGGTCGGTCTCGGGTGGGCAAAGCTACTGCGTGCGGCTGTGCGACGGTCGCCACTTCCCGATCCAGCATAGTGCCAATGCCAGCCCGGCCCAGCTCTGCAACTCGCTCTGCCCGTCGGCCGAGACCAAGGTGTTCAGCGGCGGCGAGATCGGCCGCTCCACCGCCCGGGACGGGACCCGTTACTCGTCGCTCCAAAACGCCTTTGCGTACCGCACACGGATCGTCGAGGCCTGCACCTGCAACGGCAAGGACAGTTTCGGTACGGCTTCAATCGACGCCAGCGCCGATCCCACCCTGCGCAAGGGCGACATCGTCGCCACCGCCGACACTCAGGTCACGCCAGCGGCTTCCATGACCAAGCGATAGCCGACGCGACTGCCGATTTCTCCAAGCGCTCGAATTGCTCTAATATCGTCTCGACAGGCCGCATTCGCGGGTGGAGACGATCATGCGAAACCTCAATCCGAAAAACTGTTGCGCCACGCTACTGCCGGGGCTCGTCTCGACGCTCCTCTTGGCGCTCGCAGGCCCTTCTGCGCAAGCGCAGGATTATCCGACCAAACCGGTTACGTTCATCACGCCGGCCGCGGCCGGCAACAGCCCTGATGTCGCAACGCGCATCGTGGCCGACCGCCTGTCGCAAATCTGGAAGCACCAGATCGTCGTGCTCAACCGTCCGGGCGCCGGCGGGCTCATTGCGGCGCAGGCCGCGGCCGGCGCCGAGAAGGACGGCTACACGCTCTATATGACTCAAGCCTCCACCTATACGGTCTTGCCGATTGATCAGGAAGGCAAGATGACGGTCAACCTGCAGACCGCGTTCACGCCCATCGCCATGGTGGGCGAGCAACCGATCGGGTTCGCGGTCAACAAGGACATCCCGGTTTCCAACACTGCCGAGCTCATTGCGCTCGCCAACAAGACGCCGGGCGGTATGCTGTTTGGCGCGACCAATCGCGGCGGCCAGGCTCACCTGACCGGCGAATTGTTTCGCGATCGCTCCAAGGCCAACATCTCCTTCGTACATGCGGCGGGTGCCTCCGTTTCGCTCAACGACGTCATCGCCGGGCGCATTCCGATCATGTTCGAGGGCCTTGCCGGGCTTGCACCAGGCACGCAGGGCGGCGGCATAAAACTGCTTGGCGTCGCGGCGCAACGACGCCTGCCCAATTTGCCGAACTTGCCGGCCATCAACGAGACGGTGCCGGGCGTCGTCTCAAGCGGATGGCTCGTCCTGATGGCGCCCGCCGGCACGCCAGATGCGATCATCCAGAAGGTGAACGCCGATGTGCGCAAAGTCGTCGTCATGCCGGATGTGGTGGAGCGCTTCCAAACGCTCGGCACCTATTCGCGCGATCTCACGCCAGCGCAAACTGCAGAATTCATGCGCAGCGAAGAGCGCCTGTGGTGGCCTATCGTGCGGCAGGTCAATGCGCAGGCGCGTTGATCTGCTACGGTTCTACTTGGTTAGCGTTGCCCCGACGGCATTGCTAAAATACGAGACGTTAGGCAACGCACGACAATTGCATTGCAATTGAGCGAACGTTCTTACGCGACTTTAGAGGTGCAGGGATACACATGCGTTCTGTCGGCGAGTACCAACGCTCGCCAGAAGAAACTCGCCAGAAGAAAAGTGTGTGTCCTGTGCCGTCCTTGATGCGTTCGCTCGGTTTGGTGTTTGGTGTTGGGATGTTAGTCGGCATCGGCGGCCTGTTGGCCATGCCGGCAAAAATGCAGGAGCCGCGCCCGCTCTTTGCCCGCTGGCGCGAAGAAGCACCACCGCCTTGTGCGCAGCAAGTATCGTCGAAGACCGGGTCGAAAACTTCGCCCATAACTTGGCCCAAATTTTGGTCCGAGACAGAGCCGCGCTGCCAAGTCGGCACCCAAGTCGAGACCACCGCACGACGAGGTCTCATCGAAGCGGCAAAAGCCAAAGCCACTCCCGCAACCGCACCGGTGGCCAAGCCGCCATCGCCGCCCGAGTCGCCCGCCAGCCGCGATGTGGCTTCCGCTGTCGCGACACCCCCCGATCAAGCCGCACCGGCGCAGACGAAACCAACGGTCGATCGAGCACCGAAATCCCGCAAGGCCGCACTCAGCCGAATTCCAGTGACGGTCCACGCGTCGGACAACAGCCAGCGCACCATCATGATCAACCCGACGTCGCGCCAGGACGCCTATTACTATACGGCCCGCCGAAACGTCGGCGTTGGCGCCACGGTCTGGTAACGTCGTTTGACCCCGGCCTGCCGCCCATTCGGTCCATCCCTGCATATCGGCGACAACGGCGCCAAATCACGCGTTGCACCCAATTGTCCGAAGCCTCTTGCAAAAAGCCGCTATAATGGGAAACCAACACACTATGGCACGCAAGAGGACGACGAATGCCGCAAGCAGCCGAGATCATCCAGAAGCCCGCAGCAGCGCGCGCGGACGCGTTCGATTGGCAGGACCCGCTCGACCTTGAAGGCGAGCTCACGCAAGACGAAAAAATGGTGCGCGACACGGCGCGCAGCTACGCACAGGACAAGCTGTTTCCGCGCGTGCTCAAGGCTTTCCGCGAGGAGAGCTTCGACCGGGCAATCGCCCACGAGATGGGCGCGCTCGGCCTGCTCGCCGCGACGTTGCCGGAGGAATACGGCGGCTCAGGATTCGGTTCCGTCGCCTATGGTCTGATTGCGCGCGAGATCGAGCGGGCTGATTCGGGCTATCGCTCGTTCATGTCGGTGCAATCGTCGCTGGTCATCTACCCGATCTTCCGTTTCGGCAGCGAGGCGCAAAAACAGAAATATCTCCCCAAGCTTGCCAGCGGCGCGATCATCGGCTGTTTCGGCCTCACCGAACCCGACCATGGCTCCGACCCTGCCTCGATGGTGACGCGCGCCGAAAAAGTCCCCAATGGCTATCGGCTCACCGGCGCCAAGATGTGGATATCGAACGCGCCGTTTGCGGATCTCGCGCTGATCTGGGCCAAGCTCGACGGTAAAATCCGCGGCTTCCTGGTGGAGCGCGGCACCAAAGGATTCACCACCAACACAGTCGAAGGCAAGCTTTCGCTGCGCGCTTCCGTCACCGGCGAAGTCGTGCTCGACGATGCCTTCGTGCCGGAAGAAAATCTGTTGCCGAAGGCGGAGGGCCTTGGCGGCCCCTTCGCATGTCTCAACAGTGCGCGCTTCGGCATCGTCTGGGGCGTCATGGGGGCTGCCGAATTCTGCTGGCATCGGGCGCGGCAATATGTGCTCGACCGCAGGCAATTCGGCCGCCCGCTCGCCGCAAATCAGCTCATCCAGAAGAAACTCGCCGATATGCAGACCGAAATCACGCTCGGCCTGCATGGCGCGTTGCGGCTCGGACGGCTGTTCGAACAAGGCCGCGCGGCACCGCCTGCGGTGTCGCTCATGAAGCGCAACAACTGCGGCAAGGCGCTCGAAATCGCCCGCATGGCGCGCGACATGCACGGCGGCAACGGCATATCGGACGAGTTTCATGTCATGCGGGTGATGTGCAATTTAGAGACCGCCAACACCTATGAAGGCACGCACGACATCCACGCACTGATCCTCGGGCGCGCGCAGACCGGTATCCAGGCGTTTTTCTAGACTACGGCGTTTGTTATTGCGCCCTCTCCCCTTGAGTTCTCGGGTACGTTTTTCCCCGAGATGGAAGTTGATGGCTGGCGGTTCATAACGCGTTGATTTCCCTTGCGTCAATGCAGACGGCGTATCACGGTCGATCCTGTAGTTTCATTCGCGGTGCTACCTATGTGACCACAAGGTAGCACCGTTCGACAGGATTTTGATTACCATGCCCCGTGTCAAACTGACGAAGAGTGCGATCGACGCGCTGCCGATACCCGCATCAGATGTCGTTTACTGGGACGTCGGCTGTCCCGGCTTCGGCGTGAAGGTCACGCCCAGGGGCCGCAAGGTGTTCGTCGTGCTTTACCGCACAGGCGGTGCCGGCTCGCGATTGCGCAAGTTCACGATTGGCCCGTATGGGCGCGTTACCCTTCATCAGGCGCGGGTGGCGGCACAAAAGGTCTTCACAGCCAAACTTGAAGGGCGGGACCCTGCAGGTGAGAAACGCGAAACGAAGCGCCGATTCGTGACCGATCAGGTCGCCGATCTGTTGGAGACCTACATTTCCCAACATGTATCGCAGAATCGTTCCGCCGGTGAGATATCTCGTCTTCTCCGTCGCGAAGTCGGCACGCCTTGGGGTACCAAGAGTATCCACGAAATCAGCAAGCGCGACGTTGTTGAGGTGGTCTCCGCAATCGAGCAGCGGGGCGCTCCGGTTGCGGCCAACAAAGCTTTGAAATCGATCAAGACCTTTTTGCGCTGGTGCGTCGGTAGGGCCGTGCTTGATAGGTCTCCAGCGGAAGGTGTCCCCCTGCCGGCAAAGGAGGTCTCGCGCGACCGTGCTCTGACCGATGACGAACTCGCTCGAGTGATCATGGCGGCTAGGGAGATTGGCGGCCCCTATGGCGGAATCGTTGAGTTGCTGGCTTTGACTGGGCAGAGGCGAGAGGAGGCAGCCGGCGCAATATCAGGAGAATTGAACATCTTGCAGCGGGTTTGGACGCTTCCGAAAGCTCGTACCAAGAATGCCACAGAACATGTCGTGCATTTGTCCAAACAGTCGATGGTGGTTCTCAATAAAGCAAATATCGCAGGATCGTTTGTATTCTCACGCGATGGATCGACGCCCTTTCAAGAATTCAGCCGGGCAAAGCGCGAACTTGATGCGCTGTCAGGCGTACGGGACTGGCGATTGCACGACCTGCGACGGACCTGTGTCTCGGGGATGGCCCGTCTCGGTACCCCGCCTCACGTCGCAGATAAGATTCTCAACCACCAATCTGGGACAATCTCTGGCGTCGCGGCCGTATATCAGCGTCACGACTTTCTCGCAGAGCGTAAGGCCGCACTTGAACAATGGGGCGCGCATGTGGCTCGGATCGCTGCCGCCGCCTCAAGCCGGCGCCAAGGCAATCTCCGTAAAGTCGCCTAGCGCCTCGACAACGTTGGAGTCGCGAGCATTTGAACCCCTGACCGTCAGGTTATGAGCCGAAAATACAATCGTTCAGTATTGCAGTGAGCCGGATGGTTGTCTCATTCGCTTGGGAATGAGCAATTATGACGGCACAGGCGTTGTTTCATTTTCTAGGTTTATGTTTTTCTATGACAAGAACACAAAAAACTGGAAGTCTGACAATGCACAGGGCAGGAAAGGCAACATCAAGACTGAGACGATTGGCCAGAACTCCGCTTGCCACTTTACAAACGCACAGTACGTAAATTATGAAACGCTGGGCGACAGAGATTTAGACTTCGGGCTACTTTCTGGA
>Ga0099792_10001037_pt1 | contig 10169 bp, 11 predicted proteins | sample Rivendell_Oct201_8_FD_83780 | JGI IMG/M metagenome (GOLD analysis project Ga0099792, IMG submission 83780) | Vadose zone soil microbial communities from the Eel River Critical Zone Observatory, Northern California, USA -... | ecosystem: Environmental > Terrestrial > Soil > Vadose zone >...
GAGTACGTCGCGCTTTAATCTCCTCAACATCAAAGACTCAAGCTGAGCATGTAACTCCTTGATCTTAGATTCGTGATCTGCGTCGTTGAGATCAAACTCGCTGGTCAAAGCAACTACACCCGATATCATTAGCAGTCTGGAGAGAAACACGTGAGGGAAGCGGGCGGGACTTGCATTTTTCGGGCATGAGGAAGTGCATGAGGGATAAGAGCTCTAAAATGATTCATATAATTCCTCTATCAAATTGTCTCGAAAGTAAGGGAAACTGACCTTTAACATTGTTCTGTAATGGCGTTCCTGTGATCAGGAGCTTCGACGCAGCTGAGAATGCCCGCAAGGCTTCATAAAGCTGGCTCTCTGAATTCTTGAGGCGATGCGCCTTGACGCAAGGACACAATCAAATCCACATGATAAGAGAAAGAAAGGGGCTGTATACGTACCTCGTCTACAGCCAGAACTTGCCACTTGATATCACATAGCTCCTTCGCGTCACGCAGAGTCAATTCGTAGGTCGTCAACAACACATTCAATTTGAGCTTCTTGCTGGAAGATCCGAATTCGTATTTACGTATGACCTCACGTGCTGCGGCTGTTCCGATGTACGTGATCACATTAAGATCTGGTGCCCAGGACTGAAATTGTGACTGCCACGCGGCGATGGTTGAGAGCGGGACGATCACCAGGAAAGGCCCGTACTGGTGCATCTGGTGAGACAGATAGGACAAGAATGCCACAGTTTGTACGGTCTAAAGAATTTCATCAGCCCACGGGACGCTCGATGCCTCTCGCCAAGCTCAGAACGTACCTTTCCGAGACCCATCTCATCGGCCAAGATGCCGTTCTCACCTTTGCTCCACAAGTACGCCAACCAGTTCAATCCAGTGAGCTGAAAATCCTTCAATTCACCGCCCGTTTTGGTGATGTATTCAGGGTCTTCAGTGATCTTTTCGAAGGGTGGACGTTGGGTACGCGCGTAGGCTATACTTTTGTACGGGAACTTGGCCTCCGCTTCCCGCTGACGATACGCGTCAAGTTGCTCCCTCGCGATCGGACGGATCTCTTCGAAGGGTTCCCATGTGCAATGTTCGTAGTTGAGACCGTTCCACTTGCAGAAGTATTCAATGTCACCCTTGACACTGTCACGATGCGAAACGACACGCTCAACCGTCTTGTAAAGTTCGAGGTCTTGCTTCTCTCGTTCCTTGTCCAGAAGGAGCGTTTCACGCTCCTCGGAGGTAAGACCGGAGGCTGCAAGGCGAGTTTGATAGGTTTTGTACGCCTTGATGTAGTTATCTACCCGCTTGAGCCCCTTGTATCGCTTGAGAAACTCGTATGTCTCGTCGGTGTTCCGTAAGTGGGAGAAACCCTTCCACTTGATATGGTATCGCTGGAAACGCAACTATTTCGTACTTCCCCAGAACGAGAAAGAGTCTGTGCTTACAAGGTTTTCGTACCAGAGATCTTCGGGATCATCCTCGTGTCCCTCATCTCTTGTATGCCCAAGGACAGCTTCGATCTCGTCGTTCTCTTTCTCCTGAACATTGGGATCAAAGTAATAGCCAGGATGGGGCTCGTCGAATTGTTCAAAATCCTCGACATCGTCCGCATAGTTGGGTACCCTGACACCCCGGTTGGAGGTCCGCAGTTCGTCGCCTGAAACACGGGGTTTCTTCTTCTTCTTCGACCGAGCGCCATACTCAGAATCTGTGTCTGAAGAAGGTGGTCTAGAGGCCACTAGAGTCGGGCTTTAAGGATGAGGGGCGAAGGACATATGAGCGATAGACCCACCCTTGGGCTTTGAAGGGGCTTTTTTTTTCTTAGCCACCTTCTTCTTGCCACCGCTACTACCACCGCCACCATACTCCTCGTCGCCGTAAGAGGCATCGTCTTCATCTTCATCTGGAGTATCTTCGTAGCCCTTTGCAAGACGTAATTAGAGGATGAGCAAGGGCGTAAGCTGAGAGGACATACATAGTCATCATCTTGCACTATCTGAACATACAAATAAATAGACGTGAATTTCAGATACTAGCACTTAACCACTACCACCACGAACCTGTCTTACGATAGGACGAGACGAGGATGATGCATTTGGGATATAGCCCACTGGGACTGGATCGGGCTCCTCGACGTAGTCGCCATCTGCGTCAATGTCAGCATCTGCGTCGGCGTCGGCGTCCCTGGCGTCGTCGTCAGAGTCAACCTGCATGTTATCGGAATCGTCCCCGTTAAAGGGTGCGCTCTGGGGTGCCGGGGAAGGTGCCAAGGAGGTGTCCGCGGGTGTGTCCAGGTCGTCGCCTAGAAACATATTTCGGTGATGTTGGGGTTGGGAGTGTTGATATGTCGGAGACGGGGGAAGGGGGGTAGGAGAGAGTGAGTGAGGGGATGGAGGAGTAAAGGGGAGAAGGACGGTTCGCTCGGGCGTCAGTGTCGGCAGAGGGCAGTCCGGGTTGATTCACACGCGTGGCCATCGCTACGGGCAACGCCGGCCAGTGTTTGTTCGTCACCGCCCGTGATGAACTCCGATAAAAGCAACTTGGGCACGAATTTGCTCCCTGAATCCCCGCAGTTCGATCCCGTCTCACTCTTCCGAGACACCAGCGGACAACCCTGTTATTCTTTTATATTTTTTTCGCGTTTTTCGCACTTTTTTTTACGGTCGAAACACAAGGTTCACGGGTCCGTGCGCTTGTTGTCGTTCTCGCCGACGGTGCCATCATCAGCGCGTGTGGTCAGCACGTTGTGACATCGCATCGGGCTCTTATCTATTGACGGCCTCCTGGCTCCTGTTGTCAGTCCCCTACATTCGTCATGCAGGAGAGCGAGACAAGTCGATTTTTTGAGCTGGCATAGCCCAACTACCTCTCTTGGTCGGATTCTCCGCCACGGCGTGCCATCGCCATCACACAGCCGTCCTCACGGCGCCGCAACGCCATACGACAGCGCTTCTGGTCCCGGCCCATTTCCGTGAGACCCAGTCAACGACAGAATCGTGCGTGATAACCTTGGCGCTACTGCCCCATCGCCATCGTTTGATGTCGTACCTCCCTGCAAGTATAAATTACTACACTACCGTACTCTACATTTGTATCAGTCCCACAGTCCAAATGAGAAACATGCTGCCGACACGCCGGATCAGACTGCGGACTGCGAACGGTCGGATGCTAACCGACCTGGGCTGGGGTCGCACCGACACGTGTGCACCGTGTGGATTCGACACGTTCATGACGACGAGCGACCAAGTGCGAACTTCGGTGCCATGGACGGTTCTTCTCATCTGTCCCTCATCATCGACTTGTCACCCTCCCAATGGCATTTATCGGCACAGTCCGCCAACTCAATCCCTTTGTCTTTTCAAACATTTCTCTCTCATGTCCTCACATTCCTGAATTCACACATCGCTGCAAAGCATGAAAACACTTTGGCCGTCTTCGGCGCGCTCCCTGGGAAGAGGTGTGCTCCAAGTCACAGCGGTGACCTCCCAGCAGCCTAACTTAATTTCTAGCTTGATGCTCTACTCTTCCTTAGACGCTAGCTCGGCAAACAGCAACGATCCACCTGCCGACGCCAACTCTTATCGTCCATTCAAGGTGGTGGACTCAGTGGTCACCAGTAAAATACAAAAGGAGTTAGATCTTATCGAAGGGCTGACGGAAGAACGTGCGTTTTGAACAGCCTCCTCTCAGTTCACTCTATTGACAAACTCCCAGCACCTGTGGCTTTGGTGGGGGCATTGACAAAGGCACTATGCTGTGAGAACCTCAACTTTTTTGCTGGATGCGTCTAATTGTATTCGGTCAGTCATCAATCGTCTAGCGCATCCGTCGTCCGGAAACGTGGCCGACGAGACAGCAGCCCGCGCTGATCCACGTATCCTGATACTTTCGGTCTCACCTGATCTCTCTGCCTCCTACATTCCTGTGATGAACTCGATATTTTCTGCTCAGAAACTGGTACGTGTTGTCAAGTCCGACAACATCGATTAGGTCGCTTATTACTGCTGTACGACTATTAGAAAGTTACTATCGATGTCTGCAAAATATTCGGGGAGGAAACAGTCTTCCTTCAACAGGCCGCGCACTTGACAGGAGGATCATACATCTACCTCGAGCGACGGGATGCACTCTTGCAGTACCTTATGGTATGTTCTCTCTGCCGCTACCGCCAGAGAAGTACCTAATTCTCTACTCTTTTCACCAGATGTCGTTCCTCCCGCCTCCCTCCCTGCGGCACGTCATAGCTGTTCCCCGGCAAGACAAGGTCGACTTCCGAGCTGCATGTTTTTGTCATAAGAACATCGTCGATATCGGATTCGTCTGTTCCGTTTGCTTGTCCAGTAAGTTTACCAGTACGTCCGACCCAGTGGTTTTTAATCCCAGGGTCATGGTGCAGTATTCTGTTCCCCTGTGCCCGTATGCTCGACCTGCAGGTGCGGAACTACTGATACTACCTAGCTGCCTCGCAATATTAATACCTTTCTTAATTTCAGGACCAAATTCCCTATGAAAACCCTTCAGCGCCTTAATGCCTCGCGGCCCTCCATACCCCCTTCCAACGGTGTCTCAAACGGCACTCCGCGGCCGCCGAGTGCACGACCGAACCCGGCCATGTCCGCCAGTCTAAGATGAAGCACATAACCCGGCGCCGTCTCATGAGAAATATCATCGCCGTCCAAACACCCACGGTCCCTGTCAAATGTCCGAAATTTGACCATAGTTCGACCTCGCTGTATCAACGTGCTTCAAGTCCGTGATGCGTGGCGCACCTTCGCGATGGTCGTCCCTGCGTGCGTGGAGAGCGTGACAGTAGCGCTAGCGCCGGTTCCGTCTGGAAGCGTCGTGAAGGAAAGGGCCTTGCCTTGACGCTTGAATGGCCATCATCCGGTGTTGTCGCAATGTAGCACCTCCCGTTTTAATGCAGAATAGCTCACATATTGTCCTCGGCATCGGCACTCGCTTGCTGAGCGACACCACGGATCACGGGTCACAGGTCTCCTCCCGCTTTTGGCACCTTGCGCCGCCAAAATGTTGGGGATTGAGAAGGGGTTACGTTCTCGCCGATCAACGTCACACCAAACAAGGAATATTATATTTCGCTTGGGCGTAGGAGTGGGAAGTAGGCAGCACGAACGTTGTGCCTTGGCCTCTCGTATGGCTCTGCGTTCCGAGATCACACAGAATAGAATCGAAGGAAGGGCAATGGCATGCCGTGGATCGCAAGCCCTTAAGTCAGTCATGAAAGGAAGAATCCCCGGCCATCAGAGCCCTCTTCGCCGTGGGGATCGATGAGCAACCAAAATGGTCCCCGACACTTCCCGACGCCTGCCCCGATTCTCCACGTAGTTTCTAGACCTTGTCTTCGTCTTGAGGATAGTCAAGCGAGAGCGCGCCGGCGTTTGGATCGCTATTGCCAATTGGTGGTTCTTTCCATCACATACGCAAAAGCTCTTGCGACAATCTGACCTTGTTGGGACGAATGCTCGCATCGATGTGTACCGTTGACACCCGGAGAAGTGGTTCGAGCCTCTGCGCCCCATATTCGCCCAAGGCCGAGATGGTTTCCATCGCCAGGCCCACAGAAGATCAAAAAGTATAAGACCATAAGAGCGAGAGAAATGTGTCATGGCGTCGACTAGCCTAGCATGGAAAGGAAGTGATAAATAGTGGGGGGCGTCCATCATTAGTGCGAAAGTCGTGGGCGGTGTTCCGCAGAACTGTAGCCTGATGTGATAGCCGATCAACGAGCGAGAGAGCGAGCAATGTAATATATCAGATCGGGTGATGACGGGTGAGGGGAGGGAGACTTTCTGACCTTTGGTTTGGGGTGTCGAGACGACGCGTACGCAATGGCCATGCTTTGTGTGGTAAACGCGCACCAGAGTCGAGCTGCGGAGTGTGTGTTGTGTTGAGTGAGGAAGGGCCTTGATGCAAAGTGGAAAAAGTGCTACAGACTGCTGCGTTCGTCTCCGTCCACTCCCTGGGCGAGGAGAAGCACACCCACCGCGGGCTGATACTCCCCTCGTCGTCGCCACTTGTCTACCTCCGGAAACATCGGGGGGGGGGAAAGGGTGAAATGTAGGAAGAAAGAATCGAGTCGCAAATGGGTTATGCGCCAAACAACAAATTTTGAGAGACAGCAACGCACCATAGAACTGGTCGACTAGCACCGATCGGAGGATGTCGTGCATATCATCCTCGGTAGCCGCAGCGATCCTCTCAGCTAGCGTTTTGGCCAGTGATGATTGTACGATGAGTTCGCCCTGTCCCGAGACACTACACGCAACACTGCGGCCACCAGTCAATCGTTCGGCCCAGCAGCCCGCGCCGAATATCGCTGCCTAAGAAAACCAAAACAGAAATCAGTTCCCGCTGCCCCTCCCAAAGAAAAGAAAGGGATTTTGTCGACTGACCTCGCCTACGCGTCCAGATTGCTTGAGCAGTAAACCCCCACTATAAACGGGGGCGGACAGCGGGAAAAAAAAAAGCGGAAAGTTAGTTAGCTGACGATCGCGGACGCGTGCCGGAATATGGACGAGAATGCGCGAACGAAAGAAACATACCTTGAAACGCCAGCGGCGACTCGGCCGTCATCACCATGATGATCCGCCTCGCAGTCCACCAGCACGACAGCGCCGACCGTATCCTGCCGCGCGCATAGCGGCTCACCACCATCGCCATCCCCCGACTCTGAAACTCCCTCCATCTGCATCTGCATTTGCATCGGCGCCTCCCCCTCCTCCTCCTCCCAACGACGACACCGCTCCCTCCACAAAGCCCACTCCCGCCTCGCCCTCGGCGCAACCATCATCTCCTCCTCCTCCTGCGCCTTCTCCTCATCACCACCACCACCGACCGGCACCCCCTGCACCCTCGCAAACTCCACCGCACCCTCTCCCACAAGCATCAGCGGCGGAACGCGCCCCATCCCCATCCTCATCCCCATCTCGGTCTCGCGCCGCCGTCTTCCCTCAAGCACGCGCCGCGCAATCAGTACAGGATTCCACACCCCACGCACGGCACCGACACTCCCATACAAGAACGAAGATGAGGGCAAAGACGAAGAGGACGACATGAGCGACGCATCGCACTCTACGTGCCCGTCAAACGTGAGATTCGAGCCGTAGCCCGCGTTAAAGTCCGGGGCGTCTTCAAGCGCGGCTATGACCGTCGTCGCGGCGTCGAGCGCGGTTGACGACAATTCAGAGGTGGTGCTGGTGGTAGTGGTGCTGGTGCCACTGCTGCCACCGCCGCCAGAAGTAGTTGTGGTAGAAAATGCGTTGAGCGCGGAGGAAATCGCTGCACGCAGGCTGCGATTGACCGAGGCATCGGACGTTGGTGGGTGGTATCCTGCACCACCGTGAGCGGCGACGACATAGAAAGGACCTGATGTGGGATTTCGAACTTGACTATCTTGATCACTCATTCGGTTGGAAGGTAAGGACGTCAGTCACAGACTAGGACCGGGTACATAAAATATCAAAATTGCGCTGAATAATTAAAAACTGCTCGAGAGTCACTCGTCTGTATCATACCATAATGTAGTCATACGGGGGCGCATATACTTGATCAACAATCCGTTACAGTACAAGAAGGGTCTGCAATCGTACAGCCAAAAACTTGAGGCCTCACAACCGTAAGAGGGCTCTCAGCGGACCCATCGTCCGAACCGAATGCATCGCAATACGCACGCCATGTGCGAATGCCCATAGCAGAGCAACTGGATCAAAAGAAGAGCACCATTAAGCCCTGACGCACACAGGCAGGTAGTTTCGACTTACATAATAGAATTGGAATCCAGAATAGCCGGAGCATGAGATCCTCTGCAACACAAACAGTTGGCGTTGAATGACCTCCAAGAAGAAAAAATCAAACCTTTGTTTTGGATTTGTCTCGCGTGCTTACTCGAACGGTATCCGTATGCATTAACCTCCCGGTCGTCTGGAGTGGCGCCAGTGTCATACCCTACTCGACGTGCAAGAGGCCGCTCCGGTGCAGCTACCGATGGTTCCGCGACAGGCGACTCGCCATCGTCCTCTGCTCGGGGTGTGTACACCGGGGGTGACTCACCGTCTGGCACTTGCATCCATGTCTGGGGAACCTGCAGGAGCCAAGACTTCTCCCAAAAAGTACGCCACTCCTGCGGCGTTAGCAACGAACGCATCTTGCCCTTCGGTGGTACCGCATTATGTGAATCCGCATCTGCATCTGGTACAGTGGGGGTGCGGAGAGATGCAGTCCAAGGCACGTAAACTGGGAACACTGCCGGAAGTGCACCCCATGGGACGCCAGACATACCAGGAAGTTGCAAGAGTTGCGGAAAAGCGAGGTGTGGCATATTTGGGATGATACCGTCTTTTGGTTTCACACGTGCCAAAGTACGTTGGATCTTGCGCATGAACGTCGCAGCCTGCTTCTCATCGACACTGCTATTCTTCTCTTTTCCAAGCTCCGGTATGTTGGGACTAATTTCAGGTGGAGACGAAGGCGGGGTGTCGACGCTTCTACGACGCAACACGCGCGAGGCACGTCGTGGATGGGCCGGCCTGCGAACCATTTCATCCCCGGAATTTTCGCCGTCTCCCCATTGCGACTCGTCATCCGCCAAAGTATCCTCCTCTGGTAGGAGGTCAGCAAAGTTAAAGTCAGCCAGCTCTTGGGCCGTCTTGCCCTCGATGTTGACTATTTCCACGTCGGCTCCAGCTTCAAGTAGGACAGCAACACAATTTTGTGCCCCGACCAAGCTGGCGAGATGTAACGCTGTATGTCCATTGCGATCCCGTGCGTCCTTGTCAACTTCATGCCCTATCAGGAAGCTCACGAGCGCAGAATATTTGAGGAATGCAGCGAAATGGAGTAGTGTCTGTCCACCGATTGTCTCGTGCTTCATTGCCCTTGCAAGTAAGACTCCTGAGGGTGTATCGATCCCCACATCAAGCAGAGACAAGAGATCAATAATCATCTTCTCCAGTCCGCTCCAAGGGCCCATATGATGAAGCGCCGAGCGAAGACCAAGTGAGATGGAATCGGTAGTAAGCTGCATTGCATTGGGTACATTGGACCCGCTTTGGGTATCCTCGTTCGCTGGACCAACGATACGCATGGCCACGCTCTTTGCGTCCTCTAATTTGCCCGTCATCTTCAGGCCGACGACTTGAAGCGCTAATTCCATCCTATTGTACCGCGGAATTAGTAAGAGGCGAGAGCATAGGAGATAGATAGAAGACTAACAGCGCCCGGTCTGATTCGTCTGTATAAGTAAACAAGGACGGCGGAGTGCCATCGTCATCCTTTTGTATCCCGCTAAACCATACTGCGACGACGCCAGAAGTTGGCCGAGGCGGAAGGATGCAGACAAGTGTGTTGTCACTCCAGCGCTGCGTAGAACTTGCTACGACATCTCCAAAGATACAATTGAGTGGTACGGAAGGATGAAAGTTTGACCCAAGCACGATGACCTCGGTACCCCCGATAATCGGACCCGAGGATGGAATGAGCCGATGGATGCGTGGCTTAGGAAGTGACGTTATGGGCGGGGGGTCAGGGAAGAACATGAAAGGAAGCGGTGCCGAAGCAAGAGGATCTTGCAAGAGTGGGTATTGGGGCACAGACATAGCAACGGGCGATGGAGGCGCAGTGGGTAGGAAGGCCGAGGGGGAGACATCACGCTCCGAGTCTGACACGGATGCCATATCAATCAGCGGTCGAGCTGATAGCGGTACCTCTGGCATCTCAAGTAAAGCGGACTCGTGATCGTGATGACCAGGAGAGGCGATGGAAGATTTTGGCGAGGGTAGAGGTACTTCCACATTTGAGATGATAAAGCTGCCAGTGCGGCGAGGTGAGGAAGGAGCCGTACCGCAGAGAGGACCCGAGCCGGCAAGTTGAGAAGGGGTAGTCGTGCGGGTGGGGAGTGCGGAAGTGAAGACAGAAGGCGAGTTTAAGCTACCCGAGCTGCTTCTTCGGGAGATGCCATTAGATTCGCCGCGGGATGAGCCCATCCCATTGAGTTTCAACCTCTTTTTTCCTTGATGCGAGGCTGTCTCTTGGGCGTGTGACTGCTTACGCTTTCCCGAAATCGCCTTGACGTCACCAGATACCTGGGACCAGTCAATCTCCGCAGGGGGAGGGTGCTTCGCATTTGCTCCAGTGCTTTTATGATCGTCTGTAATC
>Ga0099792_10001041_pt1 | contig 10151 bp, 6 predicted proteins | sample Rivendell_Oct201_8_FD_83780 | JGI IMG/M metagenome (GOLD analysis project Ga0099792, IMG submission 83780) | Vadose zone soil microbial communities from the Eel River Critical Zone Observatory, Northern California, USA -... | ecosystem: Environmental > Terrestrial > Soil > Vadose zone >...
CGTCTTCAGCAGATCCTCAAGAACCTGCTTTCGAATGCAGTGAAGTTTACGGCTCGCGGTCATGTCACGTTAAGGGTTGATCTGGCGAGCAGCGGATGGAGCCCCGATCACCCTATCCTCAGCAAAACCCCGCAGGTCGTTGCATTCACTGTGGAAGATACGGGTATCGGCATCGCTCCAGACAAGCAGAAACTCATATTTGAGGCCTTCCAGCAGGCGGACGCCGGAACGTCGCGGAAATACGGTGGAACTGGCCTCGGGCTTGCAATCAGCCGTGAACTGGCCTTCCTGTTGAACGGCGAGATCAAGCTCAGCAGCGTACTAGGTGAAGGCAGCATCTTTACACTCTATCTGCCGCTCTACTATTCCGGGACTGACAATCTGCGGACTGATCTTCCAGCGTCAAAATCCGGCTACACGGCGCGAAAACGGGAGCTGGTCATCCTACCCCCAGCCCGCGAAGAATGGATCGAAGACGATCGTGACCAGATTGTTGATGGCGATTCCGTGCTGCTGATCATCGAAGACGATCCACACTACGCCCGCATCCTGCTCGACCTCGCACGCGATAAGGGTTTCAAGGGAATCGTAGGGTTGAAAGGATCCATGGGTCTTTCGCTTGCTCGACAATTTCGTCCCACGGCTATCTCGCTGGATATATTCCTTCCCGACATGCTCGGCTGGACCGTTTTGAACCAACTCAAGCTCGATCCCCGAACGCGTCACATTCCGGTGCAGATCATTACTCTGGAGGAAGAGCGTCAGCACGGCCTTTCCCACGGCGCCTTCGCATATCTTGTCAAGGAGCCAACGACACAAGGGCTGGTGGCGGCCTTCGATCGCATAAAGGAATTCACGACATCGCGCACCAGGCGGCTGCTGATCGTCGAAGATAACGATATCGAACGTCAATCCATGGTCGGGATGCTCGACCACCAGGATATCGAAATCGTGGCCGCGCCGACGGGGACGCAAGCGTTGCAGCTCATGGGCGATCAGCGCTTCGATTGCATCGTCCTCGACCTGCGGCTGCCGGACATGACCGGTTTCGAGTTGCTCGAGAAGATGCGCACCAACCCGGCCTTTGCCGAAATGCCTGTCGTCGTCTTTACCGGCAAGGACCTGGACAGCAACGAAGAGGCCCGCCTGAAGACTTTTGCAAAAAGCGTCATTCTCAAAGACGTCCAGTCGCCCGAACGTCTCCTGGACGAAACATCTTTGTTCTTGCATCGGGTCGTCACCGACCTTCCTGCTGAAAAGCAGGCGATGTTGCAGCGCATCCATGGGTCCAACCAGATTCTGGCCGGGCGCAAGGCGCTGGTGGTGGACGACGATGCGCGCAACATCTTCGCTTTGACGTCCCTGCTTGAAGACCACGAGATGGAAGTTGTCAGCGCAACCAATGGCCGCAGCGCCATCGAAATCGTGAAAGGTTCCCATGATTTGAGCATCGTAATCATGGACATTATGATGCCTGACATGGATGGCTATGAGACGATGCGGCAAATCAGACAGGATCCGCGGTTCCGGATGCTCCCCATCTTGGCGCTTACGGCGAAGGCCATGCAGGGAGATCGGGAAAAGTGCCTTGACGCGGGTGCCAGCGACTACATTTCCAAGCCGGTGAACACGGATCAACTTCTATCCTTGATGCGTGTCTGGCTGTTTCGATGATCATAATGTCGGATAGGCAGGGCGTCGAAGGGGGAATGGCTCGATGACCCGAACGACTTACGATATCATGCCTCCAACCGGCACAGTAAGAACTCATGCCGGGTTTGCAGGTGCCGGAATTGCCCCAACGGGTGCGCCTTCCGCTGAGAATTTGTCGGTTGCGAGCGAAACCTTGGGTAAGCTGTCGGATTTGGTCAATAGCGCTCCAATCAATATCCTGATCGTCGATGACGAACCAAAGAATCTCACGGTACTCGAGACAGTTCTCGCCGATCCGAGCTACCGGCTGGTTCGTGCGGAATCCGCCGAACAGGCGCTGCTTGCGTTACTCGTCGATGATTTTGCTCTCCTTATCCTCGATATTCGAATGCCGGCCACGACCGGGTTTGAACTGGCCCAGACCATCAAGGCGCGCAAGAAAAATGCAAACGTGCCGATCATTTTCCTCACAGCCTACTACAACGAGGATCAGCATATCATTGAGGGCTACGGTGCTGGAGCAGTGGATTATCTGCACAAGCCCGTTAACGTTCCAGTCTTACGGTCAAAGGTTGGCGTATTTGCCGAACTTTATCGAAAACAGCGTCATCTCGAAGCGGTCAATCGGGCCCTGCTTGCAGAAGTAGGCGCGCGCGGTCGGGTTGAAGAAGAACTCCGTCTGCTCAACAATACGCTTGAGGCACGGGTGCACGAGCGTACCGAACATATTCGCCATCTTATGAACGAGGTGGATCACCGCTCGAAAAACCTTTTGGCTCTTGTGCAGGCGATTGCACGTCAGACGGCTGCTGCAGTTCCTGATGATTTTGTATCCCGTTTTTCAGAGCGCCTGCAGGCACTGGCCGCGAGCCACGATCTTTTGGTCAAGTCGCGGTGGCAGGGAGTGGAATTGGCCGAACTGTTGCGCGCGCAGCTAGCCCATCTGGCGGATGTTGTCGGGCCGAGATTGGTGGTCGAGGGCGAGCCACTCCGAATATCCAGTTCGGCCGCGCAAACCATTGGCATGGCGATCCATGAACTGGCCACCAATGCGGTAAAATATGGAGCTCTCTCGAACGCGCAAGGCCGCGTAGAGCTGCGCTGGCAAGTTGAACATCAGCCGCCGCCCGATCAATTCGTAATGAGCTGGATCGAGTTTGACGGACCGGAAGTTGTAATGCCTATTCGTCGTGGTTTCGGTTCGACGGTATTGAAGACAATTGCCAAGCTAAGTTTGGAAGGCCATGTCGAACTTGAATTCGTTCAAACCGGAGTCAACTGGCGGCTGACGTGCCCATTCTCGAAGGTGCTGGACGCAGAGAAGGCACATGACGATTTTGAGCAGTTCAGATAATCATCAATAGAGGGACGTCATGAGTATCCGAGTTCTCGTAGTCGACGATGAAGCCTTGATAGCACTCGATGTCGCGCAGCAATTGGCTGACGCGGGATATGAGATTATCGGACCCGCAACAACGGTGGCGGGGGCGCTTGAACTTTTGAAGAAGCAAGGGTGCGATGCGGCCGTTCTCGACGCGCGCCTTGGTGATGAGACCTCGGAGGTGATCGCGCAAGAACTGCAAGTGATCGGCAAGCCATTCGTGGTTTTGTCCGGCTATTCGAGCGAACACCTTACGTCCACGTTCGGAAATGCCCCATTGCTGTCAAAGCCGCCGCGCGGGAAATCGCTTCTCGCCGCCTTAAAGGAGTGCCTGAAGAGTTCGCGATCTATGCCGGCATAAAAAGAACTTTGACCGTAGGAACTGCACGCGCCGCGGCTGCAATTTCTTGTCGGCTCTTGTGTTCGTCAAATCCAATCTGTTCGACGGTGAGGCGCACCGCCGTTGCGCAAAAAAAACGCAAGTCGTGTCAACACGACTTGCGGTGAACGAGGAGGGCGATTGCGGGTTCACAAGATAGGTTTCGCCGGAAACTCAAGACGCACGTAAATGCGCTAGGCGAAACCTGTCGGTGGCGATCACTCCGTCGGTTCTACCTTGACGATCGAGGCGCCGAGGTTGTTGCCGATCCAGAGAACCGGGCGTCCGCTGGTCTCGTCGACGAACACGCGCCGGATATTGGACATGCGCGGCAACAGATATTCGGTAATTTCCTCGGTCTTGGTGTCGAGCCGCGACACGTAGTCGTTCGACATGGAGCCGGTCCACACAACATCTCCGCTCTTCGTGGGCGCGACGTCGTACGGATTGCCCCAGGCATTCGGCAGCCGATATTCCTTCATGCGTTCGGTTGCGGGATCGAACATGCCGATCGAATTGGCGGCATATTCGGCGAACCATAAGCGGCCCTGGTCATCAAGCCGTCCACGGCGCGGGCGCGTGCGTTGGTTGGGTGTCGACCAAATCTTGACCTCACCCGTTTTGGCGTCGCGCCGGCCGATGCTGTTGCCGCCGAACTCCATCATATAGACGTTGTTGTTCTTGTCGGTCGGCAATCCGTAGCCGCTGATCTGGCGGTCGGCGACCTTGGAGACACCGAGATTTTCCCACTTGCCGGTCGTGGCGTCGAGCCGGTAGAGATTGCGCGTCGCCGTGTCGGTCATCCAGATCTTGTTGTCGACGTTCATGTGGGTGGGCGTCACCATGTTTGTTTGCGTGGTGATGTCCAGCCATTCCACGTTGAGCGGATAGGCCGTGACCTCTTTGGTCTTGCGATTGATCTTGACCGCACCGCCCTGATAGGAGAGACCGACCCAGAGATTGTCGCCTTGTGGCTCCGGCTCGATGTTAAGCGAACCCTTCGGCTGATCGGCCCGCAACAGCGGGATCGCATGATCGACGACCTTGCCGGTCTTGGGGTCGAGTTCGCCGACGAACTGGGCGCCGAAATCGGTGTACCAGGCGTGCCCGTCCGCATCGAGGATCACGTCATGCGGGAGAGCTTCCTTGCGCGGCAGATCCCATTCGGTGATGACCACCTTGGTGGCCTTGCCCTTCGGCCGCGGCAGGATCTTGATTTCGTATTCCATGCCGCCCGGGTTGGCGAGGCTGATCTTTTCAAGATATTCGGAGGCCTGCTTCATCATATTGGCGGCAACGCGCGGCCGTTCGCTGCGCAAGCCGCCCTGGACGATGAGCTGCGGGTGAATGGGCGTGCTTTCCGGCGCATAGCGGCCCATGCGGGTGAACACCTGTTCCCATTCGGCCGCATCATGCGTTGCGTTGAAGATGCGCTGGAGCGTATGGCAGCCCTGACAGTCGAGCAGGAAGCCCTTGAACTGGTCGGTGCCGGGTGCGCTGAGCATCAACTCGCCATTGGAGAGTTGCGGCACGATGTTGCGCACCTTGGCAAGCTTGATTTCGGCGGTCGCGCTGCCGGAGCTGACGTCGACGGTCTTGGGGCCGACGAGGCTGTAGCCGATCGCACGGATCGTGATGTTGTATTTGCCCGGGTCGAGCTTGCCGGCCGGGAAGCTGAACTGACCCTTGTCGTTCGAGACGACCGTCGTGGTGACGGTAGAACCTTCCTTCTTGGCGCTGACGAGCACACCTTCCATCATGCCTTCCTCGGTCGAGGAGACCTGACCGCTCAGGGTCTGAGCCTCCGCACCAACGAGGCCCGCGACGGTCAAAACGCTGGTCGCGAGCAGCAAAGTCTTCAATTTCATGGTTCCCTCCTGACGGGCCAACTGAGTGTCGACACCTTATCGGAACTCGGATAATCGCATTTTTCGGTCCGTTCGCACAGGGCGTGGCGCCAAAAAATGGCCGGGCGAGGACGCCCGGCCACGGTTGAGGTTCGTAGCCCGCATGAGCGATTGAGCGTCTTTACGGCGGCTTCGCCGCGGACGCGAGATCGCGACATGCGGGACCGGCCATCCCGGATGTCGCGCCCCGAAGAGGGGCGCTCATCCGGGCTACGGTCTAGTCGAGCGGCTCCACTTTTACGATCGAGGCGCCGTGGTTGCTGCCGACCCAGAGCGTCGGCCGGGGGCCGCTTTCTTCAACGAACACGCGGCGGATGTTGGTGGTGCGCGGCATGAGATATTGCGTCATCGTGCCGGTCTTGGTGTCGAGACGTGTCACTTGATCGGTGTGCATCGAGCCGGTCCACACTTCGCCGTTCTTGGCCGGGACCACGTCGTAGGGACTTTCCCACTTGGTGGGGAGCACCCATTCGGTGATCCTGTCGGTCTTGGTGTCGAACATGCCGATGCCGTTCGACCCATATTCGGCGAACCAGAGTCGATTTTGCTCATCGAAACGTCCACGGCGCGGGCGCGATCCATTAGTGGGTGTCGGCCAGATCGTGATCTCGCCGGTCTTGGCGTCGCGCTTGCCGATGCTGTTGCCGCCGAACTCCAGCATGTAGACGTTGTTGGAGTTGTCCGTCGGCATGCCATAGCCGCTGACATTCTTGCCGCGCAGATCCTTCGAGATGCCGAGGTTCTCGTATTTGCCGGTGGCGATATCCAGGCGATAGTTTTCGCGCGTCTCCTGATTGTTGGCCCAGACCTTGCCGTCGACATGCGAAAAAGTCGGCGATACCATCGAGGTCTGCGTCGAGTAGTTCAACCATTCCGTCGGATAAGGATAGGTCGTGACCTGTTTGGTCTTGCGATCGACCTTGGCGACACCGGCCTGATACATCAGCGCGAGCCAGACGTTACCGGACGAATCGAATTCGATGTCGAGCGCGCCCTTGGGCTGGTCGGCACGCAACACCGGGATCGGATAATCCGTCACCTTGCCGGTCTTGGTGTCAAGTTCGCCGACGAACTGATTGCCGAAATCCGAATACCAGGCTTTGCCGTCCGCATCGACGATCACGTCATGCGGCTGCGCTTCTTTGCGCGGCAGGTCATATTCCGTGTAGATGACCTTGGTGGAGACGCCCTTTGGCCGTGGCAATGTCTTGAGATCGAATTCCTTGCCATCCGGATTGGCGAGGCTGACGCTGGCGAGATATTCGGCGGCGGCTTTCGCCTGTGCGGCTGGAACACGCGGGCGTTCGCTGCGCGCACCGCCGGTCACGAGGGGTTGCGGCTTTATAGGTGTCGAGCCCGGGGAGTAGCGGCCCATGCGAATGAATACCTGCTCCCATTCGGCCGCATCGTGCGTGGCCGTAAAGATGCGTTGCAGGGTGTGGCAGCTGGTGCAGCCGGTGAGGAAGGCCTTGTCGCGGTCCGATCCGGGCGCGCTTGCGAGCCATTCGCCGTTGGAGAGCTGGGCTGCAAGATTGCGAGCTTTGTTGAGCTTGAGGTCGGCCTTGGCGCCGCCTGATCCTGAGATTTCAACCGACTTCGGTCCATCGAGCACGTAGGCAGCCGCGCGAATCGTAACGTTGTATTTGCCGGGCTCGAGCCGACCGTTCGGGAAACTGTATTCGCCCTTCTCGTTCGATACCACCGTGGTGGTGATGTTCGAACCCTCTTGTCTGAGGCCGACCAGGACGCCTTCCATCGCGGCCTCTTGGCCTGACGATACCTGACCGCTGAGCACTTGCGCTTGCGCGCCGGTGAAACCTGCGACCGTAAAGAAGCTGGTCGCGAGCAGGATTGTCTTCAACTTCATGCTTTCCTCCGTGGGGGCGAATGGGCGTCGAGTCCTTGCCAACCCGAATTATGGCATTTTTTTGTGCTGTCGCACAGGGGGCGCGGAGGTAAAAAAGAGCCGGGCAAAGGGCCCGGCGGGGTGGTGTTTGAACCGGCTTAACAGCAGGCAGCGGTAAAACGTTCCCAACCCGCGATAGGATCAATACAGCGCACTTGGTTGAATCCGAAATCAGTCAATGTTTCAGCTCAAGTGTGACGACAACGTCGGTCGGTTCAGGTTCGTGGGGCTCCAAGCGTTGCGGGTCCGCATCGCTCCAGCTCGCAACGTTTACGATCTGCCCTTTCTGAACTCCCGCCCGGGTAGGCCCAGTCGGCTCCACGATGTTGAGTCCATTGGCGTCGAGAAAAAAGGTGTGATTGCCGAACAATCTGTTCAACTGGGAAATCGCCGGATGACTGTCAGGAACGGCCTCGGCTTTGAATTGGCTCAAGGTTCGCTCGACCAGGACGGGAGTCAATCTCATTGCACTCTCCTTTTTTGCGTTGAGTTCGCCTTTTGCATTGAGTTCGCGCGCTTAGGTTATGCGCAACGGGGCTCCCGCCTCCTGGTGGTCAAACGAATTTAGACAACTCGGCGTCCCGAAATCTTCACGTAACGAAATCTTCACGTAAGCTGTCTTTGTAGTGTTTCGTTCGAGTTCCATGGCGGGCCGAGGAACCACGCACCTCGCACGCGCGCGCCTGAAGCGCGTCCACGGCGATTCAACGTCATGGCAAGTGGAATGTTCCAGTGCACTTCGTTTGTCCGGTCGCTACCGGAGGTCTAGCCTGTGCCGCGTGGAGGTAATACAGTGTTCGCTGACTAAGTGCGCAAACGGCAAGGGGGGAATGTTATGCTTAGGATTCTTGCGTTGATGGCAACTTTTCTGGTCGCTACATCCAGCGCCGATGCTGCACCAGCCAAACAACCTCGCAATGTCATTTTGTTCGTGCCCGACGGGCTTCGGGCTTTGAGCGTCACGCCAGAAAGCGCGCCGGCAATGGCCGGCGTTCGCGACAAGGGAGTCAATTTCAGAAATTCACACTCGGTATTCCCAACGTTCACGACAGCCAACGCGTCCGCAATGGCAACAGGACATCATTTAGGCGACACCGGTGATTTCAGCAATGTCATCTATGTTGGCCGTCCGGTTGCTGCCGCCGGCAACAGCATGACGCCGTTTCTCGAGAATGATCGCGTCCTCGGCGAGGTCGATCAGATGTTCGGCGGCGACTACCTCAACGAGGAAACGATTCTGAAGGCAGCGCGGAGAGCTGGTCTCAGCACTGCTGCCATTGGGAAGCTTGGGCCGGTCCTCATTTTCGACCATACCGAGCGCACCGGCGAGCAGACGACCATCTTTGACGATTCGACCGGCACAGGCAACGGCATTCCATTGTCGGACGAAATCAAGGCTGCGCTGGCCTCCGCGGGCCTTCCCGTTGCGACACCAGGCCGCGGCGACAATGGCCGGGGCGGCGATTTTCAGACGCCCGGCACGACCGTCGCCAACGTCGTACAGCAAGGATATTTCTCCGATGTAGCGACCAAGGTTGTCCTTCCAATGTTCAAGGCGCGCAATAAGCCATTCGTGCTGGTTTATTGGTCGCGCGATCCGGATGGGACGCAACACGGCCACGGCGACAGCCTCAATGAATTGACGCCCGGCATCAACGGACCGACATCGCGCGCCGCAATCAGGAATGCCGACGACAATCTCAAGCGGTTGCAGGACGCGCTGAGCGAACTCGGCCTCGCCGACAATACGAACATTCTCATCTCAGCCGATCACGGGTTCTCGACCGTATCGAAGCAAAGCGAGACAAGTGGCTCCGCCAAGGCGACGTATGCGGACGTTCCGGCAGGCTTTCTGCCGCCGGGATTCATGTCGATCGATATTGCGAAAGGTCTCGGCGTGTCACTCTACGATCCCGATTCTCAAAACGCTCTCGTCGGCGATAACGCGCATCCGCGGGTCCGCGGCAACGGCCTGATCGGCGGGGATCCAGCCAAGCCCGACGTGGTTGTCGCGGCGAACGGCGGGTCCGATCTCATCTATTTGCCGAATAAAGATCGCGCGACAGCCAAGCGTGTGATCGACATTCTTCTTGCACAGGACTACGTGAGCGGAATATTCGTCGATGACGGCTTCGGTCGGACCCCAGGCACCCTTCCTCTCAGCACCATTAATCTGCGAGGTAAGGCCGTTACGCCGCGCCCTGACATCGTCGTAAATTTCCGCTCGTTTTCCACAGGTTGTGACCAGCCCGTTTTGTGCTCGGTCACGGTCGCCGACGCGACACAGCAACAGGGCCAGGGCATGCACGGAAGCTTCAGCCGTGCTGATACGATGAATTTCATGGCCGCAATCGGTCCCGATTTTAAAGTTGGATTCATGGACCCGGCGCCTGTGAGCAACGCCGATGTGGGCATGACGATTTCGCGAATCCTTGGCCTGCGTATGCCGAACAAAGGCACCCTCGTTGGGCGAGCGATGCACGAAGCGATGCCAAACGGGCGAACACCGAAGTTCAGTGCGCGCACGCTACGGTCTCAACCGGACAAAAATGGTTTGCGGACCGTGCTGGATTATCAGCAGGTTGGCCCAACGCGCTATTTGGACTCCGCGGGCTTCCCCGGACGCACCGTTGGCTTGAAAGAGACAGCGGTGGAAGCGAACCGCAAAGTGCGGTGAGCATCTGAGATCGCGGTTACAGATCATGACCACGCCAAATGAAGCGCTTCGCACGATCTTAGCCGTCGCAGGTTGGGGTGACAGACAGGTGGACGTCATGTTCACCGGTGGGGCCGATCCTGTGCTGCCGACTCCGTTCCGTATCGGCGCGGCCGGTGCTGCAACTCTCGCTGCAGCCGCGCTCGCGGCCACCGAGCTGTGGCAGGTTCGCACCGGGCGGCCTCAACGCGTGGCAGTCGATCTTCGCC
>Ga0099792_10001044_pt1 | contig 10134 bp, 8 predicted proteins | sample Rivendell_Oct201_8_FD_83780 | JGI IMG/M metagenome (GOLD analysis project Ga0099792, IMG submission 83780) | Vadose zone soil microbial communities from the Eel River Critical Zone Observatory, Northern California, USA -... | ecosystem: Environmental > Terrestrial > Soil > Vadose zone >...
ACACGTGGATATTCTCATGAATCAGCGTAAGTGGTTGAGGGCGACCCTGGCATCCGGGCCGGTGCTCTCGATGGCCCTGGCAGGGTGCGTGATCGTTCCCGATCAGCGTCACTATTATGCTGACGGGGTGGTGATGGTGGCGCCGCCGGCGCCGCGTGTGGAGGTCATCGGCGTGGCCCCCTCGCCGGGATACGTATGGATCGGCGGATACTGGAATTGGGTTGGCGGACGGCATGAATGGGTCGAGGGACGCTGGGCGCCTCCCCATCCCGGACATCATTGGGTCGCGCATCAATGGGTACGCCAGGGCGACGGCTGGCGCATGAGACCTGGTCACTGGGAACGCGGTTAGCGTCGCCCGAAGGCGGGCGCTTCAGCGTTGGAGACTCCACGCATCGACGCCGGTCTTCACGATCAACGTGATGACGATGGCGATGAACGCCACGCGGACGAATTTGCTGCCGTGTCTGATCGCCGTGTGCGCCCCAAGCACGCTGCCCGCGGCGCTGCAGGCGCCCAATGCAATCCCTACGCCCCAATGAATCTCGCCGTGTACTCCGAAAAACAATAGCGCACCCGCATTCGTCGCCACATTGATGGTGCGGGCGCCGGCGGAGGCGTGCAGGAAATCGAATCCATAGAGCCGGATGAACAGCAGCATCAAGAAACTGCCGGTGCCGGGCCCGAAGAATCCGTCATAAAAGCCGATGCCGGTGATCGCCGCCAATGCGATACAGCTGCGACGCGGTGAAAATGCGATGGGCGCATGGCGCGCACCCAAATCCTTGTGCCACAGCACGTATGCCAGGACCACCGTGAGCATGACGGGTACCAAGGGCCGATAGAGCGCAGGGGACACCGCGCTCACCAAGCTTGCGCCCGCGAGCGCCGCGAGAAACGCAACGGCAGCGCCGGGCAGAAGGACACGCCAGGGAATGCGTACCACACGCATGTAGCGCATGACCGCGCTGGTGGTACCGCAGATGCTGCCGACCTTACCCGTTCCGAGGAGCAAGGGCGGCGCGATTGCGGGATAACCCGCGAGCAGGGCGGGCAACTGAATCAAGCCTCCGCCGCCGACGATGGCATCGACGAAACCGGCGGAAAATGCTGCGCAAAGCACCAACCCCAGGGTCGCGTAGCTTCCGCCTAGCGCGATTGCGGCCAGGGCGCGCTCCCCTGAATGTCGCGGAGATGGACATCGGAGCCGGCATCGAACCAGTGTTCGATCAGGCGGAACGAGATGGATTGCCGCGGCGGCAGCAGCGCGCCGTTCGATGCAAGTTCCGCGCGGGTAAACCAGCGCGCGTCTTCCAGTTCCTGGTCGCGCAGATGCACCTCCGTGGTGACTGCATGCGCGGTGAAGCCGAGCATCAACGATGCCGGGAAGGGCCATGGTTGGGACGAGTGATATTCGATCCGGTCGACTTCGATGCCGGTTTCCTCGAACACCTCGCGCGCTACGGCATCTTCGAGCGATTCTCCCGGTTCGACGAAACCAGCAATGGTGGAATAGCGCCCTACCGGCCAGGAGGCTTGGCGTCCCAAGAGGGCGCGCTCCGCGTCGCTGACCAGCACGATGATGGCCGGATCGATGCGCGGGAACTGCTCATGGCGGCAGCTTGGGTTGCTGCACACGAGCACATGTCCGCTCTTGGCGGACAGGGTCTTCGCACCGCAGGTGCCGCAGAAGCGGTGCCGCCGCCGCCAGGAGATGATGGCGCGCGCATAACCCAAGAGTCCCGCTTCGTCGACCGGCAGCACCGAAGCCACGACGCGCAGATCTTCGAAGCGGGTTCCCGGCAGCAGCGGCGGCGGTTCGACCGATTCGACTTCGTATGCGAAATAGTTGGTTTCGCCGAATCGGCCCAGCAATATCAGCTCCGTGCTGTTGCGGCGCTCGGACGGTATCAGGGTCAGCTCCAGATACGCTGCGCGCGGGGCGTCGCCCTCGGCAATGAGATTGCGCGAATTCCACACCGGTATCGCGCGGCTGCGCTCATCGGCGAGCGCGGCGGCGAACCACGCAGGATCCTGCCGCAAATGGGCGGCCCGGTCCAGATAGGGACCGGCGAAGATATTCCGTTGCTGCATTCTCCGATTCTAGCAGGGCGCGGTGTAACCCATGGCCTGTGCGGGTGCGCGCGAAGACGCAACCGCGGCTCCGGCCGCAGGACCACAGGTGCCGCAGCCGATCTTGTGTCTGGCCAGCAAATCGTGCAATCGCACTCCGCCGCACACGTCGCAGCGCGAAATACCGACCTCGTCGCGGCGCGCCAGCGCGAGCAGGAGGAACCACGCATGTTCGAAGGAAATGCCGGTGGGCGCATGCAGCTCGAGGTACGCCTCGTAGGCCTGACAGAGCAGGATGCCCGACTCCAGCGATCCGACGCGATACCGCGGCTCGAGCCCGGAATCCGTACCGGACAGGAGTCCGTACATGACGTAGAGACTCGCCAGCTGCGCGGATTGAAAGTTGAGCTCGCCATTCCTGAAGAAAAAGGCGGCCTGGCGCGGCGACTTGCCGCGATGCCTGGAGACGAACCGTGCATCATGATTCATCACGTAGCTGCGGTACAGCTTGCGAATCCGATCGTCGCTGAGGCCCGTCCACTGGCGAATGGTGAACGTGCGGGCTTCGTGGCGAATCAAGCGCAGCGCCAGATCCAGGCGCTGGCGGTCCCTGGTGTAACGGTCATCGGACACTCTCATGGTCGGCTCCTTTGGTGCAATTCGCTAAGGTTTGGGTCAAAAAAGAATTTGACAGAAATTAATCACAAAGTTAGCGTGATTGCCAAGTGGTTCCGGCATGTGATAGCCGCTGTGTTTGCGGTGAAATGCGCAGGCGCCGCTCAAACCCCCACTTAAACCGGACTTTGGCGGGAGGCGGTCATGCAGGATGCATTCGTCGGCAATTGGGCACAGGAATCGCATTTGTCGGCCGAGATACTAGGATCGCTACGCGATCTGAATCATCGATTCTTGGATTTGACCGCGAGCCGGACAACGGATTGGGTGGCCGGCCGTGTGGCGCCGCTGTCCGCGGCGCAGCGGGCCGCGGCAGCCGGCTGCCCCTACGCGCTGTTCGATCTGCGCTTTCAGGACGAGGGGCATTGGCGACTACGCTTGCAGAACTCAGGGGGCTGGCGCGTCGCGGATGAGTCGGTGGCCGACGACGAGACCGTCAACTTCGTGCGCCTCGCGCTGTTCTATGCCTGGCACGTGGCGTCGAGCGCGGGGCTCAAGGCCCAGCTGCTGCTGGGGATGAACGGCGCCACCGCGGCCGCGTTCCGCGGTATCACGGTCAATCACCTGCCTGCGCTGGTGGCGACCGAGGCGGGGTACTTGTCCGCAAGATGGAGCGGTTGCACAGCCTACTGGGGCGCTCTGACCGATGCCGCATCGCGCGCCGATCCGGCGGCGCTGCGCCGCGTTCAACTCTACGGTCTGCAACTCGCAGCCGCGGCACGGTTGTCCGAGCCTTGACGAAGGAGCCTGGGGGCGGCGGCGATTGGCGTTGCGGGCGGGGCCCCGCCAGGTTTAGGCTACCCGGCTCCTATGCAAGCCCTAGTCCTTCGCCAGCTCACCAAGACCTACAAGAACGGCATCAAAGCGCTCAAGGCCATCGACCTCGAAGTCGACGAGGGCGATTTTTTCGCATTGCTCGGCCCGAACGGCGCCGGCAAGACCACGGCCATCGGCATAGTCACCTCGCTGGTCACCAAAACCAGCGGTGTGGTCGAGGTGTTCGGGCACGACATCGATCGGGAACTCGAAGCGGCGAAGTCCTGCATCGGCGTGGTGCCGCAGGAAATCAACTTCAACCAGTTCGAGACCTGCTTCACCATCGTCGTCAACCAGGCCGGTTTCTATGGAATACCGCGGCCGCTGGCGAAGCAGCGCGCGGAGAAGTATCTCAAGCAGCTACAGTTGTGGGACCGGCGAAACTCGATTGCGCGCGCGCTCTCCGGAGGCATGAAGCGGCGTTTGATGATCGCCCGCGCCCTGATGCACGAGCCGAGATTGCTGATTTTGGACGAGCCCACCGCGGGCGTCGACATCGAGATTCGCCGCTCCATGTGGGAATTTCTGCGCAACATCAACGATGCGGGCACCACCATCATCCTCACCACGCATTATCTGGAAGAGGCGGAGAATCTGTGCCGCACTGTCGCGATCATCGAGGGCGGCAACATCATCGAACGCGACAGCATGGCCAACGTGCTGCGCAAGCTGCAGACCGAAACCTTCGTGTTCAATCTGCGCGATTCGCGCGACGCCGCCCCGCAATTGTCGGGATTTACCGCCGTGCTGTCCGATGCCCATACGCTGGAAATAGAAATGACGAAGACGCAGAGTCTCAATGACCTGTTCGCGCAACTGTCGGCGCACGGAATCGCCGTGAACAGCATGCGCAACAAGGTCAACCGCCTCGAAGAATTGTTCATCCGTCTCGTCGACGGCAGCGCCTCCGCTGCCGGCCGCGCCTCGGCCGGCCGCTCCGAAACTGCCGCCGCGCTGCAGCCGTGAGCATGTCCGTCTCGCGCGCGGCGACCGACTGGATCGGTTTCAAGACCATCATCATTCGAGAGTTCAGCCGCATCGTGCGCATCTGGGGACAGACCATCGTGCCTCCGGCGGTCACCGCCACCTTGTACTTCATCATTTTCGGCAGCTTGATCGGCCGGCGCGTGGGTCAGGTGGGCGGCTTCGATTACATGCAGTTCATCGCGCCCGGCCTCATCATGATGTCGGTGATCACCAATTCCTACGGTAATGTCGTGTCGTCGTTCTTCGGCGCGAAATTCGGCAAGCACCTGGAGGAATTACTGGTCTCGCCCCTGCCCAACTGGCTGATCGTGGCGGGCTACGTGGGCGGCGGCATTCTGCGCGGCGTGCTGGTGGGATCCGTCGTGACCATCGTGGCGCTGTTCTTCACGCGTCTTGCGCTCACGCATGTGCTCGCGGTCATTTCCGCGGTATTCCTCACCAGCATCGTGTTTTCGCTGGGCGGCTTCATCAACGCGCTGTTCGCCACCAATTTCGATCAAATTTCCTGGTTCCCGACCTTCGTGCTCACGCCGCTCACCTACTTGGGAGGCGTTTTCTATTCGATCACGATGCTGCCCGGCTGGGCGCACATCGTCTCGCATGCCAATCCCATTCTCTACATGGTCAGCGCGTTCCGGTACGGCTTTCTCGGCACGACGGATGTCGATCTACGGCTGGCTTACGCGATCATGGTGTCGGCGGCGGCGGGAATGTTCGCGCTCGCCGTCGCGCTGTTGAACCGCGGCACGGGCATCCGCGACTAGCAGGCGCATCATTAGTCAGACAGGCTCCTTGGCGAGGGATAGGAATATGTTGGCCGCGACAAAAACATCAGCCGCGTCAGGAGGCCGTCGCGGCTCGTGGATTGCGGGCGCCCGCGCGTCGCTGACAGCGTGCCTGGCGATGTGTGCGCTCACATGCGCCGCCCGAGCCGAATCGCCGGCGGGGGCATCGCCGGTGGGCGCGGCCGAGATCCAGGGTTTCTCCAGCGGCGGCGCGGCCGCCGAGGCGCAGCTGGAGCAGCGCTTCGACTCGGATTTGTCGGCGGCGGATTTGCGCTCGTGGATGGAGCAGATGTCCTCCGAGCCCAATCATGTCGGCTCAATTCACGACAAGGCGAACGCGGAATTCCAACTGAAGAAATTCCGCGAATGGGGTTGGGATGCATCCATCGAGACTTTTTCCGTGCTGTATCCCAGCCCACGCCAAATATCGCTCGAGCTCGTCGCTCCGGCCCATTTCGCAGCTCGCCTGACCGAGCCTCCGGTCGCAAGCGACAGCACCTCCTCGAAAACCAAGGATGAACTGCCGGCCTACAATGTCTACGGAGCCGACGGGGACGTGACCGCGGAACTGGTCTATGTCAACCAGGGAATGCCGGACGACTACCTGGAACTCGAGCGGCAGGGAGTGAGCGTCAAGGGCCGCATCGTGTTGACTCGATACGGCGGCGGCTGGCGCGGACTCAAGCCGAAACTCGCCTATGAACACGGCGCCGTGGGTTGTTTGATCTATTCCGATCCGCGCGACGACGGGTACGGAGCCGGCGATACTTATCCCAAAGGCGGGTATCGGCCGAGCGACGGCGTGCAACGCGGCTCGGTGGCGGATTTGGTGCTGTACTCCGGCGATCCATTGACTCCCGGCGTGGGCGCCACGGCCGACGCGAAAAGACTCGCGGTCAAAGATGCCAAGACCATCTTGAAAATAACGGTGTTGCCGATCTCCTATGCGGCGGCCGAACCATTGTTCGCCGCGCTCGGCGGCCGCGCGGCGCCCGCCGCCTGGCGCGGCGGATTGCCGCTGACGTATCACCTGGGTCCGGGTCCGGCGAAGGTGCATCTCAAAGTCCTCTCCGACTGGAACCAAAAGACGCTGTACGACGTCGTTGCCAAGATCCGCGGCGCCCAAGAGCCCGATCGATGGATCGTCCGCGGCAATCATCACGATGCCTGGGTGTTCGGCGCGACCGATCCGCTGGCCGGTCAAGTCGCTCTCATGGCCGAAGCCAAGGCGATCGGCAAATTGGTGAGGGAGGGCTGGCGTCCGCGCCGCACCCTGGTCTACGCAAGCTGGGACGGTGAAGAGCCGGGTCTATTGGGTTCCACCGAATGGGCCGAATTGCACGCGGCGGAACTCAGGTCCAAGGCGGCCCTCTATATCAATTCCGACACCAATGGCCGCGGTTATCTCGGCGTGAGCGGCAGCCATGGTTTGCAGCACTTCGCCAGCGAGGCGGCGCGCGACGTGAGGGATCCTGAAACCGGCGCGACCGTACTGGCGCGCGCCGTGGCGAAGGCGCGCGTCGCCAATTATGAATCCGGCGGCCGCGGCAACCCGAGCGGTGATCTAGATCTCGGTGCGCTCGGCTCCGGCTCAGACTTCACGCCGTTCCTACAGCACCTGGGTGTGAATTCCCTGGATGTCGGTTTCGAGGGTGAAGCAGACTACGGTGTCTACCATTCCGCGTATGATTCCTTCGATCATTTTCGGCGCTTCGTCGATCCCACGTTCGAGTACGGCGTGGCGCTCGCCAAGGTCGCGGGCCGTCTGATGCTGAGAGCATCGCAGGCGCAATTGTTGCCGGCGCGCGAAAGCGATTTCGCCGCCTCGATTGCGGGATACGACGACGAGCTGCACAAGCTCGCCGACGGCATGCGGGCGAAGACGCGCGAATTGTCGAAATTGCTGGACGACGCCGCGTACAGCCTGGCTGCGGATCCCAAGAAGCCGCGCGCACCGCCGCTGCGGGCAGCCGAGGTTCCCTACTTGAATTTCGCCGAGATCGACAACGCTGTCGCGAAGCTCGAGCAGAGCGCGAAGGCATTCGACAAGGCGTACGCGCGTCTTGAGGCCGTCGACGATCCGGGCGCGAATGCGGCACGGGAGCGCGTGAATGCGACACTGACGGAGCTCGAGCAATCGTTGACCGATTCGCGTGGATTGCCCGGCCGCGAATGGTATCAGCACATGGTCTATGCGCCTGGTTTCCATACCGGATACGGCGTGAAAACGCTGCCGGGTATTCGCGAGGCGATCGAAGAGCGGCGATGGGACGAAGCCGATCGCTATATAGGGGTGGTCTCGCGCGCGCTCAACGCCTACAGTGCGCGACTGGATCGCGCGATTTTAGCTCCCTAGCCGCCCGACGGGAGGTTCCGCACGGCCACCCTAGTCGTGTATCGTGCCGGGTCCAAGTCCAGACATTTTTAAGGAGAGGAAGTATGACCGAAGAAAAGCAGCAAAAGTTCACGGCCAAAGTACGCCGCGGTCTGGTGTGGGTACACACGGTCGCAGCCGCCGAACTCGCCAAGAAAAAGGCGGAGGCGACCGGCGTCAGGATCGAGGGGTTTACCGCCAGCGAACTCGCCGACGTTGAATCCGCGTTGACGTGGATTGCGCAGAACAAAGAATCGCCGAGCCCTGAGGCCGCCTCATAAGTTTCAGCCGGACGAACGCGGTGGTTCCGCACACCAGCGGCGCTCGGCCGAGGATTCGCAGCGGCGTATTGAATGCGCTGCCGCGCATCTGTCCGCGGCGGGCGACATTGTCCGGAGCCGGCGCCTGCCGCATCGAAAGGACTGCGATACACTATCGGTATGGCCCGTAAACGCGCATTGGTGGTCGACGACTCGAAGTCGGCCCGCGTCATCTTGAGCCGCATGCTCGAGAAGTACGACATTGAAGTCGACATGGCGGAATCAGCCGAGCAAGCCATTGAATATTTGAAGGGCAATCGTCCGGATGCGATTTTCATGGACCATCTCATGCCCGGCATGGATGGTTTGCAGGCGGTGCAGGCGATCAAGGGCAATCCGCAGACGGCCATGATCCCGATCATGATGTACACCTCGCAAGAGGGCGAACTGTACGTCGGCCAAGCGCGGGCCCTCGGCGCGATGGGCGTACTGCCGAAACAGGTGCGTCCGGTCGATGTTTCGAAAGTACTGTACGAATTGCACTTGTTGCCGGACCGGCGCGACATGACCGAAGCGGCACTAGCGCCGGTGGAGTTGGAAGGCGGAACGCCGGTCGTGAGACCGCCGCCCGCGGCCGGTGCAGCCGTCGATTGGGGACGCCGCGTCGAATCGGCGGTGAGGGATCAGGCGGCCGACGTGCGCCGCTTCATGGTTGCAAGCCTCGACAGTTTCGCCTCGCGCATCGTGAGCGATGTGCGCGACTCCTTGGCTGCTCCGCCGTTGGAGGTCCCGCCGCCGGCGGCGCGCGCGTCGCGGCCGGTTTGGCCCTGGGCCGCCGGGGTCGCCGCGGCGTGCCTGATCGCAATTTCGTTCGCGGCATGCTGGCTCATTGCGCGCGAAGATCTGGCGAAATCACGAGCCGAGGTCGCAGGCCTCACGTCGGCAAACGCGGAATTGCAGCGCGCACGCCTCGACCTTTCGGCATCGGTCAAGGATCTCACCGCCGCGTTGGCGGCCACGTCCGCGAACACCGGCACAGCGCCCGGCGCGGTCGTCGGCGCCTCTGCACTGCGGGCAGAACCCGTTCCTTACGGCGAGCTACCCTTCGATCGCGGCCGGCTCGAGGTACTGCGCGAGCTGTTGGCGAAACTCCAAGTGCAGGGATTTCACGGGGTCGTGAAGATCACGAGCCTGTCGGGTATTTTCTGTCTCAGCGGCAACACGGCGGACGGATTCACACCGGCCGGCGCGGGCGTCCCGGCCAGCAAGTGCGATTTGGTCGGTAATCCGTTCGAAGAGTCCTTGTCGGGTCAGCAGCGGCAATCCCTGGCCTTCGCGAATTTGATCGCCGGCGTGCGCCAGCGCACCGCGGGTGCGATCACCGTCGCCATCGAAAATGCGGGGAGTGCGCGTCCGAGCATGCCTTATCCGGCGCGCGTCGAGTCGCTGACGGCGGGCGAGTGGAACCGCGCGGCCGCCGCCAACAATCGCGTCGAGTTCGCGGCGGAAAGCAGTTCGGACCGCTGAACGATCGGGGTTTATCGGATCAGAAGGCGACTCGGACGAAGAACTCCGGGCCCTTGGAGTTGAAATCAAATCGTCCGGAAGTCCTGGGTTGCCTCGACGTCAAGGTCGCTTTGATGTCGGTGTAGCCCAGCGCGAACGATATGTTGGGGCGCAGCCGGTAGAGGGCGGCGAGCTCGTAAAAACCCAGCGAGCCGCTGAGGTGGTCGACGTTCAATTTGAAGTATTGCGCCCGGCCGTCGAGATAAAATCGTTTGCTCAGCACGTAGGTCGAGTCGAGGCCGAATGTCGGGAATGGTCCCGCCTGATCTTCCGTCTGATTCACATGCCGCGCCTGGGTGGACACGCGTGCGCGCGCCGAGATGTCCGTGTCGTTGATGCCGAAAGTTGCGGCGAGTTCGAACTTTTCCCGGTGGATGAACGAGTATTCGTAGGTGATGCCGAGCGTGCGCATGCTCAAGTTGGTCTGCACCGGATCGCCGATTTGCAGGACCACGTCGCGAAATACGATGGGAGCCGAGAGCGTCGCGTTGCCGGTTCGATCCAAGGTAAAATAGTCGAAGCGCAGCCGGTGCCGCTCGCCGGCCCGCACCATGGCCTGAAATTTGGGTTCGAAGTCGGATTTCTCCAGGCCCAGCAC
>Ga0099792_10001045_pt1 | contig 10132 bp, 8 predicted proteins | sample Rivendell_Oct201_8_FD_83780 | JGI IMG/M metagenome (GOLD analysis project Ga0099792, IMG submission 83780) | Vadose zone soil microbial communities from the Eel River Critical Zone Observatory, Northern California, USA -... | ecosystem: Environmental > Terrestrial > Soil > Vadose zone >...
CAAGTCGCTCTGGTTGAGGAGCTGCTTGGTGGCGGTAATCGAGAGTTTTCCCGGAGTCGGAAATTCGTGATAGTCGAGGGCCGCCTTCTTGCGTGCTTCCATGATGTCGTCGTTCTTCATGAACCGGCGCTCAGGCGTACAGGCCCGTCAATGCAAGTACTAACTTTCAATTGTGATCCTCGTGTGCGATGCGCGATTGGCCATGAAAAATAGTGGGTATTGCCGTCGGTTCGAACGTCACGGGCCGCCGACGAGCAAACTTTGAAGTTTACCGCAGCAGCGGAGTGAAATCATGGGGCGGCATGTGGCGATACTTAAGGTGGGCGGGACGCTGCCATTGTAAGGGCGCAGCGCATCAAATGGGACTACACTGTCTTGCGGGTGATTCATTGGGTTAACCCCTCATACCGGAGGATGCGACCATGGGCACTACCCTCGTCGGCGGTCACGATCAGACTCTGCATCTTGACGTCATACGAATCCCGGTTTTCCAGCCTTTCGCGTGGTTGCGGGCTGGATGGCTCGACATGCGCCGGCCGGCCAGTCTCGCCTATGGGGCGTTGATCGTGGCGGTGGGCTGGACGATTCTGGTGTTTTGCGGGACGCACCCGTACTTGATCGCGGCGGCAATTTCCGGGTTCTTGCTCGTCGGCCCCCTGATGTCGGCCGGCCTCTGTGAGATGTCGCGGCGCTTCTCCATGGGCCAGTCGGCAAATTTCGACGACTCCTTGGACGGATTCAAACGAAACGCCCCGGCGCTGTTCGAATTCGGCGTCATCTTGGCCATCTGCGCCGCCGTGTGGTTCGGCATCTCGGCGCTCGTTCTCGGCACCGTGTTTCATATCGGCGCGCCCGACATGAGCGAGACTCTGTACCGCGGGTTTCTGGACTCGACGAATCGCTCACAGGTGCTGGCCTATATCGCCATTGGCGGAGTGCTGGCGACCTGGGTGTTCGCCGTGTCAGTCGTGTCAATTCCGTTGATCATCGATCAGCACGCTTCCGCCGGGCAAGCGATGCGCGCCAGCGTCAACGTGGTGCTTCGCAATATCCCCGCGATGATCGTCTGGAGCGCCTTGATCCTGGCGTTGACCATCATCGGCTACGCGACGCTGCTCATTGGTCTGCTCTACATTGCGCCGCTGCTGGGACACGCCACGTGGCATGCGTACAAGGGCATGATTCGCCGATAGACGGGACAAGAACCATGCGGCAGCCGATCGAATGCCCCTGCAGATGCGCCCGGGCGTCCTCCCTGTCCGTCTCCAGGGTCAGGTGAAGGCCGTAGCGATGTAGGATGCTTCCTACTGGCCCTTCAGTCTTTCAAGTGTCCAACAAATTATCGACTATGAGACACTTATGTCGCTGAACACCGACGCATGTCCATTTCGGTCGCCACGTTATCGTCCCAGTAAGCAACGCGGGAGTCATGGATCCGCGATTGCGATGCGGAATCGTGATGCGGGTCAGAAAGGTGAAGCCCGTGCCCAACAAAAAGGTGGCCTGCGTATTCGCACACGATCCGGACGCGATCTTGTCTGGCATTCTGAGGGACAGCGGGTGGAAGATTGAACGTCCCGACTTCATCGCGCCGTTGAGAAACATTTCGCTCCCACCGGACTGCTCCATTGGAATTCTGGTTCTGACGGCCAAAGAACCGGCGTGGTTTGGAAGGGTGCAGTCGATCGTTGCTCATCTGCAAAATCTCAACTGGATCGCGGTCGTCGATCGTGCGCTCATCGGCGATCAGGAAATACGTGAGTTCATTGCCATCCATTGCGTCGACTACCAAACGCTGCCGCTCGAACGCGATCGCGTTTTATTTGCGCTCGGCCACGTCGCCGGCATGGCTGCGCTCGCTGGCCAGGCCGGCGAGGATGCGCGTGCGGCGGCCGTGGCAGCCAACCTCTTTGGCGACACCCCTGTCATGCGGACTTTGCGCGGCGATTTGAGCAAGATTGCCGCCGTCGACGCGCCGGTCCTCATCACGGGCGAGAGTGGGACTGGGAAAGAGCTGGTCGCGCGCGCTGTTCACGAAATGTCGAACAGACGCGACCAGCCATTCGTCGCGATCAATTGCGTCTCGCTCTCGCCGTCGCTGATTCACGCCGAGCTCTTCGGCTTCGAACGCGGTGCTTTTACCGGCGCTCACCACCGCAAGATAGGACACTTTGAAACCGCGCATCGCGGCACGATTCTTCTCGACGAGATTGGCGACCTGCACCCGGAACTGCAGGCGCTCCTGCTGCGATTCCTCGAAGAGCAGGCGGTACGGCGCGTCGGGGGACGCGAAGAAATTCGCGTCGATACGCGCATCGTGGCGGCGACGAACGTCGATCTGGAAGCCGCCGTCGAGCGCGGGAACTTCCGCAGCGACCTATACTATCGGCTCAACATTCTGCGTGTGCGTACGCCGCCACTGCGCGATCGTCGCGAGGACATCGAGCCGCTGGCCTGCATGTTTCTCAAGCGGTTCAGCGGGGAGAAACCGCGCCGGCTGCGCGGATTCAGCAAGTCGGCCGTCGCGGCCATGTACCGCCATGATTGGCCGGGCAATGTGCGGGAGCTGCTGAATCGCGTGCGCCGCGCCATCGTCATGTGCGAGGGGCTGCTGATTACGCCGGGTGATCTCAATTTCTGCGTCGATCATCAGCCGTTCGATCTCAACCTCGAGACGGCGCGAGTCGAGGCCGAGCGCAAGACCATTCTGACGGCTCTGCAATACAGTGGAGGGAGCGCGGGCAAATCCGCGCAAATGGTTGGGGTATCACGTGCGACCTTCTATCGCTTGCTCGAAAAGCACGGCGTCGCTTTGAATGAAAGAAGCGCGCACAAAATTGGAGCCACAGCTGCGCTGAGCGAAGACGCGAACGAATAGCCGGCCGTCCATCGACCGTTCTCGCGCTCCCTCGTCGCAAGCATGAGACGCTGCCGGCAGAACGCAACTTCGCTGAATCAATGCGTTGCGCAATCGCGGCGATATTCTCGTCTCATGTTTGAGAAAAACCTCGTCGCTCTGCGAGCGAACGGCAAAGAAACCCCCGTGCAGTCAATCGCTTGTCAGTGCTGGCACGGCGCTTGCTCCTACTACTCACCGGGACGCGGCGCTGATTTGCGACGGGGCGCCGGTCTTGCGTGGACTTGTACGCCGAAAGTCGAGCCCACCGAACCCTTACATCGTCGCGCAACGGCGGAGAGAAGTATGCGTAATCTCAGAACCGAAGAACTGAACCATGTCTACGGCGGATGGGGATCGGGATGCGGAGGCGGAGGGAAGGGCAGCGGAGGTCATGGCAGCAACGGTCATGGCAGCAGAGGTCATGGCAGCAAAGGTGGCGGCAGCAGGGGCAGTGGTGGTTCCAAGGCCCATGCTGGTTCCGGGTCCAGAGGCAGCGGTGGCAGCAAAGGTGGTCATGGCAGCAAGGGTTGCGGATGCGGCTAGGCAAACTGCGTTCCGCCAACCCTGTGCACAGGTACAACTAGAACGGGAAGCGAAGCAAACTGCTGCATCCCGAGTGCTCTGGTCCTTAGGGCCAGGGCACTCGCTTTCTTTGGTCAAGAGTCCAGGTCGGACGTGAGGATGGTGAGATGCTGACACAAACCTCGGACGCACCAGGCGAAACCTCAAGTCCGGCGGCGGAACAGGAGGTTCCGTTGCAGCGCGAGGCTGAGTCGAAGGTCCATCGACGCGAGGAGCTGTGGCTGCTGGGTCAGCCGCCGCTCTGGCGCCTTCTCGAATTCCTGAAAGATGAGGTCGCCGAGGACGCGCGCGCCGATCGCGCGGCCTTGACTGACGAGTGGCGCGCAGCCAGCGACTACTACCAGGAGCTCGAGCGGCGCGAAGCTGGAATTGCCAACACCGGGAGCCATCGTGGGTTGGATCCCGGCCTGGAGCGCCTGGCCGCAGAGGTGCGGGGCCACGCCCAATACCGCGAAAGCTTCAGTACGCTGCCGACGGAGGTGGGAATGGTCGAGCTCGACCGGCTGATCGTCGGCCAGAATCACGTCACGCGCACCTTCGTCGATCAGCTCATGGCGCGCATCGGACCCGCCCGCGATCCCGAGGCGCTGTTTCGGGTCTGCCTGCCGCTGAGTGCTGCCAAACCGCCGGTTCAGATCTGCCGGGTGAGCTCGCAACGCTACGTCTTTCGCTGCACGTCGGGAGACCTGCGCTACCACGAGACCACCGTACTGCATCCGGAACAGATCCAGCGCTACCACAGCTTCGGCGCGATCGCCGGAATTGTCGGGGTGGTCGTTGGCTTCGGCTACGATTTCATGGGCGCCGTGCGCGTGGGCAGGCGAGTGTTGCTGACAAACGGCTATCACCGGGCCTGCGCGCTGCGCGCCCTCGGCGTGACCCACGCACCGTGCGTCATCCAGACGGCGACCGGCGGCGATGAGCTGCGCACCGCCGTCAGGGCACGAGTAGCGGAGCAGCCCGAGTTCTACTTCGAATCGGCGCGCCCGCCGCTGCTAAAGGATTTCTTTGACCCAAAGATCCGCAAGGTGCTGCCGATCCGCAACCAGGTGCACCTCGTGGAGGTGACCGTCGACGTCAAACACCTCACCGAAGATCCCATCCTCACCGTGTAAGCCCATGCTGCCGCCCAACCCGACCAATGCAACCAATCGCGCGGGCCTGGTGCCGAGCGACGGCAAAGGAGGCGAGCAGCTTTTCCGCGACCAAGTGCTCACCGAGCGGCAGACTCAGTGGATGGGTACCGTGCTGCTTGCGCCTAGCCGCTCAGACCGGTGGTTTACGCTGGCCGCCGTCCTGATCATGCTGGCGATAGCGGGGCTGTTGTGCTACGGCGAATTCACGCGCAAGGCGCGGGTCGGCGGGTGGCTGGTGCCGCAGCAGGGGCTCATGCGCGTATTCGCACCCCAGCCTGGCGTGGTGGCGGAGCTGTACGTCAAGGAAGGCGCGCAGGTGCGCAAGGGCGAGCGTCTGCTCAGGCTTTCCGGGGAGCTCGAGAGTACGACGCTCGGCGCGACCCAGGCGGAGATCGTGCGGCGACTCATCGAGCTCCGCGACGCCTTGCGCGACCAGCGGCGGCAGCAAGAACGGCTGCTCACACAGCAGCAGCACACGTATGCCAACCGGCTGTCGTCGCTGCACTCGGAGCTGGATCAGGTCCGGCATGACATTGAGACCATGAAGGCGCGCGTGGGGCTCGCGGAGCACAACGTGACGGTGAACCGCAACCTGCGCGAGAAGGGATTCGTTTCTGAGCAGCAGCTGCAGGTCGTCGAGGCCGACCGGCTGGAGCAGAACTCGCGGCTCGGCGCACTCGAGCGCCAGCAAATCGAACTCGGGCGCGAACAAGTCACGCTCCAAGGCGAACTGAACGACCTGCCGGTGAAGACGCAGGGGGAGCTCGCGACCATCGAGCGGAACATGGCTACCGCGGAGCAGGAGCTGGCGCAGGCGGAGGCGCGGCGCGAGATCGTCGTACCGGCCCCGCAGGACGGGACGGTCACCGCGATTCTCATCGAACAGGGGGGACATGCCAACGTCTCGGCACCATTGCTCTCCATCGTGCCTGCGGGCGCGAGCCTTGAAGCACACCTCTACAGCCCGAGCCGCGCCGTCGGCTTCGTGCGCCCGGGACAACGCGTGCTGCTGCGCTACCAGGCGTACCCGTACCAGAAGTTCGGGCACTACGAGGGCGTGGTGGCGAGCATCTCACGCTCGGCAGTGAACCCGGGCGAGCTGCCGCCGCAGCTCGCCGGCGTGACCGTCGCCGGCTTGACCGGAGGCGTCGCGGGACCCGAGCCGGTGTACCTCATCACGGTCCGGCTCGCACGTCAGACAGTCACCGCCTACGGCCGGCAGGTCGACTTGCAGCCCGGGATGCAGTTGGAGGCGGACATCGCGCTCGAGACGCGCCGGCTGTATGAGTGGGTGCTCGACCCGCTCTACACGGTGACCGGGAAGTGGCACGGATGAACGTGCTCGACAGACTCGAGCTCGGCTGGAGCGCTCGGCTGCCGATGCGGCTGCAGACCGAAGCGGCCGAGTGCGGGCTCGCCTGCCTCGCGATGATCGCGGGCTACTACGGTTATAGCTCCGACCTCCCGGAGCTGCGCCGGCGACTCGCGGTTTCCCTCAAAGGGGTGAACCTCAAGGGTTTGGTGGCGATGGCGGACCGCACCGGGTTCGCCTCGAGACCGGTGCGCCTGGAGCTCGATGAGCTCAAGCAGCTGAAGACCCCGTGCATCCTGCACTGGGACCTCAACCACTTCGTGGTGCTCAAGCAGGTCGCGGGCCAGCACATCCTCATTCACGATCCCGCCGCCGGGGTGCGCCGGCTGGCGTTGGCGGAAGCTTCCAGACATTTCACCGGAGTGGCACTGGAGCTGACACCTACGGGCGGATACGAGCCGGCGACGTCGGCGCCGCGCGTCCGCTGGCGTTCGCTGCTCGGGCGCATGGTCGGACTCAAGCAGACGCTCGGGCAGCTTTTCCTGCTGGCGCTCGCGATCGAGTTGTTCTCCGTGGTGAGCCCCTTTTTCCTGCAATGGGTGGTCGATCATGCGTTGGTAACCGCCGACCGCGACCTGCTGGTGACCCTCGCGCTCGGATTCACGCTGCTCCTGCTGCTCAAGACCGCGGTAGCGGCGATGCGCGGCTGGATGCTGATCGCGATCGGCGCCTCGATGAAGGTGCAGGCGCGCTCGAACCTGTTCTCGCACCTGCTGGGGCTACCCGCATCGTACTTCGAGGCGCGCCATCTCGGCGATGTCATGTCGCGCTTCGGCTCGCAGGAGACCATCCTGCAGGCGATCACGACCGACGCCGTCGAGACGGTCCTCGATGGTGTGCTCGCCGCGGTGACTCTCGGCATCATGTTTCTGTTCGCGCCGGAGCTCACGGCGCTCGTGCTGGCGGGCACTGTGTTCTATGGCGTGCTGCGTTGGACCTTTTACACTCCGCTGCGCCAGGCCTCCATGGAGGCGATCGTCTGGTCCGCGCGCCGCGACAGCCACTTTCTCGAAACGCTGCGCGGGATCAAGACGATCAAACTGTTCAATGGCCAGGAAGGCCGCCGCGCCTACTGGCTCAACCTTCTGGTCGAGTCGATCAACCGGCAGCTCACCACGCAGAACCTGCGCCTTGCGTTCAAGATCGTGAACGCGCTGCTGATCGGAGGGCTTGCCATCCTGATCATCTGGCTCGGTGCGCAACGCGTGCTCGAGAACCAGATGTCGATCGGCATGCTCCTCGCCTTCATCACTTACAAGGACCAGTTCCTCGGGCGGGTGAGCAATCTGATCGACAAGGGCGTCGATCTGATCATGCTCCGGCTCCATGCCGAGCGGCTGGCCGATATCGCCCTCGCCGCCCCCGAACCGCGCGAACAGTCGTTCGTGGAGGACGTGTCGCAGCCCCCCGCCGCCATCGAGCTGCGCGACGTGTGCTTTCGGTACAGCGAGAGCGAGCCGTGGGTGCTCCACGGTGTGAGCTTCCACGTCGAAGCGGGAGAGACTGTAGCGATCGCCGGTCCCTCCGGCTGCGGCAAGACCACGCTGCTCAAGATCATGGCGAGCCTGCTGCAACCCACGCGGGGGGAGATCCTGATCGACGGGCAGCCGCTTGCACACCTCGGCATTGCGCGCTGGCGCTCCATGATCGGCGTGGTGATGCAGGACGACCAGCTGTTCTCCGGCTCAATCTCCGACAACATCTGCTTTTTCGCCGATCGGCCCGATTTCCGGCGCATCGAGGAGTGTGCGCGCCTCGCCGCGGTGCACGACACCATCATGGCCATGCCAATGGGCTACAACACGCTGATCGGCGACATGGGCACGGTGCTGTCGGGCGGGCAGAAGCAGCGCGTCCTCATCGCGCGCGCCCTGTACCGCCAACCGAGCCTGCTGCTGCTCGATGAGGCCACGAGCCATCTCGACGCAGGCAACGAGAAGACGGTCAGCGCGGCCATTCGTGCCACGCAGGTCACCCGCATCATCGTCGCCCACCGGGCCGAGACGATCCGTTCCACCGACCGGGTCATTCACCTGGACCCGGCGATGGAGCGCCCGCTTTCCCTGTTGAAAATGCTGGATCCGCGCGCTCCCTCGGCGGCCGCAGCGGATCATCCGGCCTGATCTCATGAGTGCCTGCCCCGTAAGGTCCCGGAGATGTCACCTGCCAGTACCACAGCCTGATACGGACCGATGGAAGGCTTGGGATAGCTATCTTGAGGCGACACCGGATGCCGGGTTCATGCAAGCGTCGTGGTATGCGGATTTTCGCGCCAGCGTGGGATACCGAAGTTTTGCGGTAGTCCTCAAGGACGAGCAGACCATCGTCGGTGGCGCGCTGGTGATGAAGTGGTCGTACGCGCCTCAGAGTTGTTTCTACTACATATCGGACGGCCCGGTCCTCCCGGAAGATGAGTCGACAGCCCACGAGGTGTTCGACGCCATCCTCGAAATCATCGACAAACATCGCAGAGCCGAGGAGCAGACCGTGAGCCACCTGCGCATCGAGCCGCGCTGGCGATACTTGCCGGGATTCGTGCGCGGCTTCCGGCCTCTCAGCTTCCCCGACGTCTACACGGAGCCCCGGACCACTCTCTGGATCGATCTTCGCCCGGAACAGAATGCGATCCTGGCTCAGATGAAACCGAAAGGCCGCTACAACATCCACCTCGCGCAGCGGCACGGCGTCTCGATCATTGAGGACACTTCCGACCAGGGGCTCGCGGACTTTCTGAGAATCTACAAGAGGATGGCAGGCCGCAAGGAAATCGAGGCAAAGCCCACCGGCTACTTTCGGACGCTATTCTCTCTGCTGCTGCCGCGCCGGCAGATCTCGATTTTCTTCGCAGAGTACCGGGGTAAACGCCTCGCCGCCGCGGTGGTGGTGTATTTTGGACGCAGGGCGACCTATTTTTTCGGCGGATCGCTGGCCGTGCACCGCTCCATCATGGCCCCGCATCTGCTGCACTTCGAAATCATGCGCAGCGCCAAGGCTAGAGGCTGCGAGTGGTACGACCTGTGGGGATTTGCTCCGGAAAATGAACCGGACCACCCGTGGCGGAATATCAGTGTTTTCAAGGCCAAGTTCGGCGGCGTCGTGCAGCACCTCGTGCCGACTCTGGATTACGTTTACGACGCCGCGGCCTACGACGACTACGTAGCCCGCCAGCGTGGCGCTGATGCTGCTTGAACGGCCGGCTTGAAGCTGGGACGGCAAACGCCGGGCGACAGGTTTCGGGACCGGAATCGAGATGAAATATGCGCAAAATTCTTGAGATTACCCATGCGTTACCTACGCCGCTTTTTGAGCGGCTCGTACGCGCCATAAGAATGACTGGCACGGAACGAACGGAGAACATGGGCAGTTACAATACGACATTCTGGTTGGGGCGGGGCGCGCAGCCCGCAAATATAGTAGAAGAATGTATCCGTCGACTGCTTACTTTCGTCCGACCCGGTCCCCAGTGGATCGGAATGGAGTGGTGGCTCGGACGCCTCAAGTACGGCGAATCGCTGCCGTTTCATACGGATAGGGATCGTAGCCTCAATAAGCAGACCGGAGAGATTGTCCATCCCTTGTGGTCGAGCATCCTGTACTTGAATCGCTTTCCGTCCAGCCCGACCATAGTTCTTGATCAAGTGTTGAGTCCCGACGGGCATTCCTGGATACCGCCCAAGCCAAAGCACGGCAGCTCCCTCGAACCAATCCCGAACCACTATGTAGTCTTTCGCGGCGACTTACGCCATGGCGTCGTCGCCGACGAGACAAGGGCAAAAGCGGCGGAGTCGGTCGACCGTTCTGGCCCGACCCCGGAGTGTTCTGAATTGCGCCTGACCTTGTTGATCAACTATTGGGACCGGCGACCGATGCCGCCCAACTGTCGCGACTACGACGGCACTATCTATCCTGCGATCTTCAACGAACGACTTGACGTACCGGCGGCCTCAGGCGAGCGCTGCAACGCGGCCTGAAGGACGCGCGCGCCCGGCGGGTGGCTTCTCTTCGCTCATTCGCAGCGAGAGCACCCGCGGAGCGCCAGGAGCCTGTCTGACTAACGATCGCCGTCGCGAGGGCGACTAGGCTCCTAGCGTTTGACCCGGTTTTCCGGCGCGAATACCAGCCCCATGATTTTGACGAGCTCGG
>Ga0099792_10001053_pt1 | contig 10108 bp, 7 predicted proteins | sample Rivendell_Oct201_8_FD_83780 | JGI IMG/M metagenome (GOLD analysis project Ga0099792, IMG submission 83780) | Vadose zone soil microbial communities from the Eel River Critical Zone Observatory, Northern California, USA -... | ecosystem: Environmental > Terrestrial > Soil > Vadose zone >...
GCTGAAATAATGAGGGACGGAGCTGACGGACTCATTATCCCGAATCCCACCGACGTCGCGGGCTTAGCCTCAAGAATTCGCCAGCTCTACGACGACCCAGCGCTTCGCCAGCGGCTCGGAGAGCAGGCATCGCGGACCTCTCAAGCGTACACTTGGGATCGCAATGGCGAGCAGATTCGGGCCATCTTCGCCGAAACTTTGAGTCGCAAAGGACACCGCGATCTCCGCCCACTCGTCGAAAGCTGCGAAAAATAAGTTCGCCTTCAAAGGCAGGAATATGAGAACCGGTCAGGTCGAAAGCCAAGGATTGAAATATTTTCTCAAGAAATCCCTGTTTCCCTCTGGCTTGGCCCCCCGCATTATTCGCAGCGGTTTGTTGGCGGGCCTCAAAATGGACCTGGACTTCGCGCACCACACGCAACGCTGGCTGGGTTTGCAGGAGAGAGAATTGTACGGATGGTTTCGCCGCTTGTCTGGTGGAATTCACACGGCGATCGACGTGGGCGCAAGTGAAGGCATGTACACGCTTTATTTCCTTGCAAAAACTCCGGCGGCGAAAATCTTTGCCCTTGAGCCTTCTGAAGACGGATTGCGACAATTGAAAAGCAATCTGGCCTTGAACGGATTAGCTGAAACTCCGCGCCTCGAAATCGTCCCGAAGTGTGTGGGCGATTCGATCACCGGGCAGGAGATCACTCTCGATTCACTCGCGGAGCGCATCGAACAACCGTGTCTCGTGAAAGTTGATATCGACGGCGGCGAAGTATCTTTGCTCGAGGGCGCACGAAACTTGCTGCGCTCGCCGGAAACACGCTGGATTATTGAGGTTCACTCGAAGGCCCTGCAGGGAAAATGCCTCGAAACTCTGCAGGCCGCGAACTATCGCACGCTGGTCGTGCGCAACGCCTGGTGGCGCAATTTTCTTCCAGAATTGCGTCCCGGAGAATTAAACCATTGGATCATCGCGTTGCATCACGATAATTCTTTAGGATGGCACGAACGGTAGAATTGAATTTCAAACGCAAAATCAAAAATCAATCTTAAGTTTTAGAGACACTGGCTGGGTTCGACTGTCCTATACCAGGCAACAAATGTTTTCAGGCCATCCTCGAGCGCCGTTTTCGGCCGGTACTCCAGAAGTTTCCCCGCCTTTGAAATGTCCGCCCAGGTCAAGGGGACGTCTCCTGGCTGTTCGTCTTTACGTTCGCGGATCGCTTTTTTGCCTGTCACCTTCTCGATGCGATCGAGCAACTCGTTCAGCTTGACCGGATGCGAATTGCCAAGATTGAATATTTCAAATGCCGCGCCGTTGAGCACAGGTGGCGTGTAGTCAATTGCCGCCAGCACGCCGGCGACGATGTCATCCACGTACGTATAATCCCGGCCGGTCTCACCATCTCCGAAAATTGGCAACGGCTCACCTTTTTCGATGAGCGCAACAAATTTGTGTATGGCGAGATCGGGCCGCTGGCGCGGGCCAAAAACCGTAAAGAACCTCAAGCAAATTGCGGGAAGCCCGTACAAATGCGCATACGTATAGCAAAACGATTCTCCAGCCAGCTTCGTTGCAGCGTAGGGTGAAATAGGGCGCAGGTCATGCTGCTCTTCGGAAAATGGGGCATGACTGCTCTTGCCATAAACGGAACTTGACGAACCAAAGACGAATTTGCCGACGCGGAATTCCCGGCAGAGTTCCAGCAGATTCACCGTGCCCGCGACATTCACATGTTCATATAAGCGCGGCTGCTCGATCGAAGGCCGCACACCGGCGCGCGCCGCAAGGTGAACGACGACATCAGGCTGCGCGGCAGCCAGGGTTTCACGCATCGTCTCCAATTCGCAAATATCGCGCTCGAAGAACTCAAAACTTCCCGCGCGGCGAACATCATCAAGATTTTTCTTCTTCCACGCGGAAGAATAGAAATGATCGAGGTTGTCGACGATGCTGAGCACGGCTCCGCGGCGAAGCAGAGCCTCTGCCACATGCGAGCCGATGAATCCGGCTCCCCCAGTCAGCAAAATTCGCTTGGATGCCTCCGCCACGTCAGCATTCCTTTCTCCGCAAAAGAAAAATGAAATCGAAGCTTAACAGTAAATTGCCGGGCCACAAAGTTTAGAGACGTTCTTCTGTTTTGCACGAGGTCATGATGAGCCCGGCCCGACCGCCGTCTGACAAGATAATGAACGCGAATACTTGTGGTCACGGCTTCAGCGCTTGCGGAAAACTCAAAAGCTCGTCATTCCGAGGCACGCTGCGTGGCGAGGAATCCCTCTTTCTCTGTGCATTCATACCGAGAGGGATTCCTCACTTCGTTCGGAATGACAACAAGAAGACTGGTTGGCACCGATACGCAGGTTTGGGACTCTGGGCCGCCTCGATATAAAGTAATCGCGGCGTAATACGTTATTCAGCCGGAACAATCGGGAGCGGGCTCTACTTGGAACCCGCCTACATTATGATCGTCGGATTATTCATGGAAATGCTTGCTGCGGGCGGAGTGCAGCGCGCCAGCCGCCATGTCGCCGCCGTTGCGGCAAAGTTTGCGGCCGAGCGCGGATCGCCGTACCGTTTTTTGAGTTTCACTGATCCCCAGGGACTGTACACACTGCGTGTCGGCCCCGACGAATTTCAATTTTCGGGACACGCGCGGGACAAGTCGCAATTCGCACTGGCAGCGTTGCGCGCGGCAGGCCGCGAGCCGTTGTTAGTCATCGCGTTGCATCCCCACCTGGCTCCCGTCGTTTCGGCGATGCGCCTGCGTTCCAGAAAATTCCGATCGATCGTATTCGCTCATGGCCTGGAAGTATGGCAGCCGCTCGGATGGCCGCGCGGCGCGGCGCTTCGCTGCTCTGATGTGGTCATTGCGCCCAGCCGCGACACCGCCCAGCATTTGATTTCCGACCAAGGAATTCGCTCGGAAAAAGTGCGGCGACTCGCCTGGGGACTCGACCCTGAATTCGAGGCGAGACTTCGTGCACCCATCTCTCCACCGCGCCCTGCGGCGTTCCCGCAAGGCGCTCGCATCATTCTCACGGTTGGACGCTGGGACCCTGCCGAGCGATACAAAGGCGCGGACACGCTGATTTCCGCATTGCCACGCGTTCTGCAAACCGTTCCAGACGCCACCCTGATGCTAGTCGGCGATGGTGGTGATCGACCGAGACTCGAACACCTCGCGCGTGACTCTGGCGTCGCGGATCACATCCATTTTCTTTTCGGCCTCTCGCAGGAGGAACTCTTCGCCTGCTATGCCCACTGCGACGTGTTAGCAATGCCCAGCCGCGCCGAAGGATTCGGCCTGGTATTCCTGGAAGCGATGGCGAATTCCAAACCAGTCATTGGCGGCGCGCACGGCGGCACGCCGGACGTGATTGAGGATGGCGTAAGCGGCCTTCTCGTGCCGCATGGAGACGTGGCAATGCTTTCAACTGCCTTGGTATCGTTGCTGGCTGATCCGGCGCGCGCCAGTGAAATGGGGGCGAGAGGACGCCAGCGCGTCCAGACGGACTACACCTTCGAACGATTCCAATCGGGGCTCGATCACGTATTGGAAGTGGTCCTTAGCCGGCAACGTTAATGCAACCTTCGTGTGGCGAGGAGTTTAATGGGGGTATAATTCCTCGGGCAAAGTATAGACTCCTGTTCGTTTTAGCCCTGGCCTGAAACTGATTATGTATGCGCATTCTGAAGGTAACGCAATCCTACTACCCCTTTTTGGACAAGGGCGGCCCCACGGTCAAAGTAAGAGCGCTCGCTCGGGGCATGGCTGCAGCCGGGCACCAGGTGACGGTTCTGAGCGCCGACCAGGGATTTGACGCCGCCACTCAAAAAATTGTGGACGCGATTCCCAGCCGATGGGGATTCGAAGCGCACGAAGACGATGTGCAATGCGTGTACCTGCGTACACGCGCCCGATATCGAGCGCTCACATGGAATCCGGGAGTCGCTGCGTTCTGCCGTGAGCGCCTGGCCTCTTTCGATCTGATTCATGTATATGGACTTTATGATTTCCTCGGACCTCAAATCGCCAGAGCCTGCCGCCGTCTCTCTCGGCCTTACGTAGTCGAACCCATGGGCATGTTCCAACCCATCGTCCGGAATATTCGGATGAAACGTGTCTACCACTTTGTTATTGGCGGTGTTATGCTGCGCGGAGCGGCGCGCTTGATTGCCACTGCCGAGCGGGAACGTCAGGAATTGCTGGTCGGAGGGATTCTGGACGGTAAGATTGTGGTGCGCCGTAACGGAATTGAGGTGCCTGCGGAATTGCCCCCCGCGGGAAGTTTTCGTAGCCAATGGGCTATCTCCAGCAATTTGAAACTTGTGCTCTTTCTCGGACGTCTGGTATCCAAGAAGAGTCCGGAGATGATGTTGGAGGCGTTTGCGCGATGGCCGCGTCGCAGCAATGGCTCCAGGCCCTCGCTGCTTGTATTGGCGGGACCCGATGAAGGTGACGGGTATCGCCAGCATCTCGAAGCTTTCGCCGCCAAAATAGGTTTAGACGGGGGAGTTTTGTTCACGGGACCGCTCTATGGAGAAGCGAAGTGGGCGGCGTACCGGGATGCGGACCTGTTCGTCCTGCCGTCGCAGAATGAAAATTTTGGCAATACCGCTGCGGAAGCAGTGGCGTGCGGAACGCCCGTCCTGGTAACCGACACGTGCGGAATCGCGCCAATCGTGGACCGGCGCGCGGGACTCGTGGTATCGCACGACTGCGACGCGCTCGAAGCCGGCCTCGAAAAAATTCTCGGGGATCCTGCGTTTGCCGCGCGCTTGCGTGCAGGTTGTGATGAAGTGGCACGCTCGCTCGGCTGGGCGGAACCTCTGGCAGAAATGGAATCGCTTTACAAAATACTGCTATCGGAAAGGCGCGTCGAGTGAAGGGTTATCCCATTGTTCGCGTGTGCTGGTACTTCTCAAATATCCTTCTGGCCGTTTCCCTCGGATTTGTTCTGTACAGCGCCGGTTGGGAATTCTCGACGCGAAGTTACTTGAAAGGTTTTTCGGACGCGATTATCCCCTCTTCCGATGATTCCGAGCAAAAAGTCCAGGCGATCCTTGCCTGGATGCAGAATGGCCCCGCGCGCCGCAATACCTCTGATCCGGATGCCCTTGACGCTCGTAATCCGGAAGACACCCTCAACTATCGCCAACTCCTGCAAGTTTGCGGCACCGCGACCAATGCGTTCGTGAACCTGGCGCAGAGCAGCGGCCTGCGCGCGCGCCGCCTTCTCCTGCTCGATGAGCGGAGGCTCAGCAAACATGTCGTGGTCGAAACGCTGATCGATAATCGTTGGATCATCGTGGATCCCGCCTTCCATTCCGTACTCCGGCTGGCGACGGGCCGGCCTGCAACGCGAGAGGACCTTCGCAATCCCGAGATTTTCCGGACTGCCACCCAATTGATCCCCAATTATCCCTCCAGCTATACCTACGAATCGACGGTCCATGTTCGTCTCGCCCGGATACCACTGGTTGGGAAATATCTGCGCCAGTTTTTCAACTTTACCTGGCCTTCCTGGGAAGAATCGATTAACTGGACTCTATTAGTCGAGCGCGAATCTTTTGCCATGTTGACGATTTCGATTCTCTTGCTGTGCTTTGCTCTGGCGGTGCGTTTGTTTTTGAGTTGGTATTGTTTCCGGAAACTCGGCATCGTCCGTGTGCGTTTGCGCGACCAGCTTGTAAGGGCGGGGGAAGTTCTGCTGAGCAACTCCAAATAAGCCATGTGTGGAATCTGCGGCGTCATTGGAATTGAGCACACCGAACAAGCCGAGGCGATCACGCGCCGGATGATGGAAGCTATCCGGCATCGTGGCCCGGATGATGATGGACTGCTCGTCGCTCCCTCGGCCGCGCTTGGGATGCGCCGCCTCAGTATTATCGACCTTCCCGGCGGCCACCAGCCCGTGTTCAATGAAGCAGGCAACGTCGCCATCGTCTTTAACGGAGAAATCTACAATTTCCGGCAATTGCGCGGCACTCTCGAGGCCCGCGGTCACGTATTTCGCACGAATTCCGATACCGAAGCCATCGTCCACGCCTATGAGGAGTGGGGCGAAGATTGCCTGCGCGAACTCCGCGGCATGTTCGCTTTTGCCATCTGGGATGCTCGCCAGTCCGGCACTTCGGGGGATGCCGCACGGCAGGCGCTGATTTTTCTTGCTCGTGACCGCCTGGGAATAAAACCGCTCTACTATTCGTTTGCCAATGGAGCTTTCCTGTTCGCCTCTGAAGTCCGCGCGCTGATGGCCAGCGGCTGCATCGTTCCCCGCGTGGCGCCGGACTCGCTGGAGGCATATCTTCTGTTCGGCTCGGTTGCCGAACCGTGCACCATTATCGAAAACGTATTTTCTCTTCCGCCGGGGCACTGCATTACATTGCGGGCTGGCGCTCCCGCCGCGACGGTCCAACCGAAACGCTATTGGGATTTTTCAGGGGCTGCGCTGCAGACGGATTCTCCGCGGCCGAAAAACTTCAAGGATGCGGCAAAACAGTTGCGCGCGTTGCTCGAAGAAACTGTCCGCGACCACATGATTGCCGACGTTCCTCTGGGCGTTTTTCTGTCCAGCGGCCTTGATTCCACCGCGCTCGTAGGCCTTGCCAGCCGTAGCCAGAGTGACTTGCGTACGTTCACGGTCGTGTTTCCCGAGCAGAGTTTCAGCGAAGCGAAAATTTCGCGGGAGACTGCCAAGCATTTCAAGACCAACCACCAGGAAGTTCTTCTCGGTCCCGACCAGGTGCTCGCGCAACTCGATGATGCGGTAAACGCGCTGGATCAACCCACCATGGATGGGCTGAACACCTACTTCGTTTCCCGGGCGGCGCATCTGGCCCGACTTAAGGTGACCCTCTCCGGCCTGGGTGGCGATGAAATTTTTGGCGGCTATTCCACGTTTACGACCACGCCGAAAGCGGCGTTTTTAGCTGGACTGGGCCGCTGGGTTCCCGGGCCGCTGCGCCGCCTGACCGCCAACGCGGCCATCAAAATGGCCGCCGGGGACGCGGTTCTCAAGGCGAGCGCAGCCTGGCGCTCACCGAATGATTTTCCCCATGCCTACTATTTCACGCGCCTCCTGTTCACGCCTGCGCGTGTCCATCGCCTGCTTGCCCCCTATTTTGAGAATCATGTGAAAAATGAAAATCAACCGGCGCCCTGGCGACAGCGCATACAGGAAACTACGCGGCAAGCGAAACGCCTCGATTCGTTCAATTCCGTTTCCTGCTTCGAACTGCAATCGTACATGGTGAATACGCTTTTGCGCGATACCGATGCGGTCAGTATGGCTAATTCCCTTGAAGTTCGCGTCCCATTTCTCGACCATCGCTTAGTTGAATTTGTGGGACGATTGCCGAAGAAGTTCAAATCCATGGATGGTGTGCCAAAAGCCCTCCTGGTCGAAGCCTTATCCGATGTGCTTCCGGACAATGTTGTAGGCCAGGCTAAGCGGACGTTTACACTGCCGTGGAATTTGTGGCTGCGCGGCCCGCTTGGTGTGCGTCTCTCGCAGGAATTGGCTAACTTAACGCCGGAACTGAGACAATACATGAACCCCCGCGCGGTACGCGGCGCGTGGCAAAATTTCGTTATCGGTCGGACCAACTGGTCGCGTCCCTGGAGCCTTTACGTCCTTAATTCGTGGATCAGCCGTCATCTTGCCGGCGCGCTCACAGGCGCGAGTTCTGATGCCGTGGCAGTTCGCCCTGTCGCTGTTGCGAGTGGAGGTTCCAGTTCGCGATCCTGATTCCACACTGCTGCATAACTGGCTAATCGACTGGACTTTCGGACAGAAAATATCTGATGCATATACTGGGAATTAATGCGTATCACGGTAATTCTTCGGCGGCATTGGTCTCTGATGGCCGCCTGATTGCCGCCGTGGAGGAAGAACGCTTCAATCGCGTTAAATACGCCGCGGGATTTCCGTCCGCGGCCATCCGCTACTGCCTGGACACTGCCGGCATCACGCTTTCCGAGGTTGACCATGTCGCGATTCCCCGCAATCCCTGGGCGCGCCTCGGAACGAAACTTATGTACGCCCTGAAGATGCCGAGCTTTGCCCGCGAACGAGCCAAAGTGCTGGCTCGCTTTGTGGGCATCCCCGAAGCGCTCGCGCAGGCCTTTGATGCCTCACCGGAAAAGATTCGAGCGAAATTCCATCGCGTCGAGCATCATCAGGCGCATCTTGCGAGCGCATTTTTCGTTTCTCCCTTCGAACAGGCCGCCCTCCTCTCGGCGGATGGATTGGGCGATTTTGCCAGCACGATGTGGGGCACGGGACACGCGAATCGCATGGACATCGCCGGAGCGATCGCCTTTCCCCATTCCCTGGGCATGTATTACACAGCCGTTTCGCAATATCTTGGCTTTCGCAAGTTTGGCGATGAATTTAAAGTCATGGGCCTCGCCGCCTATGGCGAGCCGGCATACCTGGACGAGTTTCGCCGCATCGTTCGCACAAATGGAGGCTTCGGCTTTCGTCTCGGACTTGAATACTTCAAGCATCACCGCACGGGCCCCGAAATGTCCTGGAGCGATTCCGGCAAGACTCCTGAACTGGGCGCGATGTTTTCGGATCATATGGCCGAACGACTGGGACCTTCCCGCGATCCTTCGGCCCCGGTCGAGAAAATCCATCGAGATGGCGCAGCGTCCTTGCAAGCACGCCTGGAAGAAGTTCTGTTCGAAATGCTTCGCGCGCTGCATGCACGCACAAAACAGAAGGCCCTGTGCCTCGCGGGTGGCGTGGCTTTTAATTGCGTTGCCAACGGTAAAATTTTCGACGAGACGCCGTTCGAACAGATTTTCGTTCAACCCGCCGCCGGAGACGCCGGTCTGGCCGTGGGCGCCGCATATTTCGTCCATCACCAGGTGCTTGGACAGCCGCGTTCATTCGTGATGCAGGACGCTTACTGGGGCCCCGGTTACACTCCCGAGCAGGTTCGCGCGGCCGTTGCCGGCAGCCGCTTGCAAGCAGAAGGCATGGAAATATCCGAGCTACCCGAAGAAGTGGCTGCAAAAGAAGCCGCGAAAGAAATCGCCGCTGGAAAGATTCTCGGCTGGTTTCAGGGCCGCGCGGAATGGGGGCCGCGGGCGTTGGGCAATCGCAGCATCGTTGCCGATCCACGTCGCGCAGACATGAAAGATATTTTGAACGCCAGGATCAAGCACCGCGAAATGTTCCGCCCTTTTGCTCCGTCAATACTTGCCGAAGCCACCGGGGAATATTTCGAAAAGTCCTACGCCTCTCCGTTCATGACGCAGGCCTATTCGGTGCGACCCGAGAAGCGCGAAGCGATTCCCGCACCCACTCACGTGGATGGCACGGGCAGACTCCAGACTGTCACGCAGGAAGCCAATCCGCGCTACTGGCGGCTGATCCGCGAGTTCGGCAATCTTACCGGCGTGCCCGTCGTGCTCAACACGTCGTTTAACGATAATGAGCCTATCGTCTGCCGTCCCGAGGAAGCCATCGAATGCTTTTTGCGTACCAAGATGGACGTACTTGTTCTGGGTGACATTTTGGTTCGCAAGCCCGGCTCAGCCGAGGTGCCGCGCTGATTCGCACCTGGACCTCCAATCAACCAGGTCATGCTCGTAAACTCCTTTCTTATTTTTTTTGGAAGCGCCTGTGCACATTCTTCTCCTGAACGAATATTTCCCCCCGGACACCAGCGCCACGGCCAAATGCGCCGCGCAGGTTGCGGATGCTCTTACGGAGAAGCATCGCGTCACCGTGCTTGCCGGACGCCCCAGCTACGATCCGACCGAACGCCATCCGCCTTATTTACTTCGGCGGGAAGTCCGTGGAAATCTCGCCGTCGAACGAGTTGGCTCCACTGCTTATCCGAGATTCGAGATGCGCCGACGCGTTTCGAATTACCTGACGTATCTCTCGCTTGCGGTGCCGAGAGCTTTGTCAATTCGTTCCGATGTTATCTTAGCAATGACCGATCCCCCCATTGAAGGCATTGCCGGAGCATTCGTGGCGCAGCTCTCCGGACGTCCGTTCGTTTACAACATTCGCGATATGTATCCTGATATGGCCGTCGGAGGTTCCATCGTTCGTCCGGGAAGTTTCACTGCTCGTTGGGAAAAGCTGCACC
>Ga0099792_10001060_pt1 | contig 10084 bp, 7 predicted proteins | sample Rivendell_Oct201_8_FD_83780 | JGI IMG/M metagenome (GOLD analysis project Ga0099792, IMG submission 83780) | Vadose zone soil microbial communities from the Eel River Critical Zone Observatory, Northern California, USA -... | ecosystem: Environmental > Terrestrial > Soil > Vadose zone >...
CCTTCGCGACCGCCTCGAGCGTCGTCGGGTCGAAACCGGACGTCGACGCGCCGACCGGCGCGGTGACTGTCAGCGCTCCACCAGCGCCGCCGGACGCTCCGGCTGACGGCGACCCACCCGCAGGGGCGGATGCGGCGACGCTCGGCGCGGCCGATGGCGCCGCACTCGGCGCGGCCGATGACGAAGCGCCCGGACTGCCGGAGGCGGCGCCGGACGCGATGGGTGTCGCGGACGCTGGAGCGTACGTCCAGCCGGGGGGCGCGCCAGCAGAGCAGGCGGCGAGGGCAACGACCATGAGCGGGAGGGCGAGGGAGATCGTCAGGCGGCGCATCTTCAGCATGACCTCGGGCAGCAGGTTGGACATGTCGTCATCGGGCGCGACAGCGGGCGCACCGGCAAGGCGGACACGAATCTACCGTCGGCAGCGGATTCCTGTCGCCGTCTCCGCCGCGTCGATCAGGGATCGCCGGCGAGGCCGAGCCGGATCGCCACCGCCGCCGCTTCGACGCGGCCCGACACGCCAAGCTTGCTGAGGATGTTGCCCACGTGGACACCGACGGTCTTCTGGCTGATGAACAGCCGCTCGCCGATCTCGCGGTTCGTCCGGCCCTCGGACATGAGGGCGAGGACTTCGTGCTCGCGCCGCGACAAGCCGAACGTGTCACCACGCGGCGGTGCCGTCACTCCGACGACGCCGCGGAAGAGGTCCGATGCCTCCGTGCCATCGGGCGACCCTGTTACCGATGCCCCGGCGGCGGCCTGCGGCTGCGGCCCCGACTGGGCATCCTCGGCGAGGAGCAGGTCGACGCCGGCCGGGAGCGGGATCATCGCTCGCTGGCCGAGCTCACGCAGCTCCCGGAGGAGTGGACGGGCCGACAGCTCGAGGCCGATCTCGGCGGCCGCACGGAGCGGCGCCTTGGCGGCGGCCCGCGAGGAGCGGCCCTCGCCGCTGCCGAGGAGTGCCTCTGCCTGCCGCCAGTAGGCCCTCGCCACCTCGTAAGGCACCTCGAGATTCTTCCAGCACGCCGCCAGCGCCTCCCAGACGGCTGGATCGTCCGTTCCATCGAGTCGCTCGCGATGGGCGGCGGCCAGCGCGAGATAGGCGTCGGCCTCACGTCGCGAGCCGATGGTCGGTGCGACGCCGGCGTCGCGGACCGCGGCCTCGGCCGTCGCGACGACCTCCTTCGTCCGAGCCCGGGCATTCGCCAACCCGGCCAGGTCGCGGCGCGTCCTCGCGTCGGCCGATGCGGTCGCGTCAACCTCGGCGACCGTCGCCGCCATCTTCGCCACGAGGACCCAGTCCTCGGATCCGACGATCAGTTCCCAGCCGCGCTCTGCCGCCCGCATCGCGTCGAGGTGGTCGTGGCGCCAGAGCGCGAACGATGCCGCCGCCCGATAGACCGGCACGGCGTGCTGCGACTCATTGACCGTTTCCAGCTCGAGGAGCACCTGCCCGAGCAGGCGGCCTGCGTACTCGCCGGCGCGGGTCTCGATCTCGATGATGGCGAGGCTGTCGACGGAGTTGACGAACGCCACTCCAGCCGGGCTCCATTCGAGCGCGGTCGCGCTGAGCGCCCTGGCCTCCGCCCAACGCCCGAGCCGGAAGAGCGAATCGGCCGCGTTGCCGCGCAGGAAGTTGCCATACACGGTCTCGAGGCCCGCCACCCTCGTCGCCTCGATCCCCTCGAACGCGACCTCGACCGCCGCTTTTCGCTGACCGACGAGGTCGAGGACCGTCGTCAGGTTGGCGTAGACCCGGAACAGCTCGTCCTGATCGCCCGCGGCTTCGGCCAGCTCCCGCGCCTCGCCGAGCAGGGCAACCGCCGATCCTGGATCGTCGCCCCAGCCGAGCGAGACACCGAGGGTCGTCATCGCGTGGGCCAGCTGGCTTCGACCGTCTGGCGCGCATGCCTCGGCGATCTTGATCGCCTCGCGGGCGAGGCGCTCCGCCTCGGAGAACGTGCCTTCCAGCATCTTGACCTGGGCCAGGGCGGCGAGGACCGTCGCCCGCTCCACCGACGGCTCGGGTGGCATGAAACTGACGGCCCGCTCGAGGGCCGCGACGGAGCCGGCACTGTCGCCGGCCGCTCGCCGATAGCGCCCGAGGCGTTCGTGGAGCAACCCCAGCGCGACGCGATCCCGCCGCTCGTCGAACTCGCCCATGACCGTCTCGACGAAGGCGGCTGCCCGGGCGGGGCGGCCCGCGGCGAAGGCGGCCTCGGCGGCGCGGATCTGGAGGGGCGTCACGTCCGCACTGCCGTCGCGAGCACGTGACGTCCCGCCGGGTACCGACGCCGTCGCGAGGCGGTCGATCGAGGACAGCGCGAGCTCGAGATAGCGCAAGGCGTCCTCGGGCGCATAGACCGCCTCGGCTCGACCCGCTGCGTCGATCGCGGCGTCCTGTGTCTCGCGCGTGGCGTGGGCCTCGTCCCAGTGGCGGGCAGCGGCAGCGGGATGAGCCGCCAGGCCGGCCGCAAGGGCGAGGTGGTGACGGTGACGCTGGCGCGGCAGCAGGTCCGCGGCGACGGCCCGGCCAATGAGCTCGTGGCGGAAGTCGACGATCGTCCCGTCGAGCTCGATCATCCCGTGGGTGACCCCTTCGGCAAGGCCGGCGGCGAGGTCGGCGTCCAGGACGCCCTCGCCGCGGCGCGGCGCGCTTGTCGAGCGCGGCGGCTGACGACCCGAGGCGGTCAGCTCGTAGGCGGCTGCGACGTCGGCCAGCTCCGCGGTGGTCAGCGGGCGGCCAGCGGGTGCAAGCAGTCGGAGGACGCGACGGCATTCCGGCGATCGCAGCCCGACACGGGCGACGACGAGATCATCGAGCGAACCGGTCAGTGATGCGCCGGACAGCTCGCGCCGGGCGGCGAGGAGCTCCTCGGCGACGAGCGGGTTGCCGCCCGATCGCTCCGCGACCAGCACGAGCGCGGAGCCGGTGGGCCGCTCGCCCTCGATCCCCGCGATCAGATCGGCCAGGTCGCCCCGCCCGAGCGGCTCGAGCGTCAGTCGGGTCGGTGGCCGGCGTGCCTCGATCATCTCCGCGATCCCAGCCGTCAGCGGGTGCGAGCGCGTCATGTCGTCCGGCTGATAGGTCACGAGCAGGCACAGGCGATGCGGCCGCTGAACGCGGGCGAGGAACGCCGCGAAGGCGCGCGTCGCGGCATCGGCGTGGTGGAGATCCTCGAGCATCAACAGGACGGGCCGCCGATCGCCGAGCCGGCCGAGCAGCCCCAGGATCCCTTCGAGGACGCGGGCCTGGCGTCGCTCGGCGGACGTGACAGATGGGCGGCTCGGGAGGGCCCCGGCGTGAGCCAGTCGAGCGTGGAGATCCGGCATGAGCCGGACGAGATCCTCCGCGCCGGACCCGACGAGGGCGGCGAGGTCCGCCTCCTCCAGGGCGCTGAGCGCAGGTCTCAGGGCTCGAATGATCGGTGCGTACGGACTGTCGGTGCCGGCCGGCTGGCTTCGACCCCGGAGCACGGTGAACGGTTCGGTCAGCCCGGTCAGCCGCGCGCTCGCCTCTGTCAGCAGGCGACTCGAGCCGATGCCGCCCGGACCGTCGACGAGGACGGTGACCGACAGCCCATCGGTGGCAGCCTGCAGCACCGGAGCAAGCCGAACGAAGGCCGACTCGCGTCCCACGAACCGCGCGCTCGTGAACCCGGGGGGCATGATCGCATTCTACGGGGCGCGGTCACGGGCGAGCCGCCCGTTCAGCGAGACTCCTCGATCAGCGGACTACGGGGCGCTCGATCAAACGGGCAAGCCGCCGCTCGTCAGGAGGCGCGGCCGCGGGCGTCGATCATCGACTGGAGGATGTCGCCGGCGGGCTCGGGGATTCCCCAGCCTCCGGCGGGCGTCTGCGGCGCTGCGTCGTCGACGATCTCGCCGAGTGTCATCTTGTGGAGCCAACCGCGCCGTCCGTCCGGGCAGAGGACCAACCAATACGCGCCGGAGCGCTCCAGGAGCTGGACCTCGTCGCCCTGATCTAGCTGGCCGAGTTCCGCCGAGCGGAGCTCATCCGGGGCATCGAGGAGGCGGACGACCCGGTAGCGGACGATTCGCCGCTCGCGGGTGTCATCCGGGGCGCCGCCGTCCGCAAAGGCGAGCCTCTGGGTCGTGCCGACCGTCCGGGCGGGATCGGATTTGCGGGCTTCGAGCAGCGACGGGCGACGCCAGCGTGGCATCGCGGCCTCGCCTTCGAGCGGCGTCGTGAATGGCCGCCCCATCAGGTCGCCAGAAGCGGAAATGTCGGACCCGCGAGCGGCCTTCGCCTGGAGCACCTCGTCGGGAGCGGGCTGCTCCTCGTCGCGCCGCTTCTTGCCAAAGATCGCGAAGGCCATCCCCATGGCGACCGCCCCGGACGTGCCGACGAGCGTCGGGAGAAGACCGAGATGGGGTCCGTTGTCGAAGCCAAGGACGTTGAGAGCGGCCATCAGTGCTCCCGCACCGACGCCTGCGGCCGGCGGGTCGACCGCGCCGCCCTGGCTGCCGCTCACGGCACCCGTCGGGCCACCGGGACCGGGGCCAGGACCACCGGCCGTGACGATCGGCGCGGGGCTCGGCTCAGTCGATGGGTCGGGTTGGGTGCCAGGATCGACCGCTCCGACGGTTCCGCCGCCGGCGCCTGGGGTGTCGGTCGGAGCGGCGCCGTCGACGATCGACGGGGTCGTGGCAGGCGTGCTCGTCGCGGCAGGCGTGCTCGTCGGGCCGGATGTCGGGCTTGGCGTCGCGGTCGGCTTGGCCGTCGGTGCGCTCGTCGAGGTCGGACGTGGTGTCGCGGTCGGTGTCGGTGTGGACGCTGGTGCCGCTGTCGGCGCCGGGGTCGGCTTCGGCGTGGCCTTCGGCGTCGGCGCAGGCGTTGGTGTCGGGGCTGGGGTCGGGGGCGCCGTGATCGTCACCGACCCGCCAACGGCCGTATCGGTGAATTTGCGAGTATCCGATGCCTCGAACGAGAACGTGTGCTGGCCGACTGGCAGGGTTGCGGCGAACGTGTAGATGACGCCGTGCTTCCAGTCGCTGCCGCCGGCCGCCATGCCATGAGGAGTCCCGTCGACCAGGACCGTCACCGAGGCGGGGCCCGAGCCCTCGTGGTTGCGGTAGCCGACCGTGAACTCGATGGTCGTCGCCGGCGTGCCGCTGCCCGGCGACGCGCCGGCGCCGTACAGCCTTGTCGGTCCGGAGTCGGCGGCCACGGGCAAGGCCAGCGACAGCAGCATGCATACTGAAGCCGCGATCGTGGCGAGCAATTGACCGGCCCCTCGCGGCACCGGCGATCGTCGTGTGCGTGACACCAGATAAGGCCTCCGCTCCGGGCATGAATTCCCGGTGCGTGGCCCACGATGGTCGGCGGAGGGAGAGGCCGCAATGGTACGGGTTTCTCACTAACGAATCGCCGCGAGGCAGATTCAAACGGGCCACGGTGCGGTGGTGCACCGGTACCCGGGGTGGCGACGCCAAGGATGGGTGGGGTCCGGTGCAATGGTGGGCCGGTCGGCCGTCAGGAAATGACCCGATGATCCCATAGGCACTAGTGCCGCCGCGGCCCACGATGAAGGCCATGGAGATGATCTACCCAGCGGCCTCGACGAAACGCGCCCGCGGGCCAATCGTCGTCGGGACCCTTGTCGGGCTTGTCCTGCTTGTCGGCGGCCTCGGCCTCGCCTGGCTGGCCATTGCCACGCCGCTGATGCGCGGCCTCAGCCCAACCGCGGTCCGACCTGCACCGGAGCAGATGGCCGTCGGGGCCATCATCTGGGGCTTCTCCCTCGTCGCGCCGCCGTCGTTCGCCATCGTCGGTCTGTTCCGCCTGTCGCGTGTCGCGGCGATCGTCTTCCGGCGGCCGAACCGCGGGGCCATCGGCAAGGTGGCCGGTTCGCTCGGTGACGATATCGCGGTCGCCCCGATCGTCAGGTTGCCGGAGGGTCGGGTGGTCCGCAATCTCGTCGCCGGGTCATACGGTGTGGCGATCCTCGCCGAGCTCCCACCGGCCTCGGCAACGCGCCGTCGCGGCACCACCTGGGAGGTCCATCGCGCGGACGGCCGCTGGATGCCATACGACAATCCCCTCGAGCGCGCGGGTCGCGACGCGGAGCGCGTCCGAAACTGGTTCGCGGCGGGCGAGCAGGACTTCGTCGTGAAGGTCTATGCCGCGGTCGTCACGTCGGACACCTCGCTCGACCGGACGCCCGCCTGTGCGGTCATCACCCCCGAGCAGATCCCCGCGTGGCTGGCCTCGCTTCCGCCGCAGCGTTCGCTGAGCTCGACTCGCCGGGCGGAGCTGGTCGACCAGATCAGGTCGATCGCCTAAGCGTCAGATGCCCGCCGCCGCGGCAGCGGTGGCCAGATCGGCGGCAAGCTGCTCTCGGGACGATGCCCGCTCGTCGGCGTCTCGCAGCCTGAGGATCGCCGACGGGTGAATCGTCGCGAGGCGTCGCGGGCCGTCCGGTTCGATGGGGTCGAGGAGGACGCCGCGCGTATCCGTCAGCCGGACGTCGGGGCCGATCAGGGCGTGCGCTGCCGTCGCCCCAAGGGCAACCACGACATTCGGCCGGACCATTTCCAGCTCGAGTTCAATCCACGGTCGACAGGCGCGGACGTTCGCCGCGGTGGGTCGCTCGTGGAGTCTCCGCTTGCCGCTCGGTCGCCAGCGGAAGTGCTTGACGACGTTGGTTATGAAGATCTTGTCGCGATCGATACCCGCCGCCTCGAGCGCCTCATCGAGGACTCGCCCGGCCGGCCCGACGAAGACGTGGCCCTCGAGGTCCTCGCGATCGCCGGGCTGCTCCCCGGCGAGGAGAAGCGGCGCATCGATCGGACCTTCACCGAAGACCGTCTGCGTGGCCCGCTCCCAGAGCTCGCAGGCGCGACAGCCGAAAGCCGCGAGGCGGGCGGTTGCCAGGCTCGCGCGCGCGGGCACCAACTCAGCGGGGTGGGCGGCTGGCGCGACCATCGGTTCAGGATGGGCGCTGGGCCGCAACGGACGGGCCGGCCAGCGGGCGCATCACGTGACGGCGAGGTTGCGATCCCGTCAGTCGACGGGAATGACCAGGACGAACTTTCCGTCCATGCCGGGATAGCGACCCGTCGGGCGCTTCCAGGGCAGGTAGTCCACAGTCAGCTGCTTCGGCGTGATCCGCGCATTCGGCCCTCGCGACCGGCCCCAGATCCTGCTGATTCGCGGATACCACGGATCGCTGACGTAGATGCGGGTCACGCTCCACGCGTCTGGCCCGGCCGGATCGGCAGTGGTTTCGAAGCCGTGGAGAACCCACGAGTGAGCGCCGCGCCAGACGAGCAGCCCGACCGGGCGGCCGGTTGCCCGGATCGCCGCGACCCCGCGGCGGACCGCCTTGATGAGCGTGGATTCGACGACGACCTTGTAGTGGCCGGCGCCACGCTGCTGCAGTCCTCTCGCCCAGCCGAGCGGCTCGGTGCCGCCATACGGCGCGTCCGACAACGATTTCGCGAGCTTGGCGAGGGCCGTCTGCGTTCGGCTCGTGCTATCAGCATTCGGGCCGATAACATTCAGCATGATCTGCATCGCCGCGCTGACGCATTGCACCGGCGTGAGCTCGCTGACGAAGTCTCCCTTGCGGTAGAGGTTCATCGCGAGGACCGGCTTGGGTGTGGGGGCAGGGGTGGCGGAGGGGCTGGGGGACGGAGGCTGCGGCGAGACTTCCGGGCTGGCAGAGGGCAGGTCGTTCGACGGTGACGGCGAAACATCCGTGACGGCCGCCGTTGCGTCCGGCGTGGAAGCGGGAGTGCCCGTCGCGGCGGCGACCGCGCCTGTCGGCGCCGAGTTGACGACGAACGCGGACAGGCCGATCGTCGCGGCGGTCAGGAGGGCGACGAGGAGGACGGCGAGCGGCGAGGTGGATCGGTCCATGGGTTCCATCGTCTGGCCAGAGACGGTCGGCGGATCAGCGTTGCGTCGCGATCATGCCACGCGCCCGTCGCCGTCCGGTGCATCCGGTCGACAGATCGAACGGTGCCCTTGAGCTGGTAGGGGAGCCAGGACTCGAACCTGGAACCAGCGGGATATAAGCCCGCCGCTCTGACCAATTGAGCTACTCCCCCATCGGTCGATCCTAGCACCGCCGGCGTTGTGGGCCGGCTGGGCGGGCTGGAAGGACGCTCAGGAGTCCCCGCCGCGTAGCCGACCCGCTATCGCCTTGAGACTCAGCGCGCGCGGTCGCAGCTCCGGGCCTTCCCCCGCGAACATCGCAGAGTAGCCGCCGTGTGTTCCCGTCGCCTGGGCGCCGCCGTCGCCGAACGCGTAGGCCGGCAGGGCCTCGGCGAGCTGCTGCTCCTCGTGCGTGCGGATGGCCTCGATCGGCAGGTCGTCGGGATCCACCGGACGCGGGGTCGGTTCCACCTTGGGCGCCGGACGCGCGTAGGCCGGTGCGCCGTAGAGCTGCGGGAGCGCGACGTGCTGCTCGTCGATGGCCACGAACGTCCTCTCCTTTGTGCGGCCGGATAGCCGACCAGTGGATGATATCGGGCGGAGGGTACCGCGGTATGGTACGAAAGGGCTATCCCCTGCCCCTTCGACCGAGCGGAAAGTGTTGCGTCTCCGCAAAGGGTGAGGCCCGCCGTCCGATCAGGTCAGCAGGGGCTCGATCACCTGGACCGCGACCACGAGGACGAGGTAGCAGACAGGGACCGCGGCGAACAAGCCGAGTGCCGCGGACCAGGCCGTCCGGACCGCCCGATCGCCGGAACCGGTCGGCTGGGGCACGACGAGGTACGTCACGATGCTCCCCGTGGCGAGCACGACGACGACGTCGAGTGCGACGAACAGGACCCGCAGGTCGCCGCCGGGAAGGGTCGCCCCGCGCCTCAGCGCGACGTCGTAGGCCAGGTACGCGATGCCGAGCGCGATCGCGACAACCAGGCTGCTGAGAACGGCCCGGACGACCGGTCGCGGAGCGTTCCGAAACTGGCGCCAGCGGATCTCCCCCCAGGATCTCTGGCGGATCGGCGGGCGGACCGGCGGGCGTGGCGGGCGGATCGGTGGGTGGACGGGATCCGGGACGGGCTCGGGCTCCCGCAACGCCTGGGGGTCGTGCACCGTCAATCGACCTGGCCGAGGATCGGAAGTCGCGACCGCGGTGGCAGGCTGTCGGGCGTGTGCTCGGCAAGCAGCTCGACGGCTCCGGCGAACCGCTCGATCTCGGCCTCGGTGTTGAAGAACCCCACGCTGATCCGGATGGCGTCGAGGGGCTCGATGAAGCGAGCCATCGCGAAGACCCGGGCGCCCAGCTCGTCGAGCGCCAGCTCGGCCGGCCATCCGGCGATTCGGAAGCTCACGATCGTCGCCATCCGGTCGCGCGGCGTGAGGACGGCGACACCCGGGATCGAGGCCAGCCGGTCAGCGGCAGCTCGAGCTAGCGCTCTTCCTCGTTCGTGCACCCAGGCCAGGCCGACGTACATCGACAACCAGCCGCAGCTGCGGGCGAACCCCGCCACGGACGGCGGGTGGAACCCCGACGTCTCGAAACGGCGCGCGTCCGGCTGCCAGGCAACCTCGCCGTCGAGCCCGATCCGTTCGAAGGCGAACCAGCCGGCGTGGCTCGGACGGGCCCGCTCGAGTGCCCCGGGGGCCACCCACAGCGCACCAGTGCCCTCGGGCCCGAGCAGCCATTTCTGGCCCGACAGGGCGTAGAAGTCGGCGCCGATCTCGTCGACGTTCACCGGGATCGCCCCGGCCGCCTGTGCCCCGTCGATGGCGGCTACGGCACCCCGCTCGTGGGCCAGTGCCGCGATTCGGGCGATCGGCAGCCGTGCGCCGGTCGTCCACAGGACGTGGGACACGGCGACGAGCCTCGTCTCGGGCCGAATCGCCGCGGCCAGGGCCGCCAGGGTCCGCTCGTCGTCCCCGCCGTCGCCGATGTCGGCGATGTCGAGCGCGACGCCGAACCGATCTCGAACAGCGACGAGCGGCCCGAGACCGCCCGGATGCTCCTGGCTCGTCGTGACGATTCGGTCGCCCGGGCGCCAGTCGATCGACCACGCGGCGATGTTCATGCCCTCCGTCGTCGCGCGGGTGAGGGCGATCGATTCGACATCAGTGGTGAGGACGGCC
>Ga0099792_10001064_pt1 | contig 10071 bp, 8 predicted proteins | sample Rivendell_Oct201_8_FD_83780 | JGI IMG/M metagenome (GOLD analysis project Ga0099792, IMG submission 83780) | Vadose zone soil microbial communities from the Eel River Critical Zone Observatory, Northern California, USA -... | ecosystem: Environmental > Terrestrial > Soil > Vadose zone >...
CAGCGTTTTACCGTCGCGTATTGGCGGGCTTGGTCATGATCGGCCGAATAAGTTTGGTGTATTGCGCCGGAGTTAGGTCAAGAGCATTGGCCCGGTCCGGTATTTTATTACTTACAACGTTGTCCGCTTCCGCCGCGCATGCCCAGTGCACTGCGGTCGGAATGAATCCGCCGCAGTCGTTTCCCACTCAAACAGCAGTCACGGCCGTCGCAGGCGCATCAGCCTACGTGGGTACCGTTGCAGCTTCGATCCATTCTGCAAACACAGCCTTCCTGGCGCAGTCCACAGCCTTCGTCGGCGCTCCGCCTAATCCTGCGCCTGACCAAGCAGGCGGCGGCATCTGGGCGCGCGGCGTTGGCGGCCATTCCACGTTCGACACCACCGCAACGGCCGGCAACATCAGCTTCGGCACTCCGGTCGCCGGAAACGTCGTTTGCAACACACGCACGCTCGCAGATTTTGCCGGCCTTCAGCTTGGTGCCGATATCGCGCGGCTGAACATCGGCGGCTGGAACGTGCACACCGGCTCGACGATCGGCTACCTGGGATTGAAGGCCAAGGATGGCACGCCATCCGGGCTCAATCCGCCTGCAAGCTTTAGCGACAGTCTGCAGATTCCATTTGCCGGGCTCTATTTTGCCGCCAGCAAAGGCGGCCTCCTGATCGACGGGCAGGTTCGCTGGACTTTCTTTCAGAACGACGTTTCTGACGCCAACCACGGAATGTCTGGTCAGCCCTTCGACGCGCGCAGCGTCAGCGTGACCGGCAACATCGGCTACAACTACAGCCTCGCCAATCAGTGGTTCGTTGAGCCGTCGGCTGGATTCATCTGGTCGAGAACGCAAGTCGATACGATGAATGTCCCGGGGACGCTGGTCTACGGATTTGGCGGCGTTCCGCCCTGGACGCTCGCCGTCAAGGATATCGACAGCACGCTTGGTCGCCTCAGCATGCGGGTCGGCACGACCGTTGCGTACGACAATGTCGTGCTGCAGCCGTTCGCCTCGGCAAGTATCTTCCATGAATTCCAAGGCCGCGTCACCTCGAACCTGACCAGCGATTTTGCAGCGATCGGCCTGCCGCCCAGCGTGCCAACGCTCAGCTCGACCGTCTCCGTCACCGGCCCAGGCACCTATGGCCAGTTTGGGCTCGGCGTTGCCGCGCAAGCGTTGGACAGCGGCTGGGTCAGCTATCTGCGTGGCGACTATCGCAAGGGAGACAGCATCGAGGGCTGGAGTCTCAACGGCGGCCTTCGCTATCAGTTCGTCCCCGAGCGCACCGGACCCATGATCGCCAAGGCGCCCATCTACAAGAGCCCCGTCAGAGAGACCGAGTACAGCTGGGCCGGCTTCTACGCGGGCGCGCAGCTCGGGGCGACCTGGGGATCCGCGCGCTGGGCGTTCGATAGCGAAGGTACGGTCAAGCCACGCGTTGCCGGCTTGCTCGGCGGCGGCGAGATCGGATTCAATCACCAGGTCGGACGATGGGTTTTCGGAATTCAGGGCGACATGAACTGGAGCAACGCCCACGGCGCCCGCCCCTGCCCCGTCGGCTTCTTCTACAGCTGCGAGAGCGAGCTCGACTTTCTCGCGACCGCGACCGCCCGGATCGGCTACGCCTATTGGGACAGGCTTCTGGTGTATGCCAAAGGTGGCGTAGCCATTGCACGGGATCGCGATCGGTATTCCTGCAATACGGGCTCGCAGATGACGGTCCCGGGCGTGATGCTTGTCGGATGCCCCTCACAAACCGACACCAACACCAAGACTGGCTGGACAGTTGGCTGGGGCACCGAGTTCGGCCTGACCCGGACCATCTCGATTAAGAGCGAAACCTCGTACGTCGATCTCGGAACCGATCGCTTTAGCGTGGCTGGCGTTCCGACTGAAATTCAGCGGAACGGGTTCACGTCCACCATTGGGCTGCACGTTCGCCTGGGCCAATAGCCGGCGCCTTGTCCTCCGCTACTCGGCCTTGATTCCGGCGGCCTTGATCACCTTGCCGGCGCGCTCGGCCTCGCCCTTGAGCGCGCGATCGAACTCCGCGGGCCCGCCACCCTTGGCCTCGATGCCAACGGCGGCGAGCTGCTTGATCACCTCGGGCTCTTTCACGATATCGTTCGCCTCGGCCGCGACCTTCTGGACAATGGCGGAGGGAACGCCAGTGCGCGCGTAGATGCCCACGATCGTCGCAAAATCAAATCCTGGCACGATCTCGGCAATCGCCGGCACGTTGGACGCGAGCGGCGAGCGCGCGGCTCCATTGGTCGCGATCAGCGTGATCTTGTTGGTGCCGGCGGCGCCGCTCAGCGACGGATAGGCGGAGAACAGCGCCTCGACATGGCCGCCCAGCAGCGCGGGCACCGACTCGCCCGTCCCCTTGAAGGGAATGTGCGTCATAGCGAGGTTGAGCGAGACCTTCACACCTTCCATGGAAATGTGATGAATGCTGCCGACACCTGAGGAGCCGTAGTTGATCTGGCCGGGCCGCGCCTTCACGTAGTCGACGAGCTCCTTGAGCGTCGAGACCGGCAGCTTTGGATGCACCGCCAGAAACAGCGGCGCCTGCGTCAGGAAGGCGACCGGCGCAATGTCCTTCGGATCGTAGGGAAGCCTGGCGTAGAGCAGCGGATTGGTCGACAGCATGCTGCCGTCGCTCACCACAAAGGTGTGGCCGTCGGCGGGCGCACCGACCAGCGCCGCCATGCCGATGCCGCCGTTGGCGCCGCCCCTGTTCTCGATCACCACGGTCTGACCCAAGCGCTCTTGCAGCCGCCGGCCAACGATGCGGGCCACCGTGTCGGGCAGGCCGCCCGCCGCATAAGGAACGATCAGCTTGATCGAGGGTCCAGAACCAGGCGCCTGCCCCTGCGCCGCGATGGGCATGAGGCCCAGCACGGCAAGCACCGCGGCACGCAACCGATTCTGCATCACTTCCTCCGGATTTGACCAAAAGCCTAGAGCAGTTTTGCAGACCCGCCAAGCAGCGCCCCGCCCGCCCCTTCGCGCGAGGCTTGCGCTTCCGGCCCTCAGGCGGCAAGGATCGCGCCCGCACCATTGAGGAGCCTGAGCATGAAGGACACTCTCCGCCCCGGCGTGTCACGGACGAGCCGCGTCACCATCGACCGCGACCGCACCATCGGCTTTATGGGCGAAGAGGCGCGCGTCTATGCCACACCGCGGCTGATCAGCGACATCGAGATGACCTGCCGCACTCTCATGATCGAGCACTGCGATGAAGGGGAGGATTCGGTCGGTGTGGAGGTTGCACTCAAGCACCTCGCCGCCACTCTGATGGGCTCCACGGTCGAGATCACCGTCAGCGTCACGGCGGTCGACCGGCGCAAGGTGGTGTTCGACGTCAGCGCCAAGGACGAAATCGACCAGATCAGCGCCGGCACCCACACGCGTTTCGTGGTCAACCTCGACAACCGTATCGAGGCGCTTCGAGCCAAGACGGCAAAGCTCGCCGCCCTGAAAGCATGAGTAGCGGGCCAAATCGCTCCCACATGGCTGACGAAAAACTGATCCTGGTCGACGAACGCAACCATGCCGTCGGCACCGACGGCAAGGACTTGATCCACCGCAACGGTCTCCTGCACCGCGCCTTCTCGATCTTCCTCGCCGATGCGCAGGGACAGATCGTGCTGCAGCAGCGCAATCGCCAGAAATATCACTCGGGCGGACTGTGGGCGAACACCTGCTGCGGCCATCCGCGGCCGGGCGAGCGAACTGTCTCAGCCGCCCGCCGGCGGCTGCATGAGGAACTCGGCGTCACCGCAACACTGTCGTTCGGGTTTTTCAGCCGCTATCGCGCCGATCTTGATCACGGCATGCGGGAGAACGAATACGTCTATGTGTTCTTCGGGCGCCTGTCCGGCGAGGCGCGTCCCGATCCTGCGGAAGTTGCCGCGGTGCAATCGCTTCCGCTCGATGAGATCAAGCGCCGTATCGGCAAAGACCCTCAGGCCTTCACCTATTGGTTGCGCCACTACTTTGACAATCACCTCGCCGACATCGCGCGCCAAGTCGACAAAGCGGCGCGAGTCCGCAAGAAGCGGTGACCGCATCGCAAGCATCGTAGGGTGGGCAAAGGCGAGAGCACTGCCTTGCATCAGTTGCACGACTCTCGTACGCCGTGCCCACCATGGACCGAGCGACTCGCATTGATGCTGATGGTGGGCAAAGCGTACGCAACGTCTTGCAGCGTGGACCGCCAGTGCCAGCGCCTTTGCCCATCCTACCGCGCACCCGGGTCGCTGCGGCGCGTGTAGCCGATGAGCTTGGTGAGCGTCTCCGGTGGCGTTGCTGAAACATCGTCGAGCAGGCGCTGCATGGTCTCGCCATCCTCGGGAGAGAGCTCGCGCCGCCCACGCTCCATCTCCGCCACGAAGGCAGAATCGCTCACGGTGTCCGTGAAGGCCTTGCGCAGCACCTTGGTCAGCTCCGCTGCAATCCCCGGCGGCGCCGTGACTGGACGGCCGACCTCCGCCATGGCCAGGATCACGTTCCACATTGCCTTGTGCTCGTCGGTCTTCACGAAGTCGGTGACCAGCGGCACGCCGGGCAGATCAGGCGCGCGGGCGCGCGCGAACTGCACCAGCACCCGCACCTGCTTGTCGCGTACCCAGTTTGGCCGCTCCGACTTGACCGACGACCACGACCCGGTGACGCCCTCGACCTCGCCGCGCTCCATCGCCAGAAAGACGGCTGAGTTGGCACGGTAGCCAGACACGACGCGGAACCTGGTCCCGATCGTGTTGTTCATCAGGTGCGGATAGGTCTCGCTGTCGTTGGGTCCGCTGCCGCCCAGCACGATGCTGTCCTTGAACGCATCCGCCATCGTCTGCGCCTTGGCGGAGTGGAAGACCGTGGTCGAGCCGGTTTCGGCTGTGAAGCTGCCGAGCCAGTTGAACCTGGTCGGGGAAAACTTCGCGTTCTGGTCGCCGAAGAACGGATAGAACGGCACGCCGCGCTGGATGAGGCCGATGACCAGGCCGTCCTTGGGGGCGATGTTGAACAGCCAGTTGGCAGCCAGCAGGCCGCCGCCGCCCGGCATGTTTTGCACCAGGATCGTTGGCTCGCCGGGAACATGACGGCGGAAATGCGTGGCAAAGGTCCGGGCGTAGAGGTCGTAGCCGCCGCCGACGTCGGAGGGGACGATCAGCCGAATCGTCTTGCCGCGATAGAATTCCTCGCCGCCGGCGGGCCCAGCCACGGTCGCAAGGATCATCGCCAGCGCCATCAACGCAATCAACGGCCTCAGCATTCGAGGTCTCCGTCTACCGCCGACATTGACAAGGCCAACAGACGGTACGAAACGAGAGGTTGGCGGCGCAAGTTTGGCGCACAACACGTCGCCTTTGGGGGAATCCATCCTTGAGCCCGGCAGAGGAAACTAGACGTTGAACGATGGCGGCCTCACCAGGGGCGTCCCAACAGGCGCGCAAGCCTCGATCGAGACCCTCGAGATCGACCCTGCCACACCGCTTTTCCGGGTTCGTTCCTTCAGCCTGCTGTTCATTACGCGCGTCGCCTCGACCACCGCGTTCCAGATGATCTCGGTTGTGGTCGGCTGGCATGTCTACGAGCTCACCGACAGTGCCCTGCAGCTCGGCCTGATCGGGCTCGCCCAGTTCATGGCGCCGATCTTGCTGATGGTTCCGGCTGGCCAGATCGTCGACCGCTACAATCGCCGCCTGGTGCTGCGCTTGAGCTATGCGCTGGCTTTCGTATCGTCGGCGGGCTTGATGCTGGTCGCCGCAATGCCTGCGCCGAGCCTCACCGCCATCTATCTGCTCGTGTTCGCCAACATGGCGGCACGAACCTTCGAGCAGCCGCTGATGCAGGCGCTGCTTCCCGCCATGGCACCGCGGCCGATCCTCAACCGCGCGATCGCTGCACATGTCTCAGCGCGGCACCTGGCGGTGCTGATCGGGCCTTCACTGGGCGGTGTGCTCTACATCTTCGGTCCCGTGTTCGACTATGGCGTCTGCACCGCGCTGGTGCTGGCCGCCTTCATCGCCACGCTGCTGCTGCCCGATCCAGGCCGGCCCGCGCTGCAGCCCGACCTCAGCCTCGACACCATTCTCGCTGGCTTTCGCTTCATCTGGCGCTGCGAGGTGATACTGGGTGCGATGCTGTTCGAGTTTGCCGCGGCGCTGTTCGGCACCGTCAGCGCCCTGTTTCCGATCTATGCCCGCGATGTCCTGCAGATCGGCGCCTGGGGTGCCGGCGTGCTGCGCAGCGCACCCGCACTCGGCGCTCTGATCGCCGCGGCCATGCTCACCCGCTTTCCGATCCGGCACAACGGCGGGGTTTGGCTCTATTCTGCCTTCGCGCTCACGGGCATCGCGGCGCTGGTGTTCGGCGTGTCCGAAAATCTGGCGCTGTCGGTCGCTGCCCTCATGCTGGTCGGGATCGGCGACATGATCAGCACGGTCGTCCGGCAGACCCTGATCCAGATGACGACGCCCGATGACATGCGCGGCCGGGTGTTTGCGGTCAATTCGCTGTTCTACGGCACCGCGACGCATCTCGGCTCGTTCCGCGCCGGCGTCCTGGCCGAGCTCATCGGCGCGGTCGGATCCGTGTTGATCGGCGGCCTGGCCATCATTGCGACGGTCGGCCTGTGGACATGGCTGTTCCCGGCGCTGCGCCGGGTTGATCGTCCTGATGAGCCACAGCCTTACGAGCAAGGCGGGATGACCCGCCGTGGATGACGCATCGCCACGGCCAGCCCAAGAGACATCGATCGCGACGCCAATTGCGGAGCTGCGCATCGATCCATCGACGCCGTTGTTTCGCGTCCGCTCGATCGCGCTCCTGTTCACCACCCGCGTGGCCTCCAACTCATCGAACCAGATGCTGTCGGTCGCGGTCGGCTATCAGATTTATGAGCTGACCGACAGCGCATTCCATCTTGGCCTCATTGGTCTCGTCCAATTCCTGCCCCCGCTCCTGTTGATGCTGATCTCTGGCCATGTCGCCGACCGCTACAATCGTCGGCTCGTGCTGCGCCTGTGCTTCGCGATCGAGTTCTGCGCGACCACCGGCATCATGATCGCATCCTTGTTTCCGCAGCCAAGCCTTGCCGCGATCTATGCGCTCCTCTTGACCAACGCGATGGCGCGCACCTTCGAGCAGCCTTCGATGCAGTCGCTGGTGCCGGTCATGGCGCCGCGCGTGCTGCTCGGCCGCGCCGTCGCGGCGCATGTCTCGGGCGGCCGGCTGTCCAACCTGCTCGGTCCCGCGTTCGGCGGACTGCTTTACATCCTTGGTCCCGCCTTCGACTACGGCGTCTGCGCGCTCCTGATCGGCGCGGCTGCCGCCGCCAGCTTCCTGTTGCCGAACCCGCCGGTGGCCGCAGAACGTCCAACAATGAACTGGCACTCGCTATTCGCGGGTTTCCGTTTCATCTGGCGCTGTCAGGCGGTGCTCGGCGCCATGTCGTTCGACCTGATGGCGACGCTGTTTGGCGGCGTGACCGCGCTGATCCCGATCTTTGCGCGCGACATCCTCGACATCGGCCCGTGGGGCGCCGGCATCCTGCGCAGCTCGCCCGCCATCGGCGCGCTCCTCACCGCGCTCGTCCTCACGCGCTTTCCGCTGCAGCGCAATGGCGGCGTTTTCCTCTATGTCGGATTTGCACTCTTCGGCCTTGGCGTGACAGTCTTCGGGCTTTCGACCAATGTGGCGCTGTCCATCGCTTCGCTCCTGCTGCTCGGAGCCGGCGACATGGTCAGCTCGGTCGTGCGCCAGACTATCATTTACACCACCACACCCGACGCCATGCGCGGCCGCGTCGCCGGCGTGAACTCGTTCTTCATCGGCTGCTCGGGCCAGCTCGGCTCGTTCCGCGCCGGCGTGATGGCGGCAATGATCGGCACTGTGGGCGCGGTCGTGGCGGGCGGTTGTGTGGTGTTCGCCACTGTCGCATTGTGGCTTTGGTTGTTCCCGGCGCTGCGCCAGGTGGACCGGCCGGATCAGGCGCAGCCGTTTCGATAGATTGCGCGCCTGCTGGCCGCGGTTTACAACTTTATGGGATGCTCGAAGACCTCTTGCAGCGCAGGCCCTACAACGCCGCGGTCGACTTCGTCGATGCCAACGTGGCGCATGGCCTTGGCCAGAAGGTCGCTTTCATCGATCCCGCGCGCAGCCTGACCTATGGCGAGCTGCAGGCCCGTACGTATCAGTTTGCCGCCGCCTTGAAGGCGCTCGGCCTGCGGCAGGAGGACCGGCTCCTGCTGCTGTTGCCCGATACGGTGGATTATCCGGTCGCGTTCTGGGGCGCGGTCCGCGCCGGCATCATCGCCATCCCGCTCAATACGCTGCTGTCGCCCGAGGTCTATGCCTACATCATGGCCGACAGCCGGGCGACCGCGATCGTCGCGGCTGCGCCGCTCGCCAGAAACATACTGCCGATCCTCGAGCGCGTGCCGCGGCTGCGCACCATCGTGCTCGTCGGCGCGAGCGCCGACGATGCCACCGCCTTCTCCCGTCTCGACGTTCATCATTTCGACGACCTCCTCGCGCGCCAGCCGGCGGAGCCTTTTACCGCATCAACGCTCTCCGACGAGGTCGCGTTCTGGATGTACACCTCCGGCTCGACCGGCGACCCCAAGGGCGTCAAGCATGTGCACACGACGCCGATGTGCTGTGCGCGGCTGATGGGCCAACGCGTGATCGGGATCCGTCCCAACGATGTCGTGTTCTCGGCCGCGAAGCTGTTCTTCTCCTACGGCATGGGCAACGCCATGGCATTTCCGATGTCGGTTGGCGCCACCAGCGTGCTGCTGCCGCAGCGCCCCACTCCCGACGGCGTGTTCGAGATCATGCGCCGGCATCACCCGACCGTCTTCTATGGCGTGCCGACGCTGTACGCCGCGATGCTGGCGCACAAAGAGATGGGCCGCGGCGCCGGCTCCGAGCGGCTGCGGCTGTGCGTCTCGGCCGGCGAGGCACTGCCCGCCCATCTCGGCGAGCGCTGGCGCATGATGGCGGGCTGCGATGTGCTCGACGGCATCGGCTCGACCGAGATGTTCCAGACTTTCCTGAGCAACCGGCCCGAGGACATTCGCTACGGCTCGACCGGCAAACCGGTCCCCGGCTACGAGGTCAGGATCGTCGACGAGGACGGCCGCGTGCTGCCCGATGGCGAGATCGGCGAGCTCCTCGTGCGCGGACCATCGGCCGGCGAAGGCTACTGGAACCAGCGCCACAAGAGCCGCCGCACCTTCGCGGGCGAATGGACTCACACCGGCGACAAATATCTGCGCGACAGTGACGGCTATTATCACTACTGCGGGCGCACCGACGATATGTTCAAGGTGAGCGGCATGTGGGTGTCGCCGTTCGAGGTCGAGACCGCGCTCGCCTCGCACGAGGCGGTGCTGGAAGCGGCCGTCATTGGCAAGCAGGATGCCGACGGGCTGGTGAAGCCGAAGGCCTTCATCGTGCTGCGCAACGGCTACACCGCGAACGATGGCCTGTTGGAAACGCTCAAAGCGCACGTGAAGGAGCGCGCAGGCTTGTGGAAGTATCCGCGCTGGATCGACGTGCGGCTCGACCTGCCGCGCACCGCGACGGGGAAGATTCAGCGCTATAAGCTCAGAGAGCTGGAATCGTAGTTGGTCAAAAAACACAGAAAGGGAGGTTGTGATGATGAATGTGAAGAGAAAATCCCGACCGTCGGGACCATTGACGGTACTCGCTGTGCTCCTGTGCACCACGATCGGGCTCGCGGTTGGCCCGAGCCGCGGACAGGATGCTCGCCTCGATGACTGGAATGTCGATCCGGTGCGCGGTCCGGTCGATCTCGGCCTGACCGATCCGTCGCTGGTCGGCGCCATCGACGTGCATCTGCACGTCGATCCCGACGCGCCGGGAACCGGCGGCGTGATCCGGGCGGTGGATGTGTTCGACGCCACCCGCATCGCGATGGCGCGCGGCATGCGCGGCTTCGTGTTCAAGACCCATCAGGACGCCGGATCGGCGGGCTCCGCCTACATGGTGCGCAAGCACTTTTCGCCGACCTTCGAGGCGTTCGGCCGCATGGCGTCGAACTATGCGA
>Ga0099792_10001066_pt1 | contig 10067 bp, 11 predicted proteins | sample Rivendell_Oct201_8_FD_83780 | JGI IMG/M metagenome (GOLD analysis project Ga0099792, IMG submission 83780) | Vadose zone soil microbial communities from the Eel River Critical Zone Observatory, Northern California, USA -... | ecosystem: Environmental > Terrestrial > Soil > Vadose zone >...
AGACCAAATTTGCAGCGGCAGCTGCTATGCCCACGCACTCCATGCACGCTGATCTAGTGCATCCTTCCCCGAAACAACCGAGATACGGCTTCGGTACTGGCCGCCGCGGCGGCTGGGGAGGAGGAGGTTGTGGAGGAGGTACACATATCGCAGGATCTTGGGGAACAGGAGGGCAATCGTTATATGCATTGGCCACAAACCTCTTGCAAAGAATGTATTGGTCGCATTCATAACCACAATCGCGGCAGCCATCCTTAATCTCTTGCGGTGACATGTCGCCATGCGCCACCATCCAATTGAACCCGTTCCAACACATCTGACAATTTCTCAAGAGGGCTAGACACGGTTGTGGGCACGGCACAATAGGCGGCGGAACCACAAATCCGATGGTTCCGGTGCCCGACGCAGAACTACCGGTGCTAATACTCCCTGATCCTCCTCCCAACATCCCTGAGGATTCGCCGCCGCCTTGAAACGGCAAAGCAACGCCACTGCCCAAAGATTGCTTCAGATTCAGCCCTAGAGGAGCCGAACGACTGCCCACCATCTCGCGCTTACCGAACGGATCAAGACCTTCGGCCGAAGTCGCCGCGGGTCCCACTTGCAAACTGTGCTTCAGCAACAGACCCGGGGCGTTCCCACCTCCCCCGTACACTGTCTGGCCGAACACCAACTCGTAGGGCGCATAGTCAACCATCCTAACCAACGCAGACACCCGCGAATCGAACTTCGGCCTCTTACTCTTGTCGATTGCGCCGCACCCGCCTCCGCAGCGCCCGCCACAGCCTCCACTACACTTGCCTCCGCATTCGCACGCGGGTGCATAACCCGCCTTCCAGCCTGCAAACTCGCTGGGTCCGGGTACCGTGAATACATCATCCTGCACTATCTTGAAGCCCGTGCGTCCCATCCATTTCGGTGATATTGTTGTGCAGCCCATGTCAGCTCCGTTCTTGCTAGTTGTGCAGCCAAATCGGCTCAAGCATCTGGAAGTGCACCCAGTTGTTCTGTGGGCCCGCAGTCGAGCCAACCAAATACCTGTAGCGCAACATTTCCATTGCTCCAGTTGCGGTCCCCGAGTAGAGACCAACGTTAAGGATAGTCGTAGTCGCAAAACTTGTAGCACTGGCGTCCGTGTCCGCCCGGTTCTTGGTTTGAAGGTCCACCGTCAACCTCACAAACAGGCTACAAGCGACTACCTGAGTCGTTATTATCACTTGGTCTCCCTGCCTTTGGAACCAGGGACTGTACCGATAATCCGCTTGCTCAATGAGTACTTCGCCCTCGATCATGTCAGGCTCCCGGTGGTTGAGGCCGCCTAGTTCGATTGCCAGGCGGGAGGCAGAATACGGAAGTGCACAAACTGCCCGGCAGTGGTGCCCGTAGGAACGTATTTGAACCGCACCAACTCGCTCAGTCCAGAAACCAGAGCCGTGCCTGCAATGCCCACCGCGCTGACGTAGAATGTTCCGTTGGTGGCCGTCCCAGCTGACCCGTCAACCTGGATGGCGTTCTTAGTCTCGATGTAAACGTTGAGCGAGCCCGCAAAAGAAGCGGTCAGTTCTATTGCTTGCGCAGAGAACACCGCGGAGTCCCCCTGTCTCGGAAACCAAGGGCTGTAGTAGGTTCCAGCAACCATGATGAGTGTCTGTCCAATGATCATGTCGTCTCCTTTTTCTTGCCTCAGTACTTCTTCGGATTCATCCCAGGGCAGCTTACCCTGCACCACCATCTCGGGATCCCTGCACCACCATCTCGGGATCGCCGCCTAGTTCGATTGCCAAGCCGGAGGCAGAATGCGGAAATGCACAAACTGCCCGGCGGTGGTTCCCGTAGGAACGTACTTGAACCGCACCAACTCGCTAAGACCCGAGACCAGAGCCGTGCCTGCAACGCCCACCGCGCTGAGGTAGAAGGTCCCGTTGGTGGCCGTCCCCGCTGACCCGTCAACCTGGATGGCGTTCTTGGTCTCGATGTAAACGTTGAGAGACCCCGCGAAAGAGGCGGTCAATGCGATTGCTTGCGCGGAGAACACCGCGGAGTCCCCCTGCCTCGGAAACCATGGGCTGTAGTACGTTCCAGCAACCATGATGAGTGTTTGTCCAATGATCATGTCATCTCCTTTACTTCTCTTGTAGTTAATGCGAAACCACGCAATTACTCAGCTTCATCACTGTTGTTCTCCCAGGCGGGTGGAAGCGCTCTGAAATGCGCAACTCCGCTGGTGTCGTGGGGTGACTTGTAAAAGTCCACCGTGTATTTGAACCTAACTAACTCTTTCAGGCCAGCGACCCGGGCCATCGCCACGCCAATGGCCATGAACGTAATGGTACCACCGGCGGTCACACCAGCGTCCGTGTCGCCATAGTTCTTTGACTCTATCACGACGGTTAGCCTTGTAGCCACGCTAAGCGCCACTACCTGGCATGAGAAGGTGGCGGAATCGCCGAAACGCTCGAACCATGGGCTCAATGCGCCAGACGTTCCAGTCACCAGTGCTTCGCCGAGTGTCAGCACGATTTGTCTCCTTTACTCTATTGATGGGGTGGATGTCAAGTCCATGCAGTAGTTTCTTTTCCATTGTTCCATATCTAGCTCTACCCGACCGGAGACCAGCGGTTGCACTCACAGGCTCAGCCCCTTCCTTTTTCCGCACGGAAAACACGCCACTAGCGCAGCGTATCCTGGTTCTGTCGGTCGGATTTCAAATTTGACGCCGTGTTCGGCAAATAGCGATACCAGGCGACTAGCCTTGCCAAACGGGTGGACTCCATTGGACTGCGCGTCGTCAACAACCACAATTGCGCCTGGTGCCAGCGGTGCTGCTGTGAATTGACTCAATGTGTCTTCCGGATCGTCGGACGAATCCAGATACAAGAACGCCACCGGGTCCAACTCCTTCAAAACGATCGCGCCGTCCCCGCAGGCAACGCACTGCGACAGCCCCTCCCTTCCCAGGATCCGGTTCGCCTTGTCTACTGTCATCGGGTCCAGGTCGAAAGACCTGAACTCAACCCCTCTCTCCTTGCACGCTCGAGCCAGGTAGACAGTGCTAAAGCCATCGCTTGCAATCTCCTGTATTGTCCGTGTGCTGCCGATCTCCACTACCGTACCTTGCGGCGCTCTTGGAAGAGACTCGAGCAGGAGTGCCGCCTTCTTGTTCTTCGCATTCTGTCCTCTGATCTTCTCCTGCACCGCCGTAAGCACTGGTTGCCAGTACTTTTCCACTATCAGGTCTACGCCGTATGCCTCGGCTCCGCGTCTCGCCTGCTGGCGCAGCCCGGCATCCCCCCGAACTCGGAATAGCGCTTCTAGACCATCCTCGATCGCCGCGACGTGTGGAAGCTGGAAGAAGCTGTTCAGCCCGGTCCAGAACGGCTCGCTGCGCTCCCTCGGGATCTTGTACCCCGCGAAGCAGAGTTCTCCCATGCTAGTCCAATCTCCCACCAGAACGTGACACCCACAGGCCTGTGCCTCCAAGATTGGAACTCCGAAACCCTCTCCCAGGCTCGGGGACGCAAGGCAGTCCAGCGCAGAATAGATCTGGGCCATGTACTTATCTCCGTAGCCCATCGAAAGGTGGTACGGGTCCGCAGTGATCACCCGGTCCTTCAACTCAAAGTGCTTGATCAAGTGGCGGATGTTGATGGCCCCGCTGCCAAGGGGCTCGTCGTTGCACTTCGTGTGCAGGTATAGCAACGCATCGGAGTGGCGCTTGGCGAATCGTGCGAAGGCTTCGATCACCTGCGGCAAGGCCTTGCGCGACGGGTAGTCCTTGTTAGCCGCAACCATCCCAACCACGAACCGATCCTCCGGGCACCCCAACGCCTTCCTGGCTTCCGCCCTGGGAATGGGTTGGTACTCCTCAAGATCCACTCCGTGGGGCACGTAGAAGGGCACGAGGCCAGCTTTCTGGCACATGCGTTCCCCGAATTTGCTGAACACGATGCTTGCAAACGCCTGCTGAACTCTGTCCTGAACCTGGGCAGCTAATGGCTCCATGTCCACAGGGAACCATGGTACCCACCGCATCCCACTGTTCCGAAAGAACTGTGGCTCGAAGGGCCAAGCATCGAACAGGCCAATCGTTATGTCAGCATTCCAACTCTCGCTGTGGTGGCCGATTGCCTCCTGACCGATCTCGCTGAGACCCGGAAAGCACTGAATACCGTTCCACGTAATAGGCCCCCCCTGTAGGCCGTAGAGTGCTGCAATAGCCAGTTGATGCCCAGCCTTCGCTAGGCGAGGGGCAAATAGCTTGGTCTGGACTCCGTACCCGGTCGACGCCCAAGGGGCGTTGCTCCACCACAGGATCCTCATGTTACCTCCGACATTACTTGGGTGGTCTAATACTAGGTGGTGTTCACCTACTGACTGCCGCACTCACCACTTCTGCTGAATCACGCTCACGCACAGGAATGACGCCCGTATCTCACTCGTTTTCGGCCCTCACCACCCTCCATGCCTCAGTGGCAAGAAGCTCTCTGGCCGACGCGAAGGAGGTTAGGCTGTAGTGAGGAATGGCCACGATTACTGCAGCATCCCTGTTGCCAATTTCTTTCATGCACACATGAATCGACTGACCATCGTCACCTACGACGTCAAAGTCTATCAGCGGGTTCTGACTGCACCGCGGTACGAACGCTGTCCAAGCCATGGCACTGCTGTGAATCGTAGCTCCATCTACACTAGAGAGACCTAGTTGCCAAGTGGTTGCCTCCGCCCTGACACTCCACAAGGTTGGGTATCAGACAGCTCTCATGCCTCATCGAATGACTCCAGACGCAGACGTCTTTCACCGGAGGTGATCACAAACAACGTGAACAACAGCGTTGCCTAGCAACACTACCAACCACACAACACCACTGAGTCGTTAACTATCAGGCGTCTTGACCCAAGCTCGGAGTTGTCACACCGAGTCCTCTGAATGCAATTCGGAATGCAAGGAATCTCTGGCCGTGGTAGACGACCATCAGCGGCGCCCCATCACTCGCCTTGATGAAGCAGCATGCCCAATTCTTCTCCTCGAGCGCCTCGAACCACTCCGAGTTCGTCACCGCGGGCAATGCCATGATCACCTGCACGAATTGATTGCGGACCCGACAGTCACTCAGCTTACGCAGCCAGCTTGCCGGATCCGGACACAGCGCCACAAATACATTTCCCTTCAGCTGCTTCGTTTGCAAGTTGCTCGAGTCGAGAGGGCTCACCCCTGGGAACAACTCGCCACACGTTCCTACGCACACATCTACGTCCATGAAGGCGCCCACTGCCTTGATCACTTCGGCGGGGATTGCAATCGCCATCATCGCCTTGTCTGTTCGTTTCTTCCGTGTGATCGATGGTCCCCCTTCCATTCTTGTTTCTCTACCCGCAAAGTGCCTCAAGCCGTTGGACGAAGGCAGGACCTTGTGCTGGGCTGCGTGCGCAAGGTACCGTTCAAACACGTCTTCGTCTATCTTGGCAATCTGGCGATAACGTGAGGACATGCTCTTGTTGATGCCTGTTGGGAGCGTTGTCGACTTCTCAGCTTCGGAGAAGGTCGCATTATGCGACCTTTTCCTAACTCTTCCTGGACGGACAGTCTGCGACAACTCGGATCCAATCTTCCTCTCAACCTGGATCCGAAACACTGCGAATCTCACCACTTCCTCGAATGCCCTGTTGAAACGCCTGTTTGCTTCTTCCCACGCAGCTGCGTGATCGTGCAAAGTCTTCAGCTGTGCGATATCAGAAGTCTGGGCCAAAGCTCTTGCCATCGCCGGAGCTGATGGAACCATGTCTTTGCCTCGCGCCGAAGCAGCTGGCAATTGCAGTGACTCACCCGAACCAGCAATAAGCTCCACGGTGACACGGGGCCTCTGGGAATCGCCCGACTGCCCCTGTGGACTTGGTCCTTCCTGGTCTTCACGTTCGCCATTCCCGCCAGCATTCATGACCAATCTCCTATGTTTGTGTGTTTCGGCGCAAGTGTACGACGAGAGCTGCCGTGACGCGCCCACCCATGTTTTGTGCGCATCCTGTTCGCAACTTAGTGGTCGCCAGAGACCTTTGCATGTGTTAACGACCGCGTTGCGTCCAGTTACTGCGTTGTGCTGTACTTGTACCCATGCATAATCCGTTACTGTTTTCTCGCGGTAATTCTCTTCGTCGTGGTTTTCTGACGCAGTTCTAGGTATGCATCTCCTCCATTCAGCACTGCTGCCTCAGACTCGCCTTGCAGCACGAGAGTCGGCCCCATGTCCTGGGCAGCCGCCAAGACGACGGACGGAGTAGGTTTCTCGTGCCTGACCATCATCATCTTCGTGTCACTCTCGTCATTCACCTCCATTCGAATCTCGTTCCTCTTCTTGTCAGCTATACTAAGTAATGCTCCATGCCGTGCGGCCGTGATAAATACCTCAGACCCATCAACAGACTTGAGTCGCAGCCCCGGATTGTCTTCCCACGTTCCCAGAAACAACTGACGACGTCCCTCACTGTCTCTGATGAAAATGCCATGTACGTCTTTCTCAGCCACCAGTTCGATGGCACCACGGTTCTTGCGGTTCTTGACAAGAATGCTGCCTGCAATCGAGCTCCCTGCTCCGATCATCCAAAATGCCAAGAGAACAAAAGGGAACATGGACAGAAGCGCTGCAACACTTTTCTCGTGGTACGCCAGAGTCCCTACGAGAAGCACGTAGATCAGCAGTGCACAGCCTGATGTCCGTGCGACCCAGGGAGTGTGCCCGCTTCGCCACTCTCCGGCAAAGTCGAGCAGTTGTCTTGGTTCGAATCGGGGTAGTTCCACTGTTGCCCTCCTAACAGCACTGGTACCTGTGGCAACTGAGGGAATGGTCTGGGCGCTTGGTCTCTCTCAGCGACGGTTTGTGCACTTACGACCCGGCCGATCGATCGACGCTCATAATAGCAAGAACTGTCAGGGCTGACAAGACGTCATCGGGTTTGGTGTGCAATTCTCTACGCAATTGCGCGCTGGTTCCTTAGTTAGAGGACTTAAGCTACTCGCACGTTGACGGCATGCCGCACCAGGCGCTTTAGAGGCGTGTAACTGCAACCGTGGAAGGGAGTGACCTACGCAGCGTAAACGCGCTCCGAGTTCATTCTTCTACCAGACCGGCACCTCTCATGACTCCGCCCAGGACGGCGAAGGCCAAAGCCACTGCCTTGTAGCGTTCACCAAGGTAGGCAACGATCGTCGTGAGGGAATGGATGCCACCATTCACGAAACAACATGTCCATCCCTGGTGGTCAAGCAATTGAATCCATGGTTCTCGCATCGTTGCGTGGAATACTACGACCGCTTGGGACACCTTGCACATGGATCTGGAGTCGTGCAAGGCATCAAGCCATTCCGGGATGTGGTCGTTTGCTCTTACTACGACGCTGCCGCTGAGTTCTGGATGCCGAACATCATCCGATGGAAGTTCCTTCGGTGCCCCGACCTGCGCAGCTTTGACCCCCACGGCAACATTCACTTCCATCATTCCGCGAATAACACACCAGATCTGATCGAGGCTCATGTCGTCGACTAACCGGATCTTACCGCCTCTCGACCGTTTGGCACTGGTATTGGCACTGGCACGGTCGCCGTATTCACGCAACAAACCTCTCCGCGTGGCGGGCTTGCGAATGGCCTTGGCTTTGGCCAAGTATTTCTCGAACATCTCCGTGGGGACACCCGCGAGTTTCTGGTAGCGCGAAGACTTGCTCCAGTTGATCCCCTTCGGCAGGCTGTCAAATGATGTCTGCTCCGGAAACCTCGCATCGGGCGAGTTTTTCTTTGTTCGCCCACGGTGCACCGTCCCATGGAGGTAATGTCCAATCTTCCGTTCGACCCGAAGTCTGTTTTCAGCAATGGCTAGCAGTTGCTCGATGGCGACATCGTAGTCCTTCGCAGCCTTTTCCAGTGCGGCCAGGCCGGCATGGAGATCCTGCAAGGACGTGAGGTCCTTGGCCGCCTCGAGAGCCTGACGAATTGCCTCCTGCGGGATCGTCCAGTTCGCGTCGCGCTTCTGCAGCCCGAATTGTCCGCTCGGAGGTGGAGGCTTCTGCGGTTCCAGGCTTTCGCCTTCGGGCTCATCGGTTGGTGTGGCGATCACGGCCCACCCCCGCGCCCCACAGGTCGTACGGTGTTCCAGCCGCCGAGGCGGGCTGGCGCTCTCGCCACGCCGTGGCGATTACTCCTCTCCATGACGAACTCCCTGGTTGCGACCGGGCCCCCCCGGGCGAGAGGCCTTCAAGCGCTTGATCTGCTGCTGTTTGGAGTCCTTCCGGCGGTGGCTATCGTCGCGCCACGGCACAGCGCTCCCGGCGTGCTCCCTACTCCAGGAGTAGGTCCGTCTGATTGGAGAATCTTGGACCATTTCGAACGAGCGGCGACGCATACCCTGACCGCCAACGTGTCTGGTCCGCAGTTCCAGTCGAAAGTCCCATTTTCGTTCTCTCTGGGACTCTAAGGTCCTGGCCATCCAAGTCGGCAACACGACACGCCTCCGCGCCTCGCGGCGCGTTGTTCGGTTCTCTCCGGTATCTGGTGCTCCATTGGAACTCGTCATGTTGAGTACTCCTGGCGTTGAGTTGGCGGAGGCGTCCGAGAGTTCAGGCCTCCGCATGTAGTACCCACCCCCCCTTTGGAAAATCCGTGATTGGGGTTCGGACTTCAGGTGTAAGTAGGCTGTGCCGGCCAGGATGCGAAGATATCGGGATTCTCTCCGCAAAGCCGCTGGGGGGGGGAGGGGGGTCCGCAGTGACGGGCCATTCGGGATCAGTGCGCGTGTGCGTACTGATTGGCGGTGACTTTGCGGAAACGCTGGGCGATGAACGACGAGCCGTTGTCGGTGACTAGGCATAGGCGCGACGTCATCGGTCCGTTGATCAGCTCGGACTCGGCTCGTCCGCACCAGATGAGCGGCTGAGGAAACTCAGCCTCTCCGCTGGTCACTGAACCGATGCGGACATCGCCACGACCGCCCTGACCGAGGTCGGTCCTGCCGTGCACGGCGGCGGTACCGAGGCCGTGTGACGCGCGCCTGTCCCCAAGCTCCGCTGGAGCGCCGCCAAACATTATGCTGTGGAACATAATGATTTCCTGCCTAATGTTCACGGTGGACTAGCGCGATCGGCAGCCCTGAGTTGTCACCTCGAACGCTTGGCACGGCGGCGCGACGGCGGGCTCGCGATCGTCTGGGGCCGGCGTCGCGTCGGCAAGACGCGGCTACGGCTGGAGTAGGTGCCGCGTGCCGTGACGGCGACTCGCCGAGACCATTGATGTGCCGCTGCGGGTTTCGCGCAGGTCGACTACCCGGACTGGGGCAGCCTGCTCGCGCGGCTCGCGCGCGATGCCGCGAACGCGCGTCTCCGCGGCCCGTTCGTGATCGACGAGTTGCCGTACCTGGTGGCGTCGTCGCCCGATCTGCCGGCAACGCTGCAGCGATTCGTCGATCACGACGCCCGTCGAGCCCGCCTGGTGCTCGCTCTGGCCGGATCCAGCCAGCGGATGATGCAGGGGATGGTGCTCGACGCCAGCGCACCGCTGTTCGGACGCGCAACCGAAGCCTTCGAGGTGAAGCCGCTGTCGCCGGGCTGGCTCGCCGAGGCACATGGGCTGCGCCGCCACGTCGACATCGTGCGGGCCTGGAGTCTCTGGGGCGGCATGCCCCGCTACTGGGAACTGGCCGAGCCGTTCGCCGACCGCCGGGATGCAGTCCATGAACTCGTGCTCGACCCTGCGGGCGTGCTGCACGAGGAGCCGTCGCGACTGCTGACCGAGGAGACGCCGACCGCAGTGGCCCTCCGACCCATGCTCGACGCCATCGGCTCCGGCGCGCACAAGCTGGGCGAGATCGCCGGCCGCATCGGCAGCCCCGCCACTTCGTTGGGACGCGCCATGACCCGGCTCGCCGAGCTCGGCCTCGTCATTCGCCAGACACCGTTCGGTGAACCCGAGCGCTCGACCAAGCGCGCGCTCTACCGGCTGGGCGATCCGTTCCTTCGCCTCTGGTTCTCGCTGGTGGCGCCGTAGCGAACACAACTGGTCTCTGCCGATCGCGCCGGGCGGCTCG
>Ga0099792_10001073_pt1 | contig 10028 bp, 14 predicted proteins | sample Rivendell_Oct201_8_FD_83780 | JGI IMG/M metagenome (GOLD analysis project Ga0099792, IMG submission 83780) | Vadose zone soil microbial communities from the Eel River Critical Zone Observatory, Northern California, USA -... | ecosystem: Environmental > Terrestrial > Soil > Vadose zone >...
GGCGCGCAAGGCCGGTTTCGAAATCGTGGCCGGGACACCAGAGCAGCTCACGGCGCGCATCGCGAGCGAGATTCCGGCGGTGCGCGAACTCGTGGAACGCGCCGGCATCAAGGCGGAGTGAGGTGATCAAGCCGGAGTGATCAGGCCAATGAAGGAACCGGCACCTATCTCATATTTAATGCTTCATCGTGCGCAGGATCGCCGGGATATTTATCGTTCGTCCGCTCCTGTCTTTTGGTCTGACGAGTTGGCATGTTGGATGGTGTTTGACGCGGATGTCATCAATCAAATCCTGCGAAACGAAGATTTTCAGGTTTCCTGGTCAAAAGATGACGTAGTGGCGCTTGAAGAAAGACTGCGAATTGAATTACGGGGTATTTCCCGCGTTGCCAATTTCATGCCTGTTGCCCATGAAGGCGTCGTGCACGCGTCACTGCGCAAGGCAATGGCATTAGCCCTCAACGAGGCAACGGAGCAGGCGCTCTCGATCTTCAGGGAAGTTACCGAGAGACGCATCGCGGACCTCGTTGAGTGCGGTGAGCCATTTGACTTTTTTGAAAAAGTTCTTGCACCGGCCTCATCGAAGTTGATGGCTCAATTGAGCGGGATAGGCTTCGCCCCCCTCAATGGAGAATTGGCGCCCCCCAGATGCTCGACCGGCTGTTGAGTGTTAAGCGCAGAAAATTGATCGATAGGAAAATATGCGAATTATTTGCAGCTGCGTCGGAACATGTTCCGCAAGGAAACGAGGAGATTCGTGTAGCCATCGCGATTCTGGGTTCTGATTCCCTGCTGGGTTCGATCGCTGAAACTTTTATCGACGAAGTATCGAATAATCCCGGCAAATTATTGAGCGATATTGTCTGGAGTGAAAAACTTACCGCTTCGGCTGTACCCTATATTGAACGAAAGGCCGCTCGTTCGACGACAGTGGATGCAAAAGTAATTGAAGCAGGGGATCGCATTCGTCTGTATTTAGATGTTTTTAAATCATGTGATATGAGTCAGCAAGACTCATATTTCGGGGCAGGAAAGCACGCATGCCTTGGACGCTCGATATCTCAACGAGCTTGGAGAAGTCTGAGTTCCTGCCTTAAACAAATGAGCAAACGGATTGAAATTCAGAGCATTGAATATCGACAGTCCGATTTCATGTTCAATTTTCCGTCATCCATAAAGGTGGCAATCCGTGACAAATGAAATTGAGGCGGCCATCCTCGAAATATTCCTATCGCTTCAGTCAGGAAGAAATGCCTCATATCCGAAATCGAGTGATGCCGCGATGCTTATGTTGGATCTAAACGAACTGGGCATGGATAGCCTTGAACGTATGGATCTTATCATGCGAATTGAAGAAAGATTTGACGTAGCGCTCTCCGAGAGCGAGGTGCTGAGATGCAAGAACCTGTCGGAACTATCCAAGCTCGTGCGACGCCCCGTTTAGTACGTTTGTGGGAAAAGCTCAAAAGAGAATGCTTGAGGATTGTGCTTCATTTTTTCCACGCTGTTTCAAACCTGTGTGTTTTCCTGATAATATGCAGCGCATTCAACTCTTCATCCGATTATAAATTTCGGAAAGTGTGGAGCTTCACCAAAAAATACCCTGCTCTTTTCCGTCTCAGAATAAGTTTGGAAATCTGCGTAAGACAGGACTTTCCACAAAATTCGCAAAACATCATCTATCTCGATATTCTAAGAATGCTAAGCCGCATGAATATCGAATTTTATGCGCCGATTCTGCCGATCAATGAAGCGCCCTTTCTCAATCTCGTTCGCGATAAACTGCCGTGGGTACTCGTTGGCCTTCATTCGGAAATTTCGACCAGCTTTAATCCGCTGGCAGAGCGCCTGGGGGTTGATTGGGCAGTAATTACGTCGTCGCCAGAGGTTCCCGAGCGGTCAAGATGGTTTGGCATGAAACGCGCAATAGTCACAATTCCGGATTCAGACGCGTGTCTATTGATCGCTCGCCAGCAGATGCGACAAGGCAAAGCCATTTATTGCAGTCCGGATTTTTTTTTTGGCGAGCGTCGTCCCTCGCGACCCCGTGAGTATTTCGTAAGTAGCGGAATTTTCGAGTTTGCACGCCGAACCAACGCCAAGCTCATTTACGTGATGCCCGTCCTGACTGAAAGCGGTTCTATATATTATCAATTTTCAGATCCGCGGACCGCAAACGAGTTTGTTTCCGTTCGAGAAATGGTCGTGGATTTTCTGGAATATATGAAATTGTTCCCGGACGTGCACAAGGAATGGAAGATTGCCAACCCGCCAAAGGTGATCCCGGGTGTCTAAACGGACAGTTCGCCGCGTGATCGCTACAGCCCCGGATTGCGCGCTACCCGGTTGGTGACGCGCGACACGCGGTCGTTGAGCGGCGGTAGGACACTAAGATCGAAGGGTCGATTATTAACAATTTGGGTCGGCCTTGCATTCAATCCGGAACCATTTTGGAACTGACGCGTTAAAGATGGCAGTCAACCGTCGGAGGACCACCATGTGGCAGACACCACCACGGCCTCAATATTTTTGCGACAGTGAAAACACGAGGATCGGCTGGGCAATTGCGGCGGTCATCGCCACGGTCGTCGCTGGAATCGTTTGGACCATGTCTGACCGCACCCATACGGCCAGCACCAGCCCGCCGGTAACGATGGGGCAGGGCACAAGTGAGCCACGCTGAGGTTTGGAAACTTGCGCAAGAGTTCCGCAAGAAGTACTGACCCTTCTTGCTGCGTGATGGGAATGGATAACGTTATTGATCCGCTAACTACAGGGAGGATGGGTTCACTTCATAGATTATATTCGAGAACGCCATGCGAATGATCCAATTGGTTCTTGCACTAATCGTCGGCTTTGCAATTGCGAATAATTCAGATGCAGGGACGAAGTCAGTGCGCGCGAGCGTAAAGGCCCAATGCCTGCGAGTTGCCGCGGCACAAGACTTCGGCAAACGTTATTTCCAGCGCCGTCGTTTCATCCAAGATTGCATTGTCGACCCGGAGTTCAATTTTCCTGATCTCTTGTAGCAGCCAATTTTTATCGCCCGGTGGTTCCAGTTTGGCCGGCCGAGCGGCATGCATCGACAAAGACCACATGTTCTATCACTTTGGTTTCGCAAAATACCGCAAATCCGGCGGCGGCTGATCTTTGCGCGTCGGCATCAAGTGGCCGTCGGCGCCCAGCATGTAGTTTTCCCTGGCGATCTCGACGTGATTGTTGTTCTCGCCGCAGTTGACCTCGCGCCAGAACGGTTGCGCGTCGGGCTCGCGGGAGTAGGTCTTGGTTGCGGTCCAGGGACGTGTGAGCGCATTGTCGATGACCGTGACTTCATCGCGGACGCGATCGGGGTTCGCTTTGTCGAGATAGATGCGTTCCTTGACGACGGTCTGGTTGTCCCGGTGCAGCGGAATGCCGCTTGAGTCGAAGGCGCGTGGTCCCTTGAAATTGCGCGTCTCCACTTCCAAAACGTCGTAACGACCATCGCGGTCGGTATCGACCCATTTGCCGATCGAATAGCCGAGGAAGGTTGCCTCGCGCGCGGCCGACCAGTCGCGGCCATCGGTATAGATGCGGCGATTGTCGTGGATATGCTGCACCAGAATGTGCGTTGTGTCAGGCGTGATGACGAATTCGATCTGGCCATAGCCATTGGTGACGCGGGGCATGCCGGGCGACAGGCACGTATAGGTCGGCGTCTCGCCTTGCCGGCCTTCGGCCTGCGCTATGAGGTTCGCGTCGAACAGGGCTTGGTACTCCGGCGTCAGTGGCGCTTGCTGACCGGGCCCCCAGGGTTTTGCGGGATCGAAGCGCATCGGGCCGCCGACCGATCGCCACTGTCCTTTGAGATTGGGATAAAGCGCGTCATCGAAGGCGGACGCCTCGGCGATGGATAGGGCAAGTGCTGCGAATACGATCGCAGTGATCGGGCCTGTGGTCTGCATGACTGTCTCCCTGATTGTGGGTGGTGCGTAGCCCGTATGGAGAACGTGTCGCCAGGCGCCAGCCTGACGACACGGGCGCAATGCGGGGCGGTGTTTCGGCATTGGCGGGGTCCCCGGATTAGGCATTGCGCACGCGCAATGCTCCATCCGGGCTACTCAAACCCCGCTACATCGGCCGTTCGATTTCATCCTTCTTGCCGCCGGGCAGCGGATAACGATCGACCGCCATGAGAGCCGTGAGGCCGTGATATTGGCCCATGAGACCAACCAGTTCGACCACGCCGCGTTCGCCGAAGCGATCGACGAAGTTCTTGTAAACAGCATCGCTGACCTTGCGGGTCTGCAACAGTTCGGTGCAAAAATCGTACACGGCGGCTTCATCGGCCGTCATCGGATCAGGACGTTTGCCGACCGCCATGGCGTCGATGATGGCGGGTGAAAGTCCGGCGTCGGTCGCCCATTGGCGGTGCGAATACCAGACATAGTGGCCGCCCCAGAAACGCCCCGTCAGCAGGATCGCGATTTCCTTGAGCTTCTGTTCCATCGGGGCTTCGAAACGCAGATAGCGGCCGAGCGGACGCGCCGCATTGGCCATTTCCGGACTGCGCAAATAGATGTTGGTCGGCCCATCCAAGTTGGGCCGGTTTCGCGCTGCGAGTTCGCGGTCGATCATGGCTTTCTGCGCCGGATTGAGTTCGTCGTAACTCAAGGGCCGGAAACGGCCGCCCCGGAGATTGAGTTCAGGCGCCGCGGTGGTAACGGCCGCCGCGCCCAGCATGACTCCGAGCGCCACGAGCACTCCGGCGGTCAGAAAATTGATTTTCATGTTTCTATCTCCCTTGTCATTCGATTTTTGATCTTCGTATTACATCTTACATCGGGGCCTTGATGGCGTCCGGGGCATCCGCCGGCAACGGATAGCGATCGACCGCGAACAGCATCGTCAGTCCGTGGAAGTGGCCCATGAGCGCGACCGTTTCCACCACGCTACGCTCGCCGAAGCGATCCGCCAGCGCCTTGTAAGTTGCGTCGCGCACCCCTCGGGTTTGCAGCAGTTCGGTGCTAAAATCATACACGATCGCTTCGTCGCTCGACATGTTGGCGGGGCGCTCGCCGGCCGCCATCGCGGCGATGAAGGCGGGGCTCAAGCCGGCGTCGAGCGCCTGCTGGCGATGCGAATACCAGACATATTGGCCGCCCCAGAAACGCGCCGTCAGCATGACGGCGATTTCCTTGAGCTTGCGCGGCATCGGTGCCTTGAAACGCAGGTAGTTGCTGAGCGGCGCCGACAGTTCGGCATATTCGGGACTGCGAAGGTAGATATTGAAGGGGCCGCCCGTGGGATTGCGGCCGCCCGCCATTTCCTTGTCGGCATAGGTTTTCTGCCCGGGATCGAGCTCCGCGTAACTCAGTGGCCGGAAGCGGCCTCCCTTGAGATTGAGTTCGGGAGCGGCGGCGACAACGACCGCGGCTCCAACGAGCGCGCCGACGGCGCCGGCGATGATCAGTTTTCCGAGCATGGCAGTTCCCCTTTCATGATGAGGCGCAATGGTAGTCCTGTTTTTTCCTGAAATGAATGGGGTATCGGGGTTGGTATTGCCCGATGGTCCGTGGCTGCCTACTTGTTTCGAGAACTCTGGAGGAAGTCCGATGAGTAGTGCGCCTGCCAAGATAACGGCCCCCGACCCCGCGGCCATCACGCATTACCATGCGCACATCTATTACGAGCCGGCGGCCACCCGCCAAAAGGCTGCGCGTTTGCGCGACGCGATCGCGGCGGCATTTCCGGAGGCGATTGTCGGGAGATGGCACGACGAACTGGTCGGACCGCACCTGCGCTCAATGTATCAAGTCGCTTTTCCGAGCACGATGCTGGCTTCGTTCTTGCCGTGGCTGATGCTCAATCGCGATGGACTGGCAGTTCTTCTTCATCCGGAAAGCGGCAATGCGATCCTCGACCATACCGCCCATGCGGCGTGGCTGGGCGAAAAGCTGCCTGTGTTGCTCGATGCGCTTGATCCGTAAAATACCTATGGCCCCTGATAGCCTTGACCCATAATGAAGAAGGGCTGGCCCTGCGGCCAGCCCTTCCATTGTCGAGCCGTGGTCCGGCTGCACCGTGGCGCTCCTAAGCGCGGACCTCGTGTGAGGTGAGGATCCAGTTCACGGATGCCGGCGACTGCGGCGATAGACAATGAGACACTGGATCACCTCCTTTCGGTTGTTGACGATTCGCTCAATCTAAACGGCATTTCGTAGAATTGAAAGGTTAAATTTTCGCAATGCAGCATATTTTCCAGCGCATGGAATACCGCCTGCGAACCGCCTATTGTGACGCCGTATCTTGGAAGTTGGAGCAGTGAAATTGCGCCCGTCCTGGTATCCAGTCTTGTGGGTTTTCTTGCCGGCCTTATTGGCCGGCTTCCTCTTGTTTGGGGTTGCGGGCCGCGACGCGGTCCGCGCGCAGGTGCCTGTTTCGTGGCGCCAAGGCGTGATGGCGCCAAACGGCGATGCGGGTCTGCGCTTCATGACTGCCGAAGGTGGTTTTGCAGCGCGACAGGGCCTGGGCCTGCGCATGGTTGCGTTCAACGACGAGACACTCATGTTCAAAGCCTTGATGGCGGGCGAAATCGAGACCCTCGAAGGCAGTCCGAGCCAGGCCATGATCGCCACCAGCAAGGGGGGCGATCTCAAGATCGTCGGCTGTTCCCGGCCGAAACTCGGCCTTTCGTTTTTTGCTCACCAAGGGATAGGTTCGCTCAGCGACTTGCGTGGCAAGACCATCGGGATTTCTGCACCCGGCGCGTTGCCGGAACTCGTCGCCCGCGCCATGTTGGGGCGCGTGGCCATCGAACTGCGGGATGTCAAATTCGTCGAACTGGGCAATGATGCCGATCGTGTCCGTGCGGTCGCGGCCCGCAAAATCGACGCGACCGTTGCGGCCAGCGATTTTGCGGCGCACACCGAACTCGGCTTGAAAAATCTCGCGCATGCCAACGACATTCTGCCGAGTTTCGTGAGTGACTGCATCGTGACGCGCGGCGATCTTTGGCGCAAGCGCTTCGATGATCTGGTAGGATTGCTGGCCGCTACGATGAATGCTTACGATCATGCGTTGACGCACAAAGCCGATACCGTGCGGCTCGCCCGCCGGATCGCCAAACTGCCGGCCGCCGATCCGATGCCGGCGGCGAATTTCGACGAGATGATCAGCAACCGCTCGATTTCGCCAACGCTGGAACTCGATATCACCAAGCTCTTATGGTTGCGCGACTTCCTTGCCGACGAACGATTGATCGATTCGGATTTCGAGCCGGGCACGATGATCGATCGCTCGGCGCGCGAGCGTGCCTTGGCGCGTATCAAGGGGCCGTGAAAATACTTCGGCCGCAGCCCTCGTAGGGGCGGGTCTTCGGCGGCTTAGCGCCGCTGTGCCCGCCCGTCTATCCACGTGTTGCGGCCCGACGGGCGGGCACAAGACCCGCCCCTACGCAGAACGCACTTTCCCTTCAAATCGGATGAAGCAACCTCTAGCGCCCCGTCGGCACATAGCCGAGCTTGCGCGCGGCTGTTGCCAAGTCGCAGCCTTCGCAATAGCGCTTGTCTTTGAAGTCGATCCAGTTGTGCGCAAAAATGTTCTCGGCCGGGATGCCATAGCGCTCCTGCAGGAAGCGCACGAGCACGAGCCAGGTTTGCATCTGCTGCGGCGCAACCGGCTTGCTTACATCCGGGTGGTTGCCGACGAATTCGACACCGATCGAATTGGTTCTGATCACCTTCCGGAAGGTCTTCGCGTTGTCGATATACAGATTGTCATTGCGGTTGGCGCCGTCGCCGTGCGTCGGAATGGCCGTCTCCGGCGTCGACCAGTAGACCGTGCCGTTGGTTTCGACCCAGAGCATCACGCCACGTTTCGTCGGATTGGCAAATTGAGCCTTTGCCATGGTGAGTGCCGAACCAGCCGGTCCCTCGGTCTGGTGCGCGATGATGTGTTGCCACGGTGTCGAGGCGGGATTTCCGAGCGGGGCGAGATAGACGATGGAGAGGCCAGGCACTTGCGGCTCGCCTGCGCGTCTGGCGATGTCGGCAAAGCCTGCGGGCTCGCTCACAGCGGGCGCGGCAGCCGCCGCAGCGATGCCTGCGGCGAGCGATATCCCCAGCAATATGCCTGTGGCTGCGGGACGGTTCGCTTTTTTTCCGTTCGGTGGTTTCGTCGTCATTGTATTGAACTGCATTCCTGGGCGATTCGAAAGTGCGGCAGCAACTTGTTTATGCAGCAATTCTTCTGTCGCAAGTAGGGTCAGAGCGGCAAACATGCTAGTCTCGGACGCGAATCAGTATCAGTAAGAGGCCGCTCTGATGAACGTTATCGTCTTCGCGTCGCGCAAAGGCGGCTCGGGAAAGAGCACGCTGGCTGCTCACCTTGCCGTCCAGGCGCATCGTCCGGACCATCCGGTGCTCATGATCGATGCCGACCCGCAAGGGTCGCTGACGCTGTGGCACCAGTTGCGCGGCAGCGGAGAGCCGCCGCTCGCCAGTGGAACCGAGAGCGTCAAGGATATCGTGAAGTCCGCCAAGCGTGCCGGCTACGAGTGGGTGTTTGTCGACACGCCGCCCAATATGTCGGCGATCGTCACCGATGCGATCCACGCCGCCACGCTTGTTATCATCCCGGCGCGGCTCACGCTGTTCGATCTCGCGGCCATCAAGGAAACGATGGTCCTGTCGCGGCAACTGAAGAAACCCTATGCGGTTGTGATCAATGGCGTGCCGCCGCGCCGCGACAATACCGAATCGCCATTCGTGCGCGAGGCGCGCGCCGTGCTGGGCAGCCTGAATGTTCCGGTCTGGTCGGGCCAGATCACCCAGCGCAACAATTATTCACTGGCGCTTGCGGAAGGGGAGGGTGCTTCTGAATTCGATGGCCGGTCGGAAGCCGCCAACGAGATTGCGGCACTGTGGGCTGCGATCGAGAAATCCGTGAAAGCAATCCACGGCGCCTATGAGGGCGTCGCGATGCACCGCGTCGCGGCTTGACGCGAAAAATTCCGGGCATCGTATTATCGTATTTTCGTAGGATGGGTAGAGGAAAAGCGCGTTCTTTCTTTACGCGCTTTTCCGAAACCCATCGGCGGTCGCGCATCTTATGGAATGATGGGTTTCGCCAAAAAAAACGCATTTGAAGACGTGTTTTTTTGGCTCTACCCATCCTACGAAATCCTTTTCCTCATAAAACGCGTCGTATTCAAAGCCTGCGCAAGACAATAAATCCATTCGACCAAGGCACGTGATAAACCGCAAATCCGCCGGCGCAATCCGCGAACAGCGTCGTTTCGTCATAGCGGCGGCCGAGCCTCTCCTCGATAGCTTGAATTACGCCGCGGCGGTTGTCCCATCCCGGATCGACCTTTCCGTCAAGACGGCGATACCAGCCGTTGCCCATATGGGTGTCGTGGAACATCATGACGCCGTGAGGTGCAAGTCGAGGAATCCAGTGGGTGAGTTCCGCGCGGGTGTGGTCCAGGACGTGCGATGTATCGACCAGGATGACCTCTGCCTGTGGTGGCAGTTTGCGTTCCGCACAAAACGTTTCGAACGGGCGGCCCGCAAACGCGATGTCATCGGCCTGCACGAAGGTCCAGCGCTTGCGCAGATCTTCGGGCAAGTCGACCTGCGAGCAATCGTCGATGTCCACTGACAGCACATGTGCATCCGATACTTCCGCGGCGGCAAGTAGCGCGCGGAGCGAAATAGCGCCCCGCGTTCCAAGCTCCACCAACAATCGTGGTCTTGTCGCTACTGCCTCATGAAACATAAGGCCCAAATGATCGCGAATGTCGCTGCTGGCGGTCGCTGCGTCGCCGAGCGCGGCAGCAAGACCAGCGTGCGGTGTGCTTTGGTGCCAGCGCTGTTGCGGAAGGCGGCGGATGAGACGGCTGATTTTGCTCCCGACTTTGCTCATGAAATACGGCCTGTTTGCGCGCGGGGGTTCCGGTGAGATCGCGAAACCGTACGCTACATGGACCGGTTGTGAGATACCAGATGCTAGTGCCGTGCGTCACCTAAATCGAAGGGATCGCACAC
>Ga0099792_10001077_pt1 | contig 10014 bp, 7 predicted proteins | sample Rivendell_Oct201_8_FD_83780 | JGI IMG/M metagenome (GOLD analysis project Ga0099792, IMG submission 83780) | Vadose zone soil microbial communities from the Eel River Critical Zone Observatory, Northern California, USA -... | ecosystem: Environmental > Terrestrial > Soil > Vadose zone >...
GAGTTGGCCACGTGCCCGAACGTCTCCGTCAAACTCGGCGGCATGCTGAACCGCGGCGCCGCGCTCAATTTCCGGGAGCTTCCTGCGCCGCCGAATTCGGCGGCCTGGTCGGCGGCCTGGCGGCCCTACGTCGAGCCTTGTATCGAGTTGTTCGGTGCCGAACGGTGCAATTTCGAGAGCAATTTCCCCGTGGACAAGATGGGAACCGGCTACGCGACGCTGTGGAATGCGTTCAAGCGCATCACCGCCGGATGCTCACGGACCGAGAAGCTCGCCCTCTATAGCGGCACGGCGAAGCGGCTCTACCATCTCGACTGAGGCGGGCGGAATCGCCGAACCGTATTATCCGCCCGCGAAAATTCCTTGTCTTCGACTCGCTCTCCGAGATGCGGCTCGCGGCGATCGACGACCAGCTCTCACTACAGGACGGTGGAGATTCGTCGCGCAGAATGACAGTACCGCTGACTCGCCGCTGGAGGAAACGAGATTCGGGCTGCTGGTCCCATCCACGACGGCTGCGCTCGCCCACCGCACAGCAGTGTAAGCCCCGATGCGGCGAGTTCACCAATGGAGGTTAAGGGCAGATGAGACGTCCCGGATGCGCTCAAAAGGGGGGGCCGCCCCCTGCTTGCAGATACGTGTCCGGGCAATATCTCGACGAGATTTAGGAGCGGCACACTGGGCCGCGTGGGAGGGCACCATGAGCGTTGGCGACGGCGTGCAGCGCATTGAGATGATCGAGCGGGAAACGCCGGTCTTCGGCGGAGCTGAATTCGGCGCGGTGGGCACCTACGAGCGGCTGCACGGCACAGTGTTCGGGGAACTCGATCCGACACATCACCTGAATGCCGGCATCGTCAACCTCGACAGGGCCCCGCGCAACGCGCACGGTAATGTCGAGTATCAGAGCGACTTTCGTATCCTGAAGCCACTCGATCTCGAGCGCGGCAACGGTTGCCTCGTGTACGACGTGCCCAATCGCGGCAACCAGCCGATTATGCCGCGGCTCAACGGCGCGCCGGATGGCGGGCACCCTCCGCACGCCGGCAACGGCTTCCTGATGCGCCGCGGATTCACCCTGGTGTGGAGCGGCTGGCAGGGTGACGTGCCGCCTGGTGCCGATCGCCTGCCTGCGCGCTTTCCCACCATCCCCGGCGTCACCGGCATGGTGCGGGAGGAGTTCATCGCCGAGGCGACCGGGCTGCTCGGCGACAGCAACATCCACGAGTTGTCCGAGAAGCGCTTCGTCGGCGCGCTGGTCTATCCGGTAGCCGACCCTGTCGATGCAACGCTGACGGTGCGCCAGCGCGAGGCCGATCCACGCGTCGCGCCGCCCGGCCTCGCGTGGCATCTAGTCGACGACCGCCATGTCGAGATCACACGACCGACCGCGCCGGGCTTTGACCACGGCGCGATCTTCGAGTTCATCTACCGCGCGCGCGGTCCGATCGTGATGGGCATCGGTTTCGCCGCGATCCGCGACATCGTCTCGTTCTTGCGGCACGCAACGAAGGACAACCCGCTGGCGCCACAGGAGAGGCCCCGCATCCGCCATGCGCTGGGTTTCGGCATCTCGCAGAGCGGCCGCGTGCTTCGCGATCTGGTACATCTCGGATTCAACCAGGATATTGCGGGACGCCAGGTGTTCGATGGCATCCTTCCCGTCGTGGCGGGATCGCGCCGCACTTGCATCAATTGGCAGTTTGCTCAGGCGGGGCGTTATTCGCGCCAGCACGAGGACCATTCGTACGGCGACGACCAGTTCCCGTTTAGCTATCCGACGCTGAACGATCCGGTTAGTGGCCGCAGCGGTGGCATCCTGCAGCGGGCCCGCGATTCTGGCGTATGCCCGAAGGTGCTGCATCTCGATACCGAAAGCGACCTCTGGCAGGCGCGCAGTTCGCTGGTCGTGACCGACACGAGCGGCGCCGACATCGTCATGCCGGACGAGGTGCGTGTCTATACCGTGAGCGGAGTGTCGCATGCGCCGTTTCGACCCCTGACCAAGCCGGTCATGCAGCTCCCCGGTAATCGGCTCGGCTACGGCGCGTTCATGCGCGCGCTGCTGGTTGCGCTCTTCGAATGGGTGGAGCACGGCATGGCGCCGCCAGACAGCCGGTTCCCTTCGCGAGCCGCCGGTACGCTGGTGCCGCTCGCGGCCGCGCGCGCGACGTTTCCCAGGCTGCCGCAGGTGAACTTTCCGAACGTGCTGAACGAGTTGCGACTGCGCGATCACTCGGTCGAGCCGCCGATCGAGAGCACGGCCTATCCAGTGTTTGTGCAATCGACGGATGTCGACGGCAACGCCCTCGGTGGCGTCCGCCACCCGCTGCTCGCGGCACCTCTGGCCACGCATGCCGGCTGGTCGTTGCGGGCGACCGGCTATGGTGAGGGCGACCTGTTCACCATCCAGGGTTCGATGATTCCGTTCGCCGCAACCGAAGCCGAAAGGGAGCGTGCCGGTGATCCCCGGCCGTCGCTTGAGGCGCGCTACGCATCGCGCGACACCTGGGCTGCACGACTGGCTGAGGCCACGGATCGCCTCGTTGCCGAGCGGCTGCTGCTGGCTGAGGATGGCGACCGGCTGGTGGAAGCGGCGCGCGACTCGTGGGACGTGTACCAGGCGCTGTAGAAGCCAAATATGGAACCGTCGGGCTTGGCCTGTATTTCCACGTGGCCCCGCCCTATCGCTATAGATGCCCGTTCGGTCTGACTAACCCGTCGTGCGATTGGCATGTGCGAAGAACTTGGAGACGACTATACTTGGCGAGGGGCCTGAAACCATGGCCGGGGTGATCCTCGAACCGATCATGAGCGGTGTCGGCGGGGCGGTTCCATCCGCCGAATACCTGCCGGGGGTGGCAAGTATTTGCCAAAGAAATAGGGGCTGCTCCTGCACGTCGACGAGGTCATTAACGGGTTGGGCAGAACCGGCAAGATGTTCGGACATCAGCATCGGGATGTGCCCCAAGACATTGTTAGCATCGCCAAAGGAATTTCGAGCGCGTATCTGCCGATCGCTGCAACGGTGGTCAAAGATCATCTCTTTCAGTCGTTCTACGGCGAGCCCCGGAAAACCGGCGGGTGGTGCAGGTAACACCTATGGCGGACACCCCGCCGCCGCGGCAGTGGCGTTGCGCAATATGGAGATTGTGCTCGAGGAGAACCCCGTCGAACGACCCGCGGAGATGGACAGTATCTGATCGACGGACTTCGCACGCTGATGCACTCTCCCTGGGTCGGCGATGTACGCGGCAAGGGTATGCTCGTCGGCGTAGAGCTCGTGCAGAGACGCGAAAAAAAGGAGCCGATCGGATCGAAGCAAATCCAGGCGGTCGTCGACTTCTGCCGTGATGACGGGCTGATCGTCAGGCGGTCGGGCGGAGGTCTACGTTTCAGCAACACGATCACCTTGTCGCCACCCCTCGTCATTACCCGCGGCGAGATTGATCGCATCGTCGAGACGCTTGACCGGGCGCTCGCCGAAATCCCGGTGACGCTGTGAGCTGATCGGCACTCCCACCGGGGGCACACATCGTACGCGGCATTGGCTGGCAGCTGCCTCCGGCTATATTTGAAACCCAAGACGAGGATACCAGCTATGAGCACTGTAGACGTGAACAGCGTGATCGTGACCGGGGAAAACTCAGTCATCCGGCTCAACAATAGTGACAACGACGCCTTCACGACACACGCAAGCTTTTGGCGCATCTTGACCTCGCCGGCAGGGCCCGGCGATGTCCTCTATCTGAAGAGCGAGCTGACGGAAGACCGCTGGCGGATCTATTCAGACAACATCGCAATGGCGCGCTGGCTGCAATCCACCGTGGTGGGCGCGATTAATGCCGAGCTTCTCGACCCCGCAATCCCGGTTGCCGACGCGCAGTTCAGCAAATCTGGTAACGCGCGTGATTTTTGGACCGAGCATCTCGATGCGCACGATGAGCGGATCGCCCTTACGTGGTATAAACTGGGTGAGCCGTTTCTGGTCCATACCCAACCAAATAGCACGCCGGGCCGTCCCTATGGGATGTGCACAGTTCTCATACCCGCGTTGGGCGCCCGGCTGACGCGCAATGGAATTGAGGCGGAAGGCCGCCCCTGGCCGAGGGATCGAGAAGGTCGTCCCTCCAGCACTTGTGTGCTGGGGTTATGCGAAAGCTGGACGGCGGCCAGGTAGACGATGCCGTCGTCGCCATGTCGCGGTCACTGCAACCGACGACACAGCGACTGGCGAAAAGGCCGACTTCGTGTTTGTGCAGACCGCGAAGGGATGACGTTCGACAAGTCGGCGAACAAGCTAACCTTGAACGGTGTCAGCCCCGTCACTGTGATGTTCTCCGACCGTCCTGAGCGCATCGCCGCAAACATGCGGACCGCAGAGTTCGTGCCATTCTGGAGCAAGGGTAAGGACAGCTTCCTCTCCGACCCGCCCAATGCCGACATTTCCATTTTGGAAGGCGGCCCGCTTCGGCAAATCGTGGTGGTGCTGCAAGACCCGACGCTGCAGGGCGACAACCTGACCTACACGGTCAGGGTGCTGCAGCGCGAGATGCCGACCACGCGATCCGAGTGTCGGTGTTTATCGAGCTCGCAGTTCCCCAGGGGGCATCTCCTCAAAACTTCAGATAGATGTCGTAGGCGCGCTTTGCCAGCATAGGGCCTTCTACCTCGATGATCCGACAGAGGCTGTCGGCCACCACATCCAAAGCGGCAGTTCGTGGATCGGGCCCCGTCTGATCCCGGTATGAAACGTAGTCGGCAAGGATCGAGTTGCGGGGTCGTATGACCTCCAGAGGCGCGTGAAAGCCCTCTCCAGCGCTTATGACTGTAATTGGCTCTGTCTGAGCGAAGTTCCGAAGATGCTCGCCGGGATCGGTCTCGGTGCCGGTAGGGACCAAGGTAAGAGCAGTCGGGATGATTTCATCCACCTCGTACTGCTCCATGCTCTGGCTGGCGGCGGCGGTTCCGCCGCGGCTTGATCGATGCCCCCCGATGGGCTCGCCGTGCTAGCAGCGGCGCGCCGAGGCAACCGCTACGGCCTTACCCCCTGGATTCCCGTTTCGCGCAAGGTTGTCCGAGGGGTGAGGCCAAGGCTAAACGACGGCGATCTGCTGCCGCAACTCGCCGGTAAACAGGTTCTTCGGAATCATCGCATGCACCCCGCGCACGATATCGACGACCTGAGTCACCCGGAAGCTCACCGCGATGCTCGAGAGGGCATAGGCATCGAGCGGCGTCAGATTCGCCCGCGTCGCCAGAAAATCGATGGCGTTGCGCGCGGCGAGGGCCATCGCGGCGTTGAGATCCTTATCGAGACCCACGGTGATCCAATGGGTATCAGTCTCCGCCACAGGCCAGTGAAAATTCTTCTGCTTGTGCAGCACGACCTGGATCAGCACCTCTTGCATGCGGGTCTCGAGCGCGGTCAGGCTGATCTCCCCGTCGCCCTGCACGGCATGCGAGTCGCCAGTGTAGATCAGGGCGCCTGGTTGCCAAACCGGGAGATAGAGGACCGAGCCTTCCGCTAGTTCCCGCAAATCGAGGTTTCCGCCGTGCGGGCCGGGCGGCACCGAGCTCGTGACACCCGGGCTGAGCGGCGGGAAAAACCCGTCCGGCGGAGCGACGCCGAGGGTTCCTTGAAAAGGCGTCAACGGAATATTGATGTCGGGCGCAAACTTTCCCTGCATCGTCGTCAAATCGAGATCGACGTATTTGATCTGACCTTGCGAAAAATCCTGCGGGAGCAGGCCCGTACCTAATGCCGCCGGGTTGTTGAACACCGCGCCCCAGGCTGCAGGGTGCAGACGCTTATAGCGGATCTCAACCACGTCGCCCGGCTCGGCGCCTTTGACGGCGATCGGGCCGATGATCGAGTGCGGCCCTCGTCCGGGATTGCTCGTGCGCAGCTCCGCCAACCGGCTGATCGGAACGCCGGGCTGCAACTCGTTCATAAAGTGCGACCAGGTGTTCGGAAAGCTGACCCAGTCGCCTGACTCTATCGTCACGATCGCCGGCAATGTCGCATCGAAGACACCCAACCGTACCGTTTCCTTGTTCGAGTCGACGACATGCACGCGTCCGCCGTTGCCAGTCGCACCCGCAGCCGTATCGCCGCTCCCGGCCGCCTGAGCAAGTTTGCCAAACCACGGTCCGACCGCCGCCAGCGCGCTCATGAAGCTGCTCGCCCGCAGCAGCTGCCGACGTGCCCGTCCGCGCGCGGTCAGAAAGCCGTCGAACCTCTCCTGGTCGACTTCGTCCACGTGCAAGAGGCGGTCCGCCGCACGTCTGTCAAATGCGCCATCCTTGATGTCCTCGCGGAGCACCCCAGTGCCCTTCTCATCGCCGCAACCAAAGAGGCCGCCGCAATTGTGGCTGTGTCCTGGCGTTTGGCCCTCAGTCTGATCATCGTGGTGCGCCACAGCAACTCCCCATGCGAGCAGTCCGTCCGTCAGTTTAAAATAGATTACCTCGAACTGAGTGCTCTCCGATACCAGCGAGTCAGCAACGAACCGCGGGCGTGGCCGGTTGATGGCGCGGAACAATCTGAACATCGTCCTGCCGAAGCGGAACCGCGTTCCCTGCGAACTCGCCTCGTCCATCGTCCCCGCGAGGGGCACTCTTCCGCCGGGGCGGAACTCAGTAATTCTCCTTCAGGCTGCCGCTGTATTGACCTGCTCCTCGCGCGGACCCAGAAATGGTCCTGGCTAAAGGCTTGGGGTATGCAGGTCGCTCGTCGCCGCGGAGGCAAGAAGGCGATCGTCGCCCTGGCTCGGCGCCTTGCCGTCATCTTGCACCGCATGTGGAGCAGCATGTCGAGGACCTCACCCTCGTGATCGACGGCACGCCACAGATACATCGGCTGGCCGGCGATCCGCGCCAAAGCCAGCGGGCGCGCCAAAACCCCGTTGCGTCGTCACCATCTGCCCCTCGCATATTTTCCCCCGTCGATTACAAGCTCTGTACTGGTCAAGTAGCCGGAGGATCAGAAGCGAGGAAGAGCACCCCCTGCGGGATTTTGTCCTCTTAATTGGCGAGGGGGTCCGGGCGGAGCTGGAAGCGGACGACCTTGGGGAAGGTACCCTTCCCGGTCTCGAGATGGAACATCGTCCGAGTGGCATAGGTGGTCCACAACGCCCTTCCCTTCCAGCCGGCATTGGGATCGTCGATGCGGCCATCCATCCCCTTTGTGAAATAGTCATTCACATAGGGGACACGCAGAACCACGAACTTCCCGTCGACGAGAGCCAGCAATGCACTGTTCAGGTTGCCGGTGGCGATCGGCACGTGTTTGCCCAACCCCAGCGTGTTGTGCTGATCGACCCAGACGTAATAACTCGACTCGGCGCTTCCGGGATCGCTGACGCCTTTGAACTGCGGGCCGGGGAAGGGATAGAGCGTCCAGCCTTCCGGACAGTGCTTGCCGGTCGCGGTCGGCCCGTTCAGGACCTTGCATTTGCTGCGATCGAAGCTCGCCAGATGACCACTCGCCAGCGACGCCCAGAACACACCCTTGCCGTCGATGTCGCCACCGCGCGGCCCATAGCCGGGCAAGGGCGGCTCATAGACCTCGGTCAACGCCGTATGGGTCGGATCGGGTCCGGGGTTCACGCGAACCACATAGCCAGGATATCCCAATGAGGTGCCCCAGATCGTGCCGTCGACCGGGTTTATCGCGACCGAATAGAGGCCCGCGACAACCCGCTTGTCCTTGGTCGGGTCGACCGGTTGGTCGGGCTCGACATAATCGTCGCGCTTGCCGTTGCCGTTGGTGTCGAGGATGAACGGCGTCCAACCCTGCGATTTCTGCTCGTCGCCAGTCTCCTCGAACATTCTTGTGTTGAGCCAGCCGACGACCGGCGTCTGCGGGCCCCCGGCGCTGGTCCATAGTGTATCGTTGGCGTCGTAAGCGAAGTTCAAGTGATGGGTCGGGAAGCAGGTGCCGATCAGCGTGAACTTGCTGGTCGGCGGGTCATACATCGACAGATGACGATTGGACTCCTGCAACGGGAATACCTGCGCCGATGGATGGCTCGACCCTTTCGTGCAGAGATCGGGATTGGCCGGTGGCCGCACCCTCGCGGTGAACCAGACCCGGCCCTTCTCGTCCATCATCGGGTTGTGCGTGGTGGTCTGGCTATCCCAAATGGGTTCCGCGCCCCAATATGGCGACGGCTCCATCGGCGCGGTTTTCGAAGTCGGTGTATTCGTGTCGCGCACCGGGTGCTTGATCTCACTCGCCGAATTGTGCGCCGGGTCAAGTATCGGGAGGTAGTCGGTACTGTCCTCGGTCGTGCCGTAAAGCTTGCCGTTGGCATTAACCGTCGGATTGCGGCGGTCTGTCGGAGTGAGGTCATGCATGTAAGCGGTGGGGCGGCTCCAATCCCATAAGGTCACCACGATATTGCGCTCGACGCGCTGCGGTCGCGGGGGTTGTGCGAACGGCAGTTCGCCCTTGGCGATCCTGTCGGTCCAGTCGCCGAAGTATTGGAACGCCATCTGCGGATCGAGGCGGTTCATCGTATTGACCATGTTGGTCTCCGCCTGACCGGATTGGATGCGCCGCGCCCAGGCTTCTGCAGAATTATCGAAATGGCCCAGCGCAGCGGTGATCTTGCGGGTGCCGGGAGTGCCGATGCTGTGGCAGGCGATACAGCCGGTGGTCTTTATGATGTTCAGCCAAGCCTGGTGACTCTTGATGTTCTCCGGCATGCTCTCGTCCCGGTTCTGGCCAGAGAAGTTGCCCTCGTCCGGGATGTTCAACATCGAATACCAGTAGATCGCCGGATAATATTCCGAAGCGGTCGCCGCATTCGGCGCCGGCACCGCCGTCAAATTGATGATTTTGCCCGGCGTCGTAATGACCCTCGGCGAGTCGATGAGCCCATAACCGCGCACCCAGACGTCGTAATTGGCCTGCGGCAGGTCCGGAATGAGATAGCGGCCTTGATCGTCGGTGACGACCATTTTGGCGAATGGCGTTGGCAGCCCGGTAGTCTCGGCGATCACCCATACCCCGGCTTCCGCTCCATTCGCGCCGGCAACCACGCCACCCAGATCGCTGCCGCCGATACGGGGCGCCTGGTCGGAATTTTGCTGCGCGTTCACCCGGACCGGAATGGTGGCAAGGAGTGCCGCGACGCCGATCGCCGCGGTCTTCGGAAGAATCCGGATTTTCGCCGCCATCGTCCTCCCTCCTTTTTCGAGCAGTGAGCAGATGCTGCACTTGGACGATGCCGAGGGCAACGGGTTAAGTGGTTCGGGTTGCGGCAGGGGTTCGGCGCGCGCGGTTCGGCGTTCGATCGGAGACACGTTCCTCGCCATGAAGCGGCGCCAGGGAGAGGCGCAGACGTGAGCCGACCTTGCAGATAATTGCGAGTAGCTACTTATAGGGAAAACACATGGCCGACGTCGAATGGCAACCGTTGCTGCCCTTTTGCCCGAGCCCGCGGCAGTCGTTCCCACAATCTCGGAGCAAATTGTCACTCAAGAGTCCACCAACCAGAAACAACAAAAGCTCACGACCGACCCGCCGACACCAGCTCCATATACTGGCCCAAGATTTAAGAGGAGTGTGGGAAGGCAGGCGCCGACCATTCGGTATCAGTGGTCGTTGGAATGACGGAAGCATTCGCGGCGGCGGCTGCAAGCGAGGAATTTCTGTTCGAGTAGCCGGCCGAAATCCGAAACGCCGGTTCATCCGCCTGGGCGGTCTCCCGAGCGCGCCATTCTCCGGTGACGCTTCTCCAGCAGCGAGATCACATCGGCGTCCGCAAGCTGTTCAAATTTCGCGTAATGCGCTCCGACGGCGAGAAACGGGCTCGGGGTGCTCAGGCAAATGATCTCGTCGACCTCCTTTCGCAGTTCCTCGAGCGCGTCCCTAGGTGCGACCGGGACCGCCAGGACGATTTTCCCGGCTCCCGCCCTTCCGATAGCGCGAAGCGCGGTGCGTACCGTGCTGCCGGTGGCGATCCCGTCATCGACGACGATGACCGTCCTGCCGGCGAGCGGCAC
>Ga0099792_10001079_pt1 | contig 10008 bp, 8 predicted proteins | sample Rivendell_Oct201_8_FD_83780 | JGI IMG/M metagenome (GOLD analysis project Ga0099792, IMG submission 83780) | Vadose zone soil microbial communities from the Eel River Critical Zone Observatory, Northern California, USA -... | ecosystem: Environmental > Terrestrial > Soil > Vadose zone >...
CGATAGAGATCGAAAGTTCCGTCGGCCACCGGGTTCTTCAGAGTTCCCGTCAGCAGGCCGTCGAACGATCCCGTGCCGTTGGCGTCCGGATACACGAAGCGCAGATTGCTGAGATCGGAAGACATCATGCGTACTCTCGCGCTGGCCTGCTGCGGTTCGAACTGCCCGTCCGCGAGAATCGAAGTCGCCAGGAAACGAAGATTGGCGTTGGCGAGGGTTGCGCGCCCGGGCCGGATCGCATAACCGAGACTTCCGTCCAGCGGCAGAGAGACAATTCCGGTTTCCGGCTTGCGCACATTCGCAGCGAGAGAGGCGCCGCCTGCAAATTCATATCTCTCGAATCGCCCTTCGAACCAGCCCTGCACCTGGCCGGTGATGCGCGATTCGATTCGATACTTGCGATCCCAGGGAGCGTAACCAGCCAGCAGGGTTCCATCGACGTCCTTGTAATGGATATCCAGATTGACGCGAGACGGCCCCGGCAGCGCATCGACCGTAATGTCCCCGTCCGCGGAGCCATCGAAGGCGCGCGCGGTGAGGTGTTCGACCGTCAGCTTTTTTTCGGGGAAACGGTAGGCGTAGTCGCCGCGAAACGCCGTCGCCTTCCATTCGTTATAGGTGATCGCATCGGACTGTGCGAGGCCGTGCGTATAGAAACTCCCTTTGCCGAATTCCAGCGCGCCTGCGAGCGATGCGGAACCTGAGAAGGAATCCTTTGGCAGAAAGTAATTCATGAATGGAACCGCGGCGACTCCGCTGTAATCCAGCTTCCCGGAAATATCCCGGGTGAACACATCGTTGATGCGTCCCTGAAGCTGGATCTGCGATTTCCCCGATCCGATCACGATGTGTTTTGCCAGGATCGTTCCCCGCGTGTAATCGACATCTGCGGACAACCGGTAGGGAATGGCGGCCAGGTCGGTGCGATTCAGCACTCCGTCATACGTGGTGTGTGCCGACAGGATTCGATTCACACTCTGGTAGGTCAAGTCGGATTCGAGATTCCTCAGCGTGAAATCGACGCCGAATTGACGTTCGTTGACGAATGCGAGCCCGGAGGCCACTCTGAAATTCCGGATGGAGACCTGATACTCCGCCAGTCCGGATTCGTCGCGAGGCGGCGGACTGGGCAGGTTCGTGCCGCCCGTGGCGTCCACGAAGAGATGAAACTCCGGCCGCGTGACAGTCAATTCAAAAAGATCGAGTTTTCGATTGAGAAGGCTGCGAAAACTGAGGCCGGCTTCAATCGACTCGATGTGGGCCAATGGAGGACCGTCGGCCGGCTCCACGCCGCGGATCGTCACATCGAAAAGTGTCACGCGCCGTGTCCACAGGTTCCAGTGCAGGCGGCCGACGGAAGCGTGGCCTCCGGTCCGGCTTTCAATTTCGCCCACGACCAACAGTCGGGCTTTCTCCTTGAATTCGGGAGAGCTCAGATACGCGAGGATTCCGCCGGCAGCGACCAGCGCTGCCACTGCGACAGTTCCCGTGGCAATAAGAAGTGTCTTCTTATTAAAAAATCTCAACGTTGCTCCTCATGCGAAGCGCCTCCATGGACGCTTCCACTTCCCGGCTCAGCTTCTCCTCAATAACATTTTGTCGAATGCTCTCAGTTACCTTTTCGAGTTCGGGCACCTCGGCGCCGCGCTGTCGAACTTCCGGAACGAATACCGTTTCGTAGTAGGTCCGGATCTCCTCATTGCTGGCCAGAATGAACTGGCGGTAACGGAGATCCAGATAAAGGCGCCGCTGGAATTTCAGCACGAGGGCCTTCCGGATTTCCGACTCCGGGACGCCGCGAAAATCCTTGATGACCTTCATGCGTTCGTCCACATCATCGTCAGAGACTTCGAGTCCGGGGAATTGAGCGAATTCTTCTTCGAGAAGGTAGCGATCGATCAAACCCTGAAGAATGTCATTGTCGGTTCCGGGAACGTCTCCCAGCACCGTCATGATTTCGCGTTCCTTTCGAATATCGCTCAAGGTAATGATACGACCGGCAGCCACGGCCACCATCCGGTCGATAATCTCCGCGCGGGCCAGCGGGCCGGGACCGCCGAAATAAAGGAGCGACAAAAGCAATAAAATGGCTGTTTTTCGCTGCATATCAGAACGCATGCCCCAGAGTAAAAAATACCCGGTATCTTTGTACATCCGGTTTCGGCCTTAGGTTGTATCCCAGATCCACGCGGATTGGTCCGAGTGGCGTTTTGTATCGTAACCCCGTGCCAACCGTTTGGGTGAATTGTGGCAATACGAATTTCGATACGTTATCGAATACGTTTCCAGTGTCGTAAAAGAGGGCGCCACCGAGATTCTTGAGCGGAAGAAAGCTCAACGGAACTCGGTATTCGAGATTGGCGATCGTCAACACCTGGCCGCCGCCTGGCGGGCCTGCTTCGTTCAACCGGAAGCCACGGAGTGTCGTGGATCCCCCGGCAAAGAATTGTTCGGAGATGGGCAGTTTCGTGTCGCCGCCATACGGCCGTTTCCATCCGATTCGGATCGATGATGCAATGACGCCGACGCTTGCGGGCGTGTAAAAGCTGGTTTGGTTGAAGAAGGACAGAAAGTTTACCGACGAGCCCAGACGTTTGTCGGCAACCTGAAAGTCCGCTGTCGTAAATGTCCCATGCGTGGGGTCGATGGCACTGTCACGCCGTTCCCAGAGATAGGAGGATTCCAGCCGCGCCAGTTGTATCGCGCCCGTTTCATTCGGGAACAGGCCGAGATTGGGGTTGGAATTGGCGTCTTCCAGATGCACCGTGTTGTGGATCGCCGAAAACGACAGCGTCTGTTTCTTTGTCAGCTGCCGCGTGACCCGCAACGACACGTTGATGTCGTTTGCCTTGTACGAACATTCCGGGCCGCAGCGGTGATCGGATTTATCAAACGACAGGGAAGCGATGCCTTCAAGGTCGTGATTGATGAGCCGGGGATCGCGATACGATGTCTGGAACTGCCGCTCGTGGTAGCCGCCTCGCACCCGGAAGCTGACCGTCCGGTTGAGGCCAAACAGATTGTTGTCCGAGAGTTCGATCGTGGCACGCGGACCGACCGACGGGCCACCCGCGCTGAGTTCGGTGACGCCGAATCCCGGTGTGAGAAGAATCGGTTTCGCATCTTCGATCTGAATAAGAAGGTTCTTGAACGGCCCAAGATCCTGATCGATCGTCACGATTTCCACGCGATTGAAAATTCCCAGCGCGTACAGCCGCTGTTGTGCCTCAAGAATCGCTTCCGGATTGTAAGGATCGTCCGGATGGAGCTTGCTGGCGCGAGTAATGACCTTCTCCGCGGTAAGCGTGTTGCCGGCGACGACAATCCAGCCAATCCGATACTGCGGGCCTTCGTTCAGGTCGAAGCGGACGTTGACGATATCGTCTGCGGATTCAAACTCGACGTGAGTATCGACGCGGATGTCCGAGTAGCCATGCGAGTAGTACAGTGTTGCCAGCGCGTTGCGTGCTTCATTGATGATGACGGGAGAATAGATTTCGTCGCTCTGAATCTTCGACGTTCGCCACAGCTCCGGTTCGGTGAACGCCTTATTGCCGGTGAATGTAATGTCGCCAAGGACCGAACGCAATCCTTCCTTGATTCGGATCGTGATGTCGATGTCGTGCTCGCCCGATTCCATTTTGTCGAACTCGACCGTCGTGTTGCGGAATCCTGCGTTCAGGTACAACGCCTTGATCATCCCGATATCTGCGGCCAGAAGAGGGGGACTGAACATGCCGTGACTGGCGGATCGGCCTTCACGGGTTTTCATTTTCTTAAGAATGTCGGCAGCGGGGAAAAATGAGCTGCCTTCAATGAGAACGCTGCGAACCCGGTGTTGGATGCCTTTGTCGACGGAATACTGCACCAGGACGGAATCACTGTCGCCTCCGGTGATCTTTGACGTTGCGGAAGCGTCGAAGTACCCCAGCTGCTGGTAGAACTCCACAATGTGGTCGCGTCCTTCTTCGACAAGATCCGAGTCCACCGAACCTTCTTCGAAAATCGGCACCAGCGTCCGAAGCCTGGCGTCCGGGATCTCGGACTTCGTGGTTCCGGTTTCGGAGACTTTGACGGTCGTCGTTTTTCCGGGTATGACTTCGATGTTCAACTTCACGCCGTTGGTGGCCGGGTCATATTCGGGATCGACGCGTACTCTCGCGGTGAGGTATCCCTTATCGATGAATTTCTGCTGCAACCGGACAATGCCTTTGTTGATCTTGTCGGCGTTATAGTCGTCGCCTTTGGAGACATTTAACGCGTCGTGCAATTCTTTTTCGGAAAGGATCTTTTGCTCGCCGTTAAAACGGATCGCCAGAATAGTCGCCTTCTTCTCACTGGCTTTGGCTTTCAGAACGATTGCGACCAGACGCGTCTTCGGATCGAAGGTATATACCGGAGCGATCATGGCGTTGAAGTAGCCGTTTTCCTCGACCAGTTTCACGGTGTCCATGACGAGGCGATCGACGGGAGGAGTGGAGAATTTCTTTCCAAGGGGCGGTGGAAAGTACGACGTGATCGGCCGGTCCAGCAGGTTTTCAGGCTCCAGGCGGAAGGTGCTGAAATAGTACTGGGCTTCCACCTGAAACGTGATCTGCGTTCCGCCGGGAACGGTCATGGCATCGACGGCAATGCTGCGGTAGTGGCCGGTGTTGTAGAGCGCCTGAATCGAATCGCGGATATTCTGTTCTGTAATTGTTTCGCCCTGACGGATCTTCAAAACCGGGGCGTCGCCGGGATCGGCAGGTAAAGGGAGTTTAATCTCGGATGCGGTCGTGCCGTAATAGGGTTGCTGAGCCAGCGCAGTGGAAGTGAACAGGAGAAGGATCAACAAGGCTGGTGCCTTCATATGTCCTTCGACGCTCCCTGGAGTCCTTTGGAAAGTGTGGAATGTGCGGGCGGGAGGTCAGGCCTTGGTGATGCGGCCTGAACGGATGCAACTGGTGCACACGCGCATTCTTTGTGGAGTTTTTCCGACGACCACGCGGACCCGCTGAAGGTTTGGATTCCAACGCCGGTTCGTCCTGTTGTTGGCGTGGCTGACTCGGTGGCCGTACATTGGGCCCTTCTCACAAATTTCACAACGTGCCATGAAGCCGATCTCCTTGTTTGATGACGCAAAAGTATAGCACAGGGGCGGAAAACCCAGATTCCGATGATACAATCCCCCGCTATGAAACGCGCAACTTTGACGTCACTATTCATCGGACTCATCATTGGAATGTTGATCGCCGCCGGGTGTAAGTCGAGCAGCTCGGCGACCGCCGAGCTCGCTGCCAAGGTCAATGGGCACCCCATCACGATGGCGGAACTCGATAAGCAGTTCAAAGCTCGCACCCAGGGAGCCCAACAGGCGCCCGCCCCCGAAGAGGTGACGGATCTGAAGATGCAGCTGTTGAACCAGATGATCAACGACGAAATCCTCATGGAAATGGCGGCCGCCGCCAACCTTTCTGCATCGGATTCGGAAGTGGATTTGAAGTTCAATGAGTTCAAGACCCAGTATTCCGAAGAAGCGTTTCAGGAGCAACTCAAGGCCCAACAGATGACCGTGGACGACATCAAGCGCGAACTCCGCAAGACCCAGTCCGTCGAGAAGCTGGTGAACAAGGAAATCACTTCGAAAATCAGCGTGTCCGAAGCCGAGATCAAGGAGTTTTACGACAAGAACAAGGATAGCTTCAACCTGCCTCCCGGCTACCATCTCCTTCACATTCTCGTGACGCCGGTCCCGGACGGCGACGTGAAGAACGGCAAGCATGACGACGCGAAAACCCCGGCCGACGCCGCCGCAAAGGCGCAGAAGCTGCTGCACGATATTCAGGGCGGACAGGATTTCGCCGTCGTTGCCCGGGAATATTCCGAAGACGCCAATTCTGCGCCCGCCGGCGGCGATCTGAATTTCCTGACCCTTGAAGCGGTCGCCCAGATCGATCCGAAATTGGGCGAGGTCGTCAAACAACTGAAGATCGGCGAGACATCTCCCATTGTTCAAAGCCGGTACGGATTCCACATCGTGAAGCTCGTGGAAAAAGATCCCGGAGGACAGAAGGAATACAGCGATGCGCGAGTGAAGGCGCAGATCCACCAGATGATTGCCGGGCGGAAAGATCAGACCCTCAAGAACGCATTCTCGGAACTCGCGCGCGACAAGGCCCAGGTCACCAACTACCTCGCCGAACGCGTGCTCGCCACCGCCGGGAAATAACTCCGCTTTCGAAAGAGACTACCGTGCCGCGAACATCGAGTTCGTGCAGGCGGTAGTCTGTCCGCCGACAATTCATACCCTTTAGGGAAAATTGCTGTCACAACTACGGCGCGAGAGGCGTTGAAGTGTTATGGAGTCCAACATCGAGTCGCTGGCAGTGGCTCCGGACCAAACCCATGCGTTCGATTTCAAGGCGGTTTTCCACGACCAGTATCCGAGAGTCGTCCGCCTGATTTCACGCATCGTGAATGATCCCGGCCGTTCGGAAGACATCGCCGTCGAAGTCTTCCTGAAACTCTGGCAGACAGCGAAAGCTCACGGCGAGAACGTGAATGGCTGGCTCTATCGCACGGCGATCCGGATGAGTCTCGACGGACTGCGCCGCCGGAACCGGCGCGAGAAATACGAGAAGTTTTTTGGGCTTCCGCGCGCCGCGCCAACACCGGAGCAATTGCATTCGGAAGGACAAAGACAACAACGCGTTCGAGTGGTCCTGTCCGTCATGAAGCCCCGGCTTGCGGAGCTGTTGCTGCTTCGAAGTGATGGTGTCAGCTACCAGGAACTCGCGCAAATTCTGGAACTGAATCCGGTTTCCGTTGGAACTCTGCTCAGCCGCGCACAGAAGACGTTTCGAAAGGAGTACATCAAACGCTATGGACCAGAATAACAAGGATGAAAATATCGGGCGGTGGGTCAACGACCGTTTGGCGACCTTGAGCGCAGGTGTGTCGTGGTCTTCGGACAGCAGCCGCGTTTTCGAACGCCTTAAAGAACGGAAAGAATCAAATGCGAAGCGTCGGCATGTCCGAGCGTATGCGGACAGTCGCCTCTGGATGACGGCCGCGGTGTCCGTTGTAATTGTTTTTGTATTTGCGGCCCTGCCTTGGCGGCAGCTGAAGAATGTGGTGGTGAGGAGCGAGAAGGGTCCGGCGGCAAAGGTGGTGGAGCCGGCGGAGCAGCTTGCTAGAGAATTTTCCGTGGAGCCGGCCGAGACTCCAAAAAAGGCGAGAGTCGCGGCCCGCCCCGTCGTACCTGCACCCGCAGTGAGTGAGTCCCCCGTTCAGGGAGCGACCGCGCCTCCGCCGAGCCCGCCTCAGACACCTGGACCGCGAGCTACACCGCCTCGTGTGCTGAAACAGACTGAACCCATCTACACCGACGAAGCCCGCATGGCACATATCCAGGGAACTGTAATTCTGGGTGTTGTGGTCCACAAAGACGGCACCGCCACCGTTATCAGAATAGTGCGGGGACTAGGTTATGGGCTCGACGAGAACGCTAAAGCCATAATCGAAAAGTGGGAATTTGAACCCGGCAAGGTCAACGGCCAACCTGTAGACGTCGAATTGCAGATTTCCGTGGGCTTTCACCTCTATTGATCGTTGTGTTCTCAATTATGTGACAATCCTTTTCTCGCTTCGCGGTGACAAGTGTGGAATAGTGGAGTCCAACTCAGTTGGATACACAATAAACTAATCAGGCTCCACGGAAGTCAGCCGAACTAGCAAGACAGCGCAGATCCGTCGAGGAAGTTTCGATGGATGCGATCTCCGCAGACGATCTGTGCAATGACGGAGACCCCTAAATGGCTGAGATTTTTTTCTCCAACCTTCCCCACAACTGTACCGGTGTGGAATTGCGCGACTGGGTCGAATCCCACGGAATCAAAACGATCGCCACCCGGATCATTCTCGATTTAGTCGCCGGCGTCGCTCCGGCTTTCGGATATGTCGAACTTGTCCATGGTTCACGCATCAAATCCGCTGTAGAAGCACTCAACGGAAAACACCTTCGACATCATAAGGTGATCGCCAAGCCGGTTCATGCCATGGTGCGAGCCGCTCACCGCTCGGCCTTGCGTTCGTAGTAGCGATCCCTCTCCCTCAGGGAGAGGGTGCCGCGAAGCGGCGGGTGAGGGGATCAATGGTGCAGCAAACCCGGATTCCCTCATCCGGCGCTTCGCGCCACCTTCTCCCTGAGGGAGAAGGATTCGCCCGAGATTCCTCGTCGTGCCAGGTTATTTCTACTCCGCTCCGCTTCCATCCACGATTGCGATCAAATCCCCCGACCCCACTGTTGCGCCTTCGACAACCGCGAGCTTCTGAATCCTCCCCCGTATCGGCGACTTGATCTCGTTCTGCATCTTCATTGCCTCCATCACGACGATCCCCTGGTTCGGTTCCACCTCCGCCCCATCGCCCGCCATCACGCGCACAATTTTCCCCGGCAGCGGCGCCCGGACCTCCACAGCACCCGCATGTCCGCTGTGCTTTGTCCTCTTCAGTTTCTTCCGCGCATCCAGAATCTCGACCGGCATGCGATGCCCGCCCAGCGAAACCGAATACCCGTCTCCGTTCGGCGTCACGAAAACTTCGATCGACCGCTGGTTCCAGTTCAGCCAGAAGACCCCTGGCTCCACCGCTCTCGCTTCCAGCACATAGCTCCGATCGCCGACCTTCGCGCGAATTTCGCCAGCCGTGCGTTCCAGCTCGACGTCCACCGTTTCCCCGGCCACCATGACGGTAAACTTCATCGCCGGCGCAGACCCTGTCTGCGTCCGTTCAATTTCCAAAGGCCGCCGGACACCCCGCTCGATTCCGGTTCAGGCTTCTGCGATACCGAGTCAGCGAGAACTGCCACAATCGCGGCGAGATCGCGCTCCGCCTGCGTCGGCGACGCGTTTGTTTTGACCTGACCCAGCCAGCGATTGATGAAACCGGTATCGAACTGGCCGTTCCGGAAATCCGCGTCGTTGAGCACTTCGCGGAAGAACTCCAGGTTCGTCTGAATTCCTTCCACGCGATACTCGCGCAGCGCGCGCTGCATCCGATCGATGGCCTCGCCGCGCGTCGGCGCCCAGGCGACAAGTTTTGAAATCAAAGGATCGTAATCGATCGGCACGTTCCAGCCTTCATACACACCGCTGTCGTCGCGCACTCCCGGACCCGACGGCGTTCGAAGCAGACGGATGGTTCCCGGCGACGGAAAGAAATTATTGCCGGGGTCTTCCGCATAGATGCGGCATTCGATGGCCACTCCGTTCATCACCACGTCATCCGAGGTTAGCGAGAGCTTCTCTCCCGCGGCAATTCGAATCTGCTCCTTCACGATGTCGATGCCCGTGACCATCTCCGTTACCGCGTGTTCCACCTGAAGACGGGTATTCATCTCCAGAAAGTAGAACTGGCGGTCGCGATCCAACAGGAACTCGACGGTCCCCGCATTCGTGTACTCCGCCGCGCGCACGACGTCGAGCGCCGCTTTTCCCATCCGCTTCCGGAGTTCGGAGTCCACAACAGGAGAGGGGCACTCCTCGATCACCTTCTGATGCCGTCGCTGAATGCTGCACTCGCGCTCTCCGAGAAAAATCGCGTTGCCGTGGTGATCCGCCAATACCTGAATCTCGACATGGCGCGGACCCTCGACCAGCTTTTCGATGTACACCGCGTCATCGCCAAACGCCGCCATGGCCTCCGCACGAGTCGTGCGGAATGCTTCAGCGAGTTCCGCTTCCGATCGCACCGAGCGCATTCCCTTTCCGCCGCCGCCGGCCGAAGCTTTCAGCATGATTGGAAATCCCACCGATGCCGCGATCTTTCGCGCCTCTTCCTGACTCTCGACCGGATCCATGGTGCCGGGCACCATCGGCACGCCGAATCGCGCCACGGCTCGCCGCGACTCGACCTTCGAGCCCATCAATGCGATTGCCTTTGGAGTGGGCCCGACAAACGTCAGCCTGTTGTCTGCGCATGCCAGCGCGAACGCCGCATTCTCGGCAAGAAATCCATAGCCGGGATGGA
>Ga0099792_10001081_pt1 | contig 9995 bp, 8 predicted proteins | sample Rivendell_Oct201_8_FD_83780 | JGI IMG/M metagenome (GOLD analysis project Ga0099792, IMG submission 83780) | Vadose zone soil microbial communities from the Eel River Critical Zone Observatory, Northern California, USA -... | ecosystem: Environmental > Terrestrial > Soil > Vadose zone > Saprolite...
AGATCGAGAACGTTATCTTTCACCTCCGGCTCCTAACGACTCGGGAGTAGCGGCCCCCGGGGGCGGCCTGAACGTGGCCTTCGAGCTCGAGGATCAGCATCATCGAGGACACGGCTTCTGGTTTGAATCCGGTACGAACGACCAGTACATCGAGGTCCGCGGGATCAAAGCCGAGCGCATCTAACAAGATTTTGTGATCCTTGTCCATGCCCAGTTCAAGTGGAACGGCGAAGTTGCGGCCCGTGGCGGCGTGAGATCGGCCTTCGAAAAATGCCGAAAAGTTCAACTCACTCAATATGTCATGCGCCGTTTCGGTCAGTTTTGCGCCCTGCCGGATCAGCTCGTGGCAGCCGCGGCTCAAGGGACTGTGGATGGAACCCGGAATCGCGAATACCTCCCGGCCGTAGGAGACCGCCTGCCGGGCGGTGATGAGAGAGCCGCTTCGGCGTGCCGCTTCGACGACCAAAGTCCCTAGGCTCAAGCCCGCAATGATGCCGTTCCGCTGGGGAAAATTCTCCCGCCGGGGGGGAGTTCCGAGCGGAAATTCGCTGATCAAGGCCCCCTCCTGCCGGATTTCGAGGCTCAGGGAGCGATTGCTGCGCGGATAGACGACATCGATGCCCGATCCCAAGACGGCAAGGGTGATTCCCTGCGCCGCGAGCGCGCCTCGGTGCGCTGCGCTGTCGATGCCTGAGGCGAGGCCGCTGGTGATGGCAAGCCCGCGTCCGGCGAGATATTCGGCGAGTTCATGGGCCGTATCCCGGCCCTGAGGGGTGGGATTGCGGCTGCCGACGATTGCCAATTGCGGTTCGTGCAAGGCGTCCACGTTGCCAGCCACGTACAGCGCCATCGGATGCCGATCCGTTGCGCGCAACAAGGCGGGGTAGCGCGGGTCCGTGAACGGCACCACATGATGGCCGGGTCTTTCCAGCCACTCGCTTTCCGCAGAGATCGAAGCCGCCGCCGCAGTCGACAGGAATTCGCGCGCCGCAGCAGGCAGCCCGGCTCGTTCACGCGATGCGTCGGACGCGTCGATAATGCCTCGGGCCGATCCGAAGATCTCGAGCGCCTTCGTGAGGGCTGGAATACCGAGCGCGGGCGCACGCGTGAGCGTCGCCCAAGCAGAGGACTCTTCGCTCGGTGGCATTGCACGGATTATCGGGCGCGCGCCCCGATCTCGCCGCTCCAGATCCTAGCGGCAATCTGCAGATTTGCCGCGTGCTGCCATGTCGGGTGCGGCGACGCTGGGTGCGCCGACGGTGCGGCCACTTCTGGCGCCGCCGCGCCCCGGCGTCCCTACGCGGGAGCCGAACTCCTCACGGGTTCTGGACGTAATCCGCTACGCGAATGACATCCGTGGCTTCCATGATCAGGCCGTAGCTCAAGTGGTCGAATGTCTTGAACACCATGAAGGTGCCGGTTCGCTCGTCGGGCAGCCGCACCTTAGGGGCCGCCAGCCGGGTCATTCCATTCAGAAAGCCCTTGTTCGCGGTGTCGCGAACGACGCCTCCCTCCTGGAACACAGCCAAGACATTGCCCGGCGCGAGGCCGTCGCCGGCGCCGCGATTGATCACCACCACTTCGTACTGACCGATGACGGTCACGCCGTTGGACACGGCTATGATGCGGCCGTTGGTCTTGACCTTCGGCGGGCTGGGGACGAAATCCAGCGGCACCTCGACGCCGCCGGCGAACAATTTATCTCCCGCCTCGGTTTCGCGCGCCGATTCGGTCATGATGAGGGTGGCCGGGTCGCCGGCGCGGGTGATGTGACCGGCGCCGGTGAAGATGCCGTCGTAGCCCACGATGCGATTGCCGTCATCCGGATCGCGCAACGCGTCGCCGACGCGCACCACGTTGTAATGAGTACCGAGTTCGACCGGACTCGCGAATCCGCGCGCGTACAGGGTATCGCCCTCGGCCATGGCCACGTGCAAGTCGCGGGTTGTCAGCACATACGGGGCATCTTTGATCTGTTCCCTCGCGAGCACCGAGGGCTTGGACATGAAGGCGGCCACGGAGGCGTAGGGGATGGCGGTGACCGCGCCCTCGAGCGGCTGACTGCGAATACGCGGCTCTACCCGGGCGGTATCGCCGCGCTGCAACACGAGCGTGGGTTTTCCGTCGATATAGACCAGACGCAGGGTATCGCCGGGGTAGATCAAGTGCGGGTTGTGGATCTGGGGGTTGACCTGCCAGATCTCGGGCCAAAACCAGGGATCGCGCAAGAAAACCTTGGCGATGCCCCACAAGGTATCGCCGCGTTTCACGACATAGCTGTCGGGCGCATTGGGATTGATCACCACGCCGCCTGGCGCAGCTCCGGACGGCGCGGGCGCCGCGGTCGACGCACCGGCATCCAGGGCCGCTTCCATCGCTGTTCGATCGTCACCGACGACAATGCCCTGCACGCTGCTTTCAGGCGCCGCCACCGGCACCGGCGCCGTTACGCTCCTTTCCGTCTGACATCCGGCGAGCACCGCCACTGAAAGGGTGAGGGCAACTATTTGATGACCTTGCATTCGCTTCGCTCCCTTGGCCTTAAGCTTGATGTCGCTGGCCGACTGGTATACTTCCGACCTGCCGCCAAGACTTAGACGTATCGCGCGTTTCTGCGGTTTGGTGGCACCGTGCGCGCTGCCAATGCAGGCATTAAGTTAAGCAGCGGCGGAACTTTAGCAACATTCTTCAGCCAAAAACACGATATTGCTCTCATAACTCCCATGACAAAGCTCGTAATTCTGGAGTATCCCGATCCTAGGCTGCGCAAGACGGCCGCGCCGGTAACGGTGGTTGATGATGCACTGCGTCAATTGGCAGACAACATGCTCGAGACCATGTATGCGGCGAGAGGCGTCGGCCTTGCCGCCACTCAGGTCGATGTGCATAAGCGCTTGATCGTGCTCGATGTGAGCGAGGAGCGCGATCAACCGCTGGTATTGATCAATCCGGAACTGCTGAAGCGGGAAGGCTCCGGCCCCGGCGAGGAGGGGTGCTTGTCCCTGCCCGGCATCTACGAGAAGTTGTCGCGGGCGACGCATATTCGCGTGCGGGCATTGGGCCGCGACGGTGAGCCCTTCGAAATGGATGCGGAAGGGCTGCTCGCCGTCTGTATCCAGCATGAGATGGATCATCTCGAAGGCAAGCTATTCGTCGACTACCTTTCCGAACTCAAGCGCCAGCTGATCCGTCGGCGAATGGAAAAAGAGCGTAAGCAACGATCCACGGGGAGCGAACCTCGCACTACGGCGAAGGGCGCTGCGGCGCGCGGCGCTACCACCCCGGCTCTTTGAGTCTTGAGCACGGATCTTCCTCCCCTAAGGCTGGGTTTCGCCGGCACGCCGGAATTCGCCGTTCCGGCACTCGAGGCACTGTCGAAAGCACACCGGATTTGCGCCGTGTTCACGCAGCCGGACCGGCCTTCCGGGCGCGGCCAACCACTGCAGGCAAGTCCCGTCAAAAACCTGGCCGCTTCACGCGGGTTCCGCGTGTATCAGCCGGCCACTTTCAAGTCGCAGGACGTACTCGACGATCTTCGCAGCCTGGAACTCGACGTGCTGGTCGTCGTCGCGTACGGGTTGATCCTGCCGCCCGCAGTGCTGCAGAGTCCTCGGCAAGGTTGCATCAATATTCATGCCTCGCTGCTGCCGCGTTGGCGGGGGGCGGCGCCGATTCAACGCGCGGTGCTCGCGGGAGACGCGAAGACCGGCGTCACCATCATGCGCATGGAGGCGGGTCTCGATACCGGTCCCATGCTGGCGGCTCGCGAAGTAGAGATCGGCGCGGACGACACCGCCAAAACCCTGCATGACCGGCTGGCGCGGCTCGGTGCCGAGCTCATCGTCGAAACGCTGCATGCGCAGAGGCTGGGCGGTGTCCGCGAGGTGCCTCAGCCCTCCGATGGCGTCACATACGCCGAGAAAATCAACAAGGCCGAGGCACTGATCGATTGGCAGCAAGACGCGGTGTTGATCTCGCGGCGGGTCCGCGCGTTCAATCCATGGCCGATCGCCGAGACCCGGCTCAACGGGACGCAGCTGCGCATCTGGGAGGCGCGGCCGCTCGACTCGGCCGGCATGGAGGCTGCCGAAACGGGTGCCGGCACGTTGCCGGGAACGGTGCTGGCCGCCACGCACGAGGGTATCGACGTTGCGTGCGGGCGCGGCGTGCTGCGGATTCTTCGCCTGCAGCTTGCCGGCCGCAGACCGCTTTTCGCGCAGGAGTTCATCAAGGGACAGCGGCTCGACGGCGTGCGTTTCGCGCCGGTTAGACCCGCATGACCGCCAGCGCGCGTTCTTTGGCCGCACACGCGGTGGCGCGAATTCTGCGTGAGGGCGTAACCCTCGATGCGGCATTGAAGGATGCCCTGGCCGCGGCCAACCCCAAACTTGCGCCATCGGTGCGCTCCTTAAGCTACGGCGCGGTACGCGGCTACTATCGCCATGAAGCGATCTTGAGGAGCGTCTTGACCGCACCCGTGAAATCGCTGGACCCCTTGGTGCGTGCGCTGCTGTCGGTCGCGCTGTACGAGCTCGAGGACGAGAGAACACCGGAGTATGCCGTGGTCGACGCCGCGGTACAGACCGCGAAGGCCACCGACGCCGTGCGCGCGGCTGGATTGATCAATGCCGTATTGCGCCGCTATCTGCGCGAGCGCAAGACTTTGGACGCGGATATCGCGCGCAATCCGGCCACTCGCCATGCCTCGCCGGTGTGGCTCGCCGATCGCCTGCGCGCCGATTGGCCGGTGCGCTGGACCCAGTTGTTGGCTGCGGGCGATGCCCAGGCGCCGATGTGGTTGCGCGTCAATAGTCAGCGCACGACGACCATAGGATATCTCGAGACATTGCGGGAGGCCGGGATCGGCGCGCGCGCGGAAGCGCGGGTGCCTCACGCCGTGGTCCTTGATTCGCCGCGCGACGTGAACGATCTCCCCGGATTTGCCGAAGGCCTGGTATCCGTCCAAGATCTGGGAGCGCAGTGCGTCGCGTTTCCTCTTGGCCTCGCGGCGGGTCAGCGGGTACTCGATGCCTGTGCGGCGCCCGGCGGGAAAACCGCTCTCATCGCGGAACGCGAACCGCAATTGGCCACTGTGGTGGCGGTCGACATAGACCCGCAGCGGCTCGAGCGGGTCCGTGAAAACCTGAAGCGGGGAAACCTCCGTGCCGAGATCGTGAACGGCGATGCGGGTACGCCCTCCCCCTGGTGGGACGGCGTTCCGTTCGATCGCATATTGCTCGATGCGCCGTGTTCGGCGCTTGGGGTGATCCGCCGCCATCCCGATATTCGCCTGCGTAAGTCCCCGTCGGATATCGACAAATTGCCGCAGGTTCAAGGGCGTCTGCTCGCCTCGGCGTGGAACATGCTGAAGCGCGGCGGCCGCCTGGTGTATGCCACCTGTACCGTGACTCGAAGCGAAAATCGCGACGTAGTCGCTGCGTTTCTGCGCGGCACTCCCGACGCCGTCAACCTCCCCGCGGAGGATTGGGAAGGCTGGCCCCCCTTCGGCGAGGCGGATGAATTCGGCCGGCAGATTTTGCCGGGAGAGGCGGGTGCAGACGGCTTCTATTATGCTGCCTTGACCAAACAATGAAAGCCGCGCGATCAAACCCTAGGCAGAGTGCCCGCCGGCGAGCTCCGCTCGCGAAGTTCGCGACGTTCATGTGCGCCGCGGCCGCGACGACGCTGTGGATGGCGCCGCTGCGTGCCGACGGGCTCGAGGGGCGCTTCGAGGTCCGTTCCGCCGATTTGCAGCTCAAGGACGGCGTTTATCACTTGAACGCCCATATGGACTTGCCCGTCAGCGACGCCGTGCGGCGCGGCCTCGCCGAAGGCGTGCCGCTGACGATAGAGCTCGACCTTGACATCGAACGGGTGCGCCAGCTGCTGCCGAACTCGCGCGTCGCCGAACTGACCCAGCGCTACCATTTGCAGTACAACGCGGTGAGTGCGCGCTACATACTGCGCAACGACAACAGCGGCCAGCAACAGTCGTTGAGCAACGTCGATTCCGCGCTCGAGCAGCTCTCCGAAGTGCGAGGTCTGCCGGTTCTGGACAAGGCGCTGATCTCCGCCGGCCGCCGTTATGAGGCCAGCGTTCGCGCCAAGGTCGATTACGGTTCGGTACCGTTCACCTTGCGCGTGGTCATGTTCTGGGTCAACGACTGGCATCGCGAGAGCGACTGGTACACATGGACGCTGCAGCCATGATCCGCAAGTACGGTGCCACGGTGCTGGGCTCGATCGGCGTCGTGCTGTGGCTGGTCGCGCTCTATCTGCTTGCCTCGGCCGCGCAAAATTCGGCCAGGTTCGAGAAGTGGATGCCGTGGATTCTGCTCATCAATATCTCGGGACTCCTCACGCTGTTCGTGCTGCTCGCCGGCAAGCTCACGCAATTGGTGCGCGACTACCGCAGGCATGTTCCGGGGTCGCGCCTGAAGGGACGCACGGTCGCGATCTTCAGCGCTCTGGCCGTCGCGCCGATTCTGGTGGTCTATTACTTTTCACTGCAATTCATCAATCGCGGCATCGACAGCTGGTTCGAGCTGGAAGTCAGTCAGGGACTCAAGGACACGCGCGAGCTCTCGCATGCCGCTCTCGAAGTGCGGGTACGGGAATTCCTCCAGCACACTCAGGTCGTGGCCCGCACCCTGTCGGCGAGTTCGGCTCTCGAGCTGATCGGCACGCTCGACCGCGAGCGGCGCGACAGCACGGCGCTCGAATTCACCATCGTGGGCGCGCAGGCGCAGATTCTCGCCACGAGCTCCGACCGTCCGATGGATACCCTGCCGGTGCCCGCGACCGACGAGATGATGCTGCAGCTGCGGCGCGGCCGCCCCTATGTGAGCCTGGACACCGATTCGGTCGGCGGCTATCTGATTCGAGCGGCGGCACCGCTCGATGCCAACGGCAGCGGCAGTGCGCGGGTGTTGATCGCCTTGTATCCGGTGCCGCAGCAGTTGAGCCAGCTCGCCGACACGGTGCAGCGTTCCTACACCCAATACGCGAATCTCGTGCAATTGCGCCGGCCGCTCAAGTCGACCTTCGTGCTGATCTTGACTTTCGTCGTGCTGATGTCGCTGATTGCCGCGGTTTATGGCGCGTTCTTCGCCGCCCAGCGTCTGGTGCAGCCCGTGCAGGACCTGATCGCCGGCACGCGGGCCGTGGCGAAAGGCGACTACGACACCAAGCTGCCGCTGCCTTCGCGCGACGAGTTGGGTTATCTGGTGACCTCATTCAACGACATGACCAAGCGCCTGGCCAGAGCCCGGGAGGAAACGCGCCGCAGTCAACAAGCCGTGGAAGCCGAGCGGGCCGGTCTCGCCGTGATTCTCGCGCGCCTGTCCACCGGAGTCGTGTCGCTCGAGGCGAATTTGACCGTGCGCACCGCGAATCAGGCCGCCAGCGCCATCTTGGGGATTGACCTCGAGGCCGCCGTCGGCAAACCTTTCGACGAGTCGATCAGCGACACGACTCTGTTCACCCAGTTTCTGGCCGCGCTCAAGTCGCATCTCGGCGCCGAGGACTTGGATTGGCGGGAGCAGCTCGAATTGCTGTCGGACTCCGGCAAGCGTGTGCTCGTGTGCGCGTGCACCGCCTTGCCCAACGACTTGGGAGGCGCGCCCGGCGTGGTACTGGTATTCGACGACATCACCACGCTCCTGCAGGCGCAGCGCGATGCGGCTTGGGGCGAAGTGGCGCGCCGCCTGGCGCACGAGATCAAGAATCCCCTCACGCCGATTCAACTGTCCGCGGAACGGATGCGGCGCAAGTTCTTGGGGCAAATGAACGCTCAAGACGCCCAGATACTCGAACGGGCGACGCATACCATCGTCGCTCAAGTCGATGCGATGAAGCAGATGGTCAACGCCTTCAGCGAGTACGCGCGCGCCCCCGACATGCATTTCTCGCGCTTCGATCTGAACCAGTTGATCACGGAAGTCGTGGATCTTTATCGAGTCCAGGACTCGAGCGCCGACCTCAAATTGCTGCTCGACCCGCACCTGCCGGCCATCTCGGCCGACCGGATGCGGATCCGGCAGATTCTCAACAATCTGGTCACCAACTCGCTGGAGGCCCTGGAGGGCCGGCCGGGCGCCTGCATCGAGATCGAAACTCATGTGGCCGAGGAAGGTCCCAAGCAGGTAGCGTCGGTGGCGATCGTGGTCGCCGACAATGGGCCGGGGTTTCATCGGGACTTGATCGGCACCGTGTTCGACCCCTATGTCACGAGCAAACCCAAGGGCACGGGGTTGGGGCTTGCGATCGTGAAGAAAATCGTCGAAGAACACGGCGGACGCATTGAGGCGGATAATCAGCGCAGCGGCGGCGCCCGCGTGCGAATTCTATTGCCGTTGAGCGACGGCGCACGCTCCATGGGCGTGCGTGAACCGCGCAAAGGCGAACACAGGAGAGAACGTGTATGACCGCTTCGAGAATACTGGTGGTGGACGACGAGGCGGATATCCGCGGATTGCTGAAAGAGATTCTTTCCGAAGAGGGGTACGAGGTGGAAGTCGCCGCGGACGCGACCCAGGCGCGTTCTTCGCGCGCGACCCAGGTTCCTGATCTGGTCTTGCTGGATATCTGGATGCCGGACACCGACGGCATCACCTTGCTGCGCGAATGGTCGGTGACCGACGGCTACGACTGCCCGGTGGTGATGATGTCCGGCCACGGCACGGTCGAGACCGCCGTCGAGGCCACGCGCCTGGGCGCCTACGATTTTGTCGAGAAGCCGCTGTCGTTGACCAAACTGCTGCGCACCGTGGAGCGGGCGCTCGATGCCGGGCGCCGCAAACGGTTGTCGGCGCGCGCGCACGGGCCGACGCTCGCCGTGCCCATCGGCAAGGCCAAGGTCACCCAGGCGCTGCGCGAGCAGGTGCAGCACGCCGCCTCCAGTTCGTCTCCGGTGCTGCTGCTCGGCGAATTGGGATCAGGGCGCGAGGCCTACGCGCGCTACCTGCACTCGCTGAGCGCACGCGCATCGAAGCCGTTTTTCATGGTGGTGGCGGCGAGCTTAGGCGCCGACCCGGCCGCGGCGCTGTTCGGCAGCGAACGGGATGGCCGCATCGAACTGGGCGCGCTCGATCAGGCGGCCGGCGGATCGCTGTACCTGAACGGGCTGGAGGATTTGAACAGCGAGGCGCAGCGCGCGCTGGCGGGCGCCATCGAGCAGAACGGCTACACGCGCGTGGGCGGGCGGCAGCGAATACCGCTCAATGTGCGCTGGATCAGTTCCGCGCAGGACGGCTTCGAGTTGCGCGCCTCTCAGGAACCGTTCCGCCGCGACCTCGTGGCGCACCTCAATGTGATCACATTGAGGGTGCCCCCGCTGCGCGACTACGCCGAGGATGTTCCCGATCTACTGCGCTACTACGTCGATCGCCTGGTCGACGATCAGCATCTGCCGCTGCGCCGCTTCAGCGTCGCCGCGCAGAACCGGCTCAGAAATTATCCCTGGCCCGGCAATATCGATGAGCTCAAGAATCTGGTGCAGCGCGTGTTGGTACTGGGGGTGGGTGAGGAGATTCGGCTCGAGGAAATCGAGCGCGAGCTCGCGGTGAAACTGGCGGTGGACGAGCCGCTGGTGAAGCAAGATCTGCTCGCGCTGCCGCTGCGCGAGGCGCGCGAGCAATTCGAGCGAGCCTACCTGCAGCAGCAGCTCTTGCTGTGCAACGGCAAGGTGGGCCAGCTGGCCAAGCGGGTGGGGATGGAGCGCACGCATTTGTACCGTAAGTTGCGGGCATTAGGCGTCGATTTTCGGCAATTGGGCGAGGATTAGGCGTTATCTCGGCGCGGGGATTTTGAGCGGTAGCGCTCGCCCGGAGGGGTGGGGAGCCTCAAGGCAACATAAAGACGCAGTTGCCTTGAGGCTCCCCACCCCTCCGGACGAGCACTCGCACCGGTCAACATCACGGCGCTCGTCCTTCTGCACGTTGATGTTGACCGGCCCAGCGCTAACGGCGCGGGGGGATGGGAAGCCTGAGGGCAAC
>Ga0099792_10001082_pt1 | contig 9985 bp, 8 predicted proteins | sample Rivendell_Oct201_8_FD_83780 | JGI IMG/M metagenome (GOLD analysis project Ga0099792, IMG submission 83780) | Vadose zone soil microbial communities from the Eel River Critical Zone Observatory, Northern California, USA -... | ecosystem: Environmental > Terrestrial > Soil > Vadose zone > Saprolite...
CCTCCACAACGAAAATTCCAAAGGTCAATGTGGAAACGACCATCAAATTCGACGATACCTCGTCGGAACAGTGCACCCTCTTAGAGATCGTGACCCAAGACAAAAGAGGATTGTTGTACCTACTGGCTTCGATAATGGCGCGCCTCGATTGCAACATCGAGGTTGCCTTGATCGACACTGAAGGGAAAAAGGCAATTGATGTGTTCTACGTAACGAAAAAGGGCCAAAAGCTTTCCGAAGCCGATCAAACAATGCTTTTGGACGAACTGCAAAGGGCACTCGTTTAGGCTCGGGGTCAATTATCAACACGGAATCCGACAGGCCGTCCAACACTTGGCAGCGCTAAGGTACTTGCGGATCGGCTTTGTCGCAGGGCCGTCGCACTTGAAGTCGGCGCTCGCCAGAAATGCCCCATTTGAAGACGCCATGCAGGAAATTGGATTGAGTGTTCCGCCAGAGATGATCCTTTGATGTGTGCGATCGATGAGCACGTATTCGTAGACCCAACCCGCTCCAGCGCATCGGCCCGATACCGGATGGACATCGCGGGCAATCCCCTTGGATTTGCTGCATGTATTCGAGAACCCGCGAACTCGACCAATACAGGCCCGTTCGGGCTTCAAAGACCACGAAAACGTTGGAGTCGCCGAGGATGCAGCCCGAGCTCCTCTGTTAGGGCAAGTCGTCTGCTGACGTGACACGCGATAGTCAACTCCCAGCGCATCAGTGAAGCGCTCTCCACAGTGAATCTTCTGGTTCTCAGCATCACGCAGATCGTCTGGCGCCGTGCTGCTCTTCGTCTCGCAGATCAAATAGTAGCAGAGGGCCGTGTTCCCCAAAAACCTGCTCCATGACGAGGCCCCACGTCGGCCAGGGACATCTTGTTCGCGCCGGTTTCCGATACAAGGATGTTGGCGCGAAGCAGCGATTCGAATGTGCCGGCGTCCGTCCACCAGCCGTCCATCACTTCGTATGTGAGCTTGCCTTCTTCGACGTAGAAGTTGTTTACGTCGGTGATTTCAAGCTCTCCCCGCCCGGATGGCACCAGCCGGTGGATCTTTTCGAACACGGTTTTATCGTAGAGGTAGATTCCGATCACGGCGTAGTTCGATTTCGGATTCCCAGGCTTCTCCTCGATCCCAATCACGTGATTCCCTCTCAGTTCGGCGACGCCAAAACGCTGTGCGTCCGGCACTTCCTTGAGGAGGATCTTTGCGCCGTCTTTCTGCTTCTTGAAATTCTGAACCGCCTGGCAGACATTGGTTTCAATGATGTTGTCGCCGAGGATCACGCAAATGGAATCGTTTCCGGCAAAGTATTCGGCAAGCCCCAGCGCCTGGGCGATCCCTCCTTCGCCTTCCTGGTAGGTGTAGTTGATGTGCTCAAGCCCAAAGTCGCGGCCGTTACCGAGCAACCGGAGAAAGTCACCGGCGTTTTTGCCGCCCGTCACGAGCAGAATCTCCTCGATGCCCGCATTCACTAGAGTCTGAATCGGGTAATACACCATAGGCTTGTTGTAGATGGGGAGAAGGTGCTTGTTCGTGACCCGCGTCAGCGGATTCAGCCGGCTGCCGGTTCCACCTGCCAGTACAACACCCTTCATGCGACCTCCTGTTTTCGGTTGCGAGAACAAAACGCGCTAAGATTGCCCGTTAGATTTCTTGCGCGCGGAATCCCAAACGCGTTCCGATGATTCGATGCATGTCATTGTCCGCCGTGCCGTAGAAACGGTCTAATACTTTACTTGTTGCAAAAGGCGAAGGTTCGAGGTCGGCAGGTTTCGAAGGGGCCGTACCGTCCTCGTAAGCCGTCGAAAATGCCGGCCATCATCGCTACGATTTTCTTGCGCTTATCTTTTTCATAAAGCGCTATTGAAAGAATCTGCTGCAAGGTGATGATGTTGATCAGAATTAATAAGGGAAACTGCGTGCCATAGCGGCGTGAAATATGGACGCAGTTACGGGCAGAGTAGTACTGCCGTAGCGGACCCATATTCCATTGGATAAGGTTGAAAAACAGAACTTTGTGATCGATGCGCTTACCGACCTCGTGCTTCAGTACAACTGAAGTGTTGATATAGACTGGCACACCCTTGCACATCGCCCTGAAGCTATACTCAGTGTCGACATGGTCTATAAAGTACCCTTCCAGAAAGGCGCCCAGGGTGCGATATGTTTCCGCGGACATCACCGAGCCAGAAGTAATGATCGAAGAGCATGACACCAGGCCATGCTTCTGATCCGTTATTGGTATCGCCTTCACGCCAAACCGGCGAACGACGTGCGCCGGAAGATAACGGTCGACATTGATGTCAAAGATCTTCGGACCAACTAGAAAATGTGGGCTACCCAGGGCACGGCAAGCGTCCATCATTTGCGTGAAATAGTCATCCGGCACTGCTGAATCTTGGTCAAATATAAACAGTATCTGGCACATCTTCCCGATCAGCCGTTCGAGACCCCTGTTATATGCTCCCGCAACGCCTCCTTTGTTAAAGTTCGGCAGGATGTCGATACCTGCATTCCGAACACGCTCATGAAGTCGTACATCCAATACGGGCGAGTTGTCTACAGCAACAATATATTCAACGAGGTGCTTGAGACGGAGTAGATTGGAAACGTGCGCTTCGGATGGATGGAATAGAACCACCACTGCACCTGGAGCCATTTTGATAATTGCCTCTTTAACCGTTTATTCCTTTTCAGTTGTGCGTTCCAGTAGCAGCTAGTTCTTGCCGCCGCTCTGAGGTGCTTTCAACGCGATTCTTACCGAGACATCCTGCGGCGGCAATCTCGATTGTAGATAATGCTTTCATGCAAGCTGATTCGCCTGATACAACCCTGGCTCGAAAAGCTGTGCAGTTGCTCTGGATAAGCTCATCCGCCAAAAGCTGCTTGAGCGCCTCTAGCATGGCTGGACCACTTGCGTGCGAACGCATCTGAATTCCGCATCCCAGGCTCTCAACGCGTGCAGCGTTGTCAAACTGGTCATGCGCAAATGGTGTTATGAGCTGAGGTATTCCCGCCGCGAATGCCTGAGATGCCGTGCCAATTCCACCGTGATGCACAAGCGCTCTGGCACGCGGCAATAACCTACTTAATGGCACATAGGAGCGGACCAGAATATTTGGCGTTAGCTGCGGCAGCGCCGTACGCTGGTTTGCCAGAAAAATGCCTCTGCAGTCGAGTGCGTTTAAGGCTGCAGCTGCTGCCGTATAATAGGACAGTCCATCAACCAGCGTCGAACCAGGGGTGAACACAACCGGCGCCGGACCTTTCGCTAAGAAGTCCTCCAGTTCCTCGTCAACGTTTCTGAAGTCTGCTTCGTCAAACAACGGAAATCCGGTGAGAGTAACCTTGGGCGGCCAGTCGGTTTGTGGCTGAGCAAACCAATCGGGAAAGAGCCCAAGCACACCTTGTGGCGAATGCATCCAACGCCCCATGATCCGCTTAACCGGCGGCAATCCAAGGTCTAAGCGTAAACGGTTAATATCAGGCGCGCATATGCGATCAAGCACACCGCGGTCGAATGCCCATAAAAGGGCCGCTCTCACGGAATATGGCAGGAACAATGGGATGGTGAATTGTTTATGGATTGGAGGTTTCCTCGCCGATAAAAGTCGACGGTGAAATTTGCAACGAGACGAGTGGCACACCGTGCTTCTCCTGCAACAACCTTGCGCCAAACGCCCAGGGGTGCGCGGCCATAATGGTGTCCTTATCGGCCTCGGCCTCCAAAAGGTCGAACAAGGGCCGTATCCTCACTGCCACGGCCTTCCATAATGTCTTCAATGAGGTGCGCGGGTTCCATAGAGCGGGATTATTGATTGCGGCATAGTATTCCTCCGTTGTTCCAAAGGGCAAAAACCTTAGACCACAACGTTCGACCACCTGAGCAAACGCTGGACTGGTGCAGAACGAAACCCGATGGCCAAGTTTCGCAAACGTTCGGCTTAACCCCAGAAGTGGATGTACGTCACCGGACGTACCGACCGCGATGACAATAATGTGCACAATTCCCCCCATAACCCCGGATTATCGCGATGTACTCGCCGCTTGCAGCGGCCAATCTGCCTGCGGAAGTTCACCAAATGGCTAGCTTTGCTGAAAAAGTATCTCATCGCTTCTGTTACTGGCGCGCATGCTATCGACCATGGGATCTCTTCCGAATAAAAATCTTCTCTCTATCTCGCCAGCCGCGCGCCGCGCTCGCGAACTTTCCAGATCAAGAAAATGTCCGGCATCGGGAATCACAGCAAATTGGCTATATTTGATGTGTTTGGCGAGAGACCGGACGTCTTCGGTCGTTGTGTACTCATCCAGCGCGCCATTAACAAATAGAACTGCGACGTCGATGGCGGCGAAATGATCGATATATTTCCTTTGATCGAGCTCGAAGATCTGGTCTATATGAAACATGATCTGCTGCTCATTGCCTTGAACCATGGCCAGTAGGTATTGATAATTGTGAGCTTGAAGCAGACGCGGAAGATATTTTCCCACGGTGCTGTTCAGCAACTGCGCTCCACCCGGAATATCCTGATCACACAAAAAACGGCGAGCATTTACCATATAGCTGTACATGGCGTCGTTGATGACTGGGGAAAAAGAGCAGATGACTGCCTTTTCGATGGTGGGTGGGCGCCTCGCCAATGACAAAAGTGAAGATACGCCTCCCCAAGACGCAGATATCATGAAATTAACGTCAAAATGCTCGATCAGATACAGCAAGATCTCTACTTCATCATCCTTGGTCAGGACGCTGCTGGAATTTTTGTTGTGCTCCCTGGAGCGTCCAGCAAAAGGCAAATCGAATAGCACGATATTTACGTGATCTTTTAAGTTGCGAATGGTCTGACTGAATGAAGTTGTCGTCGCCAGCGCACCGTTGACCATAATTACGGTCTTGTTGGCTCCCTCTTTCTTGTGATAGTCAACATATACTGAATACCTTCCAAACAGAGTTATCACACCCGTCCCCGATTTCATGAAATCAGTTCCTCTCTAGAGACTAGGGCTTGGCTGGATGGAACGCCCGCGTCTAACAAGTGGCAAATACAACAGCAGTGTTTCTTTCGCAGGTGAAATGAAACCGAACACTTCACCAGGTTGGTTTGCACACTATTTATGTTCGAACCGAACCAAAACGATGGCATACCCCCGCAGCACAGGACGGGAGATCGTTGGCACTTAACTCAAACAGAGTGAGGGACGCACAGTTGCGGAAGGAGTCAGAGCGGTTACTTGGCCCTAGCTACCCCTGGGAGGTTTTTTTATATCACAACTCGCATCAACATAGTGTGTTAAATCTGCATTAAACAAATGGTTCAGATCAATGAATGATTCAGATAAACGACCATCATATAAGAAGGTGTATCAAGATAGAGAGCTGTTGCAACTCACGAAATGCAACAAGTGCCGGGACCTGTCGAGCTAGCAGCAGGGGAAAAAGAAGGCAAATCCATGAGAAGGAAAATGTTCTTCTTCGAGAGACTCATGTATGTCGATGGCCATACTCCCGTCAATTGCATAATAACGGCAAGAATTCGCGGACATATTGATGCAGGCGATCTTCAATTGGCGCTGAAGAAAGTGCAAGGCAAGCATCCGCTCCTGAGAGCCCATGTAGTCGAGGAAGGCGGTCAAATATATTTTTCGTTTAGCGAAAATCCACTGAAGATTCCGGTACGGGTTGCCGAGCGCCATAGCGACGAAGACTGGAGGAATGTAACGGCCACGGAATGGAAGACGCCTTTTAATATGAATGAAGGCCCACTGGTCCGAATGGTCTGGATAAAGTCAGAAGGCGTCTCCGAATTGATGCTCATCGCCCACCACTGCATATGTGATGGTACTTCGCTCATCACGATCTTCCGAGAACTTCTGCAGGTTGTTGATCAGCCTGATGTGCAATTGATTCCTTATCCGCCCTTGCAGTCTCTTCAGGAGTTGTTTCCCCAAGAAGTTCTGTCGAATCTAAGGATGGCGCTCCTTGTTAAGGTTAAGGCGGCGCTGCTCCGGCTATTTGCTTTAACCGTGAAAGCCGTGCACACGGCTCCGCCAGGTGAGCACTACCTTGTCTATTGGCGGGCGGGCGCGAAGGAATCTGCAGCGCTAGCGGATCGATGTAAGGAGGAGGGAACCACGCCGTATACCGCAATGTGCGTTGCTTTTTTATTGGCATTTCGTCAAGTTAACAGTGCCAGGTTCAAGAACAAGATCATGTGCCCTGTCGATATTCGCAGGTTTATCAGCAACATTCGGGCTGATGTGATGTTCAACTACGCCCCGCCCATTCCACTGAGTATTGATCCGCGAATTGATCCGCGAGCAGGGTTTTGGGATTTGGCTAGAAGGCTCAAGCAATCGATGTCTGAAAAAATTGGCCGTTTGAATGCTTACGAGCATTTGATGGCGGCCGAAGAGCTCCAAACATCCATTCCCAAGGTCATCAGTTTCCTCCGGCGAAGTAAAGGAAGCTACGACTTTGCCTTTTCCAACGTTGGACGTCTTGACATGCCAGATAACTATCAAGCCTTTCGCGTAGAGGGCGTTCTTGGCGTGACTGTTGCCGTGCCTTGGAGAAACGCAACCACAGTTATAACAACGCACTTTCGCGGGCATACGGATATTGCTCTCGTTTCGAATGACGGCTTTTTGCCATTTGCGGAAGCGGTTGCGATCAAAGAAACGGCCGTCAAGTTGCTCATGAAGGCTGCCGACGTGCCTAAGGTTGTGGAACCGTCTATGGCAGCGAATTATTGAGCAATTTTGCTCAGAAACTCTGCGCCAGCTTTTGGCAGAATTTGCTGGGACTCTCAGGCAATCGACGTTAACTCAACGAGACGATCACTTATCTCCAGCGGAAAATGCACAAGGAAAGCGAAAACGTTATGAGCAACCAAGCAAGCAAGATTGAGAGAGGGGCAAGCAGATACGCTAATGGGGTTCCCTGAAGCATATTGGCGCGTAGAGCATCAATCGTTGCTGTGAGGGGTAACGCACGTATGAATGGCTGAACAATCTTGGGGAAGCGGCTGGCCGAGAAAAAGACTCCCGAAAGGATCCACATAGGCAGCATCGTTAGGTTCATCAAACCAGAGACCGCTTGCATGGTTTTTGCGCGGGATGCAATCAAAAGCCCGATTGCCGAAAAGGTGAGGGAGGCGAGGATGCACAACAAAGCGAGTTGCCAGTAGGAACCTCTTGCCGGCACGCCGAAGGAAAAATGCGAAAATCCGAGGAATGCCCCGACCTCGATAGGAAGCAGTAGGAGCCTCCAAAAAACAAACGAAGCAAGGTATTGCCAGCGAGCCATCGGAGACGCAATGAGCCGCTTGAGCAGCTTTTTCTGCCGCGCCTCAACAATCCAGAAGCCCAGCGACCATATTGCGGAGCTCATCAGATTCATGCCAAGCAGGCCAGGAATCACAAAGTCTATATATCGAGACCCAGCTTCATGATTCAATTCGTTCCGGGTCTCCACTGACTCTCGCTGACCTGCAGCTTTTTGGATGGCGCGATCGGCGATCAGTTGTGCTGTCCTCGCGTCCGGATTTGTATCGTCATAGAGGAGCTTGACCCTGCCAGGCTGCTGAATCGCCAAGAGAAGAATTTGACCGGTTGCAAGTGCGTTGCGGCCAGCAGGCACGTCCAGTGTGATTGCATTCAAATCCTTGTCGGCATTGAGTGCCTGGGTTATCTGCATCGTAGTACCCGCAACCGGCAACACCTCTGCGGGCCGATTGCGAAAAGCAATGCTCAGACCCACCGAAAGCAGGATCGGAAACGCGAAGATCCAGAAGACCGCTTCAGGCTCTCGGAAAAAGAGACGAACGCGAACCACTGTGAGTTGGAACAGAGAGCTTTGGGATAACCTACTCATCGCGCAGGTTCCTCCCCGTGAGCGAGACGAAGACATCTTCCAGCGTAGCCGAATGCGTCCGGAACTCGGTCAAATTTAGCCCCTGGGCCGCCAAAGATTCAAAGATTCGAGGCACTGCCGTATGTAACTCGGATACGAAAAGCTGGTGCAGCCCTGCATGTACGCGATGCGATTGGACTCCTTGAATTCCCGTTAAGATGGCCGCGTTTAAAGGCGCGCTTGCGCCGATTGCAAACTCCACAATTTGCTCACCGCCAATGGAGGTTATAAGTTCGCTCGGGGTGCCAAGCGCGATGATCCGTCCGTAATCCATAACGGCCACGCGATCGCAAAGCCGCTCAGCTTCATCCATATAATGAGTCGTCAGGATGATGGTTCGTCCGGCCCTTCGCAGTTGGCTTACTAGCTCCCACAGATTTCTTCGCGCCTGCGGATCAAGACCCGTGGTGGGTTCGTCGAGAAATAGCAGTTCCGGATCTCCTACCAGGGCACAAGCCATCGCCAGCCTTTGCTTTTGACCGCCCGAAAGGCCGCCGACACGCGACTTTCGCTTTTCATCGAGCTGCACCATTGTGATCACTCGCTCTACGGTAAGTCCCTCGCAAAAAAAGCTGCGGAAGAGGCTTATCACTTCTTCAACGGTGAGCTTTTCCGGAAGTTGTGTTTCCTGCAACTGGATACCAATACGCTGGCGGAGTTCGTCCGCATGGTCGCGCCAGCTGTGTCCAAGCATCTGGACTGTGCCAGCATCCGGGGAAATCAGCCCTTCACAGATTTCAATCGTCGTGGTTTTGCCGGCGCCGTTGGGACCAAGCAGACCGAAGCATTCTCCGCGCTTGACCTCAAGATTGAGGCCGTTCACTGCAACGACGTCTGCGAATGACTTGCGAAGCTCGTGGAGGACAAGTGCGGCGCCGTTCGACTGCTCTTCAATTGTCAGCATTCCTCAACGTTATTACGGAAATAGCGGGGAAGGAAGTGTGCGGTGACACTGGGTCGATTTTGAATGGGCACAAACTACAGCTTGAATATTAGGCGCGGGAAAACGCCCCCTGGTACGTTTTCCATATAGTCTTTATAGCCAGGTAGATTCCGTTTGAGAAAAGCGTCTTCTCTCCGCGCCCTCCACACGGTAATGGCGCAAAACAATGTGGCTGGGAATAAAGCCATCCATGAGCCAATAGCGAGCGCGCTGGCGGGAATAGCAACGATGTTTGCGAAATAAGCGGGATGCCTGAGGAGGCGGTAAGGCCCGCGAGTGACCACGCTATGCTCCCGCTCTGCTTGGACGTGAATGACCGGCGAGTAAAAAGAATTCACGCTCATGGCCCAGGCCTGAAATCCCGAGCCCGCAATATACATCACCAACGCAATTATGCTGAGCGTAAGGGGTACGTGGTTGGTCACATGCAAGCGGCCCACGTCTAGAGCTGCCATGAGGATGGTAACTAGAAAGAGGCCGATCAGAGCCAATCGTGCTCTTCGGTCATGCAGGTCCTGTTTCCCACCATCCGCACTCCGGCGCTCTTGAGCGATTTGTGGAGCAATGGCCAGCATCATTACCAACAGAGACGGCGCCAATGCCACAATGTATACGTCCAACATCGGGAGATGTGTACCGCCAGCGACGAGCAATAATCCCACGGCAACGAGAACCATCAGAATTGCCCAGCGGGTTAAGGTGGGAACAAGGTTTTTGTTGCTCATAATCTGTTTCGTATCGCAGCTCCGAAGATTTGTCAATGAAATACCGATTTTCCAATCGGGCGAAATATTGAAATTAGCAGCGGAGACTGCATAAGGGGACTTCCAATCACCCCTGTTGCATCATGCTAGTAGACAACGAAGCGCCGAAGACGTCACTCCCACGCCCCACCAAGTTCAAGTTAAGGTCAGTCGTGGATTGGTACCGACAAACGCCCTCGTTTTGACTGGTTGTTCCCTCGCTAACTTCCGAGTAGCCCGTAATCCGCCCAGAACGCACGCTTTGCAAGGCAGATTACAATCTGGACAGGGTGTCGGGGCTGAACCCGTCCGTACATAAACCGGATCTGTCGGTGTGGACGGGCTCTGTATTTGAATAGCAGTAGATCGCGTTCAA
>Ga0099792_10001085_pt1 | contig 9979 bp, 10 predicted proteins | sample Rivendell_Oct201_8_FD_83780 | JGI IMG/M metagenome (GOLD analysis project Ga0099792, IMG submission 83780) | Vadose zone soil microbial communities from the Eel River Critical Zone Observatory, Northern California, USA -... | ecosystem: Environmental > Terrestrial > Soil > Vadose zone >...
ACACATCGTGCGGGGGGACCTTGTAGGGCCTTGCGTCGCTGTTCGACCGCGTTGAGATAGTCCATCACAAGTTGATAGATGGATTCGAAAGAGGTAGCCCTTCGTGGGTGTCAATCCCCAGACCCGGCACACAAAAATCGACTTGATACCCTGTCACCCTGCCGCATACCTCCGGCGGCCGGTTCTAAGCTACCGGAAGCGAGACTGCCATCTGCTCCTGATCCTCCTTCAAGTTGACATCAACTAGCGCGACATCGAACATCATCATCATGCGCTTCTTTTCCCCAGCACGTCTCAGGCTCCCCGAGCCCGACGACGTCCCCGAATACGGTCGAGCTGGACTCGAACTAGCCAGCAACGCCGTCGTCTCCGTCGTCTCCGTCGCTTCCGCCTCCGCCTTGGCTACAGCAGCGGCTATGCGCCAGCGCTTTAGTGCAGCGACGAGGGACGTCGCGGCGGCGCCGGCGACGTTCACGATGACCTTGATGCGCTCGAGGTCCCGCGGGATGTCCGAGTCTGGCCAGCGGCGGGAGGCGGCGAGCTGCGCTGCGGAGAGGAGGATCGGTAGGAGGAAGTTACCGCCTGAAGCGAGGAGGAGCGGGACGAGTCCGTCGGGCGTCGTCGTCGACGTCGCTGCTGTAGGATTGTATGGTTTAGGTTCGGGCACGGCGGGGGTTAGTAAGTTATCTATATGCGGGGCGCTGAGGCGCTGAGGATTGTGAGGACAGACAGACACATCGTGCGGGGGGACCTTGTAGGGCCTTGCGTCGCTGTTCGAACGCGTTGAGATAGTACAGCACAAGTTGATACCTGAGAATGCGAATCGTCAAGTTAGGGTTAATTTGGGTATATAGGTCGATGGACTGACGAGTTGTCGACCATCTGGAGGGTGCAGGCGATCTGCATGCTCCGCGCCTGTGCGGCATCCAAGATATCCATATCCGGAACGCCATTTCCGGAATTGACAGAGCTTAGCACGAACTCGGCGCAAGCCGCGATATAGATTGCGGCATTTGCCAAACGACCAAACTTGAGAAAGACTGGGGCGGCCATGGTCAGCATAAGCCGAAAGAGCGACTTTGAGTGTTCGATCCTTTCGATGACGAGATGCGTTAGGAGGATAGAGTCCGTTATAATGGGCATAACGCTATTGAGGATTCCCAAGATGACGACCGTAAGAGGCTCGAGAGAAGTCGAAGGGGAAAGTCTAGAGCATACCTTATAGAAAACCTTGTAAGCAACGTCCCTGAGAGAAAGCAAAAGCGACGTACCAGCACGTAGACATTAACGAAAGAAATTTCCAAGCCGAACACGAGAAGGAGAATACTCAGGACGACCGCAGCCTTCCCTCTGATCGAGGGGTTGGCATTAACCAGCAGGATGATTATGAGGACGAGAGACGAGTCCAGCAAGGAAAGATTGATCGCGAAAGAGAGCAGCCCCTTTACAGTCCTGAGAAAGATCTGCTCGGGTACAGGGCTAATCTCGAATGTCGGGGGTGAGGGCAGCTTGGGGATGTCAAACGGGAGATTGGGGATTATCATGACCAACTACGCCGGAAACAGAAGACCGCACTGTGAATAGAGGTCATCAAGACAGGAAGAAAGAGGTGGGGAGGGTGTCAGCTTTGCTATGTCCCTACATTCAACATTCAAAGATGACATGCGCCATTCAGCCTAAGCGAGTAATTTTGGTTCCTTCGGATGCGATGTAGTTCGGCCCCGTGGACTTTGGACTATGATCTTCGTTCAAGAAAAAAGGAAAGTGGAGATTTTTGCACCCATGGATGGGAGCGTATTAGCTCCGATGAGCCGTAGCTCCCGAGTCTCTCAAGACCATGACTAGGAAGATCTTGCCAACAGCGGTGTTTACGTTGGTGTCGGAATGACGATACCGGACCCTCAGCGCGACGTAAGGGCCTTATTGCGGTCCTAAATTCTTTTGTTATGCATCTGTAACAGCCTGACGCGACGGTAAGCCTGAGCAGACTGGACCAAACAATGTCAGGTGGAAATGTATGTCCGTTTCCCGCCATAGCACCGGGATAACACGTCTAGATGGCTCCACTTTTGTAATATTGTATGATGGAACACAGATAAACAAATCGATCATCGCTAGCCGTGTTAGTTCGGTAGGACAGGCATCCGATCACATCGTGACGCGGCCATCAAAAAGTTTGCCATGACTCCCGTGTCTATGGAAAAGTCATTAAGTTGACAAATGATGCGGACGATCAGTATGTCAAAAGATGCGCCACTTTCCCTTGGCATGCAATCTGCTCTATGAGTGGACAGACGATGGGTGACTGATTCTGATGGTGGGCAGGGACGGGGTAACGTCAATGCAATCACGTGCGGCTTGCTTCGTCCCTGACCATAAAAGGAAAGTGTACCGACGATGGGAGCGGCAGCTTGGGAATAACTGGATCCTCGTAAAGCTTTCATGATCCGTAGGAAGACCTGAAACAGCGCCGACCACCTAGACTAAACAAGTGAGAAGATTACGCCGGTGGTCACCACCTGGCACCCGCCATTAATCACCGGTGACTCCCCCCTTCTACGCTTGAATCTCGTTAGCTGGAAGCATATCCAGGTTACAGCCATCTGTGTGGGTATTGTTGAGTGATAACGCCATGGGGGAGTTTGTAGAGTACATGCTCTTCTGGACCCGACTAGGGATCATTCATCATAATTCATTAAATATATGGTTGTACGAATGACACATGATTCTGGTCGTGCCAGAGCTAGATCATGCCTCTTGTCTTCACCACGGCACGCACAAAAGGCATAATACTGAATAGTGGCGTGGATATCCCCGGGCTACTGTCGTCACATCCTGCATATGTATAGCGGGCGCTGCCCGAACGTTCGGTATACAGAGGCGGGGCAGTTCCTCCATGGTGTCTGGAAAGGTCACTGGTAGCACCGGAACCTTGGTCTCATGTCACGAGTCAAGTGGCCGCGTATTCCTGTGATGCGCACTTGACACAGGCGGGTCGGAGAGGTGCTTACGGAGCGTTGTCCGGCTCGCACCTACGATGTTGATCACCACTTTGGCCGAGTCGATGAGCATCGCAGTATTATTGGACTGAATATAGGGCGATATGGCGAGCTGCCCGGCGTTGAGAACAATTGGGAGGATATATTGTGAACCGAAAGACCAAATGAAGCAGAGAGGGTTGTCGGAATGAGCGGTGCTGGTAGTAGAAGTGAATGACTCGGAGAATCACATGCAGAAAGTAGAACGGACGTATATACCAAGCCTGTGACCGTGATAGCATGCGCCCAGTGCACACCAAGTGAATACCTAAAGGCAAACAACATCAACGAACTAGGTGCCACAAACTGAGCAGAGAGCTGACACGTTGTCCACGAGTTGAAGACCGGACGACAAATAGGTATTCCACATTCGTGCCGCATTCACGATGGTCATGATGTTAGGGGTACTAACGTCGTCTTCCACGAGGGTGAATGAAGATATTATGAATTCGGCACTCGCGTGCATGTACATCACCGCACCCGCAAGGCGTACACACTTGAGAAGTATCGCTGCGCTAAACGTGGATGCAAGACCAACCCTGGAGTTCGAATGGGATGCCTTTTCCTTCAGCAGGTGAAAGAGAGCGAGTGAATCAGTAAAGACAGGGACGAGGCTATTCAAGACGTTCAAAGTGACTACGGTCAGAGGTCGCAGTGTTGTCGACGGGGAGATCCATGAACAAATCTTTTGCGGACAGGAATCAACAAACATCGACCATAGAAGAATGACAGGCACACACCAGGACGTAAACGTTGATTAGAGCGATTTCCGTTCCAATAATTAGTGAAAGGTAGCCGTAAAGCTTGACCGTAGCTTTCCGCAGTGCGGGAGACGCATTCGTCAAGAGGAGAAGTAAACCGACTGTGCCCCACTGAGAACGGGACAAGCTGGCAGCGGGGACAACGAGGGCCTTTATTGTGAAGAGAAAGATGGCTTCGGGTAGAGGACTGATTTTTATTTCTGGCAGCAACCTGGGAAGATACTTGAGAATCAAGTCGGTCGTTGTTGTGGCCATTGGTTACTGGCGTGAGGTAAGGTTCGATAAAACGAGGCAGAAAGATTTTTATAGTCCTCTGGGAGGTCATCTGACATTTGGTTATGGACGAGTTGTTCCACAGTTCATGCATTCACGGTGCGAAAAGGATAGTGCCAGCAGTTTGCCAGCATGCTGATGCGTGTTCAAGTTAATGGACACGTTCGGTTCCAGGTTGTCGTGGCAATGCCACAGGCCTCCTCAACTCGAGATAAGATAAGATCACTTATTATCTTATCACATTGGCACCAAGTTACGTATCACTCGCCAGGAAACGTTCACAAATATAGGCACTGCATCAGGAAACCTGCCACTTACTTTTTTGGACTCGTACGAGCTCGTACGAGCCTGTACGTGTTAAAAAGTCGAAAAGTCCACGAGGAACCTAGAATCCAAAAAAAGTTGATTCCCAAATTCATTCATTTTCAGGAGGAGTAATGCACAAAAAAACCCTGTTTTCGAAAAGTAGATAAGTAAAAAAGTAAATGTGGAAGCAGGAACTAACACAGTTAAAGGCCTGATATACTACGTGCGCGTATTTTGTTGATAACTTTGAAATCTCGTCGAAAAATGAAAACGGGTTATAAATTTGGGTCACACGGTGTATCCTCTAGGACAGACGTAACCGGGTTAACCAAATGGACGCGGATGCCAAGGCCACGATGGCGCGAGGATGAATTGGTCTGTCCAGTAACGTTGCGAGTTCAAATGATATCCAGATTAAACTGAATCGAAACAGCTACCATCACCCAACTCAAGGCTCGAAAGCAACGAAGCCCTGGATGTTCCAAAAAGCTACAATATATTCCGTTTCGTATCTTATCGGAGGTCGAAAAATGCTGTTGAGGGCTCCTCTCCTGGACTTCATAGCTCACCATTTTTTGACCTCCGATCTCAAAGTCCGACGGAGGGACGAGACTACAATTTTCGGGATTTCGGGTGCTTGTTCCAATATCCGATGTAGTTTTATCACTTAAGTGCTCGGGTTGGGAGGTGTATTATATTACGTAGATCCCAGTCACTTTTGCTGCGATAATTGGGGCGGTACCTGGTCAGCTCGGGCATGGCAATACGTTGATTTGAAGTCCTTAAAAAGAATACGTTTGCTTAATAAAGTCATGCTCCCTCCGTGCTCTCGCATTCGGGTGTCTTCAGATCTATGCTAAATTACGGACGAAATCTCGGGGCGGGCCTAAGGCGCAGGATACGCGATAAATGCCAAGCACCAGACAGAAAGAGATTGCCCACCCTGGAGGAGACAGGCTCCCAGCTAGATCGCAGCGGCGGACGCGAGGAGGGCATTCCGCGGTCCGCCTCCGTGTCGGCGTCAGCGGCAACGCAGGGAGGTGTGACCGTGCCACGTGGGACACCCTGGCCGCCGCCACCGTGAGCAAGTCCACGACCCCTTCTCCAATGGATGGCGAAACAGGTGCCTGTGCTTCATAATGCTGACGGACCAAACTGAGCAGAGTCGGAAAGGGAGCCGGGCAGGAGCGGTCGGGTGATGCTTCGATGAATTGGATGGAGTGCATATGGGCAAAGACACGGCCGTCTGAGACAGGACACACACAAGTCAACCTTTTGACTACGCCCTAATAATTTCGGTAACTCACCGGATATGTAGACCGGATTGACACCGCGTTGCAGTGGCGGAGGTGCATTTGAGAAGAGCACGACAGGTATAGACCTCCACTTGGATATAATTAGTTGTTCGAAGAAGCTCACAACATACTGGAAGGAAGTCAAGGAAGACGGATTATAGACGAGGAGGACACCATGGGACCGGGCCAGGTCCCTGAAGTGACGCGGTCAGCAACGATATGACCCGATCGGAGGTATATGCCCTTACCCACAACACTCCCGAAATATATCACCTGGTCTCTCTATGATATCCAGTATAAGGATACGATTATTTTCCAGCCTCAAAAGTTTCTGATTGGCGCCTAGCAGTAGTTGTCACATCGCAGTCAGGACACGTAAGGTCGTACGCACGAAGGCACGACGTCGATAGATCAGGATTGGTCGGTTCTTCCATATATGAGGAGACTGTTCCACGTACTCCAGCATCTAAGTTGGGGGCAGATGAGAGATTTATTAATCAAAGCTGAGGAGGGAGACCGACCCGTAGCACCGACAATCAAGAAGTTATAGCCGAGAGATATATCACAGTCTACCTGGTTGTGGAGATGGTCAGGTCCAATCCCACGATCAAGCGGAAAGAGAAACGTACAAACATCTGGAATTAGAAAAATATTCTGAAGGAAGACCTGCGCGGAATCAAGAGAAAAGGTTTCTTGGGCGGCAACATGGTTGACATTTAAAGACTGCCACATGCATTGTCTGGCTGCAGTGGGTGTGGCTTGTGGCGATTGTGGCGAGGTGGTGGCGAGGAGGCAAAGGTAGTAACTTGTTTGGGATTGAGTCTATCTGCTCTCCTCTCCAAAGTAGGCGCTCAGCTATCACTCAAGCCTCAACAACTATGCTCTCCCGACTTCTCACTCTATCGCCAGAGCTCCTGGTACAAATCGTCTCTTATCTTTCCTTCAAAGACATAATCTCCTGCGAGGAATCCTGTCGTCATCTAAATGGTGTGGTCAAGAGCTCCGTTCTGCTGAAGTATCTCAAGATTGCTGGCAGGACTGGCGTGTATGACCCACTGGCGACAGGGTTCACCTTCCCCGAACGTCTCGAGAGGCTGCGGCTCTGGGAACAGAGCTGGGAAGACCTCGATATTCCCGAGACGTCCGCTCGCATCACTTTCGACCTGGACATATGGTCTCCCCTCATCGGGTCGTTGCATAACGGCCACTTGGTCGTCACGAACACTAATCCCATCGCCTACGCCTCCTCCGACATCTCTTCTGCCCACAACACTTCACCCCCTCGCTCTATCGAGTTGGGAAATTTGACTCTCGTCGGAGAGGGCCTGCTGCATGTATTTGCGTTTGCCGACGAGTACGATCTCGCCGTTGTAGTATCCATGTGTGTCTCTTCTTATGGGGCTCAATCGCCAACTCCTTCGATGCTCATTTTTGTTGCCATTCGTCATTAGAGGCAAAATAGTAAACGCTGAGGATATCTCATGTGATGACCATCCTCAATCGTCAGCCATCGTTCTCAATGTTCATCTACTCACCCTCTCCAAATCGACAGCGCACTCACTCGCCAAGATCCCACACTTTGATATCTTTCTCAAATCACGGTTCCTTCTCTGGTGTGTCCTGGACGCACAAGTAGCTGGAGATTCCCTAGTAATTCTCACGTGCCACGATCGGTGTGATGAGTTCGACGAAATTCACCTTGTATATTGGAGAGAAGGCACAGTCCATTGTGTAGGCGTTATTTTCCTCTTCGGCGCCCACAACTGATAGCATTCTAGCTTCGCCGCAGCCCTCCCAATACATATTTCCCCCGGGTCACATTCCTCACCGAGGACATCCTCGTTCTCGTGAAAAAAGAGGGCAACGCCCTCGAGTTGTGTCAGATCGTTCGCGGAGATCTCCCCGTTTTGGAAACGCGCTGTGTGCTCGTCCTTCCAGCTCTGCAGCGAGGGATAACCTGCGTTATGGTAGAGTGCGAGGGCGACCAAATCGTAGCACCACGGGACCTCCTCATGCGCTCCCGTCGCCTGCCGTTTGTCAGCGACCCATACGCGACCGTCCTGTGTTTCACCCTCGGATTCCGGCAAGTCGTCGGAGGCTTCGATTACCTCCGATCTGTCTCCTTCTGGGTGCGGCGCAGTTCGCTGTGCGAGTACGCAACCCGCGGAGGAAACCGGATGTACCCCTGGGACACATGGGGCCCGTCCGTGACCCGCTGGGCTGACTGGGAGCATGGGCTTGCCCCCTGCCGACCGGGCGGCTCCCGCAGCGCGCTCTTTCCCCTGCTGATCGAGGTAGGGACCGGAAACCCGATCGTCATCCGTGATTTCCATCCTGAGCGCGTGGGTCGCGCTCTGGCTCAGAGCAAGGGCCGCTCGTGCGACGGGGGCCGATTGAAGGTCGTCACCGAGTCGAGCAGGATCGAGAAAGGCGACGAGTTTCTGAACGACATCGTCTCGTGGCTGCCTTATTGCGAAGCGACGAGCGAGAAGCGGTACGGGTACCACGAAATATTGATTGACGATGAGCGTATCGTGGGCATCACGGTATGTTACGTTTACGTGGGGTGAGACTTTCCACTAATTGTCGTACCCCTTTTTTCTAGCGCGGAGACGACGAGGGAACGATAGACATCCACTTGATGATATGATAGACGGGCGCAGGCGTTCCTTCTCTATTCCGAACACCTCCTATGAACAACCTATCGGCCAGTGACCTGACCAACGGCGTGGGTATGTTCATACACTTCGTATCAACTTATGCTGTCCCGGCCGTTCTGTTAATACTCGCCAGTATGCACACTCATACTCTTACATGGCTTCGATTTGGGCGTGTCAGGTTTTGAGATTTGGTTTGAACTTTGATGTTCGGCGCGGGCCTAGTTGGCACGGGTAAACTTCCCGACTGACGAGGTGGGTATCAGCGGACCTTCCTCGGGACCACATGCTGAAAATGACATTTCCCAGAGGACACGCGGAAACCGTGCCGCCGCCACCACCACCACTCCCTCGCTTCTATTCACGAGAGTTCCGACTAGATTTCCCCGGAACTTTAGGGGCTGCTCGTGAGAAGCACGGACAAGACGGTGGGATGGGTGTTCCTAGTTGGTGTAAAATGTCCAGGATTCTGGCGAGGGACTGGGGGATTACGAGACGATGTCATAATGGGCACATACCAATACCTCGGGGTGTGCAGCATTCATGCTCGTTACCCAGCTACATTCTTGTTTGTGGTCAAGGAGTTCCTAGTAGCGTTTGTTGGTGTACTATACCACTCACTAACTGTGATGCTTCTCGAGAATGATAATAATGAAGTTTAGACCATTTTTCCACCTCTACTGCTGGGCTTCAGGATTTGTAACATTCCATCCAGCATGAGCCAATGAATATATGTTCCCTCCGATATATTGATGACTAAAAAGTATGTGACAGTCATCAGGGAGCAACGGGATAGAATGCGCAGACTCGGAGCGACTGGTGCTCTGGTAACACGTTGGCATAGAAGTTTGATGCAGGGCACCGGCTAAACTCTGTGCGAGTTTTCGAACTGTTTCAATTGAACGTCGCGTGATGGAGGAAGAGAAACGAGTAGAGACTTTCGGGTAACGAGAAAAAACAAATTCTTCTGATAAGATTCAGTTACTTGCATAGGTCACGTTGACGGTATCCACTACCAGTTTCGTCTAGTCTATTTAATCAAAGGCGTTGAGAAATCCGGGCAGAATAGGCACATACCATCCTAGTCTGGTCTCACGATTCAAGAAACGACCCCAGCTGCAATTCGCCGGATTTTGCCGTCGCGTACTCCTGTCTAACTGTCCAGAAAAGAGACTGTCCATCACTCCACACAAAAAGCACACATCACTTGCGGCGCAAAAAGTGCTCCTCACACGACCACAGGCCAGGTACTAAACGTGGGGCGCGATACTCGGAAATTGCCGGCTAGTCACACGGGGGATCGCTATGCTAACCTAACCTTTTTGCGTGAAACTGAAACAGACGATCGATCGATGAAATCATGACACGGAACACGGAGGTAACGCGATGAAAGCTTATGCTTAATGATAAGCGGAAGCTTTCATGGCGGAACGCCAACGGTTTCTGCGCCGTGTCAGGACTCAGGAGTGAGTCCGTCCGCCGAAAAAACGAGGCCGGTCACGATCAAGCCCTTTTCAGTCTCGAGTTTGTTGACGTGTTCACCTGTGTTAACGAGTCAAAGGGAATGTGGCTCAGGAGTAGTGAAGGTGGTTTGCGCCCCCCTGACTGAAGATCAAGATCCGAGTCGCTGCGTTGGTACAGCTGAGCGT
>Ga0099792_10001086_pt1 | contig 9979 bp, 9 predicted proteins | sample Rivendell_Oct201_8_FD_83780 | JGI IMG/M metagenome (GOLD analysis project Ga0099792, IMG submission 83780) | Vadose zone soil microbial communities from the Eel River Critical Zone Observatory, Northern California, USA -... | ecosystem: Environmental > Terrestrial > Soil > Vadose zone > Saprolite...
ATGCGCGAGATGAACCGGCTTGGTGTGACCGGCGTGATCGACGCCGGCGGCGGCTTCCAAAATTATCCTGAGGACTACCAGGTCATCGAAGATCTGCACAAAGATGGACAATTGACGGTGCGCATCGCCTACAACCTCTTCACGCAGAAGCCAAAGGAAGAGCTCCGCGATTTCCAGACGTGGGCGACGCAGATCAAGCCGGGACATGGCGACGACACCTACCGCCATAACGGGGCAGGCGAGATGCTGGTCTACAGCGCCGCGGATTACGAAGACTTTCAGGTTGAGCGTCCTGATATGCCGCCTTCGATGGAAGGCGATCTCGAGCCAGTGATACGGCTGCTGGCAGAAAACCGATGGCCGTGGCGCCTGCACGCGACCTACAATGAAACGATCACGCGAGCGCTGGACGTATTCGAGAGGGTCGACCGCGATATCCCGCTCAAGGGATTGAACTGGTTTTTCGACCACTGTGAAACTATCGACGATCTCAATATCGAGCGTATCGCGAAGCTCGGCGGAGGGATCGCCGTGCAGCACCGCATGGCCTATCAGGGTGAATATTTCGTACAGCGTTACGGGGAGCGCCAGGCCGAAAGGACGCCGCCGATCCGGCGGATGATCGCCGCGGGCATTCCGGTCGGCGCTGGCACCGATGCCACCCGGGTTGCATCCTATAATCCGTGGGTCTCGCTGTCCTGGCTCGTCACCGGAAAGACGCTCGGCGGCCTCACTCTCTATCCAACAGCGAATCGGATTGACCGTGAGACGGCACTGCGCATGTGGACCGAAGCCAACACGTGGTTCTCCACCGAACAGGGCAAGAAGGGCCAGATCGCGCCGGGCCAGTTGGCCGACTTCGCCGTTCTGTCCGACGATTATTTCTCGGTGCCGGACGACCTCATTCAGGACATTACCGCCGTAATGACCGTCCTGGGCGGCAATCCCGTCTATGGCGACGGCGACTTCAAGGATCTTGCGCCCGGTCTTCCGCCACCGATGCCGGATTGGTCGCCGAGCGGATTTTTCGGCGGTTATCAGAAGCGCGCGGAGAGCAGCGCAGCCTCGAAATATGCTTTCGCGGCAGCCTGCGGCTGTGCCAGCGCCTGCAATGTGCATGGCCACGCCCATGCCAATTCCTGGGCAGCGAACGTCCCGGTGTCGGACGTGACGTCCTTCTGGGGCGCAATCGGGTGTTCCTGTTGGGCGTTTTGACAATTCGCGCGAAATGCCTCGCCTCACCGGCAACGGCGGGTAAATCATTTCGGCGACACCGGCCGGCTATACCGGTCACGTGCTACGATCCGCGCGAAGCGAAAGGCAGCGCATGAAAACCCGACGAGGCGTTACGCTTGGATGTCGCGGACGATTTGGCGGCGCCGCGTGAGCCAGAGCCCCAATCCCGTCCCGGAAACCGGACCCACCTCCTCGCCCTGGAGTCCATTCCGCCACGCTACGTTCTCGGTACTTTGGACGGCGACGGTCATCGCCAACATCGGCAGTTGGATGTACAGCGCTGCCTCCGGATGGCTGATGACCAGTCTCAGCCCCGAGCCGCTCATCGTGTCGATGGTGCAGGTGGCAACGACTTTGCCAATGTTCTTGTTCGCGCTGCCGGCAGGGGCCTTGGCCGACATCGTCGACAAACGCAAATTTCTCATCGCCGTCGAAATCGCCGTGACCATCATCTCCGCGATATTCGCAGCGATCGTCTGGTTGGGCCTGGCCACACCGTTCAATCTCTTGTTGTTTACGTTTCTAATCGGAGTGGGGAGCGCGCTGACGGCTCCGGCCTGGCAATCGATCGTACCTCAACTCGTTCCCAAGCACGACCTGCAGCCCGCGATCGCGGCCAATAGCGTTGGCATCAATTTGAGCCGCGCGGTCGGCCCGGCGCTAGCCGGCACCATGGTGGCAAGGCTCGGCATTGGGGCTCCGTTCTGGATCAACGCCATCAGCAATCTTGGAATCATCGGAGCCTTGCTCTGGTGGAAACAGCCGCAAACCGGCAATCGACATTTGCGTGCGGAGCGGTTTGGTAGCGCCATTCGCGCAGGCTTCCGGCATGCCAAAAACAACCAGCACCTGCGCGCGACATTGGCGAGGGGCGTTGGGTTCTTTCTATTCGCCAGTGCCTACTGGGCGTTGCTTCCGCTTGTTGCGCGCAGCCAGATCGCCGGTGGACCTGATCTGTACGGATTTCTCCTCGGTGCCATCGGAGCGGGGGCCGTAGGCGGCGCTTTTGCCTTGCCTTGGCTGAAGGCAAGTTTGGGGCCCGATCGCCTGGTCGCCGTGGGAACAATTGGTACTGCAATAGCGATGGTGCTGTTTGGCGTGGCCCGCGACTCAGCAACCGGTATTGTCGCAAGCGTTTTCGCCGGTGTGTCTTGGATTGCGGTATTGGCCAGCCTGAACGTGTCGGCCCAGGTGGCATTGCCGGAATGGGTGCGTGGACGTGGCCTCGCAATGTTCGTCACGACGTTCTTTGGCGCCCTCTCGCTTGGCAGTGCCATCTGGGGACAGCTTGCCGCAATGCTTGGCCTGCCTGCCGCGCACCTCCTCGCTGCAGCCGGCGCCGTGCTGGCGATTCCTCTGACGTGGCGCTGGAAACTTCAAACGGCTGCGGGGATCGACCTGACACCATCGATGCATTGGCCGGTGCCGATTATCACGCACGAAGTTGCTGAGGATCGTGGGCCGGTCCTGGTCACGATCGAATACCGGATCGACCCGCGAGATCGAGCAGCATTTCTCGGGGCGCTCGAAAAGCTCGGGCATCAGCGCCGGCGCGATGGAGCCTATGCTTGGGGCGTGTTCGAGGATGCCGCGGTCGAAGGACGCATGGTGGAGACCTTCCTCGTGGAGTCCTGGCTCGAGCACTTGCGTCAGCACGAACGCGTCACGAATGCCGATCGCGTTCTCCAGGATGAGGTTCACCGCTTCCACACCACGGGCACACCGATGGTCACCCATCTCATCGCCACAGAGAGCAGCCCTAAGTCCGCGGCAGCACGTCCCGCCTGAGGTTCACCGAGGTTAGGACACTTTCAGCAATAACCGAATAGTGCGGCTTTGTTTGTAGTTCCGCCTTTAGGCGGCTTTTTCTTTATGGCACACGATTAAAGGCGGCGTAAACGCGGAACTACGAACGGCGGCACCCCAAGCGGCAACGACCACGATTACGATTGTGTTCCATCGGCAATGCACCAGGGAACGGCCACCGCTGGCGGAGGCGCGGCTCGCAGGTGTTGTAGCTGCAATCGGGGACACCGGACCTCTCGCCGCCAGACAAGCACTAGCGTTTCGAAAAAAACGACTCCTGAGCATCACCTGACGGCACATCGAGTACCAGCACGGCAAACGCGGTTGCCAGACCCTTCGTGACAAATCGCATGGCACTCTCCTATCGTTGCCGCCCGCACTGCGCCAATTTGTGGATAGCGGCGGCTTGACGTCTTCTGGAGTCGATTTCGACGATCTGTTCAGGCGAGCAGGGGGCCTACGTCGATCGTATCCTTCGTGGCGAGAATCCAAACGACCTGCCGGTACAAACCCCGACCAAGTACGAGTTGGTCATCAACCGCAAGACTGCAAAGGCACTCGGGCTCGAAATTCCGCCTATTCTGCTCATCCGAGCCGATGTGGCGATCGAGTAGCACTTGCGGCACAACAAAGTTGACCCGACAATAGCGGTTTAGGGTCATAAGCGGAAGTCACTCGGTCCAATCGCCCAGGTTCATTCCACCTTAACGTCCATGCGAAAGCTATTTGCCGTTCGCTTCGCCAGTACCCGGAATTGTCGAACTACGGCCGACGCGTCTCCGTGACGCGATGCGAGATTGAGCGGGACCTTGATCTGTGCGGCGCCCTTGAGGCGACGAAAGACGACACCCTCGATATTCATTCGCTGCACGCAAGCCGAGACGAGGGAGACTCCGAACCCCGCGGCAACGAGGTTCAGGGTCGACAGATGATGCGGGGCGATATAGCCGACGCGAGGACTGAAACCCGCAGCCTCGCATCCCGTCATAATCGCGTTGCCTTGCAGAGTAACGGTACCTTGCGGGCGTCCGTATAAGACGAATGTTTCGCCGGCGAGTGCCTTCAACGGCAGCGCCGTGTCACCCCCAGTTTTGCGTCCAGCGAGCGCATGGCCGCTGGGCAGAGCCGCAACAACGGCTTCTTCCTGCAACGAGTCGATAACGATTCCATCCGGATTGGCGAGCGCCGTTCGGATGAAGGCGACATCAATCTGGTCGTTGCGCAGGCGTTCGCTCAGGTCGTAGGGGAAATCCTCCGCCAATGCCATGGACACCTGCGGGAACGCGTCTCGGAACCCGCGAATGACTCGCTGCACCAATGGATGCAGTCCGGCCCCGGTCGTATAGCCGACGGAGATGCGCCCCTGCTCGCCGCGCGCCGTGCGCCGCGCCGTGTCGAATGCATGTTCGAGGTCAAGGAGCATCGCACGGGCGTCATCGAGGAAAACTCGCCCGGCGGCGGTCAGCTCCACCCCTCGCGCCTTGCGTTGGAATAGTTGGACATTTATTTCCCGCTCGATCGCTTTGATCTGTCGACTGAGTGGCGGTTGCTGCATGCCAAGCCGTTCGGCAGCGCGCGTGATATGCCGTTCTTCTGCAACCGCGATGAAATAGCGAAGTTGACGTATTTCCATTGTCATACCGCCAAAGTATTGATTTTGCTCAAACCATATCATAGCTGTACGTGGCCGCCCATGCTATCCATTCCCATGCCTCGCAGGGCCGGGAAAAGACCATGCAATCTCCGCGTCGACGATTTTTGCAAATGATGGCAGGCGCCGCAGCACTTCCGTTCGTATTGCGAAACGCGGGGGCGCAATCCTATCCAACACGCCCTGTGCGCGTGATCGTTCCCTATGCACCGGGTGGTCAGACAGACGTATTCGCCCGCCTCACCGCGCAAAAGTTATCAGAGCAATTGGGAAAGCAGTTCTATGTCGAGAACGTCATCGGCGCGAGTGGTAACATCGGCACGGGGCAAGCGGCGCGAGCGGCGCCTGACGGCCATACCGTCCTGGTCGTGTTCACAACGTTCGTGATCAATCCAGCGTTCTTCGACAGGGCCCCCTATGATCCGTCCAGGGACTTCGACGCGGTTACGTTGGCCGCAGCCTCGACGACAGTGCTCCTAGTCAACGCCTCGGTGCCGGCGAAGAGCGTCAAGGAGTTAGTTGACCTCGTCAGAGCCAATCCCGGAAAATATAGCTTCGCGTCCCCAGGAGTCGGGACGCCACCGCATCTTTTAGGCGAACAGTTTCGGCTTGCGCTTGGCCTCGACCTTGTGCACATCCCGTTCAATGGGCTGGGCCCGCAGACTGCGTCGGTCCTCGCCGGCCATACGCCGATCTCCTTTGGTGGGCTTGCATCGGCCGAGCCGCACATTAAGGACGGCAAACTGCGAGTGCTCGCGGTCTTGAGCAAAACACGGTCGCGAATGCTGCTGGATGTGCCAACCATGGCGGAATCCGGCTATCACGATATGGAGGCCGACAGCTGGGTGGGAATGCTCGTTCCGAAGAGAACGCCGAAAGAGATCATCAGCATTCTCAATCGCGAGATCGTCAAGATAATCGCAGCGCCGGATATGAAGGAGCGCCTGGCGGGGCTTGGCTTCGACGCTGTCGGCGCCACTGCCGAGGAATTTGCGGCTCAGATCAAGGCCGAGACCGAGAAGTGGGCCAAGGTGATCCAGGCTGGCAACATCAAGCCGCAGTGACGCCCTATCTCCATCGCAGTGAAATTCTCTATTTTGGTCCGCGCATTCTGGACGGCGGATATCCGTTCTGGGTCATAACCGGTAACACTCAACATGAGCAAATGTTGTGCGGACCACATCGGATATCGGACATGCAATGCGGGAGGGTGCCTGCAAGACCGCGAGCCTAGTCGAAGATATAAGCGATCCCCAGCAATACCCAGAGGTTCCAAAGCCCGTGCATGAGCATAGGTAGTACTGTAGACCCACTGCGCCAGCGCATCCATCCAAGCAACAGTCCAAGCAATACGATCGCCAGTTTCATAGACCAAGCCATCCCGACATGCGCCAAGGCCCAAAAGAGCGATGTGCTGGATATGGCAATGATTGGTGATTGGCCAGCCAGCCCGCGGAATAGAAAACCATGAAACACGATTTCCTCGGCCACCGGAGCGACGACCACCGAGACGAACCAGTACAGGGGCAGGATCCCGACCGCTCGCGCGTTGTGATATAAATCGGGGGTCTGGGACGAATGTATCCCCAGGATATACGCGAGCGCGTACCACGCCGGGATAAACAGGGCCACTGACACGATGGCGATCACCGTATCGCGTCCGTTCGGACGGACCAGGCCAAGATACTCTCCTGCTGGCCAGTGCGCTAATCGGGCGAGCAACGTCACGGCGCCAATTTGGACCGCAATAAGCACAATAGCCCAGATCAATGCGCCGCCCGATTGAAAATCCACCTTAAAAACGACAGCAGGAATCCAGTACAGCAGCTGAACAAAAAAATACCACCCGAATGTCCAGTTTTGGTCCCAGGGCGGCGGACGCTTCCCAACATCCTTATGGGGATCGATGACGCTCATTACGTTTCCTCGCCCAACGCGCCAAAGCTATCGTAGCACGACATATGGAAGCCGAAGGTCTAACAGCGGCCAACTCGTAGCTCGATCGCGGCCAGGATCGTTGTTGGCCTAGCCGCCGATCCTGCGGTCCTGACCGGCAACTGCTTTTGCGACTTCGCGCACATGCTCGATGAATCGCTCAACCACGGGGGTCAAGGTTCTGTTCTTCAACGTGATCAGTGCGACCGGCGCTTCCTGGCTTGGCAGGTCCACGGGCAGAACCTTGATCGGGCAATGATCAGCTAGCAGCTGGAGTGAGAAATTCTGAAACGGCACGATGTACGGGCCATTGGCTATCAACTGGACTCTTAGCTGCTGGGACAGAGTCACGATGCATGCTTTTGGCATCGGAAGCCTTCGGGCCTTGAATGCTTCTTCTAAGCGAGCGTAGTTCCAGGTATCAGGCGGCGGCATAATCCAGGGCTCGTTGACGAGGTCGGCAAGATCTATCTTGCGGCGCCGTGCCCATCGGTTCTGCGTTCCCGTCGTCAAGACCATGCGATCATTGAAGAGAACTTCCACATTGAGGTCGTCCTCTGTCGCTGTCAGGGGCTTCGCCAAGCGCGCCACGGTGAAATCGTATTTTCGATCGCGCAGTCCCGACAGCTGCTCTGCGAGGATGGCCAGTTCATCCAGATACAGGACGACGCGCGGATATTTTTGAGCGAAGCGTTGCATGGCAGCGGGAAGGATTGTGGCCGCGATGGACATCAGTGATGCTATGCGTACCTCGCCTGATGATGGATCGGCTAGCGACTCAATCGTTCTGATTCCCTGCCTGAGTTCATCGAACGCACTCAGGCCGCATTTCAAGAGCGCCTCGCCATATGTCGTGGTGGTCACGCCTTGTGTGCTGCGGTCGAACAGCCGCACACCCAGGACAGCTTCCAGCTCGCCGATGGCCTTTGACACGGCGGGTTGAGTCACGCGCAGATGCGTTGCCGCCTTCGCCATGCTGCCCGACTTCACGACGGCAAAGAATACGTGCAAGTCATGGAGCCGGAGGCGCCGGCCAATGCGGCTCTCCCAATCGACTGCTGTGGGCATGAGAGTTAGGTTATATCCCTAGAACGAGATTGCCTATTCGCTTTATAGCCCGTTCGGCCTAGCGTTGCCAGGAGATTCAACCACAAGGGCCAACCGCCCCTGATAGCCAATTTAGGAACAAATGATGACAGGGAGAAAGTTGCCGCTCTTAGGGCGCCGCCCTTCCCTTCCGGCGAGGGTCGGATTCCGCGCCGCGATCTGCTTAAGCTTGGCGCTCGCGGCGAATGCGCCCGCCGCACACGCGCAAGCGGTCGCCGATTTCTACCGCGGCAAGACCGTCAACATGCTGATCGGCGGGCCGCCCGGTGGCGAGTACGACCTGCATGCGCGGCACGTTGCGCGCCATATCGGTCGGCACATCCCGGGCAATCCGAACGTCGTCACGCAGAACATAGCCGGCGCCGCCGGCATCAAGATGGCGAATTATCTCTATCAGCAGGCGCCGCGCGACGGCACGTACCTCGCTGTGATTCACAATGCGCTGCCGGCCTCGCAGGTGGTCGGCATCGAAGGCATCGGGTTCGACGCAGCGAAATTCCGCTGGCTCGGCACCATCGCGCCAGGTGCCGAGACGCTCGCGGTCTGGCACACCGCCGGAGTGGCGACGATCGACGGGGCCCGGCAGCGTCAAATTATCGTCGGTGCGGCCGCTCGCAGCGGGATCTTGTACACGTTTCCCGTAATGATGAATGAGTTCTTCGGCACCAAATTCAAGATCGTCACCGGTTATGCCGGCGGCAACCAAATCAACTTCGCGATGGAACGCGGCGAGGTCGAGGCGCGCAACAACACCTGGTCGAGTTGGAAGACCATCAAGCCCGCCTGGCTCGCCGAGAAGAAGATTGCCATCATCGCGCAGATCGGCCCGCGCACAGCCGGCCTCGACGCGCCTTCGCTCGAGGAGTTGGCCAAAAACCCCGCCGAACGTGCGGTGATCGAGCTGATCGCGTCGGCCGCGCATCTGGGACGTCCGATCGCGCTCAATCCGGGCGTGCCGGAGGAGCGTGTCGCTGCACTCCGCGCAGCCTTTCTTGCCACCATGGCCGATCCGTCGTTCCGCGCCGACGCTGCCGCGCTCAATTTCGAGGTTGCGCCCGTCGATGGCGCGAGCATGCAGCGCTTCGTCGAGCAGCTCATGCGCACGCCCACGAATGTCGCGGTGCGGGCACGACAGTTGATGGAATGAGGAGCGGCCGTTGCGGAAGCTGCCACATAGCGTCGTCACCGATTCCTGTCAGAGATGGTCACCAATGAGGGACACGTTTATGGAATCGAGAAAGGTGATGCTGCTATCATTGGCCATTGCTGCGTCCTTTGGGTGCATCAGGGAAGCAACGGCACAGGCCTATCCGTCGCGTCCGATCACGGTGATCGTACCGAACCCCGCGGGCGGACCGATGGACACCGTTGCGCGTATCATCGCCGAGCGCTTGCGGGGTGCGCTCGGTCAACCGATCATCATTGAAAACGTGCCTGGCGCCTCGGGCAGCATTGGCACCGGCCGGATAGCCCGAGCAGCGGGTGATGGCTACACGTTGAGCCTCGGCGGCTGGAGCCAGTACGTCGCAAACGGTGCTGTCTATGACCTCAAATATGATCTCGTGAAAAATTTCGAGCCGGTCATGCTGGTTGCAACCCAGCCGCTGCTCCTCGTGGCCAACAAATCCGTGCCGGCAAAGAACCTGATGGAATTGATCGCCTGGCTGAAGGCTAATCCCGACAACGCGTGGCAGGGAACCGGTGGTCACCTCGACCATGTCGCTGGCGTGCTCTTTCAGAAAGAAACCGGCACGCGCTTCGGATTCGTGCCTTATCGCGGCATCAACCAGGCGATGCAAGACTTGGTGGGCGGGCAGATCGACTTGATGATCGCAACGGCACCGGCATCGTTACCGGCGATGCAGACTGGCAGCATAAAGGCCTACGCCGTCACGGCCAAAAGCCGGCTGACAACAGCGCCCGACATTCCGACAGTGGACGAGGCGGGATTGCCCGGATTGCACTTTTCCTCTTGGCAGGCGCTGTGGGCGCCCAAGGGCACACCGAAGGATTTGATTGCAAAACTCAATGCCGCCGTCGCGGAGGCGCTTTCCGATCCGGCAGTGCGTCAGCGTCTCGCCGATCTTGGGCAAGAGATATTTCCGCGCGAGCAGCAGACCCCGGAGGCACTCGGCGCCTTTCAAAGGGCCGAGATCGACAAATGGTGGCCGATCATTAGAGAGGCCGGCATCAGGCCGAAATGATCCGCCCGCGAATATTCCATACTCCTTTCCGCGAATGGGC
>Ga0099792_10001092_pt1 | contig 9949 bp, 12 predicted proteins | sample Rivendell_Oct201_8_FD_83780 | JGI IMG/M metagenome (GOLD analysis project Ga0099792, IMG submission 83780) | Vadose zone soil microbial communities from the Eel River Critical Zone Observatory, Northern California, USA -... | ecosystem: Environmental > Terrestrial > Soil > Vadose zone >...
ACGCTCATCGCCTTCATCTGCAATCATTGCCCCTATGTCAGGGCGGTCATTGAACTATTCGTTGCGGAGGCCAAGGCGCTGCGCGAGATCGGCATTGGCACGATTGCCATCATGCCGAACGACACTGAGACTTATCGGGACGACTCCTTTGACAACATGAAGGCATTCGCGGCCAAGCATGGTTTCAGCTTCCCCTACGTGATCGACGCGACACAGGAGATAGCGAGAGCATATGGCGCTCAGTGTACCCCCGACTTCTTCGGCTTCAACGCACAAGACGAGCTGCAGTATCGCGGAAGGCTTGATGCCTCCCGCACCACGCTGGTCCCGAATGCCCGTCGCGATCTTTTTGAGGCAATGAAGCAAGTGGCCGAATCCGGCCGTGGTCCGGATGACCAAACGCCTTCGATGGGTTGTTCAATAAAATGGAAGGATGGGTGATTGACGGAACTGGCCACCAATATTACGCAATCCAAGAAGCGGAATACATTCGTGATAAGCTCCTCCCCAAAGGGTTGGATGGATACATCATGGACCCGGAATCCGATGGTCACGCAAAAGCAGGGAAGGGCAGCATGAGGCGATTTCTGATTTTCAGTTTGGGAGCACCAGTCCTTGGCGTTCTTGCCGTCCTGGTCGGTTCGCTTAGTGTCGCCGGCCACCCAAATTGGTCGTTCTTGCTCATCATTGTCATGTTCACTTTCTTCATTGGAACTGTACCAGCACTGTTGGACAGGCACTGTGGATTGGTTTTGGCGTCAAAATTAACTTTTCTGCCAAGAATCGTTGCGACGGACTTGGCGGGCTACCTCATCACCGTGTTAGCGGGTCTATTGATGTTTGACAGGAGATTGACCCCCTTTGCTGATGTATTGGAGTTTGGTCTTCTCGGAGCCGTTCCAGCCGTGATCTGTTCGTGGCTGTCGGGTAACCAAAAGGAGCTTGCCTGAAACCGTCCGGTATCGTGGGCCTATTTGGCAAACCTGGAGTTCTCGGGGCAGTCAACCGGCGTGGATCCGCGATCACCCGGAGGACTTGGCGGCCTGACCATTTCGTGCATGCCAACGAATTGGTCGGCAAGTCGATGAAAAGATTGAGTCGTCTGATAAAATAAGACAACTGAAGGGGCGCCCGCAAAGGCGCCCCTTCTATTGGAGGACCGAGAATGCGATTCAGGATTGATGTGAACACGCTCGACGGGAAGGTGTCCTTCGAAAAGGATACGGCGGCAGACGCGTTCGAAGTGGCGATGGGGACCAACCTCGGCGTTACCATCACCGACACCAGGGATTCAAAAACCTACAGCCTGGAAGATTTCAAGATGCACTTTCTTACATGATATGTCGTACGCGAACTGGAGCGGGACGTGGGCCCTACCGGATTTCACCCGCAGCCGCTCTAGAAACGTCAGACGAACTACTTCCACTTCCCCGCATAAGGTCGGCAGTCTTAGCGACTACCTCATGGCTAAGCCCGTGCGAATCCTCCTCCGCACCGCGCAAGCTGTCAATTAACAACGCGCCGTGGGGTTGATGGCGGCCCCAATCGCAGCGGTAACCGCCAGCTTATTGAGGCGCTCGCGGATGAACGCCACGCTTTTTCTGGTGCGCGCCGCTAGCAGCTTCGGCTTGATGCCGATTGGCGCGAGATTGGAAAAGTTCTGCCTGGCTCATTGCTGCGCCTCCGCTTTGGCGGGGCGACCAACTGCTTGTTAAAGGCATCCGCAGCCTCGTCGTTTAGTCGAAATCTTGAGTGATGAAATTGAAACAAAAAAGCCGGCCAAATGCCGGCTTTAATAGTGGGCGCTGCACGGATCGAACCTGCGACCTCTCCCGTGTGAAGGAAACACCATCCTCAATAAAATCAATTGGTTACAGGAAAAAAACCATTTTCCGCAATTTTTCCACTGTTTCCGAGCGGCGGCGAGATTTGATTGAGTGTCGGCGGCGGTTGCGCCTTCGAAGTGAAGCATTGCTAGGGAGCGCGTCTCGCGTGAAAAAAGAATACCACCAGCAATGAGACCAACGGGTCGTTTTTCAACCAGACGGCTTCCGCAGATTTTCCCCCGTTCGGCGCTGCAATAGATTTGGCGGCGTCGGAAGCATGTCCGCTTTTCGTGCAGCTTCGTGAACAACCGTCTGGGCATATCGGCTCGCTGACTCGATCGTTTTCCAGCGGTGGGTGTCGACCAAGTCCTTGTCATCGAGATCGCCATAGCGGCGCATCCACGTGGCATAGCTTCTTCGGAACGTATGCCATGTCACCCAGTCGAATTCCTATGGCGCTAGCACTGGCCACTTGCTGCCGCGCTTGACGCGTTTCGGAGCTTCGATACCAGAAGCAATTGCAGTTGCCTGGATCAGCTTGAAATCTGATCCGCCACCCTTGTGAAACTGGAAAAAACGCTCCCTCATTCGATCGATGCCGCGAGGGTGAGTCTTGAGAGGCTCAATCATCGTGGGCGTTAGGTGGACCGGCTGTGGTTCGCCATTCTTCGAGTCGGGGACGAACGCAAATGCTTCGCTTATTCTAACATCGTCACACTTCATCGCGAGTTGCTCGCTGATTCGGAGTCCGCCGAACAGCAGCATGACGCAAAGCACGCCCAATTCCGGGTCAATTTCATAACTGCCCGCAATCACGCGCCACGCTTGCTCCGGCCATAGCCACCTTCGGACAATGCGGCCCCGCCACCCCTTTGGACGCCGGATCTTGAAATCGAATCCGGCGTGCTTCAGCACGGCTGAGACGGGTGTGTAAATTTCACGATTACGGGTTGCGGCCGCGGCCTTCGGCATTAGGGCGGCGGATGCTGCATCGATAGCCGCTTGATCGAACTGCTTGAGTGGCTTGGCTTTGAAATATTTCAGGAGAAGGGTGAGTGGGCGGCGCTCGCCACCGGCGTTCATGTAGTGGACTGCGGCGCTTGCGAAAGTCGGATCGCTTGGCAAGGCAAACTCGCCGGCTTCGATTTCACGCTCCCATTTCCGAACTATTTTGAGCGCGAGGTCTCGCCTGCCAGCTTTAGTGCTTCGATCAACGAATACCCCGAGGTGCTTGCCGCGGGCCGTGTAGAACGGTGTTTTTCCGAGCCGCGGTGAAATGAGCCTAATCGGCATCGTTCTTCCTCCCTGGCCGCTTCCATTATGCGGCCAACGTCATTTTCGTCGAAAATCTTCGTCCTGCCAAGTCGAACGTAGAACGGCTCACCGTAACGATCGGTGGGATGATCCCTTAGCCAATCCTGCAGCCAGCGTCGACTTTTATGCAGTCTTGCGGCAGCTTGGTCCATGGTGAGACAGCCCGTCATATCAATCGCTCAAGGTCTTGGTCTGAACACCGAGAGATTGTTGTCGATGCGGCCCGAAAAGTCACAGGACAATTCGGCACCAGTGCGTGACGAATATGTCAGGGAATTTGTCTTGTTGGAATGAAGCCCGGGACAATAATGTCTGCGCCCCCGAGCAAATCGTCCTGTGACATCCAAGCTCAGTAAGGCCAAGTTCTCGTGATCGTCTCCGTTGACCACAAGGGAACGCAACATGGCTGGATACAAAGTACCGCCGAAACTAATCCACAGCACCCGAAACACATTCTTACACTGCCGGATACTGGACGACTGGAATAGGGCCAATGAACTGTGCTTGAAATGGCAGCACCTCATCAGAAGTGGCTCTTCGCCAATCTTTGAAAAGATCGAGAACGCGGTCTACGAACTGATCATCATCGTAAGCATGGACTCCTTGGCTCGAGGTTTCAAACTCGAAGGAATCGATTCGGACGAGCTCGCAGCCAGAGTGGAATTGAAACGCAAAGAGGCCACCAAAAGCTTGCACGATTTTCTCGACGAGGCCGAGCACCGCTTAGTCCAGGCCGGTGAGTGTGTCCGCGATGTTCGAAGGAATACTCATTGCAGTGCAAATATTCGGATGTTGGACGGATTACTGATCATGCCTCTAAATTGTGCAAACCAGCCGGATCCCACGAGCGCGCTCACTCAATCCGGCAACATCGACCTTAGGGGTGTGTTTGAATCGAATTTGGGAACCAGCCCGCCTTCAGGGCCGGCGGGATCGTCGAAATTCCTTCGTGACAGGGGCCGTCGGGCGCGACAAGCCGAGTGCCGTGACGACTATCCAGCGCTGGTCTATCTCTCCGATAGAGATAGAGTGATTGAATGCCGCAATCGCATTCAGTGGATTATCCAACATCGGCGATCTGTCTGCGCCAACAGTTGGCGCGGAGTTAAATGTTTCGGCACTCGCGACGTGTTACTTCGGTACGCACGAACGATTGACCGGGCTGCGCTAGCTCGATTGCACGCACTGCCAGAATATTTTGCCCCGATTGGCCGAGACGACGACCCATGCCACGGACCGGGCAGGGTGGTCCTATAGTAACGTGAATACGGAGTATCCCGATGAGTTTTGCGACGTGGCAGCCGCCATATGCAGAAGTAGGGTTGATCACAATTCCCATATCGGACAAACGTCCGGCGGTGCGCAACTGGCTGAAGTTTACCTTGTCCGCGAGTTCAAAAATGGTCGTGGCGCCACGGTTCGCCGATATGTCGATCGGTGTTCTGGTTGGTCAACGCAATCGTCTGACAATACTCGACTTCGATTCAGCTGATGAGCTATTGCTGGAACGCATGTTACGGCAACACGGCGACACGCCCGTGATTGTGCGCACTGCCAGTGGGAAATTCCATTGCTGGTATCGGAACAACAAGGAACGGCGTGGAATTCGAATCTACGGTGCGGAGCCGCCCGTTGATCTGCCTGGGGCCAACGGCTTCGCCGTCGCCCCGCCCAGTATCACTGACAGAGGCACTTATGAATTCATCCGAGGTGGATTAGGGGATGTTGCCAATCTCCCAACTATCAAAGGTCTTAATGACATGAGGACGGCGCCGCCTCGAGCGCGTCACGAAGAAGCCGGCGCGTCAAGAGGCCACCGCAATGATCTGTTGTTTCGGGCCTGTTTGCGTCATGCCTCGGAGGCCGGCTCATTCGAAAATTTGACCAAGTCCGCTCATCAAATCAACGCAGAGTGTGAACCTCCCTTAGCGCGGATCGTCCATGTAGCTGCCGAGGCCGGAATGTGCCTCCATGCGTCGGCCGTTTGGCAGATACACCGTTTTGGAAGTGATGTCGTAGATCGCTGTGCGGCTGGTATCGATCTCGCCCAGCGGGTTGGGGGCCTTCGGTAAAAAAAAAGGGCTCCATTCTCCAGCGCGAATTCGTGATGTGATTTGTTAGTAAAATATACGCCACAAAAGCAAAGAAAGCGTTCCTATCCACACGAGCGTCATGACCGCCGCAAATATAATGACGAGAATCGGCCATCGCGATTCGTGCGTTTTTTTATCGTCCAAATTTACTATTTTCATCAGAAGGCGGCGATAGATATACATATAGGGCGTCTTTGCGCCTCGCTTCTCCGAGCTTTAAGTCAACAAGTTGTTGTCGAAAATGTTCCCGGCACCAATGGAATTATCGGCCGAGCAAATGTAAAAGGTCGCACCCGACGGCTATACTTTCTTGTCCGGCAGCGCAGGCACCCACGCCCATAGTCAATCAATCTACAAAAATCCCTCTACAACGCGGCTCCCGATCTTGCAGCGATCACCTTTCTTGCTTAGCAGCCGCTGGCCCGAATTACGCGCAAGGATTTTGGCCTGCCAACAACAGACCACAACAGTTCATTTTCCATGCTACGGCGAACTGAGCGAATATTCAATACGGCTCGGATGCTCGATAAGCCCTTGTCAAGATTGGATTCGTACCGGTCGAATGTCTCGATTAGACCGCGAGGCAGCGATTTCGATGACCGAAATCACGCATTCTTGGCCGCGCCGGCAGGGCATCCAATGCGTTGGAAAAGGTCGCGAAAACATGTCGAACGCAGCCATCATCGTGTCCATCGCGCGCTAATCACTAGGCGGCCTGCGGTTGTCGCGGAAAATCAAGTGCAAACAACCGACGCTACTTAGTAATCCGGCTGCTAGCCCGAGCCAATACGGGTGATTGCACAGGCCGTACGCTGCGAAGCAAATCTCCTCCGCCCACGCGTAACCTTGATGTGGGAACTGGGCGGCGGTGAATATCGCGGCGATTACAAATAGTAGAACAACGACAATCCCCGTCATTGCCGACTTTCTGTTGCCCCCCACAATCCAATTTTTAGAGTAGACTACTCAGATACCGGAAGTCAACAATCGTTTGCAACAATGTGGTAGAGCGCGCCGGCTCTGGCGAAAATCACTTGTCGACAAGAGGTGCTCGCCACTTGAGATTCTCACCTGGTTCCCCTGTTGGTGCTCGCCATAACAACCAGGCTAACACTGTCAGCGCAGGCCACGCCGTCATCGTGCCAAGGAAAAACATTTGAAGGTTGCTCATGATTTCCTCCGATTCGGAAAGCACGGCAACCTGCCTAAATATAATCAGCAACAGACTTTCACCATATGCATACGATAACTATTTAGAATAGTTACACGAGTAAGGGCATATCCTTTGATCCGGAATCCGCCACTGGACGGTACCGCAGCATTGAGGCAAATTGTCGGCCTCATACTCCCATCAGCCATTCACGCAGGGGGAGTTCCAGTTGTTGATTTATCAAGGGGATGGGCCGGTGGCCGGGAGAGGGATCACCCGCCCGTCAGGGCCGCGAGCGCAGCGAAACAGGTCTGACCTGCCGGCCGACATGGTCGAGACGACCATTCGCGTCAATCTGAAAAACAGAGCGCGAACGGCGCGATACGGCTGCCAGCATCGCCAAAGCTGCCGAGTCTCGCGTCAGTGCTGGTCAGATAGAAAAGGCGGTCGAGAACGCGCTCAACGTGCGGCCGCGGCCGAGAAATCTACAAAACCAAGCCACCGGGTAAATTCCAAGCAGGCGGGGCTGCTCAGTCTGTTGCGGCAGCCTGGCGGCGCGTCCGGCACGAGCATCAAGTCGCGGACTCTTTGCTGGAGTGGTGCGCTCTCACGCTGGTCTCACAGAAAGTCGGCAATGGCGACCGGGGCTATCACATCGTCGCCGGCAAACCGTGCAAGCCGACATCCAAATCCGATTTCAGCGAGCAGAAGGCTTCCTGACCATGACGCAGCAGTCGATAAAACCTGCGGCGATCGAAGCCGAAGTCAACCTCGTGCGTTCCCTCACCATCGTCGCGCTTCGGCAGCGATGGCGGGCGATGTTCGGCGCCGCCCCACCTTCGGGTCTGAACAGGGCCATGCTGGCGTGGTGTTGAATAGCTGGGTAATCGACACGAACGAGACGCCACGACGAGCCCGCCGAATGCCTCCTCTTGGATTCGGTAGGAGATCATCCGGGCGATGATGTCTCTCTCACCCACAAAGTCGGAACTCTGCCCATGTATTCGGCAAGGCGCGCTTCTTCACGTCAGCACATGCTGTCACCAGACACTCCCTCAAACACTCCCTCAAGATGAACGCGGCGAGCCGAATTGCCACGCTGTCTGTATCATTATGGAGGTAACTGGTGACGACCACTTCTGAGCCAAGACGGCAATTTTCGGTCTCGGTAGAATTCCAGAGCAGTCACTCGAATGGCCGACGATAGATTCGTGTTTGGGTGATGAGCATCAATCAACGAGATCACATTTGCCACGCTTGTCGCGCGAGCGGTCGCAATCGCTTTCAAAGCCTCCCAGAACGCATCCTCGATGCTGATGCTCGTTTTGCGATTATCGAGGACAATTGCATGCTTACGAATTAGCGATTTCATGGCTGGCCCTATCGGCATGAGCCGCATCAGCCACGCTGGTAACATGCTACAACAGAGAGGCAAAATGTTACCGTTAATTAACCTTAATTTAGCTAAAACTTGACCTAAACTCGGCCTGGGCCGGTTGTGTTCGCCCCGAACTGGCCCCCGCTTTTTCGCCGTGGGCTAGGTTTCTTCTGAAATGGTGTCGCGTTCCTGCTACGGAACGCTGTTGCCACAATGAAGAGGATTTCGAAATTAACTGAAGTCAAGGGCGGCGCGCGCAGCAATCAAGAGTCGCCATCATTTTGGGGAGTGAGAGACCAAGGGGGGAAGCTATGGGCAATGTGGAATTGTTTCTGCTTGGCGTCATGCGGGTGGATGTCGCCAATGATCATTGTCGTCGTATTGGTGCACCGAGCAATGGTCGATGGACGAATAAGTTCGAGTGTCCAAGAATTATTTGAATTACACGGTATTGATGTACGGCATCGCTGTTGATTGGCGGGAGGGACTTATCGTAGAAAAACGCTGCCGTATGAAAGGCCGTAACCGTGCGCATTATAGGTCTGTTGCTCTTAATTGATGCAACGGTTTTTGGTGCAGCTCAACTGCAACACCAGGGATATGCTTGGGCCGACGAAATTTGTGTCTCGACCTACGGCCTCTGCAATCGGCCATTTTTTCTTGGCCTGATAGCTGGCTTTGTCAGCAGCATTTATTTTCTACACTCGGTTGTTAGCGACAAATCACGAAGGCAATGATGTGCCTAGGAGCTTGTCCGAGTAATCGAAATAACGAAATAAAAGAATAGCTGCTCCGCTTAGGGGGTACCCCGTTTGGGCCATGGCCTCGTTGGTGCGTCCGACCGTGATGTCGTTGACTTGGAGCGCTGTGTATCGGAGCCATTATAACGAACCTCCTTCGTTCGCTATGATGAATTATGGTCCGGATGATTTTGTAATCGTCGAAGTGTCATTACGGGAACTGGAGGTATGTGTCCCCTGTCCCCTGATCGTGTTGCGGATCGGTGGGTGCCCTGTTCAGCGTGCATTTAAATCTGTGGGTTGAGTTGATGGTGCGGGACGTGGCGCTGTTCGGTGCGGTGTCGACCGCGTGGTCTGCTTGGCAGCCGGCGCGTCAATACCTGACTGTCCTGTCATTGCGGGTTCAGCATTCATGATGCTGACGGGCGGAATTGATGACGACGAAGGAAAAAACAGCTCGCCTGGCGGCGTCCTGTTGACGGTCCTTGTAGCTGCGGTCGAAGTGCCCGCCAACGTGGGTCCCGCAGGTGCCGTTCCGGGCGACGATGCCACCGCGGCTGCAGTCGCTGGTCGTGTACCGCCCGTGGGCCAAGCCGCGACGTGAAGCGCCACAAAGAAATCAAAGGCCCCCTCTGCGAGGTTGGTGCCGATGCGACCGGGATCGTGAAGCGATGCAAGGGCCACGCAATCATTCGGGATGCAGCCGTCGCGCACAGTGAGCAACTGGGCAACGAGCCCGAAACGATCCTTCTCGATCGACCGGCGCAAATTGACAATCGCCAGCGGTTCCCCGCTGCGAGCCTTGCGGGCGTGATCGGTAAAATCCGACAACAGCAACAGTTGCGCCGACACATAAGACATGGCTGCCGCAACCGATTCAGGTGTTGCGAACAACGACATTTCGCAAGAAGCCTCCACGGCTTCGCCCGCATAGGTGTCAAGGCATGCGAGCGGCGAATTCGGCATCGCGGCTCGCATCAACAATTCTTGCGCGCGCGCGTCGAGCGACCTGCGCTCTGCTGACAAGTCGCGGCGCGGACCACCATCGACAAAGAACAAGGAAACGCCGGCTCCAACGAGTACCAGCGCAGCCGGTGCGAGGGATCCGACCAGACGCTCGCGCCCCGTTCGATTGAAGGCGAGGACGCCAAGCACGCTGAAGAGCGCCACGATCAAACCAACCGCCCACAAAGGCAGAACAAACATGCCAGTACTCGGATCAAATCCGGTTGGAAACGACATCGCCGCACATACCCTGGTGCCGTTGCATCCGCTGAACCTGCCACTCGATAAACTCTTAATTATGGCCGACGCAAATGCCCCCAAATCGGGTCTATGTGCAATTTTCTGGAGTGACGCAAGCGCTAGGGCGTGGCATTCCTTGCGCCAATTCTCTTTATCGCGATCTGCAAGCGCCGAAGCATTGCTGATCTGTGCGGGAAAATCGG
>Ga0099792_10001100_pt1 | contig 9935 bp, 12 predicted proteins | sample Rivendell_Oct201_8_FD_83780 | JGI IMG/M metagenome (GOLD analysis project Ga0099792, IMG submission 83780) | Vadose zone soil microbial communities from the Eel River Critical Zone Observatory, Northern California, USA -... | ecosystem: Environmental > Terrestrial > Soil > Vadose zone >...
GATGTCCGATCAAACCGACCGGGTTACTTTGGTTGCGCGTTCGTCGCCACGATCTTCCATGACAACGCGCCGTTCAAGTGGAAAGACCTCAAATCCAAAACGATCGACGATGAGGCCCCAAAGGCCCTTAGGCGCGAAGATCATGACCCCGATCGCGACAACGCCCAGCACGCCCAAGTACAGCGTGCCGAGGTCTGCCATGGTCTGGCGTAACAGAAAAAACACGATGGTGCCGACAATCGGCCCCTCGATCCTTCCGATCCCGCCGATGACCGTGATGAAAATTACGAAAGCCGTCCAATCGTTCACGCTGAAAGCAGCGTCGGGCGAGATCCTGATCTTCTGCAGGAAGATCAACGCACCGACCATCGCGGTGCCAAACGCGGTAACGACATAGACCGCAAATTTGACGCGCAGGATATCGATGCCATTGCTTCGCGCGGCGAGTTCATTGTCGCGGATCGCCTTGAGCGCCAAGCCAAAGCGCGAACGCAACAGCCACACGATGAGCCCCACCACCCCAACCACAAGCCCGAGCGCGATCCAGTAGATCAGGAACTCGCGCGCCTGGCGCGTCTGCGCGATCCCCGTCACGACACCCGCCGGCAGGCTCAAGCCCGAGCCGCCGCCGAGCACGGACAACTGCGAAGCGAGGAGGCGAAACACCTCAGCCACGATCCATGTACCGATCGCAAAGTAGTGCCCACGCAAGCGGAAAATCAACGCCGCGACCGGCAGCGACACAATCGCCGCCATCAGGCCGGCAATCGGTATCGCCAAGAGCGGCGACAGGCCCGCGTTTATCGCAAGGTGAAACAGCGCATAGGCGCCAAATCCCACATAGGCCTGCTGACCAACCGAGACCAGACCCGCATAGCCGGCAAGCAGATTCCACAGGCTTGCAAGCGCCACATAGGAATAGATCTCCGCGAGCAGCCGCAAATCGTCACGGCCGCCCCAATAGGGAGCCGCCGCCAGCACCACGACCGCAACTGCCACAACGGCTTGAACGACGCGGCTTCCTGGTGTGGCGAAGGTGACACGCGCATTCATTCGCGCACCTTCGGAAACAGACCCTGCGGACGCACAGCCAACAGCCCCAAGAAAACCAGATGGCCGGCCAAAATCTGCCAACCGGGATCGAGATGCGCGCCGACCGCCTGCGCGACCCCGAGCACGACGCCACCGATGAGCGTCCCCCACAGGCTGCCAAGTCCGCCGATGATCACGGCTTCAAATCCAAAAATGAGTCGCGCCGGCCCGATCGTGGGATCGAAATTGGCACGCACGGCAAGAAGCACGCCGGCCACCGCCACCACGGCTAGCGACAGCGCCATGGCGAGCGCGAACACATGGCGGTTGTCGAGACCCATGAGTTGAGCCACCGCCGGATTATCTGCCGTCGCCCGAAAGGCGCGACCGAGCGCGGTGCGATAGAAGATGATCTGCAAGCCGCCGATGATCGCGACCGCAAGAGCGAACTGGATGAGCGGTAACAGACCGATCCAGATCCCTTCGACAAGCTGGACGCTTGCAATCTCGATGGTGCCGGCCTGCAGTTTCTGCGGATCGGCCGAAAACAGCTCCTGCAGACCGTTTTGAATGATGACCGAGAGACCGAAAGTGACAAGCAGCGGCGGCAGCAGATCATCACCAAGCGTTCGATTGAGCACGAACCACTGCAGCGCATAGCCGAGAAGCGCCATCGCGGGAACCACGATTGCAAGCGACCAGAGCGGATTGAGCCCGAGCGTCTGCGTGACAACCAGCGCCAGGTAGGCGGCGAGCACAATGAGATCACCATGTGCGATATTCACCAACCGCATGATACCGAAAATAAGCGAGAGCCCGGCCGCGAACATCGCGTAGAGCCCGCCGACCAGCACACCCTGGATGATGACATTGATCCAGTCGATCATTTCAGATCCCGAAATACGCAGAGGTAATCGCCTCGCGTGTCAGGCCCGCAGCTGCGCCCGCGAGCGCCACCCGTCCTTCCTGCAGGCAATAGACACGTTGCGCCACTTTGAGCGCCTGCACGATGTCCTGTTCCACGATCACGAGCGACGTGCCTTCCGCCAGGATCGCCGGCAGGCACGCATAGATATCGCGCACCACGATCGGTGCCAGGCCAAGGCTGATTTCATCGCACAGCAGAAGCCGCGGATTCGCCATCAGGGCGCGTCCGATCGCTACCATCTGCTGCTGGCCGCCCGAAAGCGAGGTGCTTGCGGCGTGACGCCGCTCCGCAAGCACTGGAAACAATTCATAGACGCGCGCAATGGTCCACGGACCGGGCCGCCGCAGTTGGCCGCCGATTTCGAGATTCTCTTCGACACTCAGGGAAGGAAACAGACCCCTGCCCTCTGGAACAAGCGCAATGCCACGCGCCGCGACCGCAAAAGCCGGCAATCCGCCAATGGGCTCGTTGTCAAACAGGATCGCCTCGGGACGCGCCGCCATGAGGCCCGCTATGCTCTTGAGGAGTGTGCTCTTGCCCGCCCCATTGGCGCCGATAATCGCGACGACTTCGCCGGCGGCGATGTCGACCGATACGCCGAACAGCGCCTGGAAGTCGCCGTAATAGGCATCGAGCATATTCACTTTCAGGAGCGGTTCAGGCATCAGCCGCGATCCCCATGTAGATCTCCATGACCGCCGGAGACCTGATCACGGCCTGCGGGTCGCCTTGCGCGATGAATTGGCCGTTGTGCAGCACAACGAGCCGGTCAACGGCGGCGACCAGTGCATGCACGACATGTTCGATCCAGATGATCGAAAGGCCCGTGCGTCGCAGTGCCTTGATCAGTTCGACCAAGGCACGGCTCTCAAGTTCGGTCAAACCGCCGGCGACTTCATCAAGCAGCAGCACGCGTGGTTCGGTGGCTAGTGCGCGTGCTAATTCGAGCCGTTTGCGATCGAGCAGCGTCAGGGTGCCGGCTTGGCGATTTGCCCCGTCGGCAAGCCCGCATTGATCGAGTATCTCCAGGCAGCGTGTGTTGGGGTCAATGTCGCGTGGAAGACTTCGTTTCGCCTGTGCGCCGAATGTTGCGGCAACCATCAGGTTTTCGAACACCGTCATTTTGCCGAATGGCTGCGGAATCTGAAACGAACGCGCGATGCCCTTGCGGCACCGTTGTTCCGGCGACAAGCGCGTGACGTCATCACCGGCGAAGCGCACATGGCCCGCATCGGGCGCAACAGTGCCGGTCATGATGCCAAACAGCGTGGTCTTGCCGGCACCATTCGGCCCGATGATGCCGAGCGCCTCGCCTTGCTCAAGCGCGAGATCAAGTTGATCCGCAATGACGATGGCGCCAAAGCGTTTGGAGATGTTATGGAGTTCCAGGATGGGTGACAGTGTTTACCCCAACAGCTCCAGCTTGCCGCCCACCGGAATTTGCGGGGACGTTTCGTTCTGCGTGATGACGAGGTCGAAAACATCGCCCTTGCGCTGCCACTGGCCCGAAACGAGCGGCGTCTTGGCGACGTTCTTCACCGGCTGGCCGGCCCAGCGCACCGGACCCACAATGGAGTTGTAGTTGGTCGCCGCGATGGCGTCGCGGATCGACGTCGGGTCGCCGACGTTGCGGGCACGCTTGAGCACATCGATAGCGATTTCAAACAACGCATGTTTGAAACCGATCGGCTGCGTCCAAGGGCGGCGGGTGGCCGCCACGTAGGCGTCGGTTAATTCGCGCGCGCTCTGGCCGGTGAGGCCGGATTTGAATGGATGGTTGGGCGACCACCAGATTTCGGTGGTGAGGCCGTTGCCGCGTGCGCCAAGCGAATTGATTACGGACGGAAACAATAGCGCCTTGCCGATGGTGACGATCTTTGGCCTGAACCCTTGTTGCGCGGCCTGCGACCAGAAGGTCGCAAAATCGGGCGGGATCATATTGCCGGTGACGATCTCCGCGCCGGCGGTCTTGAAGGCGGAAATCTGCGACGTGAAATCATTGTTGACCGGCTGGTAGCGGCCCGGGTCGATCAACCGATATCCAGCGGCCGCGAGCGGCTTCGGCAGGCCGCGTTCCGGATCGCCCCAGGCATTGCCGTCGGCGTCGTTCGGAAACAGGCCACCCACAACCTTGTTGGTCGGCGCGCTGTTCCACAGCGCGAGAAACGCCCCGATAACATCTTCAAGGCCCCAGAAGAAGTGATAGGTCCAGGCGAAGCCCTTGGCGGGATCGCCCTTGCGGCCGAAGAAATAGGGTTGCCACGGGCAGTCCGTGGTGATGCAGGGCACTTCGTTGACCTCGGCCTGGTCGGCAACCGGATTGGTGGTGTCGGGCGTGCTCGCCGCAACGATGAGGTCGACCTTATCGCGCAGGATGAGTTCGGCGGCGACTTCGGAGGCGCGCGACGTGCTCGACTGGCTGTCCTTGGAGATGATCTGTACCGGATAAGTACGGCCACCGCTCGTGATGCCGCGTTCGATGAGTTTTTGGATCTGATCGAGGATATAAGGATCGGCCTCTCCGAAGGGCGCGATCGGGCCGGTGCGCGGACTGACATGGCCGATCTTGACGACACGAGACTGCGCATTCGCCGGAATGACATTAAGGATCGCGGGCGCTGCCAGCACAGGCGCCGCAATGGCGCCAAGGCCGGATTTGATCAATGCGCGTCGGGTGATGGCGTTCATGCGCACCTCCTTCAATGTTGGCCCATCCTGACGCCCTGTTGGCGGGACTGCAAGTCGATCGCGCACTGCTGTCCCTGGCCCTCTATGACGACCCTCCCCCATGTCGGTCCCTATTTGGGTCCCTTCGGCACTTCCAATATAATTGCATTCCCTTGACTTGCGCCGTGACGCCAACGGGAGCCGAACATGCGCCGATTCTTGGTCGCGCTTGCTTTTTGCGGGTTGTGGCTTGGAACAATGAGCCACGGACATGCGGGCGAAACTGTCCAAATTGCGGTTGATGGACAGCCGCGAAACTACCTGTTGGAACGCGCAAGGAATCCCGGCCCACGGCCGACCATCATCATGTTCCACGGAGCCAATGGTACATCCGAGCGCGTCGCACAGCTCACCGCGCTTCCCGTGATCGCCGCACAAGAAGGATTCACAACAGTCTATCCGCAAGCGCGCGGCCCTGTCTGGAACCGCTTTCTGCCGGGAATGGAGTCATCCCAGACGCGAGAGATATTTAGTCGCGCGGGCGGCATCCCGAACGACATCGGATTTCTAAAGAGTCTGGTCGCCGATCTGGTTCGACGAGGGGTCGCTGATCCCGCGCGGATTTTCATTGCCGGTCACTCGAACGGCGGATTCATGGCGCTCACGATGTTCTGCAATGAGGGCGGACTGTTCGCCGGAATAGGTCTGCTCACATCCGCGATGATGGAACAAACCGGCGCCGAATAACGCTCCGCCAAGCCGCTCCCCCTGGTCGTCATAAACGGCACGAAGGATACGACCGTGCCTTATGCCGGCGGCGCCGTTGCGCCGCTCGATCCGAACGACAAAGCCCCCACAGCCCGCGTATGGTCGGCTCAACGTCTGTTGACGTTCTTTCGCGATCAGAACGGCAGTGACCCGTCGATTGAGCGTTCAGTCCTGCCCGGTCAGCGGACGCTGAAGGTCGAGGTCGAGCGCTCGACCAAGTGCCGCGTCGGCCCGGTGATCGCCTATCACGCGGTCGACGGAACGCATGCATCGACGGTCAACGAACTACCGAGCGGCCGGCTGCTCGCAGAATTCTTTCGCGACCGCGGGCGCTGAAATAACTCAATCTTGCGCACGCATTCACGGATCTGGGAACGTGCCTTTTGGCAGATCCTTATTTGCAATCCACTCGATGCTCTTGGGCAGCTTGCCATCGGTCTCGATGAACTCCTTCACAGCTCTCCATGCGATCGCGTATGGGATGAACAGACCGACCGGCAACGGCGTCTCGTGGGTGCTGCGAACCCATTCCCGCAAACGACTCAAATCACCCTTGGAGCTATATAGATTTTTAAAACCGCCGCCCCATTTCGAGTAAATGAGGAGCACGCCGAGATCCGGATGGCCCCACATCATCAGTCCCACATCGATGCCGTCCTTATTCGCTTCGAGATGATCTGGCCCATCGACGTCTTCCGCGTACAAGCCCCAACTGTCGTTTCCGGTATCGAAAGTCCAACGCTGCCCCGGAGGTGCCAGGAAATAAGGCTCGAGCTGATTGGGAGAAGGCCAGCCGGCGCCATTGAATACATCAAAATAAACTCGTTTCCTCATTTGCTAACTCCAAGTGATAGCCAATTGCCATTATGCATAGTGCTCACAGAACCGTTTGGGCCAACGAATGTCACCCTAGGGTTACCTAACTCCAATCCAAGGCTAGGCAACACCCGGTCGCAAGCACCACACATCTCTCGGTCAGAATAAACTTGAATCGTCCGACCAAAAAGTGCTCCACCATTTGCCCTGGCGGCTCTCATCAACACCGTCGCCTCCGCGTGGAACACAGCATCGTTCGGCCACTCGCCGATGTTGCCTTCAGTTGTCATGGCTTTAGGGTAATTTGTGATAAGCCTGTCTCGCATCCTAAATGCAGCATTCCGGTCGGCTGTGGTATATCCTGGGGCCGTCGAATTTGTGCCCAAAACGAGGTCGCGATTGATTGCCACAACTGATATGGTACCATCATTTCGATTCCCCCTATACCCGAGCATGTCTGGGGGATGAGTTTCTAACCAATATTCATCTATCGAACGACGACGAGCGGAGTAGAGCTTTGCAAGATGCGCTTCCGCCTCTCTGGCTTCCGCCAAATTGGTGCGAATAAGCCCTTCGGGACTTTCATAGAAGCTCGGTGTTGGTTTCCAGCCCGGATCGAGTTCGCGAACACGTGAAATCGCGTCGCGTCGTTGGCCTTCAGCTGCCGTCAAGCGCGCGCCCTGCCCGCCTTCCATCGGCTCGGATGGTCCACCCGTTCTCGTGGGTCCGCCGCCTCGCCCGCTGCCGCCTCGCACAGGGCTTTGCGCATATTTTCCTCGGGCCATCCACGCGTTGTCGGGCAAAGCATCTGACAGAACGCGCGTGCCGTCTTGCCCGCTGCTCGTCCACTTGCCGCCATCAGGATTTCCCGCAGCCACGCGTGGCTGGTTGGGATCGAAGCCGTGATGCGGCTGTGGCGACGTGCGCTGCTCCTCTTGAGCGCGGCGCGCGGCAAGGAGCTTGCGCTCTGCCAAAATGGCTTTGATTTCGGAAATAACACGGGGCATGGATACTCCAGGCACGATCCGGCAATCGTCGCGCGCATGCGTGCGACGGCCCGGGTCGAGTTTGTTTTGGGACAGAAAAGGTCAGGGACCGTGCACGTGCAGCGCGGCCCGACGAAAGGTGGATTCTCAGCGCGGGAGTCTCACGCTGATAAATTTGCGGGAGTTGCGACTACACCAGAGGAAGCCCAAGCCTCAGCTGGGTCGCCTCGGGAAATTACGCTTCGTGAGCTAAACTGAAGCGGTGAGTTCCTGACCGACAATCAAAGGATACTACGACGATTGATCCGAGTGTCGCATTGCAGACCGATACAACAATCCACCCGCGCTCGCCCTTGTCCGAAGACAATAGATCAAGAAGTCGGATTTGGAATTGTTGATGAACAAGAAGCGGCCGAATGGGGTCAGGGCAATGGGCGCACTTCCACATGACTATTTCGCCAATACGCAAGTCCCACAAGCCACGTCAAGTGCGAACCTTGTGCGATCCTGTGCGATCCTGTGCGATCCTGTGCGATCATCGGCACGTCCCGCTGGCAGTTCGCGATCACATTACAACAAACAACTTTGCCCGTTCCGATCACCAGGAATCGTCGCGCCGCGCCTTCTTGAGGTGCTGGACCACTTTGGCACGCAGCGCCGCCTGCTCCTCGGGGCTCCATTTGCGGAACCCCTCGCCTGACTTGAAACCAAGCCTGCCCTCGGTCACGAGCTTTTCGAGATAAGGCGACGGGCCGGGTCGCGCGTCGATGTCGGGCAATACGGTCTGGTGAATCGCGAGTGTCAGATCGGTCCCGACCAGATCGGCATTTTCCAGTGGCCCCAGCACCGCAAGCCGTCGTCCAAAGCAGGCCTTGATCACAGTATCGACAGTCTCGGCATCACAGATGCCCCGCTCCACCAGCGAGATCGCCTCGCGCCACAGCGCATGCTGCAACCTGTTGCCGATGAAGCCCGGCACGTCCTTCTTGACATGTGCGGGCTTCTTGCCGGCCGCAGCATGGAGCTTCATGGTCAAGTCAATTGCTTCGGGCGAGGTCCATTCGGTCCCGATCACTTCGACCAGTGGCACCAGAAATGGTGGATTCCACCAGTGGGTGCCGAGCGCGCGTTCTCGGCGCTTGAGGCCCCCCATGATGGCGGTGATCGGGATGACCGACGTATTGCTGGCCAGGATCGTATCGGGCCGCACATTCGCTTGGATTTCGGCGAAGAGTTTCTGCTTGAGTTCCAGATTCTCCGAGACGGCCTCGACGACATAATCGGCACTGCGCACCGCTGCGGCAAGATCGCGCTCAAGCGTCACACGGTCAACCGCCGCCGGATCATCGCCGAGGTCCTTGAGATTGGCGCTGATGCGTGACTTCGCGGTGTCGAGGCTCGCCGAGACCGCATCCGTGATCGTGACATCGTGGCCCGCAGTCGCAAAGACTTGTGCAATACCGTGCCCCATGAGGCCGGCCCCAACGACCGCAATGCGCGCCTTGGTCATACTCACCCCGCCGTATAGCCGCCATCGGCATAGAGAACATGGCCGGTGTAAAAATCCGAGGCCTTGGAGGCCAGGAACAGAAGCGGCCCGGCAAGATCTGAGGGTTCGCCCAGCCGGCCCTTGGGCAGGCGCGTGAGAAAGCCTGCACGCACGGTCTTGCCACGCTCGTCGTCGGCGAACATCCATTCGGTCAGCGGCGAACGAAACACCGTCGGCCCGAGCGCGTTGACGGTGATGCCGGTGCCGCCCCACTCGCAACCGAGCGCCTTGGTGATGCCGTCGACCGCCGATTTCGACGCGCAATAGGCGGTGTAGCCCGCCGGATGGCCCAAGAGCCCTCGCGCCGACGACATCAGGATGACCTTGCCGCCCTCACCCTGTTTGAGCATCTGTCGGCCGGCTGCGCGCGCCATCAGCCACGACTGAGTGACATTGGCATCCATCACATCGAGGAAATCCTGCGCCTTCTGGTCGACGATCTTTGATACTTTGTTGATGCCGGAAGCGACGACCAGAATGTCAAGGCGGCCGAATTTCGTCACGGTCGCCTCGACGATCCTGTCGCAATTGGCTTCGGAACTCGGGCGTAACGCGACAGTCTCAGCCTTGCCGCCAAGCGCCAAACATTCCGCGGCAACCTTCTTCAATGCGTCTGCACCGCCGGCCGCGATTGCGACGTTGGCACCAGCACCCGCCAGCACCTTGGCGGCAAGCGCCCCGAAGGCGCCGGATGCGCCGGTGACGATGGCGGTCTTGCCGCGGATGTCAAAAAGAGAAAGGGGATTTTTCAGGAATTCGTCGGACATGGTTCCACCGTCAAGTTCGTCATACTTGTTGCCTTTTCATCGCATGTAATTGCGGGGATGGACAGAGGACACACCCGGAGCAAACCGTTACTCAACTCGCCTATCGAGGGGCGCTCTATCGCACCCGAGAATGTCGATTTCCTTGAATCTTTAAGCTGTTTTGCTATCTTTTACCTATGGAAATTCGCCTCTCTCCCGATCAGGAAGCCCACCTCGCTACGCTCGCCGCCAACTCGGGACGCAGCGCGAATGAGATAGCACAGGAAGCTATTGCGCGCTTCCTGGATAACGAGGCCCGCTTCGCTGCGGCAGTGAAACGTGGCATCGAAGCCGCTGACCGCGGTGAGTTAGTAGAGCCTGAGCACGTGTGGGAAGGTGTTGAACGCATCTTGCACTCCTGATGCAAGTTCGTTGGACGACGC
>Ga0099792_10001101_pt1 | contig 9926 bp, 13 predicted proteins | sample Rivendell_Oct201_8_FD_83780 | JGI IMG/M metagenome (GOLD analysis project Ga0099792, IMG submission 83780) | Vadose zone soil microbial communities from the Eel River Critical Zone Observatory, Northern California, USA -... | ecosystem: Environmental > Terrestrial > Soil > Vadose zone >...
AACTCAGTGGATGGCCAGGGCTTCCGCCTGGACTCGACCGTTCACTATGGCCAGGAGTACGACAACGCCTTCTGGGATGGACAGCAGATGGTGTACGGCGACGGGGATCAAACCATATTCGACCGCTTCACTAAGTGTCTGGATGTGATTGGACACGAACTCACACACGGAGTCACCCAATTCACGGCCGGTTTGACTTATCAGGGTGAACCGGGGGCGCTGAACGAGTCTATGTCAGACGTCTTCGGCTCACTGGTGAAACAGATGACGTTGGGACAGACAGCGGATCAGGCGGACTGGTTGATCGGCGCCGGTTTGCTCATGCCGAATATCAAGGGCGTGGCTCTGCGTTCCATGAAGGATCCGGGCACCGCTTATGACGACCCCGTTCTCGGCAAGGATCCTCAGCCTGCCGACATGGCCCACTACGTCAACACAATCAACGATCATGGCGGAGTTCACATCAACTCCGGCATTCCGAACCGCGCCTTTTATTTGACCGCCACGCAAATCGGCGGGAACGCGTGGGAGAAAGCTGGGAAGATCTGGTACGTAACGCTGACCCAGATGCTTCAATCGAATTCGACGTTCCAGGATGCAGCAGACAAAACCTACGCCGTCGGCGGCGAGCTATACGGTGCGGGCAGCCCCGAGCAGCAAGCTGTGCAGGCGGGCTGGCAAGGGGTGGGAATCCCGGTGAATACCACCGTCGGCCTATTGGGGAGCGAAATTGGCGCTGGTCAACCACCGGCTTCAGCCGCAAAAGCGAAGCCAACCCCGATTCGAAAAGTCGGGTAAGGACCATCTGCATAGGGCGCGCAGATTGATCGGCGGAGTAAAAGCTTTACCACAGAGGGCACAGAGGAACACAGGGCAAGGCGAATCGAACTACCCTGTGGTCCTCTGTGCCCCCTGTGTTTAGGAATTAGGAAGTAACCCGTTCTAAAAAGCCTTGCCAGTTCCAGCAGGCAAATCCTGAGCAATCCTAGAAAGAACTCGCGACCGCAGCGGACCACCTGGGGTTAGAATTGTCTTTGCTGTCCGATAGACAGCGTGCGTCTGCCATTGAAACCTCAATGAACATCCACTTTGAGAGAAGTGGCGGTTTCGCGGGACTCCGTCTCAGCCACGACGTCGACTCCGCTGATCTTTCCCCGGAAGAGCGCAGCGAATTGGACCGACTGGTCGAAGCGGCGCATTTCTTCGATCTACCGGCGGATGTTCGGGCACCGAATCCCGGAGCGGACCGCTTTCAATATAGGGTGACTTTGAAAGGGGGAACGCGCGAACACACGGTTGCCGTCGACGAAGCGGCAACACCGGAGAACGTGCGTCCGTTGCTGAACTGGCTAATGGCAAAAGTGCGCAAGCGATGACCTTTGAATCCACGATACTTCCTACCCCATGACGCGCACACGCACTCTCAAACTTCGCTGTCCCATCTGCAAGAAAGTGGTTAAGAACACAGACACGGAATTTCCTTTCTGCAGCGACCGCTGCCGCACCATTGATTTGGGCAAGTGGGCAAGCGGAGCGTATGTGATTCCGTCGCCGGAGACCGAGACCGAAGAGGCGATCCGCGATGCGGATCCCGAAGATCCGGAGGATGGGTCATAATGCGTCCGCCTGAATACCAGACGCGGGTGTGCGGGCATGCGCATCAGACGGCCGCCCATGACGGCGTTACGAAGTGTGGCAGATTGTGACGATGGAATCTCCTCGGTGGGCCACACTGGTTGCAACATTCTTTGGTGTGGGGCGCTTGCGCCCCGGGCCGGGAAGCTGGGGATCGGCGGTAACGGTGCTGCTCTGGGCTGCACTGGCTTATGGACTTGCTCCGCCGGTGCGAACTCCGGTTGCAATAGCGCTGGGCCTGCTGGTCACGCTGATCGGCATCCCTGCGGCCACGCGCGTAGCGCGGGCATCCAGCCTCAAAGATCCTCAGTTCGTGGTGATCGACGAAGTAGCGGGACAACTGATTACGCTGATTGCGGTTCCCCTGGCATGGAAAACTTTTCTGGCGGGCTTTATACTTTTTCGAGGCTTTGATATCGTCAAGCCCCCGCCTGTACGCCAACTGGAACAGCTGCCGGAGGGGACAGGCATCGTGCTGGACGACGTTGCCGCCGGACTTTACGGCCTGATCGTGATGCAACTCCTGCTACATTTTGGTTTACTGATACCGTAGAAGAGCTGTCGTTCCTCCAAGGAAGTTGACGTTCATGGTATTTTCCAACCGGATTCTAGGAAAGAAAAATGTTAACGGCGGTCCGCACATCGAGGCCGTGGCCCCGGCATTGGCGCTCGCTGGTGGGGAAGTCCGCATAACGGGCGCGGGATTGCGACCGCAGGAGTTGCACCCGCCACGGGTACAGTTTGGCGAGGTCGAGGGCGCCGTCGTAGTCAGTTCCGACGCCTTTCTCATCGCCCGCGTGCCTGAGGGCGCGACCTCGGGTCCGGTGGTTGTGGCAACCGATGGCCACGTCAGCAATTCGTACACGGTGAAGGTGGCAGTGCCCATCGCCGAAAATCTGCACCCGGTCACCAATCCGGCTCTGGATGTTGAGCACAACATTTACGCCACCTTCTCAGGCTCGCGCGGCCAGAAAGTTCCGGTGGCAATTTTCAAGATTGACACAAACTATGCCGTGAAACCCTTTGTAGCTGAGATGATGAACGCCACTTCCATTGCGTTCGATCGCGCGGATCAAATGTACGTTTCATCCCGTTATGACGGCGCGGTGTATCGCGTGGCGCCAAATGGAACGATGACTACCTACGCAGAGGGAATGGGGGTCGCAACCGGAATTGCTTTTGATCGGGAGGAAAATCTTTACGTAGGCGACCGCAGCGGTACCATCTTCAAGATCGCCCGTGACCAGCAGGTTTTCGTTTTTGCTACGCTCGAACCCAGCGTTTCTGCTTATCATCTGGCTTTTGGCCCACAGGGAGATTTGTTCGTCACCGGACCTACCACATCGAGCTTCGACCGTGTACACAAGATTGATCCTCACGGTACCGTGAGCACCTTCTACCGAGGTCTGGGGAGGCCGCAAGGGTTGGCCTTCGATGTTGCCGGCAACATGTATGTAGCCGCGTCGCTTTCCGGCAAGCGCGGGATTGTGAAGATCACGCCCGACGCCAAGGCTAATCTGGAGGTTGCCGGGCAGGGACTGGTAGGACTGGCATTTGCTCCGGGACGTTCCGCCGTTCTGGCGACTACGAATGCCGTCCATCATCTTGCGTGGAATATAGCGGGACTGCCACTAATACCCGAATGATTGTCGCCCCGCATTCTCTCCTGCTTCGTGTTGGGCGTGCTCTGCGGTTTTCATTTAAACTTCTCGCGTGAATGCCGAGATCATCGCGGTTGGCTCCGAGCTTCTCACTCCCTTCCGCACAGATACCAATTCGCTTTACCTTACCGAGCAACTCAACCAGCTCGGTATCGAGGTGACCTTCAAGAGCATCGTGGGTGACAATCTGCGGCGGCTGGTGGCCACTGCCCAGCAAGCTCTGCTCCGCTCGGAAATTGTCGTCTTCAGCGGAGGCTTGGGCCCGACGGAGGACGATCTCACGCGCGAGGCTGTTGCTGAAGCATTGGGGATGGGATTGCGGCGCGATCCCGAGATTCTGTCCCAACTGGAGGCACGTTTTGCCGCGCGCGGTTGGAAAATGGCGCCCAACAACGCCAAGCAGGCGGATGTTCTCGAAGGCGCGATCGCGCTTCCCAACGCGAATGGGACCGCCCCTGGCCAATGGCTGAGTGGAAAGTTTGACGATCGCGAGCGCATCGTTGTGCTTTTGCCTGGCCCACCGCACGAGATGAAAGCTTTGTTTGAGGCGGAGGTGCGATCGCGGCTGAGCGTGAAAGTTCCGCCGGCTTTTCTCGCGACTCGCGTGTTGAAAGTAGCCATGCTCGGGGAATCGCAGGTCGACGCTCGCGTCGCTCCGATTTACAAAAGACACTCTGATGTGAATACCACAATTCTGGCGGGAGCCGGCGAGGTTCAACTGCACTTCACCGCACGCGCGGAATCCCGCGAGGCTGCGCAGACCCGAGTTGACGAAGTAGCCGGTGAGGTCGAGGACGAGCTGGACGACTTTGTTTACTCGCGCGAAGGCGAATCGCTGGAGCAGATTGTGGGCTACTGGATACAGATGCGCAATGCCACGCTGGCTGTGGCGGAGTCCTGCACGGGAGGCATGCTTGCCGAGCGCATCACGTCGGTCAGCGGCAGCTCGCGGTATTTTCTGGGCGGAGCCGTCGTGTATTCGAACCAACTCAAGACGGAACTTGCAGGCGTCCCTGCTGAGATGATCGAGCGGCACGGCGCGGTCAGCCGTGAAGTGGCCGCGGCCCTGGCTGAGGGCATACGGTATCGCTGCGAATCGACGTTCGGAGTTGGAGTTACCGGCGTGGCGGGTCCCAGCGGCGGCACGCCCGAGAAGCCAGTCGGCTTGGTGTTTCACGCGGTGGCGAACAGCAGCGGTACCGAAGTGGTTCAGCGAAATTTCCTTGGTGATCGCAAACGTATCCGCAGGTTTGCGTCCACCATGGTTCTGGACATGTTGAGAAGAAAGTTGATGTAGGGAGAAGCTGCTAGCTTCTCGCTTGGGCCAGTCAGAATTTTGCGATCGTGGCCGCTTCGGGCCAAATCACTGCAGGTCACGGTCAAAGGGTCGGGTTATAAGCTAGCGGCTAGAAGCTAGGAGCTAGTAGCTTTTCCATGCGCATCTTCATCGCTCTTGATATCGACGATTCAATCCGCGGGGGCATTGCGCGCTACGTGGAAGGCGTGCATGGATTTGCACCGGATGCGCGCTGGGTGCGGCCGGAATCGATGCATGTCACGCTGAAGTTTATCGGCGAGAAATCCGACAAGGCGGTGGAAGAAATCAAGCAGACGGTGGAGACGATTGAGGCCGAACCGGTGGAAATTCGGTTTTGTGGACACGGATTCTTTCCCAGCGCGAAGGCGCCACGCGTTTTTTGGATTGGAATTGAAGCGGGACCGCAGTTGGCATCCTTGGCGGCTAAAGTGGATGAGAAGATGGCATCGCTCGGCATCCCGAAGGAAGAGCATGTCTTCAGTCCGCACCTTACGCTGGCTCGGGGCAGCCGTGGGTCAGCTTCGCCACGAGTGCGTAAGGAAGACGTCCCCAATCGCAACTTCCAGCGGCTCCAGGAAAAACTTAGCGCCATGCCTGCGCCGGAGTTTGGTACTATGACGGCCCGCGAGTTCTTTTTGTACCAGAGCCAATTATCGCGGGGCGGATCACGCTATACAAAGTTGTCGGCCTTCGCTCTTGGCTAGCGCAGGCCGCGCATGACATCTAGATGCAGCTAGAGCTCAAGCCCAATGCCCACACTTCTACTTATCGCAGCCGTGAGCTACTTGCTCGGATCCATTCCCTTTGGCTATTTGTTGGTCCGAATCTTCAGAGGAGAGGACGTGCGCCTCGCCGGGAGCGGCAATATCGGCGCCACCAACGTCTCTCGCAAGTCGCCGGTTCTCGGAGTAGCGACGTTGCTGCTCGATGCGCTGAAAGGCGCGGCGGCTGGCTGGTTCGCTATCTTGGTATGCAGCCGAATCTCGCCTCCGAAGGGTTTTTCTTTCAGCGTAATGTCTCTGGCCGCGCTGCTCGCGGTTTTGGGCCACGTCTTCCCCGTGTGGCTTAAATTTCGAGGTGGCAAGGGAGTTGCAACTGGACTGGGATCGTTTGCGATGATGGCTCCGAAAGCCGTGCTGGCGGCAATTGGTGTCTTTCTTGCTGTTGTACTCTTGTTTCGCTACGTTTCCTTGGGATCGATCGCAGCAGTTGCTCTCTTCCCGATTCTGGTTTGGATGCTGCACGAATACGGAAATGCACCGCTATCTCTGGCCCTCATTTCTCTGGTTTCGCTGCTTATCATCGCCAAACACCACGAGAACATCCGACGACTATTCGCCGGCACTGAGAATCGCATCGGACCGAGGCGCGGATGAGCGAGATCGCCGTCATCGGAGCAGGAGCGTGGGGCACCGGCATTTCCATCGTCCTCGGGCGGAAAGGTACACATCGAGTACGGCTCTGGGCTCATGAAAAAGAAGTGTGCGATTCCATCGCGCAACGGCGGGTGAACGAGAAATTTCTTCCCGGTTGTTCTATCCCAGACTCGGTCTCGCCCAGTAATGATCTGGCGGCGGCGCTCGACGGCGCTCAGATCGTGGTGAGCGTAATGCCATCGCAGCACTGCCGGAGCATCTTTGAACAAATGCGCGTGCATGTGCGGCCGGGAACGCTGATCATCAGTGCAACCAAGGGACTGGAGGAAAACACTCTGCTGCGCATGACCGAGGTCATCGTGCAGGTGCTCGACAATGGCGGGCAAAGACCACGAGTTGGCGCACTCAGCGGTCCTTCATTCGCTGTGGAAGTGGCCCAGGGCGATCCGACGGCGGTCGCGATCGCCTCGCAAGACGAGGAACTCGCGCACACGGTGCAGCAGGAATTCAGCGATCCTAGCTTTCGTGTCTATACCAATCCTGATGTCGCTGGCGTTGAGTTAGGCGGGGCACTGAAGAATGTAGTGGCTATCGCTGCAGGGGTCTGCGCCGGCCTTGAACTTGGCCACAATTCCGTCGCGGCATTGATCACCCGCGGCCTGGCCGAAATGACTCGCTTGGCCGTGGCGTGCGGCGGACGTGCCGACACCATGGCCGGACTCGCGGGACTGGGTGATCTGGTGCTCACCTGTACGGGCGGTCTTTCGCGCAATCGCAGTGTGGGTGTCGAACTCGGTCGCGGACGAAAGCTGCCGGAGATCGTCGCTAGTATGCATGGCATGGTTGCGGAGGGAATCTTTACGACCAGAGCGGCAATCGGCCTGGCTAAGTCTCGGCGCGTCGAAATGCCGATCACCGAGCAGATTGATACGATTCTTCATAAGGGCAAGGATCCACGGGACGCCATTCAGGAATTGATGAAAAGGAGCGGTAAGAGTGAGTCCGCTCTTGGCGGCTGAGCCCTTTGAACGGTTATTTTTCGTCGCGGTTGGGATACTAAAAAAGCCTCTGCTCGCTCAGCAGAGGCTTTCTGTTTCTGCGCCGTTACTTTACGACTTTTACAAAGATGATCAGGAACGTGAATAGGACCAGCGACTCGATGAATGCTAGTCCAACGAACAGGGCGATTTGAATTCCGGGCCGCGCCGCAGGGTTACGCGCCAAGCCTTCACAGGCCGCAGAAGCGACGCGGCCCTGTCCCAGAGCGGCCAAGGCGGCCGCGAAAGCCATCGCAAAGCCGGAAGTGATGGCCACCCAGTTTGTGCCGCCGGAAGCAGCCGCTTCCGGACCTTGAGCAAAAGCTGGCACGGCGAAGAGTGACAACGTCACCATTGTCAGAATCAGAAATACAACTTTACGCATATTCAATTCTCCTTAAGAAATATCGTCAGGAGGTGGTTGACGTCATCCTCGAGCAGACGCCCTCACACTGACGAAAGGTTGCATAACGCCAAAACAAATCAGTGTTCGTGAGCCGTGGCCTCGCCCAGATAAACGCAGGTGAGGATCACGAAAATATAAGTCTGGATCAGCGAAACCCCGATATGAAGTCCTTCGAAGATAATGGGCACGCCAATCGGCACCAGGGAAAAGAACACCAAAGTCACCATTTCGCCGGCGAACATATTCGCGAATAGACGGACGGTGAGGGACAAGAGGCGCGCCGTGTGGCTGAAGATCTCGATGGGCAACATCAAAGGTGCCAGCCACCATACTGGACCCATGAAATGCTTGAAGTAGCCAAGACCGTTGGTTCGTAGCCCCTGGAAATGGTAGTAGAACCAGGTGAGCAGAGCGCATCCCAGAGGAACAATCGGAACCGCCGTCGGCGATTCAAAGCTCGGGATAATGCCGATCAGGTTGCAGGTAAGAATGAAGAGTCCCAGGGTTACGAGATACGAATGGTACGGGTGATAGTGAGGACCAATGATCTCATGACCCATGTTGCCGAAGAAGGTCTCGATCCACTCCATGGAATGCTGCAAGCCGCTGGGATGGTCCACGGAGAGCCGAAGCCGGACAGCGACAAACAACGAGGTCAACAACAGCACCACGAGGACTTCCATGGCGAAGCTATTAGAGATCGGGGTAGGGGAATGTTTGGGATGTATTCCAAGTGCCAACAGCAAAGAGAGCACGGGTCCGCCGAAGAGGCGGTTCAGTAGCGCGGTGAACCAGAGTTGCTCCATAGACTTAAGATCCCAACAAGAACCTTGTTACAAGTGCCTTAAGGTTTAGTATCCACGGCGCAACGCGGCGTAAGCCTCGCAACCCGCTTCCATCAGCATCGCTGCCACCGGAGTGCACAGCCCAAACAGAAAACCTCGAAAGGCTTGGGAAGAACTTGTGAATATAACATAGGCAACGACTCCCGCCAAAAGATAGCGAAGGCAGAAACGACCGACGAGTGAATAACCCCGTTCGGGTTGGTTCGCATCAACGATGCGGCTGGCCAGAGACTGTACGGCTTTGTGTAAGGATCGGAAGCTCCAATAGGCAATCAGTGAACCTGCCGCGAAGCCTAGTCCAACGACCAAGCCGAAGTGCCACGCTGTGAACAATGTGAAGGCCGCTCCAAGAATGAGCAAGAACCGCAGCATTCTGGGGACGGCGGAGGAGAAAAAGCGGTCGGCGGGCGTTAAGGTTTTAGTGGATCCTCGCGGTTGTGATGGATCGGAAATCATCGGGATTGCATGCTAAGCGTTTTGAATCGCCTCAGGGGCTGAAAGCCCTCGTTCCTCGTGGGGCACTTGCCTGCAGCGCCGCAGGCGATACGCCACCGAAATCAGACCTTCCTGCAATCTGTTCTAGACATCTGGCTTGTCGCGGGACAACGCTGAGGCCATGCGGATCATTTGCGCGAATCCGACGACGGCGCCGAAGATTACCCCAGCGAGGTAGAACCAGTGAACATGCAGCCAGTAGTCTAGGCCTCTACCGATTGCGTAGCCGAGGAAGACCGCAGCCGGAATGATGAACCCAATCTCGGAATAGCGGGCTGCGGAGACAAGGGCATTGGGCTTAGATGGACGTTCCGAGTCTTTGGAGTTCTTGTTTTCGGGCACGACGAAACTGATTTTACCCTAAGCGGCTGCGGTTACGATCGGCCGGGCTTTGCCCTGGGCCGGGACATCCGAGGCGGCCGTCCCCACATGGTCCGTTTCCTCAGCGAACCAGTTTGGCTACCGCCGGACTCTGCGCAATACCCAAGGCCCAGTTCACCAACTGGATGAAGCGGTCGGGCATGATTCCGATGTAGAGCGTAGCCATGGCAGCCAGGCTGAGGCCGGCGCGCATCATCCAACTTACCGGGAGCACTTCCCTTTCCTCCGGCTTGCCCATGAACATCGCGTTGGCGATTTTCAGGTAGTAATACAGGCCGAAGACCGAATACAGCACTCCGAGCGCAGCCAGCGTGTAGTGGGCCGTCCCGATCAGGCTGAGGAAGATGAAGTATTTTCCCCAGAAGCCGGCGAGTGGCGGAATCCCGGCGAGCGAGAGCATGAACAGTAGCATTAGGACGGCTTCGACCGGAGCACGGGAGTACAGTCCATTCAGGTCGTCGAGTTCGTCTCCGATCACCGCGCGCTGGCGCAGTGATGCGATCACGCCGAAGGCGCCGAGGTTCATGAAGGTGTAAACGAGCAGGTAAATCAGGATGCCTTTGATGCCATCGGGGCTCAGTTGGGTCGGCGTCCCGGCAACTAGCCCCAGCAGCATGTAACCAACATGGGCGATGGAGGAGTAGGCGAGCAGGCGCTTGGTGTTGCTCTGGGTAAGGGCGGCGAAATTCGCTCCGGTCATGGTAGCGATGGCGACGAATACCAGCAGAGGAACCCAGACCGGACGCAGCGGGAGAAGCCCCCAGAGCAGGAT
>Ga0099792_10001104_pt1 | contig 9914 bp, 8 predicted proteins | sample Rivendell_Oct201_8_FD_83780 | JGI IMG/M metagenome (GOLD analysis project Ga0099792, IMG submission 83780) | Vadose zone soil microbial communities from the Eel River Critical Zone Observatory, Northern California, USA -... | ecosystem: Environmental > Terrestrial > Soil > Vadose zone > Saprolite...
CCATGGCGGCGATCTGTCCGACCACGGGGCCCATGAGGCCGCTCTCCACGATCGTTCCGAGCAGCAGCATGTTGAGCAGGAACACGCCGCCGTAAGCGGCGAAGTACTTGGCAAAGCCACGCCGCGTGCCGCCGTGGCTGGCGAACGTCCAGTGTCGGTTCATCAGGTAGCCGGTCACGATGCCGCCGCAATACTCGAGGACCAGGGCCAGCGCATAGTGGCACCCGAGCCACAGCAGGAACACATAGACGCCGTAGAAGGCGGCGGTGTTGAGCCCGCCGACGACCAGGAACTTGAGTGATTTCGCCGGCATGGCCTCGGGCCGTGCGATCGTCGTGTCCGGGAACGAACCGGCCGACCTATGCATGGATGGCTCCGACAACGCGGGGATTGCCGTCGCTGGCGCGGGACGGCGTCTTCGACTGCGCGCCAGCGCTGGCAAGGACCGCGTCGCCGGCGTCGCGGGCATGGCGGATGCGACCAGGAGTTCGAGGCCTGACGGACAATCGGCGGCCAGCATCCGCAGGTCTGGCCTGGGCCGCAAGGGCGCCGCAAGTCGACACGGCAACCCGGGTCCGAATCTGGCCAGTGCAACCGGCCGCGCCGGCAGCGTGTCGCCTGGCGAAGGCCGCCGATCGGTGGCACCATCGTCGCGGCGGAGTGCCGTCAGCGTTGCTTGACGCGTCCACCGGCGGGCGGGAACATCGACCGCGTGCGCGACCGACCGCGCCGGCGGCCCCATTGCCCATTTCATCCTCGCCTTCCGACCTGCGGTTCGATCAGCCCATGCGCAGGGTGCCCTCGGCGGCCCTTGTATTCCGTATCGCGGCACCGCCCATGGCCGGCGGCTCCGGGCCGGTCGAGCGCGCTGGCGCAGCGGCACGCGGTCCGGCAGGAGCATCGCGGTGACCGGACCCGACTCCAGGCGTCGCGTGGCATGGATCGGCGCCCTGGCACTCTTGGCGGGAGTCCTCCTGCTGGTCGCCCTCCGCCCCACGATCCTGCTCGCCGACGACTATCTGCTGACAGCGTTGACGAGCAATGGATCGGTTGATTGGCGGCGCATATGGGGGGACTTCCTCACTCCGTGGCTCGGCAGTGACTGGCCATATTACCGCCCGGTGACCACGCTGGCCATTGGCGTCTGGATGTCATTGGCCGGCCTCGACGGGCATTCGGCCAACCTGCCATGTCTGTTCTGCCATTGCGCGAACGTCGCGCTGCTGGGCTGGTTGCTTGCGCGTCTGCGCTGTGACCGGTCGTCGGTCGTCCTCGGCATGCTGATCCTGCTGCTGCACCCGGGGATTCTCGAGGCGGTCTATTGGTTGTCTTCCATGACCGAAGTGCTGCACGCGTTCCTGGTGCTCTGCAGCATCCATCTGCTGGTGAACCGGATGCGCGCTTCGAGCGTGCCCACGGACCTGTTGCTGTCGTTATCGCTGCTGCTGTGCTGTGGCTGCAAGGAACTCGGCTTCTTCTCGGCCGGCGCGATCGTGGTGGCGATCGCCTGCTGCCGCAGGTCCATCGCCAATCCCCTGCGGTTGGTGCTGCTGGTCGCGGTGCCATTGGCGTTGCTGTTCGTCTGCCGCCTGTTGATCGTCGGTTTCGACCCGACCGCCGGCCTGGAGGGTCTCGACCTCGGGGTCGGCGGGCTCCTGCTGCAGGTCCCCCGCAAGATCGCATTGATCGTCGTGCCGCTGGGGCTCGGGAATGCATGGGGGTGCATCGTCGCCGCGCTGTTCTTCCTGCTGCTCGGTCTGGGCGCCTTGCGGGGCAGCCGTCTCGGCGTGACCCTGTGGCTCGGTGTGGCGATGGTCGGTTACATCGGCGCGAGCAGCTACCATTTCATTTCCGCGGCGTATACCGGGTCCCGCGTCCTCTACAGCCCCATCGCGTTGTTCGCGGTCATCGTGGCACTGAGGTCCGATGGCTGGCAACGCCGTGCGATCGGCGTATCCGGCGACCCGAGCGTTTACCCCAGGGCGCGCACCGCCGCCAGGACCGGCCTGATGACCGCAGTCATCGTGCTGTTGGGCATCGGCTTCGGCGGCCGGGCTCCCGACTTCACCAACGCCGAAGCCGGCGCCCGGCGCGTCCTGGCCGGGGTGAAGAACGCGTTCGACGGTCGCCCGGGTGCCGGGGCAGTGGCGATCCTGTCCGTGCCGGAGGTGATCAGCAACGTGTTGGTGTTCTGCCCCAACCTGTTCTACGTGGCGGCCGAAGCCAACGGATGCCCGCGAGGGCGCTTGTTGGGTCTCACCTACCTGACGTCGCTGGTCTATCCGTCGCGGAAGGAATTGGGGAACATCGCAGCGCTGCGCGCCCATGCGACTGCGGGCACGCCGATCCTGGCGTGGACCGAGGCCGCCTTCGTCGACCTGGCCGCGCAATGGCCGATGACGGAGAACGACCTCGCCGTGAAGGTGCGATCTGGAGGCACCGCCGCGTTCGACCATCCGGTATCGCCGCTGGCCATCGAGACGGTGACCTTCGCCAGTCCGGTTGCCGTCAGTCGGGCAGACCTGTGGTGGCAATATGGTGCCGGCGGGCAATCAGCGACTCCATCCCGGTTCGACCTGCGGCACGGCCCGTCGTTCAGCGTGGCGATGGACAAGCAGTTGGTCGCCGGGCTGTTCGCCGGCGGCATCGTCGGGCTGCGATTGCAGGCGGACATTCCCACCGACGATGCCGGCCCGGAACTGACCGTGCACATGGGCCGGAGCGCCGCCGATGGCCCGGCTCTGCCATTGTCGGAATGGACCGTGATCGGGCTCGGAGGGTTCCTGGACCTGAAGCTGCCGGCACGCGCGGCCGGGTCGTGGTGGGCGCACGTCGATTGTGGCTCGAGCGGGTTCTCCTTCCCTCTGGGTGAGCAAGGTTGGCGGGTGCCCGACGAGTACGTGCGCTACCTGCAATGGTCGCTCGCCATGACCGAACTGCTGGCAGTCAGTTGTCACGTCTACGAGCTGGACGCCGCCGGGGTGCAGCTGCGGCGCAGCGAAGTGACGCACGTTCGGATTCGGGGTAAGAAGGCGGGCAGCCGGTAGCGCGCTCGCCACCGGATTGCCGACGAGCGACGAGCGGCCCTGGCGACAGTCGGACGCCTGGCCATCGGATCGATCCGATCGAGACGGCGGCGGTTTCGCGATCGGGTCCTCGGTCTCCCGCGCAGACTCAGCCGGCGAGTCCCGAATCGCGCACGCACATCATCGTGCCAATCAAGGTGGCGACGTGCCGCTCGACTTCCGCCGTGCGCATGAAACCGTCGGCCTGCGTCACGGTGATCGTGCGGCCGGCGCGGATCACGCGCGCGCGCGCGATCAGCCGCTCGCCGACGGCCGGTGCCAGCAGGTTGAGCTTGAACTCGATCGACAGCACCGTGGTGTCCACCGGCATGCGCGTGTACGCGGCATAGCCGCAGGCCGAATCGAGCACGCTGGCGATCGCGCCGGCGTGCAGGAAGCCGTGCTGCTGTGCCAGTTCTGGGCGGAACGGCAGTTCGATCTCGACGATGCCATCCTCGACCAGCAGCAGCCGGGCGCCGAGCGTGGACATCATCGCCTGCCGCGCGAAGCTGGCGGCGATGCGGTCGCGGAATCCTGGTTCGGATGAGGTGGGTGGCACGAGTGCTCCGGAACGACAGCGTTTCGACGGCATCCAGTCGCGAGGCGACGATCAACAACCTGTCGCAGACCAGCCTGCACGTCCGCGCGCTACTTCGCGAACGTGATTTCGACGGTCCGAGGAAGTGAGCCGCGGGCCGATGCGGTTGGTCAGGTGGTCGAGGTGGGCCATCACCTGCGCGTGCTCGAGCCCTTCGGTCTTGATGGCGTCGAATTGCTCGGCCGTGACCTGGGCGGTCAGCGCGGTCGTGGTGCCGGACAGGAGACACAGGGCATGGCGGGCGATGGGCATGGGGCCGGCAGGCTACCGCATGGCGGATGCGCGGCAGGCGGGCGGCCGTGGAGATTTCCCCGCGGTGCGGCACGACGAGCCGCGTCCATGGCGCAAGCTGGTGGCGCGCACACTGTGCTGGCGCACCATCTGCCCATGGCTCAACTTGACTCGACCTGTGGTGGGCAGGAACATCGCCGCCCTGCTGCCTGACGATTCGGGCCGGTCGTTCCTGCTCTCCCTCGACACCGTGCAGTACCGCGATGAGAACTGGCTGCGCTGCTGGTACTGCAGCTCCGACGCGGGTGTGATGGTCGTCGACCGGCCACCGGCTGCGTTGCCGCCTGGCATCAAGGGCGCTGCCTGATGCACGGTGCGCTGCGCTTCTGCTTCGGCGCCGTGCTCGTCTGGCAGGCGATCGCCGGCGCGATCGCGATCGGCGGCCGGATCGCCGCGGGCGCCGACGGCGGCTACGGCGCGCGCTTGTTCGCCAGCACCGACGAGCGGCTCGCGCGCGTGTTCGGCAGTGATGTCGAGCTGATGCGCGCGCTGCGCGAATGCGCGACCGACGGTCAGTGGGTGCTCAGCCGTTTTCCGCCGCTCGACACGCTCACCGTCGCGGCCCGGCAGCAACGCGAGCTGCTCAACAAGATGCGACATGCGCTCTACCCGCGGCCGTTCATGGCGCTCAGTGCGCGCATCGGCATGGACCCGGAGCCGATCGCGACCGCCGAGGGTCAGGTGCCGCGCGGCCAGCGCGTGCTGTTGATCGTGCTCCAAGGCGATCCCACGCCGGCGGGGCGCGCCGGGTGGACCTGGGTGCGGCGCGCGGCCGCGTTCGAGCTATGGCAGTTCCAGAAGGCCTGATCGCGCAGGCCTGGACCGTGCTGTGCGCGGTGCTCGCGCCGGCGGTGTTCGGCGCCGGGATCGTGCGCTGGCTCGGCCTCGGGCCGGCCCATGGCTGGCGCGTGTTCGCGGCGTGGTCGTACCTCGTCGGTCAGTACACACTGGCGCATGCGACGTCGCTGTGGCTGCTCGCCCGGCAGCCGCTGCCGGGCTGGTGCCTGCCGTTGTTCGCGCTGCTCGGCGGCAGCGCGCTGCTGCTCGCGCATCGTCGCCGGGGGATCGATCGCTCGGACACGCCGCCGGCGCACGACCGTTGGCTCGGGCTGTTGTGCATCGTGCTCGCGATCGTCTGCATCGATCAGTTCCTGCGCGTGAACGTGCAGCCGATCCTCGCCAGCGACGAGGGCGACATCTGGAGCGCCAAGGCGAAGGTGCTCTATTGCGCGGACTCGATGCCGGTGCCGTTCGGCCTCGCGCTCTATGCCAGGCACACCGACTACCCGCTGTTCGATCCCCTGGTCCAGGTGCTGGCCTTCGCCAGCCACGGGCGCGTGCTGCAGTGGGAGAACCGGCTGCCGATCCAGTGCTTCGGAATCTCGTTGTTGCTGCTGCTGTCGGCGGCGCTCGGCCACTACACCAGCCGTTGGCTCGCGGCTGCGGCGATGGTGGCGTTCACGTCGTCGCTGTTCTTCCAGTGCACGACGACCGCCTATGCCGACGTGATGGTCGCGTTCGCCCTGCTCGCCGCCGTCGACGGCTGGCTGCGCTGGCAGCAGACCGGCGAGCGCGTGTGGTGGCGGCTGTGCTGCTTCGGCCTCGCCGCGCTGCTGGCGAGCAAGAACGAAGGCTCGATGCTGGCGGTTGCCGCCGTGGTCGCGGTGGTGATCGTGCGGTTGCTGCAGGGCCGGCGCGAGAACGGCGCACGTCTGCGCTGGCAGTGGCTCTGGCTGCTGCTGCCGCTCGGCGCGGTCGCCTGCAACCGCGGCTTCAACGCCTGGTTCGGCTGCAGCAACGATCTGCTCGATCCGGTCAACACCGGCGGGCACGGGCTGTTCGGCCAGATCGTCGCTCTGCTCGGCGACCGCGCGCTGCCGGTGGTCGGGTTCTACGGCGGCATGCTGGTCGACAGGGCGCAGCAACGGCTGCTCGTGCTGCTGCTGCTGGTGGCCGCACTGTTGCGCGGGCGCCGCGTGTTGGCGGGGCCGCAGTTGTTGCCGCTCCTGACCGTGGTCGGCGCGCTGGTCGGCTACATGCTGGTGTTCGTCGGTACCCACTTCGAAGTGCAGTGGCATCTGGCGACCGCTGCCGATCGCACCGTGCTGCAGGTGTTGCCGACCGCGGTGCTGGCCTTGGGCATGCACCTCGGCGGCGGTGCTGCCGCGGCGCGCGGGGCCGCGGCATAGCGTCGCGGTCAGGGCCGCGCGAACGCGGCCTGGGACCGACTCACGGCTGCGGCGCAGCCCTGGCCGTGCGAGTACTGCGCGGCGCCATCGCCGAGAGCCGCTCGGCCTCCTCGACGAGGATCCCGGCGGCGGTGCGCGCGGCTTCGACGGTGGTGGCGCGGCAGAACGACAGGCGGATCACTTCGCGCGCCGCGGCAGCATCGAGACCGATCGCCGCGAGCACGTGGTTGGCCGGCTTGCCCTTCGGTTCGTCGTGCGTGCTGTGACAGGCCGAGCCGACCGACAACGCCACGCCACGCGCATCGCAGCGTTCCGCCAGCGTCTGGCCGACGATGCCGGGCAGGCGCAGCGACAGGATGTGCGGCAGGCGGCGATCGGGATGGCCGAGGCGCTCGGCGGCCGGGAACGCGGCCTTGATCGCCCGTTCGATCAGGTCGGCGAGCGAGCTGGTGTGGGCTGCGGTCGCCGCCTGGTGCGACAGCGCCTGCTCGGCGGCGAGCATCAGGCCCACGGCCCCGGCAGTGTTCTCGGTGCCGCCGGGCTCGCCAAAAACCTAGCCGCCGGCCTTCAGCAACGGCGTGATCTGGGCCTTGCTCGACAGCGCCAGGAAGCCGACGCCGCGCGGTCCGTGCAGCTTGTGCGCCGAGACCGCGACCGAGTCGACATCGGCGTCGTCGAGGTCGAACGGCAGCTTGCCGTAGGTCTGCACCAGATCGACGTGCACGTGCGCGGTCGGCGCGATGCGGCGCACGAGGCTCACCAGTTCGTCGAGCCGGCTCAGCGTGCCGAGTTCGTTGTGGCCGTGCAGGATCGCCACCGTGCGCACGTCGTCGCCGAGCGCGTCGAACAGCGTCTCGGGCGCGATGTCGCCGTGCGCCGTGACCGGCAGGCGGGTGACGTAGTGGCGCCACTTCGCCAGCAGCGACTCGCACTGCAGCATCGCCGGATGGTCGGTGGCGGCCAACAGCACGCGGCCCGGTGGCCGCGCGGCGGCGCTGCCGACGATGCCGAGCTGGTCGGCCTCGCTGCCGCCGGAAGTGAACACCAGCTGCGCGGCGCCGAGCGTGCCGCGCAGGAATTCGCGCGCGTCGTCGAGCAGCGCCCGCGCCGGCGGGCCGAAGGCGTGCTTCGACGACGGATTGCCGAAGGTGTCGAATTGCACGCGCGCCATCGCTTCGACCACTTCGGCCAGCGGTTGGGTGGTGGCGGCGTTGTCGAGGTAGATGCGCGGACCGCCGGTCATCGCCGGATCATCGCACAACGACCACGGCGCGGACACTGCCCCGGACACGGCGGGACACCGGCGACCGCTCACGGATCGATGTTGTAGCGCTTGACCTTCTCGTACAGCGTGGAGACGGCGATGCCGAGCAGCGCCGCGGCTTTCTGCCGGCTGCCGCCGACCCGCGCCAGCACTTCGCGCACGTGCCGCTTCTCGATCTCCTCGAGGCTGAGCACGTTGCCGCCGACGACCCCGTTCGGCTCGCGCACGGCGTCGGGCAGGTGGCGCTGCTGGATCTCGTCGCTGCCGGCCTTGGCGGCGGCGGCCTCGAGCACGATGCGCAGTTCGCGGACGTTGCCGGGCCAGGAGTACTCGAGCAGGGCCTGACGGGCTTTGTCGGCCAGCCGGCGCGGCTGGTTGTCGGGGTCGGGTCCCATCTCCGACAACAACAGGTCCGCCAGCGCCTGCACGTCGCGTGGATCGTCGCGCAACGGCGGCACGGCGAATTGCAGTCCACCGACCACCTCGATCAGCGACGGGCAGACCGGTGGCGCCAGTTCGGCGAGCGGTCGATCGGTGCCGACCACGAACCGCACGTGCACCGGCACGACGCCGGCGCCACCGAGGTCGATGCGACCTTCGCGGATGGTCGTCGCCAGGCGCTCCTGCGCGTGCTCGGGCAACAGTTCGGGGCGCTCGAGGTAGAGCGTGCCACCGTGCGCCTTGGCCAGCGCACCACCGTGGCCGCGGCCGTTGCCGAACAACTCGTCCTCGGCGCGGTGCGGCGGCATGGCCGCGCAGTGGAACGACACGAACGCGGCGCCCGGGTCGCGGCTCTGCGAGTGCAGGTAGCGCGCCAGGTCCTCCTTCTCGGTGCCCGCCGTACCAATAAGCAGCAACGGCAGCTGCAGACTCGTGGTCTCGCGCAGCTGCCGCCGTACTTCCTGCAACCGGTTGCTGACCATCACCGTCGCGTGGGCCGAGGTGCCGTGAAAGCGCAGGCGCGTCAGTTCTTCGCGCAGCCGCAGCCGTTGTTCGGTCTCGGCCAGCCGTTGGGTGGTCACCGAACCGATGGCGCGCGCGAGGCGCAGCACTTCCTGACCGGTCGGCGCGTCCTTGCGCGGATCTTCGAGCACCAGCAGTCCGCTCGGGGTCGGAACGAGCGGCACGACCAGCCGTTCGACCGATTCGCCACGGTTGTTGTGGGTGATCAGGAACGGCAGCTGCTCCGCTCGCACATCGCGCAGCAATTGTGCCGGCAGATGCAGCTCCCGGTCGGGATCGGTGCGATCGATCGTCGCCAGGCAACGCAGCGCGCCGGTGGGCTGGAAGATGCCGAGCGTGCCGCGGCGGCGGCCGGTCAGATTGAGCGCGAGGTCGAGCAGTGGCTCGGCGCAGTCGTCGATCGACCCGAGGTCGGCCAGCGGCCATTCGAGGCACTCGAGGACTTTCGTCACCGCGTCGGGGTCGAGGTCGCGGGAGCCGAGGATCCGCGTGCCGGGCCGGGCGGCGGCTTGCGCGGCAAGCTGTTCGCAAGCGACCACGACGGTGTGGTTCTGGTCCTGCACCACGCGCACGCGCGGCTGGCGGTGGTCGAGCGTGATCCGCGTCAGACCGAGCATCAGGGTGGAGCCGGGGGCGAGCACGCCGGTGCGGGTCGGTTTGCCATCGAGCAGGGCGGGATTGGCACCGCCCATGTCGCGGAAGCGGAACTGGTCGCCGCTGCGCTCGATCACGATGTGCCGGCGGCTGACGGTCGGATCGCGCAGGCAGACTTCGCAGTCCTCGGCGCGTCCGACCACCCAGCGGTCGCCGACCAAGGGCACGGTGCGGACGGTGCTGTCGCTGAAGATCACCAGCCGGTACGAGGCTCCGGTAGGCTGTTGAATGCGGTTCTCCATTCGCTCACTGGCCCGCGCCACGGCGGATGATCCGGATCCTCCGGAAATCGGAAGAGTCTGTCAAGATGGGGCAGGACCATCCAGATTCCAGATGAATGCCTCCGAAGACACTTGACCAACCGCCGGTCTCCTGTACCCTCCCACGCGAACAAGGCACGAAGTTGGGCGGGTCAAGCAAACCCGTGGCAACAACCCCGCCAGGATCCTGGCTCGCCGCGCGCATTCTGCCTCGCTGGGTGCAGGTGCCGGGGCTTCAGGCCCGATGCGCCTCTACTCGATACGGCCCGCATGTGGGCCTGGGTGCTGTTCGGCTGGATCGGTCTGGCGATGCTGCTGGCGGTCCTGCACCATCGGCTGCAGCACCTGCAACCGCGCCTGCCTGCCGAGGTCGGCGAGTTCCTGATCCGATTCGAGACGACGCTCGCGCAGCGGCATCCCGAGGTCGGGTTCCTCGGCCTGTTGCGTGGCCACTTTGCCGTGTTGCTGCGCGTGCGTGGTCAGGAGACCCCGGTGTCGCTGCAGGACGCCTTCCGCCACTGCCAGGCCTTTCCCGCCGCGTTCGAGGCGATGGTCGATCGCCTGGTCCACGAGATCGAAGAAGTGGGACTCGACCGGGTCGACGACCACCCGTTCGCGGCCGTGGCCACC
>Ga0099792_10001111_pt1 | contig 9891 bp, 8 predicted proteins | sample Rivendell_Oct201_8_FD_83780 | JGI IMG/M metagenome (GOLD analysis project Ga0099792, IMG submission 83780) | Vadose zone soil microbial communities from the Eel River Critical Zone Observatory, Northern California, USA -... | ecosystem: Environmental > Terrestrial > Soil > Vadose zone > Saprolite...
GCCGGGGCTCCGCCGACTTTCCACGAGTCACCTTCCCAGGTTTCATGCCCCGGTTCGCCCGGTCCGGGAACAGTGTAGAACCGCCAGCGGCGCGCTCCGGTTGCGGCATCGTAAGCATCGATGAAACCGCGGACGCCGTACTCGCCTCCGGAAACGCCAATCACGATCAGGTCTTTAACCGCGAGCGGCGCGGCCGTGAAGCTGTAACCGAGTTTGTAATCGAAAGCGGACACATCCCAGATCACGCTGCCGGTCTTCGAGTCGAGTGCCATGACGTGCGCGTCGAGCGTGCCCAGATAAACCTTGTCTTCCATAATCGCGACACCGCGATTCACGTGTCCACAGCAGGGACGAATATCGTTCGGAAGCTGGCGCTGGTAGAGCCAGATGGGGCGTCCGGTACTGGCGTCGAGGGCAAAGGCGCGATCATCCTGCCCGGTAGCGTAAAGGATTCCATCCACCACCAGCGGCGTGGTTTCGAGCTTGCCCGTGGCCGCGGTTTGATAGACCCACTTCGCGACCAGCGTCTTCGCGTTCGTCTTGTTGATTTGATCGAGCGGACTGAAGCGGCGGCCAGCGTAGTCTCCGGAATACGTCAGCCAGTTCTGTGGTTCCTTGGCGGAGTTGAGCAGGCGCTCGAACGTGACCTGGGCAGGCGCCTGCACCGTGCCGAGAAGCACGCAAGTGATGGTGAAGACATGGAAGGCTTGCGACATCCTCGGTCTCGATCTTTCCATGCCGTTCACTCTCGCCGTCATTGGGCACCTACGCTGATCAAATACGCGACGATGTCGTCGAGATCCTTGTCGCTCAATACCGATGTGTCGTACTTCGGCATCATCGACTCGCGACTTTTCTTGAAGGAACGCAGCTTGTCTTTTTCCAGAAGATGGATCTGCTCGTTGCTGTCCATCATCTGGACAGTAAACTGATCTTCGTTCAGGGCTACACCTTTGATTTCTTTTCCGTCGGCGGTCACCACCGTGATGGTTTCGTACTGCTGTGCAAATTCCTTGCTCGGCTCCGTTAGCCCCCAGGCCAACCTGCGGCTGGGATTGCGAACGGATTCTTTAATCGCCTCTACGGTGCGGGTGCCACCAACGGCGGTCAGTTCGGGTCCCAGCCGGCCGCCCTTGCCATTCACCATGTGGCACAAGGAGCAGTTAGCGTCCCCGTAGAAAAGTTCTTTGCCATGCTGAGCGTTGCCCACGGCCTGGAGCGGCGCTTTAACCTCCACGCTTCGGATGTAGGCAACCAGCTCCCAGATTTCATCGTCGGTCATGCCAACGCCCTGACCATTGGTTCCGTTGGCGGGCATGGCCGTGCCAGGAATTCCGCTGCTGATGGTTTGAAACATGTCGGCATCGGAATGGGCGTGACGTTTGTGTGCCCGGGTCAGATCTGGGCCCCGTCCTCCGCCGCGCGCGCCCAGCCCATGGCAGAGCGCGCAGTTGATGCGGAATTCGTACTCGCCCGCCTTGGCTGCTTTGGGATCGCCAGCCAGCGGATTGCGATCATCGGCTGCGCAGACTGCCGCGATCATGATGACCACGATTGACAGTGCGGTCGGGCCCTTCAGAAGAGAAAAAGAGAAATCCACCGTCGTTTCTCCGGCCTTCCACCCAACAAATAAGGAGTGGAAGGATACCGGATATTATCACTACGGTGGACGTGAAGCGCGGCGATACGCTTACCAGGTGTAATGCGCTGTATACGTGATGGTCTTCTCCTCGTCCGGCGCGATGGTCACCGGAAACTCGATGGTCTTGCTATCGGTTTTGTTGAAGGGGTCCGAGTGCGCCGCAACATCCCAGGTGATCCAGCGATAAAGATGCTCGACCACGCGAACCTCTACCGGTTCTTTCTTGTGATTGCGGAGCTTGATCTCAAATGTCTCATCCAACCTTTGCCGGTTCGTATCCAGGCGGTAGTCGGTGCGACGGCGCTCGCCGGCAAGATCAAAGGCATTGCCCGTATAGACGCGCACCGTTTCGTCGCGCGGAGTGTGGTCAATTACATTTTCGCCGGTGAACTCGATTTGGCCGTCGTCATTGCGCCGATAGAAGCGCACGCGACCCTTGGGGAGAGGCATTCCCAGGTGGTTGACTTCTGAGTTGACGAACTCGCGCATCACCCAGATCTTCGGATTCGATTCGGTGCCATACTCGGCATTGTTGCGAATGTTTTCGTAGTTCCATCCGTTGTAGCGATTGAAATCAATCTTCGCTCCATCGTAGATGTAGACCTGTTTCGTGGAGACGTTCGCCGCGCGCACAAACTCCACCTGCTTGGTCTCGCGATCGTGCAGCGTCGTAGGACGCGCGAGGGTGTAGAGGTGATATTCGTCGAAGGCTTTCTCTGTCACCGGTGGCCCCCCTATTCCTCCGCCACGGCCGCCCCCCGCAAAAGCCTCAACTTGGCCGTATTGCTGGCCCGGCTGAATCTTGCTCACGTCCCCGGCCATCAGCTTGATGCGGGCATTTTCGAAACCTTTGCCGCTCTGGTTATCCATAGTGACCCAGCCGACCAGGTCAACGGCATTTCCTTTCTCGGGCGCAACGATGTTGTAGTCAGCCTCCCAGGTCAAACCGCCGGTTACATAGGAGAACTCGGCCCGCAGTGGTCCGGATTTTTCCGCTGACAGAAGCCACTGCAACGTTGGCTTGAGGATTGTGTCGTCGCTCAACGCAGGAAACAGGGGAATGCCGGGCCTGCCGAAGCGCACCTTGCCATCTATTTCAATGATGGGTTGCTCGGAGCCTTGAGCCATTTGCGCCTGGTAGTACTGCTGGCCGTAGCGGCTCATCGCCATGGGATTGTGGGGCACGTAACCGCTGCGAATGATCTTGCCCGGCACGACTTCCTGTTTGTCCCCGCGCTGCACCAGGAACTCTATGGTTTTGCCTTCGTACAGCGAGAGCAGCAAGGAGTCAGAAACTGGATCAGCGCGGTAGTTTTGTTCCAGCACCTGAACGGGATGCTTTCCCGTGGGGTCGCGCAGGATGATTGAGTCAGGTTCCAGGTGCATGGTGATGTCGGTGACGCGGACACTGTTCTCTCCCGCCTTGAGATCCAGCGGCAGGTCCTGCCGCACCACTGCGAAATTCTGGTTGTAGATGGTGAGTGAGGGTTGCGAAGCCTGGTCGCTGCCCAGGCAAACAGCACATAAGGCAAGAACGCAAACCGAGTGGCGCATCAGCGGTTCCTCCCGTCGGGATGTCAACAGCCTAACGCTCTGAGAACGGTGCGGGGAGTGGCCCTTGCAGTACCGGCGGAACGTTCCGAAAGTTTGGGGCCCGTGCGTCTGGCGTCAAATCAGGCCGGAGCGTGTTTCCTGGACTGCCTCAGTCGTACATGTCCAGCAGATATCTGTGAGCAGCACTCCTGGCTCTCCTACACTTGAGATTCCCTCAGAAGCAGCCGATCTTCCCTTAGGCTCAGACCTTTTTGTCTGTAGGCGGCTAACTTGCTGATAATTCAGCCCTTCCAGCGGAAGGCACTGGGCTGCGGCAGGCCCAGATGGGCGAGCACGCGATAGGCAAACTCGCGGGCCATGTCATCTAAAGTTGCAGGCCGGTAATAGAAGGCCGGGATGAGCGGAAAGATAGTCGCGCCGGCGTCGGCGGCTCGGTACATGTTGCGGATGTGGATTTTGTTGAGTGGCGTTTCGCGAACGCAAAGCACCAGCGGACGCTTCTCTTTGAGGCAAACGTCGGCGGCGCGCTCGATCAGGCGTGACGCGACGCCATTAGCGATACGGGCCAGAGTGCCCACGCTGCATGGGATCACGATCATGGCATCGGCGGGATAAGAGCCGCTGGCCACGTTGGCTCCGATGTCGGCGTTCGACTGTTCTTTGATTTTAGGTAGTCGAATTTTGTTTAGCGGGATTTTGCTCGAGGAGCGGCCGCCGGAGATGCCGAGGATCTGGCCGACGAGATTGGAGCGACCTTTCAATCCCAATTCCTCGGCCAGGACGCGCAAGGCGCTGTCGGAGGCGATAAAGTTCACGGTCTTCACGCGCTCGTCGCGCGTCACGGCAAGAAGCAGGTGCCTGAGGAAGATGGACCCGCTGGCACCAGTAGTCGCGACCGTGAGGTTTTGCGGCGGGTGATTGGGCAAAGCGCCTCCGCGAGGCAACGCGAACGTTGTCCCGAGTTTGGAGCATAGGGACGCCGCGCCGGAGAAGTCAAGCTCAAGGCCGGCAGGCGTGAGGAGAAGCTAGAGGCTAGGAGCTAGAAGCTGTTTTTATGTCATCCACGGCCAATTTGCGATTGCGCCGCAACGCAGCCCAGCTCACCGCGCTGGCGGGTGTGGAGCGCGAAATCCGCGCCCAGGACTCGCATGGCCGCCGCAAATATCTACGGGAGTTCAGCCAGGCATTCCGCAACTACGATTCCCTGCTCGACTCTCAGCAGATTCAGAGTGCCCTGCAATCGGCCGACGTCGTTCTTATCGGCGACTACCATGCTCTGCCTGCAGCTCAGCTTTATGCCGCGTCACTCATCGAGCAGCGCGCGCTGACCGGTGATCGCCCCATCGTACTCGGGGTCGAAACCATCTTTGCCCGCGACCAGCACATTCTCGACGAGTGGTGGCGCCGCGAGATCGATGAAAGTGAACTCCGGCAGCGCATCCGCTTCGATCTCGATTGGGGATATGACTGGACACCGTTCCGTGAATTGCTGGTTACGGCACGCGACCATGCCGAAGCGGTCTATGGACTCGATTGCATGCCCCGCGAAGACCTGCGCAAGATCGGGGCTCGCGATCGCCATGCCGCCGCCAAGATTTCCGAAATCCGAGACCGGCACCCGGATGCTGTGATCTTCGTGCTTTTTGGGGAGTCCCATTTGGCTCCCGGACATCTTCCGCGCGCGCTGCACACGCAATTGCCCGGCGCGAAAATTCTCACCGTGCTGCAGAACGTGGACGCCCTCTACTGGCGGGCCGCTGGCGAGCGCACCGACAAGGTTGAGGCGGTCCGCGTCAATAACGACGTCCTCTGCGTTTTCAATTCGACGCCGCTCGAAAAATATGAAAGCTATCGGCTCTGTCTCGATCAATGGAGCCGATGCGACAGCGGCCCCGATTTTGCCCCCACCATCTACAACCTGATCGATAGCCTCGCCAGTTTCCTCGAGATGAACCGTTATTCGCCGCACAATGGCACGCAACCGAAATTTCTGGTCGACATGCTGCCGGAAGTCTATGGAGGTTCGTCCAGTGCGATGCTGCGCCGCCTGCTCTCGCGCCAAGGCGTCAAGGAAGAGCTATTGAAAACAATGCTGGGGAGCATGGAAGAACGCGGCAGCGCATATCTCCCCCAGGTCAATGCGTTTCACATTCGTGGATTTCAGATGATGTATGCCGCCGAAGATGCGACTCGCTTTCTGCATCACGCCTGCCGTGGTTTGCCCCAGCGATTGAATGGACACCGCGCGAGTAACGGCCTGCACGAAGAGGCACTCCCAGTCGTGCCTGGCGACGTTTTCTATACGCGAGTGATCGAGCATGCCGTGGCTTACTTTGGTTCGCGAGTCCTCTATCCTGCAAGGCCCGCACCTGAGACCGACGATGCGCCCGCATTGTCGCGAGCCGCGATTGAAAAAGCTGCGCAGGAGGTCATCCGCGCCGATGCGCAGAAGTTTGAATCCATCGCGCAAGGCTGGGGCTACCGCATCGGAAGCCACATCTACGACGCCTATCTGGCAGGGAAAGTGAAGCAGAGCGCCCTGCGACGCCTGTTCCTTGTTCACCTGGATCAGCCCGGACTGGCCCGCAAAGTCTGCACCGCCGTGATTGCCAAACTTCGCTCCGCATCCCGCAGCGCCTAAAAGCTTCGAAGCGCTCATCGATGCTAATCTAGATCGCGTTGGGCTGAGTGCTGAGTGCTGACTTCTTGAGCGCCGACCGTGAACGCCGACTCCATCCGTAAACTTTTCGATCAGGTCCGCCGCGGCAAACTTACGCCCGACGACGCCGTCGAGCGCTTGCGCCATTTGCCTTTCGAAGATCTCGGCTTTGCCAAGGTGGATCATCATCGCGCTTTGCGCGCCGGCATGCCCGAGGTGATCTTCGGAGAACGCAAGACTCCGGCCCAGGTGGCGCAGATTTTCGCGCGACTGGCCAAGCATGGCGGGAACGTGCTGGCCACGCGCACAAATGAGAAGCAGTTTGCTGCGGTAAAGAAAAAGGTGCGCGCTGCCGAATATCGCGAGCTGGCCCGGGCCGTCGTCTTGCACGCCGATCCGAAGAAATATGGCAAGGGAACGATCGCGGTGGTTTGCGCGGGGACAAGCGACATTCCGGTGGCCGAAGAAGCCATTGTCACCGCCGAACTCATGGGTAACAAAGTGGAGCGCTTCTACGACGTCGGCGTCGCAGGAATTCACCGCCTGCTGGCCAACCGTAAGGCATTAACCAAGGCCCGCGTGGTGATTGTCTGCGCCGGCATGGAAGGCGCGCTGCCCAGCGTGGTCGGAGGACTGGTCGGTGTCCCAGTCATTGCCGTCCCTACCAGTGTCGGCTACGGCGCATCGTACAAAGGATTGGCCGCGCTGCTCGGCATGCTGAATTCCTGCGCGTCAAACGTCAGTGTGGTGAATATAGATAATGGATTCGGTGCGGGGTACGTGGCCTCGCTGATCAACCGGCTTCCGTAAAGTCCGGAGTTCAAAGGAGTAGGTATGTCCATCTCACTTTCCCCAGAAGCTAAGAAATTGATTGACCGTCCCAACTTTGCTCACCTCGCCACACTTATGCCCGACGGCTCACCTCACTCCACGCCAGTTTGGGTCGGACGCGAAGGCGAACGCCTTATCCTCTGCACGTCTGACGGTTCGCTTAAGGCCAAGAACACGCGGCGTGATCCGCGGCTGGCATTGTCGATCGTAGATTTTGAAAACCCGTATGAGGAATTACAGATCCGCGGACGGGTGGTGGAACGGCGTCCCGACCCCGAACTGAAAATTCTAGATCGCATCTCACATAAGTACATCGGGAAGGCTTTCCCAATGCGCGGCTACGAAGGGCGCGTGGCACTGATCGTCGAAGTGGAAAAGGAGCGATACACTAAGCTTCCGTTCCAGCACACACCGCCAAAATAAGAAAAGGCGCGGCTTGCGCCGCGCCCTGTCCGTCCAACGCAAACCGCCTTACATCCCGGACTGGCCTGCGTCTTTCTCCACGACGAGCTTGTTATCCACGGTGAAGGCGCCGAAGAGCTGGTTGGCTCGAATTCCGGCGACATTCTTATCCATGGTGTTGTCAACGGATCCATAGAGGGTAAGGTGCCCGTTCGCGACGATGATGCGGATCGGGTGAGCTGGATCCATCGCGTACTTGCTCAACACGGAGTCACGATAGATCGCCCTTGCGGCGCGCACGCGTAGCCCGTCATCGAACATCGAAACAGGTTCAACTGAGATGTTCGACACGACATCCTTCACTCCGGGCATGTTCGCGATGTCGGCCAGAGCTTCGTCGCGTCCCACACCAGTTCGATCCGCTCCCTCTACCGTCACCACTCCATCCTTCACTCCGAGGGCGAAGTAGTCGAACATGTTGTCATAGCCGACGCGTACATAACGCAGCTTCCGCGCCAGCTTCTGCTCCAGTTGCGCATCTGTAACGGTTGGTCCAGCTACCGTGATCAGATTGCGCACGCCCTGTACGTTCGCAGTTTTTCGGGCGAGTTTAGCGGCATCAAGCTTGCGCTGGTAGAGATCCACCGTGCCTGTGAGGGTCACGATGCCATCCTCTACGCTCGACTTCACGTCACGGAACTGGCTCTTCGCCGTTAGCTTGTGCGTGACGGTAGTTTGAATTTGATTGTCGTAGCGGGGAGCAGCCGGCGCGGGCTGAGCTACAAGCGTCGCGCTCAGAACTCCTACGGCCAGCAATGTGCCCGCTGTTTTCAGTAAGCCATTCTTTCTTATACCTGTTGCAATTGTCATTAGAGGTCACCTCCGACCCTATTGACGAAACTTTACGATCTAACCATCCAGTTAATTATTCGATGCGAGGAAGGGCAACCAGGATGCATCGCCCGAATGCTGCATAAGACCGGGGAGAAAGCACGGGAAAGCCTTTAGATATTGACAGTGACACTGGAAGATCGCAACTGGAACGTTTCACTTGCTGGCTACTTTGGTCTTGGCCTCGGCCGGGGACAGACGAATTACCGCTGCCGCAGCGGTGTAACGTACATGGGGGTTTTCGTCGAATAGACTTAACTCGATTTTGCCCTCGAACTCGGGATCCCCTCGCTGGGCCAGCGCCTGAATGGCAGCAGCGCGCACAATCCAATCTTTGTCCTTGATGGCTTCGCACAGAGCCAGCCCGGTTGCCGGATCAGGGTCGTGGGCAAGAAAGGTCGCAGCTACCGCGCGAACGGGATTGGGATCCTTCTTATGCGTATAACGCCACGCATCCCAGCCAATTCCTGCAAATGGAATGTAACCGATGCCCTGCTCGAACCCGATTTTGGCCATCACCTTGGGATCGCGCAGGGTGTCGAGTTGCTGTGAGACCAGTCCGCCGCTTTTTCGACCGCCGCTGAGGACGTCGTAGTAAACCGCATACGCCGAGGCGTTGTCCTTCAAGTCTCGCAAAGAATGTGCCGCCGCCATCACGACTGGGAGTTTATCGTCGGACAATAGTTTTTGCAGCTTGGGAATCGATTGCTTGGACTGCATCTGTCCTAGCGCCGTTGCCGCTGCCACCCGTACTTCCGGCTTCGGGTCTTCCAGCGCACTTTCCGCCAGCTCCCGCGCATGCGGATCGTCGTGCAGCAAACCTAAGGCACGTATACCGATGGCTCGCTCGCTTGTGCCTTTGGACTTCGCGGCAGCTTCGAACATTGCCCAAGCCTTTTCTTTCCCAGTCACAGCGAACGACAAAGGCAAAGTCAGAACTGCAAGAAGCAGGCTAATGGCACCGGCATAGAAGCGACGATTCTGGCTCACAGCGGTACCTCTCACCGAAAAGCTTTGAGGCTCCCCTATTCGGGCTTTGGGCCACAATGATTGAGATGCGCGCCGGCAGAAAACAGTGCCCCTACAATTTTGAGGCAGGCGCTTCTTTGGTGGGTCGACTACCGGGACCGCTTGCGGGGTTTGGCTATCTTCGCAGGCCCGGCGGGCTTCAGCCGGCTCTTGCTTTTGTTCCCGAACACACGGGCGAAGATCTTATCTACGTTCTTTAACTGACGCGGCAGGTCGAATGCATATTCAATCTGTTTGCGCGGGACGCGGCCGGTAATTTCTTTATCAGCCAGTACTAGTTCATGGAAGTTCAGACCCTCTTTCCATGCTCGCATGGCGTGTCCTTGCACCAGGCGGTAGGCGTCCTCGCGGGAGACGCCGTGCTCCACCAGGTCGAGCAGCAGTTGACCGCTGAAGATCAGCCCGTGCGTGCTCTCGAGGTTAGTCCGCATTTGTTCTGGATAGACGAACATCGTCTCAATCAGGTTCGTAGTCTTGTTCAGCAGGTAATCGATCAGGGTCGTCGAGTCGGGAAGGATCACACGCTCGGTCGAGGAATGCGAGATATCGCGCTCATGCCACAAGGCAACATTTTCAAATCCGGCCTGAGCGTTGCCGCGCACCACACGGGCGAGCCCGCTGATCTGCTCGCTGGTCACCGGATTCCGCTTGTGCGGCATGGCCGACGAGCCTTTTTGTTTTTCGCTGAAGAACTCTTCTGCCTCGCGCACCTCGGTGCGCTGCAAGTGGCGAATCTCGGTGGCAATTTTGTCCAGCGTGGAAGCGATCACGGCCAGCGTCGCCAGATACTGAGCGTGGCGGTCGCGCTGGATCACTTGCGACGACACCGCGGCCGCCTTCAGACCGAGGCGTGCGCATATCTTCTCTTCGAGCTCCGGCGTGA
>Ga0099792_10001112_pt1 | contig 9880 bp, 12 predicted proteins | sample Rivendell_Oct201_8_FD_83780 | JGI IMG/M metagenome (GOLD analysis project Ga0099792, IMG submission 83780) | Vadose zone soil microbial communities from the Eel River Critical Zone Observatory, Northern California, USA -... | ecosystem: Environmental > Terrestrial > Soil > Vadose zone >...
GACCTGTACACAGAGCGTGATGAGTGAAAAAAATAAAAAAAAAAGGGCTACTCACCTTGTTACTGAGCCCACGGAATGGCAGCTTGAGGAGTAGGGGAAGAAGTTGAAGTGGATAGGAAGAAGCCGCCGAGGACAGACGAAAAAAACAAGACCAAACTGATTATATAATACAAGCAACATACCGAGCAACAAAAAGAGCAACAAAAAATAGGGAACGGAGGAAATAAAAAACATCGGGTCAAATATGCAGAAGCCAGCTACATTCAGGATTGTGCCCGCCCTGCAAAGTTTTGTTGCATGTCTACTAGGCGATTGTTTTGAAAAGACTTTTTAGTGTGATAATCGCGAAGCTGACTTAACGCAAGTCGGTCATTATATTACATAATCGCTTTGGTTGGTTTCGTCTGTCTTGTCCCCTCCACTTCCACTCCCACCGCTCCTCCCCCCACTCCTTAACCTGCCATTCCCTGGGTTGGTAAGTCAGTTTTATTTTATTTTTTACGCTAATAAGTTCCGTGTGCAGGTCCCCCAGCCCCCTTCACACCGTGGTGATACATTGGCACCAACAGCGATGGTGTTTGCAAAAAGGTTGGCCGCGGCGCGGAATTCGGTAAGTCACCTTTTTATTTCTTATTTGTTTTGTTCTCACTTCGTGCATGCCCCACCCCCCCACCCCCTCAATGCCACAGTGCTGGAGTAGTGTGGCCATGACATGATAGGCAGCAAACTTGACAGCAGCACGACACACTGCAGCGACATGACACGCCACAGCGCAAGGGCAACATGGCAGGCAGCAGTGCGCCATGGCATAACAGGCGGCAGCAACACGGGCGGCAACACGACACCTGGCAGCGACCACACGACGTGCAGAAGCGTGCCGTGGCATGATATGCGGCAGCGCGGTCACGGTGGCGCGACGAGTGGCAGCGCGATCGCAGCCACACGAGACGCGGCGGCGTGACGGGCGGCACCATGACTGTGGCGACATAACACCTGGCAGCAACGACAACAGGATGTGCAGCAATGTGCCGCAGCATGACATGCAACGGCGCGACGGGCGGCAGCGCGATCGCAGCGACATGATACCCGGCGGTGCGACGGGCAGCACCACGACTGCGGCGACACGACACCCAGCAGCGACAACAACACGGCGTGCAGCAGCGTGCCGCGGCAGCACGATTGTGGTGACACGACAAGCGGCGGCGGCACGACAGGTAGTAGCGCAGTGGAGGCATGAGGGACGGTAGCGCAGCGGAGGCACGACGGGTAGCTGCAGCAACGCGGCTGTAGCGGCGCGACAGGTAGCTGATACTATGTATTCTTTTGTATTTATACTTTGTAGTTTGAACAATATAAACCTTTTTTGATAACATATTCTTAAACATTCAAACAGAAATTCCTTTTAAATAGCACTATGTGCAAATGAAACCCTTTGGGTTCTCGAAGCTGAGGACTCAGCATGTTTCTTAGTACTTGTCCCATGTGCTTGTATGCTTCTTAGAGATCCATGCTTCACTGAAATAGATTATAAAACCTTAGATTACTTGCAAGTACTTGAGGTATTGGTAAATTACTTAAACAGCTTAGCGCACTTAGACACGCAGGTCTAAGCAACGTCTAAGTTGCGTTTGGTTCTAAGCAGTCTAAGCAGGGACCATTTTCCTGATGCCTTGTTGATGGCTCAAGGAGTAATCATCGAACCTGATGTCCTAGACGCCGGAACTAGTAGAGGGCCCAGAGTCAACAACAGGAAGCGTGCTGGGGTGGGTGAATCGCATGGTCCGTCGAAAAGGCGTCCTGGTCCTCTTGTCAAGGAGGAAGAGAAGTCCGCCAACTATCGCGAGCAGCGAATTCGAGTCCTTCAGGTAAGTAGGGTTAAGAGGTTCGGACTAGTTTCGGCATCACTTGACACTCGGCCTGATGGCTGTGCGTGTAGGCTGAACTGGATTCCTTAATGACTGAGGGATCCAGATCGTCTGTTAAGCGCGAGCCGCGATCTTTCTCCCCAATTGTCGTGGGTCGGGCCGCCAGGTGATTGATCTCACCCTTCACGACTGATCGACCTAGGAATGGGAGTGCGATAATGTTTTCAATGTCTTGCACCTTCGAGGCACTATGGATACACAGTGGCTCCGAGGTATACAGAAATGAAAGGTGGCTTCATGTTGGCTCTTATTTAAATGTGTGGGGTTACATACTGGTACATTGTCTGATGAGGTGTGGCGACGACGACAAGAATGTCAGGCAGAGTAGGTGCTCTTAATACATCTCCAGACTCATCCCGTCGTGGATCTCATAATCTTCGAGTGTAATGTGATCCTTGAAGGTAGAATACCTGGACAGTATTTTCAGCATTAGCGACAGACATAACACAAGCAAATCACGCCAAACCATTTCTTAAGCTGAATCTTTTTCCAATCTGTACCCGTTTGCGCAGCAATCAGCTTCTTGAGATCTCCCACGGTATCTTGTGAGCTACACTTGACGCGTACTGGACCAATTGCCCGTCAATCAGTACGACGGGAGTGGCAGCAAAGCGGAAAAAGACTGACCTTTACGCCCCAAGCGATCGTTTGCGATGACCTATATCCGGTATGTCAGATGAATTCACAATTTTCTGTTCATTGGCGGGAATGCGTACTTCGATAAGAGCCATGTGTTCGCTACCAGGACAGACTCGGAGCAAACGATGGTGACGGAAAGGTGCTTTGTATGACATAAGCGGTCTCATACACCTCTTATGGATCTCGCTTGTCTCGAACCTCTCAAGGCATCAATCAATGTGCTTCTGGTCCAGGACAGAGAGCAGGGCACAGGGGGGAAGCGACGACGCATTCAAGTCCCTTCTGGATCTTCTCATCGGCAGAGGAAACCTCACGGAGCGCGAGGCGCGCCGCCTCGCACAACAGCCGGCGCGTACGCTCTCGCTCATCGACACGCACGGAGTGGCGCACCGCAGTGTGTACAATACGTTCCCCTACACTCCTCCCATCCACCCCCCCAAACACACACACACATACACAGATCTTAGAGTCGAAATATCCATGACCCCCCAGTGTCCGGCGGAGGACGCCGGGCCGTCCTCACGGACTTCACGTTCGCGGCTGCAGTGCCTCCTGCTCGGCGGCTTCGTCCGAGTCCGAGTCCCGGCCGTAGCGCGCGTCTGTGCCCTGTGCCCCGGACCGGATATGCTCCTCCAAGTTTTCCTCCCTGGCTCATGGCTCGGCAGAGCCAGGCGTACAGGTTCCGTACGCCGGTCCGCCCGTAGACGTGTGGGGCCTCGGCGTCGTGCTATACATGCTCAACTGTGGGCGCGTGCCATTTGATGGGCCCACGCTCGATGCGTTGTGGAAGGCATCTCTGCGCTCACCCGAAGGCCTTCGGTTCCCCAAGCGGGTTAGCAGAGGTGCGCCATGTGCGCGTGCGCCCCGTCTGCGGTCATCAATGACCATCCCTCCATTCTATCTGTCATTTTAGATTAATATTGTAGGGACCTTTTACGAGGCATGCTCCAGGCGGATCCAAGCGCTCGTGCGTCTTTGGACTTGGACGAAGTGCTCAATCACTCCTGGACGAAACCAGCGTTTCCACGCCGTTGTTGGGCGCTGACGTGCCAAGGCACGCAGCGCTGAAGTGGCCAGATCAAGTCGACCGCGAGATGTCCTACAGAATTGCGGCGCTCGAGTCCAGAAATGGGGACAACGCAAGGTGTCGTCTAGCCAAGGCTTTGGGACCTAGCGTCGCGTCTTTACGAGGCTTGGCATAGTGACGACTCCCAAGCGCACCCCCTGAGGCTTACTTCACACCTGAGCCGGCCGCCCCCAGCGGGAGAGTTCCTAGACCGGGTTTGGTCCCTGCTTGGCAAAATCCGCAGTCGCGCAGTGCTGAAGTGGCCCACGCGGATCCCGCCCTTTCTCCCTTTGAGAAAGCGCCGAACAAACAGATGACAACACCAAACCCCACCGCCCATAGCGTGTAAACATCACCAAATATACTTGTTCAGCGCTCCGCTCATTTGTTCACAGGGTTCGCAAAAAAGGTATAATGGGGTCACGTTGTCGTTCGTATTTGTCGTAAGTAGAAATCGTGGATATTCGTGGTGTTTCACCACTTCTCTCCGGTCTCCGGTCCTTCCTTTGGTATCTATTTGTTCCTTAAACGGGTAAAATTGTCTCTGAGCCACGTGTTGGGGCAAAAGGGTGGAGTGGAATAACACACCTTCGAAATCCACAGCAGCCACACGCCCGCGCTGAAAGCAAGATCAGGGCGGCCCAAGTGAAGAGCATGCTGACGAGCACGATCCACACGCCGTTCCCAAAGCTGATGGTGACATTGACCTTGTTCTGTTGCTTGAGTTTGTGCTTCGCTACGATGACGAGGGCGAGATCTGCGGCGAACACGATGGTCGACACGATCGCGGTCCCGACGGACAACACGAGGGAGATGACCCAGGGTGCAAGGTGATAAACACAGCACGACGCGATCACAGGGAGAGCTGTGAGGAACGCCAGGCCTGCAGCGATGGGGTGCAGGATGAGCAAGATGGTAAGAGCCTTCAGAATGAGGTTCGCCAGGTCCCGCTCGTTTGTGACGGCCTGGATGGTGGCTGGATCAATCGTGTACCCGAGCTGTGGTCCAATACACTCTCCATTGTTAGTGAACAGGGTAGGCTTGTTCAACGCACTACAATGTGATGATATGCGTCGTTGAGTGCCCATGGACGCGATAAACTCGTGGTCAGAGTCGGAGAACGTTTGGGAGATGGGAAAAGTTCAGACCTCGTTATGCAGAAGCCCCATACGCCGAAGCGTATCTCGGTGCCAATACTCGTCGCCGGCAACGATGACGATGGGTGTCCGTTAAGTCGTAGCAGATAGACCGACTTGATGATTGGGAGGGAGAGAGCGATGAAAATCAAGAGTATAGATGCAGTCAAAAGGAAGAAGGCCGTAATGTAGGCATGGTGATGTCTGCGCAAATGGGCACGGGGGCGGTAGTCATAATCGTAAAAGCGTCTACGACAGGGCCAGCAAAAGACCATGGTGAATGTCGTTGGGAGAGCGCCAAGTGACTCGGAGGAGCAGAGCACAACGACAACCAATGCTTTATTTGGGTGTGCCTGGTGTTGTGGCGTCCATGCGTTAGGGAATCGTCAAGCTGCTCAGCGAGATTTCCTGTGATCTACGCTGCCAAGTGCAGCCTTTGGGTACATTCTTGCTCAGGTTCTTCGTGACAGAAACGAAAAGTGGCATTAGGACTCTCGGCTAAAACGGTGATCGTACCAGTCGCTAATCGTACCAGTCGCTAACAAGTTGCCCCATACGGTAAACACACAAACTGATATAAAGTACAATCTAATTTCTGGTATATAGTCATCGTAGATCTCGGATAGCAATAGATACATTAAAACCAAAGAAAGCCGATAGAAAGGGTCAATTAAAGGTAAGTACTCTACCAGAGCGCAAGCCCAGACAGCTTCGAAGCCAAATGAAACCAACAAAGTCTCGTTCAGTTCGCGCACTTAGCCAACGCCATCCGCAGTCGCCGCCACCACTGACTGCAATCAGGACTCCTGGCCAAGAAGGAGCTGCAGTCTCTCGACGCCGTTCTCAGGCTCGAGCCAGGTAAAGCCCTTGAACCACGTATTCTTCAGCAGAAAGTCGACCCGCTTAACCCCTTCCGCCTGCTGCTGGCGTTCCGCCCACTCAGTCCCGGACGACTTGAACCGGCGCGTGTATGCACGTGCGACCTCCGTCTCCTGCGAGTAGGTCAGGCGCCCCCACTCCTCATGCGCGATCTTGCGGTGCAGCGACGCGTGTACGGCGCGCACGATGTCCTCGAGCGTGAGATAAGGCAGCGCGCCGCGCCGGTGGCGGTGCGGCGACAGTGTCGTGCCATTCACGTGCAGATCGACGGGCCACTGGGGGATCCCGTCGCACATGACGCGGACGCGCGTCATCTGCGGGTGCGTCGCCGGCTGCTCGAGATCGTATGGGCTCAGCGTCGAGATGTTGTACGAGCCGGGCCCGGTGCGCTTCTTGAAGACCAGGTCGGCCAGGGCAAAGTTGATGTAGAGATGTTGGGCGACGATCTCCCCGTTGATAAGGTTGTGTAGCTGTGGGCGCGGCAGCTCAACGGGCGCCAGCTGCCATCCGGGAGAGTAGTAGGGCGCTGGTACCGTTGGCCACGGCGCGGGGGCAGGCGCCGCTGTTTGCACTGGGACGTAGGCGATATCGAACGAATGTCTCCGAGAGCGGGTACCAGCGTATCCGGGATGGAGCAGCATTGGCTGCTGAACTGGCGTTACCAAGGGCGGAGCGGCAGAGAGCACGGGAAGAAGCGTTGGTATGACGGCGGGGGACCCGTACGGGCTGCCCCCCAAGGACCTTGTTGTCCGATGGGTAAAGCCAGAGTCGGCTGCTGTTGGGGGGAACTGGAAGTATGGGTGCGGCTGCTGCTGCTGCTGCTGGGGATAGTAATAAGGCCAGACGTATGGTGTTCCCATCTTTTCGTGAATGGGTGGTTGTGTGATGGTGGTTGTTAGGTGTGTCTGAAGGTGAAGTCAAAGCGGGCTCAGGACTCTCTTTATATACGTCTTCCCCGGACTCTGCAGTGGACGAGTCAATTGTTCCTCCTTAATGACGGCTGTGCAAGGTTCGGGGTCGTAAACATGTTTAACATCGTGCGTTGACCCGAAAGCGGTGTTTGCGAGGCACCGCAGCGCGAGGGCGCCGAAAGGAAAGCACTGGGAATGCTTGATTAGTAATCGTGGCATGGCAGTGTCCGAAACCAGATCTTGCAGGAGATTTGTGAACCTGTCAAGATTTGCATGGATGCGATGCCTCCTTCTCATCCTAAATTCCTCCCTTCCGCCTCGGGCGATGCTGTGCAATCGGAGAGAGTCACAAAATATATAAAATCGCGCAATACGTATCACGAGTAGAATCCTGGAAACAAGGTAATTTTCATGGGGCAGCACGAGCGCTCGAGTGATTACCTGCCACCCTCATTGATGGATACGACCGGTTATTTTCATTCCGAATGTCGATAGGAAAAGTATGGCCATGTGGTCGACATGGCGGAATCACCCCTGATTTTGTCCCATCTCGTCAAACTTCCTCCTCCGCTGGTTCCTCGTCATCCCCACCGGATGCTTCTTCCGGCCCTTCGCCAAAATTGTCTCGAAGTGTCCACAAATCATCCCCCAATTGTCGCGCCTCATCCTTATCAAGAATACCAACCGTCGCCCAGTCGATCTTCCGCCGCACGCGCCGGCCTACAAAGTCTGCATATTGTGAAAACAGACGAGGCAATGTATGTCCGGATGCCAGCGTCGACACCATCGGGACAGATCGGGGGCGCGTTAAGATACCGTGGGGGGTATGACGTAGTTCCGCCCTCAAGTCCTGTGCTCTGAAGAACGAGGGGAAGGAAGATGGCAGTGGATACTCCATAGGCGCATGTAAGCTGTGGGGGGGATCGGGCAGTGCCGATTCGAACGCATCAGATCTGCAGTGCTCGTAGCAAGGGAGGCCACTCACCAAAGTTCCGTTCCGGCGCTTAACTCGACAAATTGGCGTCTGTCGAGCTCCGGCCAGCCGCGGGTGACATCCTGTCGGCAAGGCCAAGCGCTGGTCTGCTGATAAGGCGAAAATGATACGGTGAAAATTATCATTTGAGCTATGCCACGCTGCGGCTTGATCGACGGGTGAGAACACAGCTACGCACCCTGCCTTTATGGTCGGTTTGATTCATGGTGAAACAATGTGCTCTAGTGCTTAACGCCTCTACGGATGACGCCGGGAAAGCTCCACTGAGCTCAGCGAACGGAGTGTTACCATACACATTCAATCGGTGACAAAGCCCGTACAGAAGCTCGCGGCCTTTCAACCTGGGTTGGCCACCTTTAATACAAACTTGGATCGAGGACCGGGGACAGACCCTACCGGAGGGGCATTGTCGCAGTCTCGAAGTGCGCTGATAGAATTCCAGAGGTATCGTAAACGCTTCGAAGCTGATGAACGCCGTCAGATTGAGAACACAAATAGAGAAAAAGTAAGGGCCCTTAGTAGATATTCAGGTGATTGGTCCAAACATCTACAAAGCGCACAGCTGGATGCGTTGACTCACGTCTGTAGTAAGCTCAGCCGTCCAAGGTCCGGGTCTCCAATTGCTTGGTGATTGTAGGGGTACGGTCATAGTGGAGTGCTCATTGAGACCGCGCAAGCACAGCGCATCATTCAGCGCTTTTCTGGTTCCTAGCGTCTGCTCCTTTGTCAGGCAACAAAGCCACTGATGGCTGACAATCTCCGTACATCATCAATATCCAAGTCTCCCAGCACGGCATCGGACATAACCGCGAACACTAAAGTGGACTGCTTGGGAAACTCATCACGAAAGGCAGTGAGAAATGAGTTGACGAAGGATCCGAAGGATGCATTGTCAGTGCAAAGTTGAAGGCCCTACGCGGTTTGTTCACGCAAAATGCTACCCCCACCATGCTGAGAGCAGACGGACCTGGAAAGTGTCACACTCCTCTACGAACAGGCGGAATGAGTCATCCATGAGTCCATTTTCCTGCCACGAGAAACCGAGTACATCAACTGTGTACCCACAGTGCGACTTCAGCGTAGCTCACCGAGTCGTACCGCAAAAAGGTTTCTCTCCCACCCTGCCAATCGCCGCCATCCGTAGCTTCCCAGTCTGCTAAATCGGGAAGCCTGTGTAGGGACCGGGGGAGGTAGTGGACACGGTTATAGTCAGACCAGTACCGGACGTCAGAGGCCCGGAGGGGAGGAAGTATAGGGCTTGTTTTGGGGTCCGGGGGTTTCGCCACCACAGCGTCCTCGTCCTCGTCTTCCACTGCTTCCTCGTCCAATTGGGTTTGATAGGGGATGTCCGGGATAGGAATTCGACGTATCTCGTCCACGCCGCCATCCCTAGTTCGGAAATCAGTCCCAGTAGGCAATTGGTAGTATCGACTCACCAGAGGGACGAGGAGGGGAGGTCATCCCCTTTGGCGTAGAGTCCCTTGGCACTGGACAAGGAACCAAAGTTTGCTAAATGAGAGTGTTGGGCCGTGCGATGGAAAACAATTCAGAAAAAATGTACCCTTTCTGTCGAATTGGAGGACCCGAGGGCAGTACGTCGGCTCTCCCTACCGTAACGTCTGAACCTGGGGCCGTGAAGCGCAATTTAGGGTGAAAATAAGACAAACCCGGGGGGAGACACCCTCCCTAAAGGAGACGTCGTGCTCGACGAGGACTTCCTTGTCCGCGCTGTATGTAAAGTAGCTCTGTTGGGCATTCCAAAAGTGTGTCCCAACGTGGTTGGATACGTTGCCAGCCTGTATGTATATTATCTCTTTCATCGATGGGTGTCGATGCCGAATTCGGCCTGACTGTTCGGTAGGAATATTGATTAGAAAGCTTGCAATATTTACAGGGTAGATGCATTGGAGACAGGAGAATGTCCGACCTTCGAGTCCTAGAGAGCCGCCTCAACCAGCCTGAGACACTGCTCGTGGGGAGCGTGTGAGTTTTCCCCCCAGTCGTTTTTGGTCGGTCGGAACATCACTGCATTCACTGCCTCACCGGTTCGACCGGGCCGTGACGACGTCCTGTGTGTTGTACGCACAACACAGCCTCAATGATGCATTAGCTGCTAGGTAGGAAGAATCAACACCGCTTCGGCTGGCTCGGCAACAGACAAAGTGTCTACTCTCTAGTAAGAGAAAGAGAGTTACAACAAAGTATCCCCTTGTCCCTTGTGTACCCAACGAACCCATACACCCAGCCATCAGGGTAAGACCAATACCGGCCCAATGTTCCCCGACCCCGAATCGACACCATCAGAGGCGTCGTCCGAGTTTTCATCGACA
>Ga0099792_10001114_pt1 | contig 9870 bp, 4 predicted proteins | sample Rivendell_Oct201_8_FD_83780 | JGI IMG/M metagenome (GOLD analysis project Ga0099792, IMG submission 83780) | Vadose zone soil microbial communities from the Eel River Critical Zone Observatory, Northern California, USA -... | ecosystem: Environmental > Terrestrial > Soil > Vadose zone > Saprolite...
CAGGCCGCGATTCCGCCGCTCTCGCCTGCGTCGCGCTTATAGAGTGCAAGGTCGAGTTCGCCGCGCTCGATCGCGCGGCGAGACTGTACGCTCAGCCCGCTGCGCACATCGAGCCGCAGCCCTGGGCGCGCACGGGCACAGTCCGACAGCAGCTCGGTGAGCCGATAGGCGGCGAAGTCCTCCGGCAGGCCGAGCCGCACGACGCCCTCGCTCTCGGGCCGCGCCACCACATCGCGCGCCTCCTGTTCCAGCGCGAGTAGTCGCCGCGCGTAGGACACCAGCCGCTCGCCTTGTTCGGTCGGCGTGGCCTGCTTGCCGTCGCGATGGAGCAACGGATAGCCAAGAGTTTCCTCCAGCCGTTTGATCTGCTGGCTTACCGTCGATTGCGTACGGTGGACGCGCTCGCCGGCGCTGGTGAAGCCGCCGGTATCGACGACCGAGACGAAGCTGCGCAGAAGGTCGAAGTCGAGCATGGCAGGACCTCTTCATGCTACCTATTCGCATTTCCACTGACCGCTATTTTAGCATTTAATTTCCAAATGGCAAAGCGCAAGCCTATCTCGATGGCAGGAAAGGACTGTGACCCATGCGCACCGCCAATATTGCTGTTCCATCGCCCGCAACCCGCTCGCTTCGCCTGCCGCTGCCGCTGCTGGTGGCGACATTCTGCCTGCTCTGGGCTTCGGCGTTTTCCGTCGCCAAGCTCTCCATGGCGGATTGTCCGCCGCTGATGGTCCTCACAGCGCGGTTCCTGCTCGCCGGTGTGGTCATCTTTGGCGTCGCGGTCGTATCCGGCGTGCGGTTGAGCCTCAGCCGCCGTGATCTCCTCCTCTTCGCGTTCCTTGGCATCGCCAATCAGGCCGTCTTTCTGGGGCTCGGCTATGCTGGCATGCGCAGCACCTCATCCGGACTGGCGGCGCTCGTCATCAGCGCCAATCCGGTGCTGACTGCCGTGCTGGCGGTGGCATTCCTCAACGAGCGGATGACATGGCGCAAGGCAATGGGCCTGCTGCTGGGTGTTGGCGGTGTGGGCTTCGTGGTCGAAAGCCGGATGGCGGGCGGCATCGACCATCCCGTCGGCATCGCGTTGCTGCTGGCGGCGCTGGTTTCGCTGGTTGGTGGCACTATCCTGTACAAGAAGTTCGCGCCTTCAGGCGGCGGGCTCTGGGTCGGCAATGGCGTGCAAAGCCTCGCGGCCGGTCTTGCGACGCTGCCGTTCGCCTTGGCGTTCGAGAGCGTCGGCGACATCGTGCCGAGCTGGCGCCTCGCTGCGTCGCTCGCCTATCTGGCGCTGTTCGTCTCGATCTTCGCCTATCTGCTTTGGTTCTACCTGCTCAACGTGTCGGGCGCGACCGCGGCGAGCTCGTATCACTTCATGATGCCGCCGCTCGGCTTGCTGTTCGGATGGCTTCTGCTCGGCGAGCAGGTCGCGCTGACCGACCTGATCGGCATCGTGCCGGTCGCCCTCGGCATCTACCTGGTCACGCGCCCGATGTCGTCACCAGCTGGGAAATGAACCGCGCCGGCTCCAACGAACCCGGCTTCATTGGCCGGGCACGGCGTTGTCGGGGGCGGCGATCGGTGGATGGCCGGAAGACCAGCGGCGTCGAGACCACAGGCTGAAGCGGTCGAGATAGAGATAGATCACCGGCGTCGTGAAAAGTGTCAGCATCTGGCTTACGATCAGCCCGCCGACGATCGCGATGCCGAGTGGACGACGCATTTCCGAGCCCTCGCCCAGCGCCGTTGCAAGCGGGATAGCACCGAGCAACGCGGCCATCGTGGTCATCATGATCGGTCGAAACCTGAGCAAACATGCCTGATAGATGGCTTCGCGCGATGACAGACCGCGCCGACGTTCTGCGTCGAGCGCAAAGTCGATCATCAGGATCGCGTTCTTCTTGACGATGCCAATGAGCAGAATGACCCCGATCAATGCGATGATGCTGAATTCTGTGCGGAACACGAGCAGCGCCAGGATCGCACCGACACCCGCCGACGGCAGTGTCGACAGGATCGTGATCGGATGGATGTAGCTCTCATACAGAATGCCAAGCACGATATAGACGGCGACGAGAGCGGCCGCGATCAAGTAAGGCTCGTTGGCGATCGACTGCTGGTAAGCTTGCGCCGTGCCCTGAAAGTTGCCGTGGATCGTGGCCGGGACGCCGATCCGATTCATCGCGTTGCCGACGGCAGTCACGGCGTCGCTGAGGGACGCGCCTGGCGCGAGGTTGAAGGACATCGTCGTCGCCACGAACAAGCCGTCGTGGTTGATGGCAAGTGGGGTGCTGCCGGGCCCGAATGTGGTGAACGCCGAAAGCGGCACCATCTTCTCCGCGCTTGCACTGACTGCGGATCCGGTCGACACCGCACCGCGCCCGGTATTGCCGAGCGCGTTGCTTGACTGATTGCGGGCGGCGTCAGCCGCGACCGTCGCTGTGGCTGAGGTCTGGCCGGTCCCCTTGACGGTTCCGGCGACCGCGTTGGTTCCCTGCACGCCACCAACGGCGCCACCGGAGGTGCTGACGAAGACATCCTTGAGCGTCTCTGGGTCCTGCCAGTATTGGGGCGCGACCTCCATGATCACATGGTACTGGTTGCGCGCACTGTAGATCGTCGAAACCTGGCGCTGGCCGAAAGCATCATAGAGCGTGTTGTCGATCTGGCTTGCCGTGATGCCGAGGCGCGCCGCGGTGTCGCGGTCGATGACCAGATCGGTTTCGAGCCCCTTGTTCTGCTGGTCCGAATTGACCTGGGTCAACTCCGGCAACTGTTGCAGCGCTGCGAGGATTTTAGGGGCCCATTCGTTGAGGTCAGAAATTGTATCGGCATGCAGAGTGTATTGATACTGGGCGTTGCTCTGCCTGCCGCCGACACGAATGTCCTGCACCGCCTGCAGGAAGAGCGAAGCGCCCGGCACTTGTGTCAGCTCTCGGCTCAGTCTGGCGATCACCTGGTCGGCGCTGACCTTGCGTTCCGCCAACGGCTTGAGCGACACGAACACAAAACCGCCATTGGTCTGCCCGCCGCCGGTGAACCCCACGACGTGATCTACTGCGGGATCCTTCTGCACGATCGAAACGAACTGCGTGAGCTTCTGGCGCATGAGCTGGAATGAAATGCTCTGATCGGCCTGAATGCCTCCGGTCAGCCGGCCGGTGTCCTGCTGCGGAAAAAAGCCCTTTTGAACGATCGAGAAGAGATAGCCATTGAGACAGAGCGTGGCCACGACGATGAGCAGGATCGAGCGCGGGTGACGCAGCGACCACGCGAGGCTGCGCTCATAGACGTGCAATGTGCCGGAAAAAATGCGCTCGCTCAGGCGATAGAGACGGCCATGCTCTTCGCGCTGCGGGCGCTTGAGCACAAATGCGCACATCATCGGCGTGGTCGCGAGCGATACGGCGAGCGAGAGGAGGATAGCGATCGACAGCGTGACTGCGAACTCGCGGAATAGTCGGCCGATGATGCCGCCCATGAGCAGGATCGGAATGAACACCGCGACCAGTGAGACGCTCATCGACAGAACTGTAAATCCGACCTCGCCGGCGCCTTTGATCGCCGCCTCAAAGCTGGACATGCCCTCTTCGATGCGGCGCGAGATATTTTCGAGCACGACGATTGCATCGTCGACCACGAAGCCGGTCGCGACCGTCAGGGCCATGAGCGACAGATTGTCGAGGCTGTAGCCAAGAAGATACATGATGGCGAAAGTGCCAACCAGAGACACCGGCACCGCGACCGCGGGCACCAAAGCTGCGCGCGGGTTGCGCAGAAAAACGAATACGACGACGATGACCAGGACAATGGCGATGAGAAGCGTGCGCTCGACTTCCTGCAACGAGGCGCGAATGGTGGTTGAACGATCGACGGCGACAGTGATGTCGATTGCAGGCGAGACCGAGGCTCGCAGGTCGGGCAATTGCGCCGTGATCCGATCGACGGTCTCGATGATGTTGGCGCCCGGCTGGCGGTAGAGAATCACGAGAACAGACGGCTTGCCGTTGGCGAGACCGGCATTTCGCAGATTCTCGACCGAGTCGACGACCTCGGCGACATCGGAGAGTCGAACGGCGGCTCCGTTGCGATAAGCGATCACCAGCGATCGGTATTGGGCCGCAACCGTCGCCTGATCGTTGCTGGAGATCTGATAGCGAATGTCGCCGACATCGATCGCGCCCTTGGGGCTATGGGCGTTGGCAGCGGCCAACGCCGCTCGCACGTCTTCGAGCCCGATCCCGTATTTGGCAAGCGTGCGCGGATTGATCTCCACGCGCACCGCCGGCAGCGAGCTGCCGCCGACCGTGACCTCGCCGATGCCGTCGACCTGGGACAGCTTTTGCGCCAGCACAGTCGTCGCTGAATCGTAGAGGTCGCCCCGGCTCAGGGTGTCGGAGGTCAACGTGAGGATGAGAATGGGCGCATCCGCGGGATTGACCTTCCGGTACGTCGGATTGGATCTCAGACTCGAAGGCAGGTCCGCACGCGCCGCGTTGATTGCAGCCTGTACGTCGCGTGCCGCACCGTTGATGTCGCGGTTGAGCCCGAACTGCAACGTGATCCGCGTTGCGCCGACGCTGCTCGATGAGGTCATTTCGGTGACGTCGGCAATCTGCCCGAGATGGCGCTCGAGCGGAGTGGCGACGCTCGTCGCCACCACGGCCGGGCTTGCTCCGGGCAGCTGCGCGCGCACCGAAATGGTCGGGTAGTCGACCTTGGGAAGCGGCGACACCGGCAATTGGAAGAATGCGACGGCACCGGCGGCCAGGACGCCGAGTGTGAGCAGTGTCGTCGCAACCGGGCGACGGATGAATGGCGTCGAGAGGCTCATGCGCTCTCCCGCGCGGTGTCGCCGCGCCCGGCAAAGCGTGCCGCCAGACGATCGAACCAGAGATAGATCACCGGCGTCGTGAACAGCGTGAGGACCTGGCTGAACAGGAGGCCGCCAACGATGGCGATGCCGAGCGGATGCCGGAGCTCCGATCCAGTCCCGGTGCCCAGCATCAACGGCAGAGCGCCGAGCACGGCGGCCATGGTGGTCATCAGGATTGGCCGGAAGCGCAGGAGGCAGGCCTGGAAAATGGCTTCGCGCGGGCTCTTGCCTTCGGTGCGCTGGGCATCGAGCGCGAAGTCGATCATCATGATCGCGTTCTTCTTGACGATGCCGATCAGCAGAATGATCCCGATGATGGCGATGACCGTCAGATCATTGCGGGCCGCAATGAGCGCCAGCAGCGCGCCGATGCCGGCCGACGGCAGGGTCGAGAGGATCGTGAGCGGGTGGATGAAGCTTTCGTACAGAACGCCGAGCACGATGTAGACGGTGACGATCGCGGCGAGGATCAGCAGGAGCTCATTTCCGAGCGAGGACTGGAACGCCAGCGCGGCGCCCAGGAAGCTTGTGATCACGCTGCGGGGTAGTCCGATCTCTCCCTGCGCGTCTTTGATCGCGGTGACCGCCTCGCCAAGCGATGATCCGGGCGCAAGGTTGAATGAAATGATGGCGGCCGGAAACTGGCCGAGATGATCGATCTGCAGCGGCGCCACCTGCTCACGAACGCGCGCGATGACCGAGAGCGGCACCTGGCCATTACCTGTGGCGGATTGAAGATAGATGGAGTTGAGTGACTGCAGGGAGGTCTGCAGCACGGGATCCGCTTCGAGAATGACGCGGTATTGGTTGGTGTTGGTGTAGATCGTCGACACGATCCGCTGGCCGAAGGCATCGTACAGTGCATTGTCGATCGTGGCCGGCGTAATGCCGAAGCGTCCGGCGGTGTCGCGGTCGATGTCGACGAAGGCGACGAGCCCTTGCGCTGCGAGATCGCTCGCAACGTCGGCGAGCTGCGGCAGCTCGCGGAGCTTGTCCACGAGCTTCGGGGTCCATTCGGCCAGCTCCGCGGGATTGGCGTCTTGCAGCACGAATTGGTATTGGGTCTTACTGACCGTATCGTCGATCGTGAGGTCCTGCACCGGCTGCATGTAGAGCGAGATGCCGTCGACCGACTCGGTCGCTGCAGTCAGCCGACGAATGATCTGGCTGACTTCGGCGCTGCGCTGGTCGTGCGGCTTGAGATTGATCAGCAGGCGGCCGCTGTTGAGCGTCGTATTCGTGCCGTCGACGCCGATGAACGACGACAGGCTTTCGACATCGGGGTCCTTGAGGACGACACTTGCCAATTGGCCCTGGCGTTCGGCCATGGCCGCGTAGGAGATGGATTGCGGAGCCTCCGAAATGCCCTGGATGAGGCCGGTGTCCTGCACCGGAAAGAAGCCTTTCGGAATGAGGACGTACAGCGCCACGGTCAGGGCCAGGGTGGCGAGCGCGACCCACAGCGTCAAAGTCTGCCGGTCGAGAACCCAACCAAGCAAGCGGCCGTAGGACTCGATCAGCTTGTCGAACCACTCGCGGCTGCGACGCTGAAATCGGCTCTCGTGCACGTCTGCGACAGGCCGCAGGAGCTTCGCACAAGCCATCGGCACCAGGGTCAGTGACACGACGGCCGATATCAGGATGGTGACAGATAGCGTGATCGCGAACTCGCGAAACAGCCGGCCGACGACGTCGGCCATGAACAGGAGCGGGATGAGCACGGCAATCAGCGAAATCGTCAAGGAGATGATGGTGAAGCCAACCTGCTCGGAGCCGCGCAGCGCCGCCTGCAGCGGCGACTGGCCCTCTTCGATGTAGCGTGCGATGTTCTCGATCACCACGATAGCGTCGTCGACGACGAATCCTGCCGAGATCGTCAGTGCCATCAGCGATAGATTGTTCAGGCTGAAGCCCAGCAGATACATCGCCCCAAAGGTGCCGACGAGGGACAACGGCACTGACAGGCTCGGGATGAGGGTGGCGCGCGTGCTGCGGATGAAGACAAAGATCACCAGCACGACCAGGACCACGGCGAGCATCAATTCGAATTCCACGTCGTGCACGGAAGAGCGAATGGTCACCGTCCGGTCGGTCAGCACGGCGACGTCGACGGCGGCTGGCATGGCGCTCGCCAACTGCGGCAACATCGTCCGGATGCGATCGGTGACAGCGATGACGTTCGCCCCAGGCTGGCGCTGAATGTTCAGGATGACGGCCGGAACCGTATTCATCCACGCGCCGAGCTTGGTGTTCTGTGTGCCGTCGATGATGCGGGCAACGTCGCTGAGCCGTATCGGGGAGCCATTCTTGTAGGCGACCACCAAGTTCTTATAGGCGTCGGCGCTCTGCAGCTGATCGTTGGCATTGATGGTGTATGCCCGCGTTGGGCCATCGAAGTTGCCCTTGGGCGTGTTCACGTTGGCGTTGTTGAGCGTGATGCGCAGATCGTCGATGTTCAGGCCATAGGCGGCGAGCTTGCGCGTATCCGCCTGGACCCGGACGGCGGGTCGCTGGCCGCCGCTGATACTCACCAACCCGACGCCAGGCAGTTGCGAAATCTTTTGTGCCAGGCGCGTGTCGGCGAGGTCCTCGATCTGCGGCAGCGGAAGCGTTTTCGATGTCAGCGCGAGTGTGAGGATCGGAGCATCGGCTGGATTGACCTTGGCATAGATCGGCGGAGCCGGCAGGTCCGACGGCAACAAGTTGCCCGCCGCGTTGATGGCCGCCTGCACCTCCTGCTCGGCGATATCCAGGTTGATGCTCAGGTCGAACTGCAGCGTGATCACCGAGGCGCCGGCCGAGCTGACGGAGCTCATCTGGTTGAGATTCGGCATCTGGCCGAACTGGACCTCGAGCGGTGCAGTGACCGAAGAGGTCATCACGTCCGGGCTCGCGCCCGGATAGAAGGTCTGAACTTGAATAGTCGGATAGTCGACTTCGGGCAGCGCTGAGAGCGGCAGGAACTGAAACGCGATCACGCCTGACAAGAGGATGGCCAGCATCAGGAGCGATGTGGCAACGGGGCGCAACACGAAGGGTCGCGAAGGGCTCATCCGCTTTCCCGCAATTCCAACGAGGACGGCATCAGCAGTGCATCGGTCGTTCCGTTCTCGTCATTCACTTTGTTTCAGGTTGTCGGAACTGACCTTCGCCGCGCCGCCTTCGCGAACGTTGATCCGTATCCCGTCGCGCAGCTTGTCGGCCCCATCGACGACCACACGATCGTCGAGCGCCAGGCCCTTGCGCACGACGACGCGTTCGCCGTCGACCGGGCCAAGGTCGACCTGGCGCACGGACACGGTGTTGTTTGGATTCACGAGATAGACGAATGTGCCTGGCGCGCCACGCTGGACGGCGCTCGACGGCATCACGACGGCATCGTGGATGACGTCGACCAGCAGCCGGACATTGACAAATTGATTTGGATAGAGGGTCTCATCCGCGTTGGGAAACTGCGCGCGCAGCTTCACGGTTCCGGTCGTCGGGTCGATTTGATTGTCGAGCGTCGTCAGCGCGCCCGAGCCAAGCGTGTTGGTTCCGCTTCGATCGAACACGGTGACGGCCAGCTCGGTGCCGCCATGGAAGCGCTTGAGGATGGTTGGTACGTTGTCTTCCGGAACGGTGAAGATCACGGAGATCGGTTGAATCTGGGTGATGACGACGACGCCATTGGGGTCGTTCGCCGTTATGTAGTTGCCCTGATCCACCTGCCGGAGCCCGGCACGCCCGTCTGACGGCGAGAGAATGCGCGTGAAGCTGAGGTTCACCTTGGCGGTGTTGAGCTGGCCCTGGTCGGCGGCGACTTGGCCTTCGTACTGTTTGACGAGCGCGGCCTGGGTGTCGAGCTGCTGCTGCGGAATTGCATTCGTTTTGGCCAATCTCTCGTAACGCGCGAGATCGACCTTCGCGCCGGCCAGCAACGCCTGGTCGCGCTCCAATTGCCCCTGCATTTGCGCGACTGTGGCCTCGAACGGTCGGGGGTCGATCTCGGCCAGTAGATCGCCTTGCTTGACGATTTGACCTTCCTGGAACGCGACGCGGATCAACTGACCGCTGACTTGCGCCTTGACGGTCACCGTCGAAAGCGACGTGACCGTGCCAAGAGCGTTGAGTGCGATGTCGACGTCACCCTTCTGGACCGGCGCGACGCCCACTGATGTCGGTACGGCGCCTCCCTTGCCCTTGCCGGTCTGTGGTCGCTGCCCTTGCCCGAGATGGATCCACCAAGCCAGCGTTGCGGCAATAACTAATCCGAGCCCGATCCCCAAAATCGATCGAAATCGCGAAGGGCGTGCCTGGACTGGCGGAAGAGTCGATATCCGAATTTCAGGGTCCGTGGGCGCGCGATCGTTCATGTGGCAGTCTGTTGAGTGAATTCGGGAGGAAGCGATCTTTGCCCACGGAACCAAAGCAGAAGTGGGAGAGATGTTCCCTTGTACCGAACAGGCGGCGATGCAAATCAAGCACGCTGGCAAGTGTAAAACTGGCCTGCACCGCCACCATCAAAGTTAAGTTTGTTATGGGTATTGGTCACGTGAAAAAATCTTCATGAATAAATATTTTTTTATACTCGTCTATTGAGCGTTGGCACCAGGTCATGGCCCTCGATATTGAGGTCAGACGCTCTAACATCCGGCACCAACGCCGCAAACCGGCGCGATCTTGCTCATTCTGCCTCGTGCCGTCATCTTGGCACCTTATCTGGATCTTTCTTTGGAGCGGAAGCTTGTCGGCGTGACGGCGAGCCCATCATTCGATACCTTTCAATTGAAGTCGTTCAACCGCACACGTGTGAACCGCAATGTCATCGAATTCTGTTCGGACTAGCCTGAGTGTCGGTCTGGCTGCTGTTTTGCTCGTGGCCTCTGCGGGCCGCATGGCCAGGGTGGATGCCATCGTTGGTCGCCCGCCTGCGAGCGGCCTGCTCACGGCTGGCGAGGGCGCCTTCCGGCATCTGCAGGCGTTGCAGGACATTGCCGCCGCGAGCGGCGGCA
>Ga0099792_10001115_pt1 | contig 9868 bp, 9 predicted proteins | sample Rivendell_Oct201_8_FD_83780 | JGI IMG/M metagenome (GOLD analysis project Ga0099792, IMG submission 83780) | Vadose zone soil microbial communities from the Eel River Critical Zone Observatory, Northern California, USA -... | ecosystem: Environmental > Terrestrial > Soil > Vadose zone > Saprolite...
CCATATGGTCTGTGATGATCCGGGCGGCAACGTCCGTCCCGCCGCCGGGTGCGAACGGAACGATGACCGTGATCGGCCGCGACGGATAGGTTTGCGCCCATGCAAAGCGCGAGACGGCCGGCATCGCGACAGCGCCCGCGGCCAGATGCAGAAATCGACGGCGTGAAATTTCTGCTGCTATCATCGGCGTACCCTCCTCGATCGGTGAAAGTAGCATCCGGCCTCGCGAAGAATGCGCCGTACTTCGCGCGAAAAGTCCGCCACGACTATGCGACCATCAGCTCAGTCTGCTTTCGGCGCAAGTGTTTGTAGCGCGGCCGTCGCCAATGGTCCATGAACATCGAAAACAACAGATTTTACAATCTCTTCTGGCTTCGGGAGCCAGCCAGCATTGATGAACTTAGAATACTTCAAAGCATAAGTGGATCAATTGCGACCCGTTTTCGTCGAAATAGGCTCCAACTGGGCCGGCGCAAAGTGCGGCGGTTACAGTGCGTCGACAAACAGACGTCGTGCTGTGGCAGTCACCGCTCACGGGGGGTGCTCGCTAGCCTGTCAATTTCGCGGCATACGCATGGTGCGATGAAACCAATGCGAAACTCATGAATGGCCTCGTCCGGCGTCATTTCCATCGTTACGTCAAATTCCTCCGAGCTCCATCGAAATCTCTCCGTAAACTGGAGATCGGGGGCGTTCTCTTTGATGCGGACGAAGTCCATTTCGAAACTCCCGGATCGCGCCGCGCAAAAGCGAAGGTCGGTAATGATGGTCGCGCTCCACCGTCTCGGAGTGATTGGTATGGAAAAAACGTGCGCGTCTCGCACACTCTTGACGGCCAGCAAGGGCTTACAGGTAACTTCCGGCCAGGAGCTGGCGTGGCTCAGCAACAGGAATGAAAGAGCCAGGAAAGGCGCAAGAATCGCGTTCCGCATTCGGCGACGCGAAATGTGGATCAGCGCCCGGTGTTTCGCCTCGATGTGCATGGCCTGCGTCAATGCAATCGAGGGACCGATGTCGGGCAGGAAAAGGCTGGCGCCGCTCCCACGCATCGCCATGCAAGCCTCCGATGAAAATGGCCGTTCGCGCGTCACGTTTCACTCGATGTTAGCGAGCCCTCTGCTCATGAACTCCCGAATGCGCCTCATGCGGGCGGCGCGCGCGGCGGCACGCCATCTGGCGATAAATGCCCACAACCGTAGCATCATGGCTTCACCACACCCTGCGGGCTCGTGACGAGGCTGCGCGCAGCCGTGTCGCAGATTGCAATCATTTGATAGCGTCCACGTTCGCTTGCGCAGTCGGGCTTGAGGTTTCGCGTGATCGACGCTGCTATGATCAGGTCGGCGAAGCCGTCACCACTGACGTAAACGAGACAATTTATCTGGGTTCAAGCGCAAATTGACCTTGCGACAAAGATTGAGACGCCGCGTCAATGAATTGATCTGCAGTATCAATTTTACTTGGAATGCGCTTTGAGGTTGCGACTGGGCTTGAGACGCCATGTCAATGAATTGATCTCCAGTGTCAAGTTGACGTGCCCGTGGAGAGTTCGGCCCGATAGCCGCGGACTCCGAATGAAGCTGCGCGTGACAAAGACGCGCGAATCGAAATCCGGGGCGGCCTTGCCTCAGGCTGCCGTTGCTCCGGATGACACGCCCGCAAATGCGATCGTTCTTTGCGGGGTACATGACTTCAATCGCGCCGCATTGCCGTGTTACAATCGTACCGATGGCCAAGAGCAGCACCAACGATTCGCAGGCGGTCGTCCCCGCGGAGCCGTCCCTGACGGACAAAGGCGATGGCGGCTCGTCGCCCAAGCTGCAAGGTTTAGACAGCAATCCGCAAGGACATTTCGGCCCGCGGTTTTGGCATGCGTTTCGTGACAGCGTCGCGCACATTTACGACACGGTGTCGCTGCCAGACCCGTCGGAGGAAGCACGCTTCACCCTCTCCACCCGCACCTATGCCTCGCCCCGAGGGATTTTGATGCGCTGTGAGGGTACGGCGTTCATCATGACGCGGGGGCCCGCCCTGGCCGCGCGCAGCGCCGACCAGCTGCTCATCGTTCTCCAATTAGAAGGCTCGGTGGACACCGACTCCGCGGGGCGATGCGTGCGTCGCGAGGCTGGGGACGTGGCGATCAGTGATTACGCGCGTCCGTTTCACAGTGTGGCGACCGACTACACGATTTTGATCGTTCACCTCACACGCGAGAGCGTGCCCGCGGCACTGCTGGCCATGGAGCCGCACGGCCTTATCTTTCCGCGCGGGAGCGGCGCGGCGCGTCTGATCGGCGCGGCGATGCAGGAGTTCTATTCGCAAGCCGACGAACTGACGGTGAGCGAAGCCGAGGCGGCGATCGAGGGCATCGTGGCGCTGACGACCGCCTACGCGCGCATAAGCCGGGCGGGCGATGAAGCGGATCACGTGAAGTCGAGGAGAAGGGCTGCGCTGGATTACATCGATGCGCATCTTGGGAACGCACAGCTCGGGCCCAACGAGATCGCTGATGCGTCCAACGTCTCGCGCGCGTCGCTCTACCGGCTCCTGGCAGCGGAAGGCGGCATTCGCGCCGTTTTGTTGAAGCGCCGGCTCGACGAGGCCATGCTACTCTTGCTGGCGGACAACAAGGACGAGCGCTCGCTGACGGACATCGCCAAGTGCTGTGGCTTTGGCGGCGCGAGCCAGTTCAGCCGGGCGTTCCGCGCGCGCTTTGGAGTGCCGCCGCGACAGTACCTCGCGCTCGTTCGCAAGCAGAACCTCGACTGGCACGAAGCGCGGCTCATCGCCGACGGCTTCGACCAGGATACCATGTTATGGCGGCAACAGGGGTTGAGCGAATCTGCAGCATCTGGAACGTGGCATGCGCCAGTTTCGAAACAATCCAGTGGCCCGGATTGAGCGCAACGAAATCCCGAACCCACCTGTCCACGTCATGCTGTTTCTACTCCGGCCTCGCCGAATGTCGCCATGCCGTTGTGGCAGGCCAGCGCCGCGCGCAGGATGCCCAACGCCAAGGCTGCGCCCGAGCCTTCGCCGAGCCGCATATCGAAATCAAGCACAGCGTCCTTGCCGATTGCCTTAAGCAGCCGCCGGTGACCCGGTTCCGCACTCGCGTGGCCGACCAGGCAATGATCCAACAGCCGTCGATCGGCGGCGTAGAGCACCGCGGCCGCAGCCGTACAAATGAACCCGTCAAGGATGACCGGTATCCGGGCCATTCGCGCAGCAAGAACCGCCCCGCAGATGGCGGCCTGCTCACGCCCTCCAAGTGCCGCCAATGTCGCGATCGGTGAAAGCCCGCCATGCAGGGCGAGCCCCTTTTCGATGGCCGTTATTTTGCGGGCAATGCCCGCCGCATCCGATCCGGTTCCCGGGCCGACCCAATCCGCCGCCTGGCCTGAAAACAACGCCGTTGCCAATGCGGCTGCTACGGTAGAATTGCCGATACCCATTTCGCCGAGGATCAGGACGTCGGCATCGGCAGAGACGGCCGCTGCGCCGCGATTGACGGCATCGAGGCACTCAGGCTGCGTCATCGCTGGACCTTGCGTGAAATCGGCTGTCGGGCAGTCCAAATCGAGCGCAATTACGGACAGCTCCGCACCCGACACCCGACACAACTGATTGATGGCGGCACCCCCGGCAACGAAATTGGCCACCATCTGCGCCGTCACGGCTTGCGGATAGGGGTTCACTCCCTGGGCGCAGACGCCGTGGTTTCCGGCGAATACCAGGGCCTGGGCGTGGCGGATTTCAGGGCGCGGTGTTGCCTGCCATCCGGCCATGAACACGGCCAGCTCTTCCAGACGGCCCAACGATCCGGGCGGCTTGGTCAAGTTGGCCTGGCGAACGCGAGCGGCTTCAATGGCCGTCGCAGAGGAAACAGGCATGCTTTGGGCGAGAGTCGTGATCGTAACCAGTTCGCTCAAAGGAAATACAGGATCCTTCATTCATTTCACCCGAAGCGGCAGGCCCGCCACGGCCAGGACGACTTCATCCGCCACGGCGGCCACCCATTGGTTGAGAAGTCCTGCGGCGTCACGAAATTCTCGGGCGAGCGCATTCTCAGGCACGATGCCGGCTCCCACTTCGTTGGTCACGATGACAACCGGATCGGACTGATGAGGAAGAACTGCAACCAATGCCCTGCAGGCGGCTTGCCAGTCGTGGCCACCGAGCATGAGGTTCGTGAGCCAAAGGGTCAGGCAATCAATCAATCTCGCGCCTTGGCCATCTGTCACCGCAAGCGCCCCGATCAAATCAAGTGGTTCCTCATGCGTCACCCAGCCTTCGCCGCGTCTTGCCTGATGCACCGCGATGCGCGCAGCCATTTCGGTATCGCGCGGCTCGCCGGTGGCGATATAAGTCGCCCGTGGGCCGAAGCCGAGGGCCCGTGCCTCCGCGATCCGGCTCTTGCCGGACCGCGCACCGCCGGTGATCAGTATAGTTCTGCCCATGAGTCTGATTGCTCTCAAGACGAAGTCCGCGTGAGACTGCGATGATTCTCTGACACAGTAGTGCTGGCTGCGAAAGCTGAAACATATCCGTGGTACGAACGATTGCGACCGAATTGCTGCTAATCCGACATGCACCCTCACTCACAGACGGGCGGCTTGCCGGGCGCAGCGATGTGCCTGCCGACTGCTCTGATCTAAACGCTCTGGCGACGCTGCGGGCCGCAATCGGTCAGGCCGATTACTGTGTCACCAGCCCTGCTTTGCGTTGCGTGCAAACGGCGGCAGCGCTCTGGCCCGACCAGCCTGCACCCGAGACCGACGAGCGGCTTTGGGAGCAGGATTTTGGCGATTGGGAAGGGCTCGCTTATGCCAACCTACCCGACCTCGGACCATTGACACTCGAAGCGCTCGCCGCGCGGCGCCCGCCAGGGGGTGAAAGTTTCGCCGATCTGTGCCTCCGCAGTGTTCCGGCACTACAGGCGCTGACCGCCCGAGGTGGGCGGATCGCCGTCGTGGCCCATGCCGGTACGTTGCGCGCGGCTTTGACAATGGCGGTGGGCACCCCGGGCGCCGCGTTGCGTTTTCAACTGGCGCCACTATCGCTCACGCGCCTTCGCACCAGCAATGGCACGGATTGGTCCATTGGCGCCGTGAACTGGACGGCAGCGGGGGTGATCGAATGAACAGCGCCGCGATCATGCTTCTTGCGCTGATCATCGACGTTAGCCTTGGCTGGCCGAAGCCGCTCTTTGCCTCGATCGGGCATCCAGTATCATGGATGGGCGCCATCATCTCGGCGTTGGACCATCACCTCAATCGCGACAACGCATCCGATGTGGCGCGACGCGCCGCGGGAGTTTTCTGCGCCGTTGCCGTTATTGCATTGGCAACGACCGCAGGATGGATCTGTTCATCGCTCTTGCCCGGAAATTGGATGGGCCCGAATCTCGCAACCTTTTTGGCGGCTTTGTTGGCTTGGCCACTCATCGCGGCCCGCTCGATGCACGACCACGTCAATGCCGTCGCACGCCCGCTGGCGGCCGGCAACATCAAGATGGCAAGGGAAGCGGTCGCCATGATCGTCGGCCGCGATCCCGCGCAACTCGATGCCGCCGGTGTCGCGCGCGCCGCAACGGAAAGTCTGGCTGAAAATACCTCTGACGGAATTGTGGCACCGATTTTCTGGGGCGTTATCCTCGGCCTTCCGGGCATTGCCGCCTACAAGGCGATCAATACGCTCGACTCGATGATCGGCCATCGTACCCCGAGGCACGAGGCCTTCGGATGGGCAGCGGCGCGCATCGACGACGTGGCAAACCTGATCCCGGCGCGGTTGACGGGGCTTCTGTTCACCGCCGTCGCGACGCGCCCGCGTGTCGCCTTGGCGACCATGTGGCGCGACGCGCGTCGGCACCGTTCACCCAACGCCGGCTGGCCGGAAGCCGCGATGGCGGGCGCACTCGGAATTCGTCTGTCCGGACCCCGCAGTTATGGTGGCGAAACCGCGCCAGAACCCTGGCTAAATGGTATGGCTCCCGACCCCGGTCCCGGCGACCTCAACCGCGCCCTGGCGCTGTATCGCCGGGCGATGATTGTTTTCGCTTTGGGGCTCGCGCTCATCGCTTTTGGCTGAACCCCAACAGGAGGACGCAATTCGCGATCACGGCGGCGATATCGACATGGCGCGGGCGCGCTTTGGCGGCACGGACTGGATTGATCTCTCCACCGGGATCAACCGTGTGCCTTACCCTCTGCCGCCACTACCTGTGGAAGCTTGGACCACGCTCCCGACACGCGCTGCCTTGGCGGGCCTGCTGGCGGCAGCAGGCACTGCCTATCGCACACGCGCGCCCATAATGGCTGTCGCCGGAGCGCAGGCGGCAATCTCATTGATCCCACGGCTGATGCGGCCCGCACGCGCACGCGTCCTCGCGCCAACCTATAACGAACATGCCGTTGCACTGCGCGCCGCCGGGTGGCAGGTGCAAGAAGTGACCACACTTTCGGCGCTCGAAGGCGCCGATCTCGCAGTCCTTGGCAACCCCAACAACCCCGACGGTCAAAGCCATCAACCGGAGACTTTGCTAGGGTTGGCGGCGCGGGTCGGAAAGCTCGTGATCGATGAATGTTTTACGGATGCGCGACCCGATTTGTCTCTCGCGCCGGCGGCCAGCCAAGATCTGCTCAGGGAACGGCTCATTGTGCTGCGGTCGTTCGGCAAGTTCTACGGTCTCGCCGGCATGCGATTGGGCTTCTGCATCGGCTCGGACGCAGATATCTCAGCTCTCTCAGAAATGGCTGGACCATGGCCCATATCGGGAGCTGCAATTGCCATCGGGCGGTCAGCACTATCAGACCGCGCGTGGGCGCAGGCCACAATTGTGCGTCTCCATTCTGATGTCCTGCGGCTGGATGCTCTGGCGTTGTCGGCCGGTTGGAAACCACTGGGCGGGACCGAACTGTTTCGGCTCTATGAAACGCCTGACGCGGTCGCAGCCCAGGATCAGCTGGCGCGGCATCGGATCTGGACGCGAATATTCCCCTATTCTGATCGATGGCTGCGGCTTGGTCTGCCTGGTCACGCGGCAGAATGGGATCGCCTGGCACAAGCTCTGCGGGACTGAATATATGGAATTCACCACCACCGAGGCCGAGACGCTCCGACGCATTTTGCGATGGCGCCGCGACGTCCGCCATTTCCAAACAAAGCCCGTGGCGCAGGATATCATCGACCGCTTACGTCTTTCGATGGATTGCGCACCCTCCGTCGGCAACGCACGGCCGTGGCGCGTGATCCTGGTCACTGGAACTTCACTTCGCGCGAGCGTGCGCGCCAACTTCAATCACTGCAATGCGCAAGCCGCAGCGCATTATGATGACGACCAGCAGGCCGACTATATCCGATTGAAACTCGCTGGCCTCGACACCGCGCCGGTGCAGCTAGTGGTCTTTACTGTGTCCGATCCGGCCGAGGGCCATGGCCTTGGCCGTCGCACGCATCCCGAAACCTTACGCCAGTCGACCGCAATGGCGATCCATACCCTTTGGCTCGCTGCACGCGTTGAGAATATCGGGCTCGGCATTGTCTCGATTCTCGATCCACGCGCGATGGAACAGCTGTTCGCTGTCCCAGACGGCTGGGAGTTTGCGGCCTATCTCTGCCTCGGTTACCCTGAGTTCAGCGATGACACGCCGCTGCTGCACCGCGCGGAATGGCAGGAGAACATGCCGACCGTTTGGGAAGAGCGGTGATTAGCTCTCACAGTTCGCGTAGCGCATTGAATTGCGCGACATAGCCCGATCCGTCGATGCGCGCGCCGATCACCGTCGTGCGACCAGACTTGACGGCGGCCACGAGGGCGTCCTGGAGGCCGTTTTCGCTATCGACGACGACGCCGTCGGCGCCGAACCCTTCCGCGATCTTGTCCCAGGCGCATCCGCCGATCTGAACGCCACGCAGCGGTATGCCCTTGATCTCCTGCTTGACCCGGATCATGGCGATTTCCTCATCGTCGAGGACGACAACAATTATTGGAAGATTCTCACGCACAGACGTCTGAAGCTCTGCCACCGCCATGAGGAAACCGCCGTCTCCGGTGAACGCGACGACAGGCCGATCAGGATAGGCCAAACGGGCGCCGAGCGCGCCCGGAACGGCGTATCCCATTGAGCCGAGGCCGTTCGACGTCAGGAACTCGCGCGGGCCGTAAGACTGCCACTTCTGCACGACGAGAAGGCGGCTTGCGCCGGCATCGCAGGTCGCGATCGTTTCCCGCGGCAGGACCGCGCGAGCAACCTCCATGGCGCGTTGCGGCGACAGGCCACGACTTGGGGTGTTAAGCGCATCGACGACGTCCTGTCGAAAGATCGCCGCCGCCTTTTCGCCCCACGCAGCCCCGCCTGACGTCAGCGTGGTCAACGCCTTCAGCAAACCTTTGATATCGCCGACGGCTTCAAATTGTGCGGGCACCAGCGCGTCGAGAGAAGGTGTGCTGGAGACCGCGATGACCGGCACCTGATAAGGCCAGGCCTTGGGCTGGAGTTCCACGGCATCGAGCCCCACCGTGATGATGAGGTCGGACTGCATCACGAGCTTGCGCTCGATCAGGCCCCCAATGATACAGCCGGCGCGCAGGGCGTGGTCTTCCGGGATCATGCCCTTGCATTTGGATGTTACGAGCACCGGAGCGCCCAAGTGCTCGGCGAAACGCACGAGCTCTGTGGAGGCACGGTCCCAGAACACACCGAGGCCGGCCAGAATGATCGGCTTGCGAGACGCGTTGATGCGGTCGACAGCGGGACGCAGTGAAGCAGCATCCGGCTCCGGCCGCAGCAGCGCCGGCATGAGCGAAGGGCTGGACGCAAGGTCGGCCGCTTCCTTGGTAGTCTCGCTTTGCGGAAGGTCGAACTGAACGGGGCCCGGCGCGTGCGCCGTTGCGATCCGCATGGCGCGGCACAACTGCTGGCGGATCGTGCGGGCGTCGATCGTGGTTTGCCACTTCGTGAGTGGTGCGTAGAGCGCAAGCTGGTCGATGCGCTGGCGCAGGCCAATCTCCTGCTGGGGTTGCGAATAGCGATCCGTAATGGCGATCAACGGTGAGCGATCAAGGGAAGCGTGAGCAATTCCATTGACCATGTTGGCCGCGCCGGGCCCACGGGTCGAGAGGCAGACACCCGGCGATCCGGTGATGTCACCCCACGTCGCCGCCAGCATTGCTCCCGCGGTTTCCTGCTTCATCAGGATGAAACGCATTTGGCGCTGATTCGCGGCTTCGATGAGTTCGACGGATTCACCCCCCGGATGGCCGACGATAAATGGCGTACCGGCCTCCTTGAAGGCATCGGCCATCACTTCAACGGTAGTCGACATTCATAACCCCTTCCATGCGCAAACTGCCTGACGGCGGGCAAGTTATCGTGTGAGCCTTCTATTGTCATGCGCCGATTGCCGCGCGACGCAGAGCAGCGCTCACCGCGAAGCACCGAGGGGAACGCGAGGAGAGTGCTTCAATCAACTGAGGGGATCACGCAACCTTTCTTCGTAGGGGCGGGTCTTTGACCCGCCCGGTCCTCCGCGTTCGCGGGTAGGCGGGCGGGCACCGCGGCGCAAGCCGCCGAAGACCCGCCCCTACGCAAACCCCTTCATTTCGATGACGCAGCCCACTATCCCGAAAAGCGCCTTTGTGTGTTGGTCATCACATCGTTGCGACGGGCCACTGCGTAAGGTGGGGGCGGATCAAGGCAATCTGCCTTGAAACAGTTCTAGCCAATGAGGAGAGTGCAATGAAATCCGCCCTGTGCATCGCCATTCTGTCCTTGTCCTTCTGCCTGCCCGCGCACGCATATGAGGTCCAGACAGGCGCCGTCATGATCTGCGACACGCAAAAGCAGGTCGAGCGGTTCGTGGA
>Ga0099792_10001117_pt1 | contig 9865 bp, 7 predicted proteins | sample Rivendell_Oct201_8_FD_83780 | JGI IMG/M metagenome (GOLD analysis project Ga0099792, IMG submission 83780) | Vadose zone soil microbial communities from the Eel River Critical Zone Observatory, Northern California, USA -... | ecosystem: Environmental > Terrestrial > Soil > Vadose zone > Saprolite...
ATCCAGACTGCGAGGAACCAACGGCTCTGAGTGACCGTCGGCGGAATCGCGAATTCGAACGCGGCCCCCACCTCGTTCCACACGCCGTCCTCGTTGGCCGCAATGACCTGGAAGCGATACGATCCCGGTCGGAGGTTCGTGTAGAACGCCTCGCGCCGCGTCCCGGCGTCTGCCCACGTTGTATCGTTGCCGATCAGTCTGTATCGGAACCGCACGCGGTCCGGAACGCCGAGACTGAGCGCCGTGTAAGTGATCTGCAGCGCGGTGGTCCGCGGCGGCAGGTCGACTCGGCCCAGCGGGCGATACCGGCGGCCGCCGGCCGTCAGGGCGCGGATCTCAAGCGGAGGCGGAATCGGGTTGCGGCGGATGTGCGCCGGGTCCAGCCATGCCACGCCAGACGTTGTCAAGAACCAGAGCCGTCCATCAGTCCCCTGGATCGCGGATGGTAACGGCCGCAACTGGGGCGGCTCACCGGGGAGCCCGTCGTGGAATTCGAATCGCTCGTCGCTCGCGACGTACCGAGGGTCGCGCATCGCGCTCTGGATTTCGGCTGCCCGAACGTGCCTCACGCCGCCGATCCCATTGAGCCAGAGGTCGCCGTCGGCGGTCTCGACGATGCCGGTGACTCCGAGGAGCGGCCCGCTCGCGACAGTGAGTGGAAGGAAGCGCGCCCCGTCGTAGCGCACGACCCCCGATTCTCCGCCCACCCAGACATGGTCATCTCGCGGTACGATCGCCGTAACCGTACCGACTCGGATCCCGTCGTTGCCGGTGAATAGGCGCATCGAGTCCGCCCTCACCCGCACCAAGTTGTTATCGGAGTAGCCCAGCCACGTCGTTCCTGCGTCGTCAGCGACGACACTGAGTGCATGCTCACGCGCGAAGTGTTGGGACGGAAGGAAGCGGTCCCATGTTCCACCCCGGCGCCGGAACACCGCTCGTGCTCGATCGCTACGAACCGAGAGCCAGAGTATGCCGTCGCGGCCGCGCGCGATGGCCTGGATGTCACCGTTCCTGGCGTCCGCCGGCAAGGGGATTCGCGTGATGGTGGCGCCTGACGCGAGCTCCCCGCGTGGGACGTGCCACAACCCTGCCGGGCCGCCGATCCATACGCTACCGTCGAAGTCACGGGAGGCGCAGCTCACCGGCCCCGCCACTTCCGGGTGAGCCACGATCCCGGGACCGACCTCGAGCAACGGGCCGGAATAATCGTCCACCCAAACCCGCCCGCCATCCCTTGCGACGATGGAGGGAGCTTGGAGGTCCCGTGGGAACAGCACTGGAGTGAGCTTCGTCGCGCGGAAGCGATCGAGCCCGCCCTCGGTGCCTAGCCACACGTTCCCCTCGCGGTCTTCCAACAGCGCGTTCGTCTCCCCCAAGCTGCCGCTCATGCCCGCTGTGGTCGAGAGCGAGCGGACATCGCGCAGCCTCGGGGTGCCCGGACTCCCAGCGGGATTACCGCCAAGCGGAATGCGCAGGAGAGCGTTCGGCAACAGCATCCAGGCGGTCGCATTTCGGTCGATGACGAGCGCCCACGCCGGTGGCGAGTGGGGCGGTTGGCGCTCGGGCCCGACACGACGCCCGGCCGAGTCAGAGAGGCGCGTGAGACCGACAGCCAGCGATGCGCCCCAGACGGAGCCATCGGGCGCCTCGCGCGGCGTTCCGCCACCGTTGGCGTTGACGTCGAGGGGTGGTGCCCACCACACAAAGCGCTGGGCGCCACTTGGCAGCACGAACACCCCAGTACTCGTGGCGGCCCAGAGCGTTCCACGCCGATCGACCAGCAGGTCCGTGGTCATGCCGCCCGGGTACCCGCTTTCGGCGCCGAGGGTTCGCCACCGAGTCCCGTCGAGCCGCGCGAGCCCGGTCGTCGTCGCGGCCCAAATGGCACCACTCGAATCCCGAGCGAAGGCTGTAATGGATCCGGGCGGTAGCCCCTCGTTCTGGCCGAAGTTGGTGAGACGGTCCGCTGCAATGACGCTCGCGCCGCTCCTCACGTAGCCGATCCACATCGAGCCGTCCGGGACGGCGAGCAGCGCCGTGATGAAGTGCGACGGCAGGGACTGGCCGGCCGGAGGCTCGAACTCTTCGAACCGTACTCCATCAAAGCGGTAGAGTCCCGACTGCGTGCCGATCCACAGGACCCCGTCCGCCGACTGCGCCAGGGCGCCAACATTGGGAGGTGCACCGTCCCGAATCGTCCATGCCTTGTGATCGAGCTGCTGGAGCGTTGGCCCGGGGCGCTGCGCGTGGAGCACTGATGCGAAGCAGGCGAAGGCGCAGGCGGTGGGCATACCGATCGTCGACATGCGGCCGGCGCAGAACATACTACAATCTATGCTCACGGATCTTGCCGCGTCCCGTGACGAACAGTGCGGCCGATTTCAAAAAGGGGGCTGTCAGGCTTCCGTGTAGAAGTAGGCCCCGGCCACGCACGCCAGCGGAATCTTGATCAGCGCCACGACCGCTCCGATCGTGTACAGCCTCTCGGGAAACGGCCCCATCGGGGCTTGCTCCTTTGTCAGCGCGCTCAGCGCGTGCATCGCTATCTCGTCGAGAGTTGTCCCGATCGCGCTCATCAGTTCGATAAAGAACCACAGGGCGAGTCCCGCGATTACCGCCGTCTTCACGCCAGCGCCGAACCGCGGCCGGATCGCCGCGTACAGCCACACGAGACCGATCCCCATCACGAAATCCCACACGAGGAGCACCGAGATCATGCTGGCAGGTATGGGCTGTTTGCCGAACGCCTGCATCGCGGCAGCCATGTCTTCCTTCATCACCATGCCGTAGTAGACGAAGTCCACCACGTTTAGAACCAGACCCGCCAGTAGCCCGCCCAGAATCACGCGGCTCCAATTGATCTTGCTCACGGCGCACCCCCGGACGCAGTGAGCTCTACATTACGGCACGACCAGCACGGCCACCATACTACCTCTTTCGGCGTATGCGGATCTTGGGAGAATGCGATATCGTCATCAGGGTGACCAGCCCTTCGCCCATCAGGGTCCTCGCCGCCGACGACCATCCCCTCATCCGAGCCGGTCTCGTCGCGTTCCTCGCGACCGAACCCGATCTGCGGGTGGTCGCTGAGGCGGCGAATGGTGAGGAAGCGCTCGAGAAGTATCGCGAACTTCGTCCAGACATCGTCCTGATGGATCTCAGCATGCCGGTCATGGACGGGCTCTCCGCGACCAGAGCGATCCTCGACGAGTTCCCCGACGCCAGGGTAATCGTGCTCACCACCTATGACGGCGACGAGGACATTCATCGGGCGCTCGACGCAGGAGCCAGGGGCTATCTCCTGAAGGATATGGTGGCAGCCGATGTGCTGAACGTGATTCGCACCGTGCACGGCGGACAGCGCGGCATACCGCACGCCGTTGCCGCCAAGCTCGCCGAGCGTACTCCCCGCGTCCCACTGACCCCGCGTGAAACGGAGGTCCTCTCGCTGGTGGCGGAGGGGCTCAGCAATGCCGAAGTTGCCGCACGGATCGGGCGGACCGAAGGTACGGTCAAGGTGCATCTCAAGAACATTCTCCAAAAGCTCGACGCCAGCGACCGGACCGAGGCCGTAACCACCGCCCTGCGGCGCGGCTTCATCCGGCTCGAGTAGGGATCGCGGCCCCCGTTGCCCGGGTCGGAGCAAGCGCGTAACCTCTTTACCGTGAAGGGCCGCATCCTGCTGAGCTGCGCGTTGCTCGCCGCAGCCTCCTGCCATCCTGCAGTTCTGGCCGGCCAGGCGTTCGGGCGCTACAAGCTTGACGTCTGGCGGGCGCAGGACGGAATCCGATTGGCGTTCGCCTCGAATCTGGTGCAGACCCGCGACGGATATCTCTGGCTCTCATCGGAGTCAGGGGTCACGCGCTTCGACGGCGTCCGGTTCAAGGTCTTCGACGGAAGTAATACACCGGCTTTGCAAGGTCGTCCCAGACTACAGACCGTCCCGCTCCTGGAGGACGGTGACGGTGTCCTGTGGATCGGCACCGATGTCGGACTGCTCGCTTATTCGGACGGCACGATGCGACCCGCCGCACTGAACGCGACCTTCAAGATCGATCAGGTGAATGCGGCCACGGCCGATGCCAAAGGCACCGTATGGGCGGTCACGCGAAGCGGACGGGTCTTCAGTATTCCGCGCGGCGGCGGCCTCCACGAGGTCGCTGGGACGGTCGTGAGTTATGCCAGCAGCAGTCTGTCGGTGGACCCCACCGGCGACGTCTGGATCGCCGCCGGCCGGGACGCGGTCTACCGGGTGCATCACGATAGCCTGTCGACCGTGACGTTCCCCGCTGATATCCTGGTCGATGCCCCGAACCGGGCCTACGCGACCGCGGACGGCTCGGTGTGGTTCGGAACTCCTACGGCGATCCTCCATTGGCGACACGGCCGGGTCAAGCGATTCCCCCTGCCGACACGTCATACGCTGGGGGCTGTTTCCTGTATCGCGGCCGCTCCGGATGGGGCGCTCTGGATTGGGACCCACGGGGCGGGCCTCTACCGGTTCGACGGGCGGCGGTTCGCTTCCTTCAGCAGCCGGGACGGTCTTTCCGATGACCGCGTCATCGACATCCTCCCCGACAAGAGCGGCAACATCTGGGTTGCCACGCGCGATGGACTCAACCGCTTCCGGCCAGTCCCGTTCGATGTCTTCACCACACGCACCGGTCTCCCGACCGAGCTGCCCGGCGGAATGATCCGGGATCCCTCAGGCACCTTCTGGCTCGCACCGCCGACCGGCGGCTTGTTCCGGGGGCGCATCGAGGCCGGCCGGGCCAGCTTCACCATAGCCGAAGCGGTGAGGAACTACGATCGCGTCACCGCGCTGGCTCATGGGCAGCGGGGAAGCGTCTGGGCAGGTCGACTCCTCGGTTCGGTCAACCGTTTCGCGGGCCAGGGCGACGCCGAACGGCCCTTCGCCGCAGGCCTGCCTCCGGTGACAGAGATCCATGAGGATCCGGACGGCACCCTATGGGTCGGCACGTGGCGGGGGCTGTTCCGGTTGGGGCACGGGCGCCGCGATTCCTTGACGACCCACGACGGGCTTCCCGACGACTTCATTCACCGAATCTACCGTGACTCGAAGGGGACGCTCTGGATCGCGACGCAGACCGGCATCGCGCGGGCAGTAGGGGACGACGAGCGGCACTTCGAGGAGCAGCCGATGCCTCCCGGTGGTGCGTTGCGAGCGGTAGTCCTGTTCGAGGCGCCGAAGGGGACCCTCTGGATCGGCTCCGCTGAGGGCCTCGCGCGCGTGACCGGAGGTACGCCTGTGCACCTCACGATAGCGCAAGGACTGCCGGAGAACTGGGTCGGGGCGGGGGAGGAAGACCGCTTGGGTCACGTGTGGCTGGGACAGCTGGGCGGCCTCGCTCGTGTGAGCCTGGCGGACCTCACCGCGGTGGCCGACGGCCGAGTCCCGTCCCTGACGACGGCGACCAGCTACGAGGCGCTCGACGGTTTACCAGGAGGCGATCCCGGCGCCTGGCCGCATCCCTGGTCGTTTCGGGACCCCGGAGGAACGCTCTGGTTCGCGATGGGTCATGGGATCGTCTTCGTGGACCCCACTCGCGTCGAGCAGGACATTCGGCCGCCGGCCTTGCATCTGGAGGAGATCGTCGTGGACGGCGCCCCGGTACCGACGCGAGAGAGGATCACCCTGGGACCCGGTGTCCGCCGGCTCGACCTGAGGTACACCGGCGTGGATCTGACGAGCGGTCCCGGAGTCCGATTCCGCTACCGGCTGGATGGGTTCGACACGACGTGGACCGATGCGGGAACTCAGCGAATAGAGTCGTTTACGCGGCTCGCGGCTGGGCATTATCGATTTCGGGTGGCGGGACGCGCGGCGAACGGAGGGTGGAGCCATGGGGAGGCGGGAGTTGATATCACGGTCCTCGCCCCAATATATCGGCGAGCCTGGTTCATCGCCTCGACGTGCCTGCTGCTCGGGCTCGCGTTATGGAGCGCTCACCGAGCGGTCCTCCGCGCTCGAACCGCCGCCATTCATGACGAGCGCTCCCGGCTCGCCCGCGAGATACACGACTCGCTGTTGCAGGGATTCGGTGGCATCGCGCTGCAGCTGCACGCTGCCTCTGCCCGACTCGCTCTTCCTCCTTCACAACAGCCGCTGCTGGACCGGGTGCTCTCGCTGATCGATCGGACCTTGACCCAGGCGCGGAATGTGGTCTGGGACATACGTCAGCCGGGGGCGGAGGCGGCAGAGCTTGCTGCGGCATGCGAGGAGGCTGGCCGCCGCATCTTCGCCGACAGCTCTACCGCATTACGCGTGGCACTCCGGGGCCGGCCGCGCCTGCGCTCGCGGGTCGATACCGAGTGCCTCCGGATCGTGGAGGAGGCTCTCACCAACGTCCGGAAACATGCTGAAGCAGCGAACGCGATGGTCGATCTGGACTACCGCTGGAGAGAGTTGGTCCTCACCATCCGGGATGACGGGGCCGGGTTCGACTCGGATGCCGTGGTGGGGCAGGACGGCCATTGGGGTGTGCTCGGGATGCGCGAGCGTGCCAACCGAATCGGCGCGTCGCTCGTTCTCAGCAGCCAGCCCGGGGCGGGAACGGTGTTCTCGCTTGTTGTGCCCTACCGACGCGGGCTACGGACTCGTCTGTAGCGAAAGACTAGCCGAAAGACGTATTGCATCCGGCCAGAGGTCCGGGACACCATTCGCTATGGCGGCAACTGGTGGGGTCGCCGACCTGGACAGAGGAGCGGTCCGTCCGATCCGGGTCCTGGCCGTTGACGATCACCCGATGTACCGGGCCGGTTTGACGGCGGTGCTGTCGCTCCATGCCGATCTCGAGCTCGTGGCCGAGGCGGCTGATGGAGCACGTGCCGTGGCGTTGTTCCGCACGCACCGGCCCGACGTCACCCTGATGGATCTGCGTATGCCCGTGATGGGGGGGGCCGAGGCCATTGAGACGATCACGGCCGAGTTTCCAGACGCGAAGATCATCGCGCTGACCACCTATCAGGGAGACACGGACATCCATCGCGCTCTGGAGGCGGGCGCGCGGGGGTATCTCCTGAAGGATGTCTTGCGTAACGAAGTGGCGGACGCGATCCGGACGGTCTGTCGCGATGGGTGGGTCCTCCCCGGCGCCATAGCGCAGCGACTGGCGAAGTTCACGCCGCGGATCGAGCTCACCGACCGTGAACTGGAGGTCTTGAGACTGATGGCAAAAGGACTGCGGAACAAGAACATCGCCAATGCCATCGGGAGGACCGAGGGGACGGTCAAAGTCCACGTCGGCCATGTCCTCCAGAAACTCGACGTCAATGATCGGACCGAGGCCGTCGTCGTCGCCCTGCAGCGCGGGATCATCCACTTGGACTGACATCTCCCTTCGGCGCAGCCGCCAAGCTTCGCATCCCACCGTCGACGTTGGAGTCGAGGATCAAGGCCCTACTCCTTTCGGACTAGCATCGTCTCTCTCCCCGTCAATACAAAAAGATTCCTCTCCCGCGTAATAGCGGGCGCCTAGCGCGAACACGTATGGTGTGTGGTCGTGACGTCACAACAATCGCGGCGACCCGGAGGGCAGCACGATCATGAAGCTTCCGCCAGACTCTACACCGAGCGCTTTCACGACCGCCTTCCGGTATCGCTACGCGTTCGCTGTGCTGCTGGTGGGATCCGTGTTGGCGCTGCATCCCGCGCCGCCCCGCCTGATCGGCGCACCGTTGCCGCAGGCGCACGCGCTCGTGCTGTCGGATCAGGCCCGGCGCTCCCTGGCCCTCGCGTACCGTGCGTTCCCCACGGAGCTGATGGGCTGCATGATCGGCGAGGTCCACGGCAGCGTGGTGCGCGTCCAGCGCATCGCGCCCGCAGACGTGGATCCAGCGGAGTCGACGCCGACACGGGTCCGGCCGCGGCGCACGTGCGAGGACGCCGGTTGGCTGGGGACGGTCGGGATGATCCATAGCCACCCGGGTGGGGAGCGCTGCTTCTACTATTTCCCCGGGACGCAAGTTCCGAGCTCGGACGCGCAATCGTTCGCGCTGCAGGCCTACGTGGTCGACGCCATCCTGTGCGGCGACAGCATCGTGTGGATCAACCGTGCCTCAATAGAACGGCACTTCTCGTTGGGGGAGCGTCGCGTGGTGCGGGCGCCCGACCAGCCGCCAGGTAACCGGCTGCGCGCGGGGTCCCGCGTGTCGCTGCGGGGAGAATGAGGGCGCTATGGACGAACCCTTTGCGCTCGATGACTACTACCTCCCGGCCGTCGCCCACGGCTGGCGCGACGCCGATTGGACGACCTTAAACAGTTGGTGGAGTCTCCGACCATGAGCCGGTTTCAAGCCGCGTGTATCGAGTCCGCGGTGTTTGCCCATGAGGGGGGGCTCGCGCTGGAGCACGGGGATGTCGAGCCGGAGACCGAGGCAGTCGCCGGCTTCGAGGAGGTTGTGGGGCGGGACAGGGTCCTGCGCGAGCTGCTCGAGACGGTGCGGGACGTGGCGGCAACGGACTCGACCATCCTGCTCACTGGCGAGACCGGCACGGGGAAGGAGCTCGTTGCCAGAGCCATCCACACGCTGAGTCCGCGGCGGGAACGCGCCATGGTCAAGCTGAACTGCGGCGCGATGGCTGCCGGCCTCGTCGAAAGCGAGCTCTTCGGGCACGAACGGGGCGCATTCACCGGCGCGCTGCAGCGCCGCATCGGGCGGTTCGAGCAAGCAGACCGCGGGACGTTGTTCCTCGATGAGATCGGCGAACTGCCACTCGACGGCCAGGTCAAGCTGTTGCGCGTCGTGGAGGAGCAGGAACTGGAGCGCGTCGGCGGTAGCCATCCGGTCCGCGTGGACGTGCGCCTGGTCGCCGCCACGAACCGGGATCTCGCGGCCGCCGTTCCGGCCGGTCGCTTCCGGGCCGACCTGTTCTATCGACTGAGCGTCGTTCCGCTCCGGCTCCCCCCGTTGCGGGAACGTCCCGGCGACATTCCGCTGCTCGTGCAGGCCTTCATCGCCCACTTCCGGCGGAAGCTGGCGAAGCCGCTGCACGATGTGTCACCGGAGAGCCTGCGTCGACTGGAGGCGCACTCGTGGCCGGGGAACATTCGGGAGCTGCAGCATGTCGTCGAGCGGGCCTGCGTGCTCGCGCGGGGGCGGGTGGTGGACATCGGTGCCTCGCTGCTCGCGACGGCGGCAGCGACCGCACCGCATACTGGCGGTACTACGGGCGGCTTCGTGACGCTAGAGGAGCACGAGCGCGCGTACCTCCGCCGGGTGCTCGAGGCGACGGGTGGGCGCATCGAGGGACGCCGGGGGGCGGCCAGGATCCTCGATGTGCATCCGAGCACGCTGCGATCCCGGCTGCAACGCCTGGGTCTGGCGAAGCCGGCGTGGCGAGACGGCGCCGGAGCTCGCGTCGTCGAGTCGAGAACTCCCGCCTGACCCACGACCCATCGAGGTATTGCGAGATGTCACGGCGGGCACGCGTGGAATGGCGCGCCCGTGTGCCGTCATCCTTGTCGATACGGGCGATGCCGTATACGAGGCCGCCCGTGATCATCAGGACCGTCTCGGTCACGACGCACGCCCGCTTGGCCGCCGAAGTGAGGCCGGCATGCCGCGCGTGGAACGCGGAGTCGCCGAGGACGTTCGCCACACGCTCATCCACGAGCGAGAGCGCGGCCGTGCCGAGCGTCGCTCCAGCGATGAGCGTGAGATCCCGATTGGTGAGGAGGACCGCGGAGGGTGGGGCGGGCGCCACGCCCTGTGCTCCAACGCATGGAGCGATTCCACCGATCGACATCAGGGCGAGAACGAAGAAGCGCATGGCCCAGCATACACATGCTCCAATGGGATGGACAAGAGTCGAGCTCCTATCCATCACACCTCGGCATAA
>Ga0099792_10001118_pt1 | contig 9859 bp, 7 predicted proteins | sample Rivendell_Oct201_8_FD_83780 | JGI IMG/M metagenome (GOLD analysis project Ga0099792, IMG submission 83780) | Vadose zone soil microbial communities from the Eel River Critical Zone Observatory, Northern California, USA -... | ecosystem: Environmental > Terrestrial > Soil > Vadose zone > Saprolite...
CACCGGCGCGCCCGCAGTGTCGGGCTCGAGCGCCTGCAGCAGCGGCCGCTTGATCAGGAAGCGCTCGGAGAACACGTCATGCTCGAGCCGCTCGCGGTCGCCTTCGCCCTGCGCTTCCGCCACGCGGATCGCGATCATCTGAGCGGCGTAGTTCCATTCATAGACCGCCGCCGCCACGTCGAGGCCCTCATAGCATTGCAGCCGGATCAGGCGGCGGGCCAGCGTCTGGGCCAGGACCTTGGCAATCTCGGTCTTGCCGACACCAGCCTCGCCTTCGAGAAACAACGGGCGGCTCATGCGCAGCGCCAGGAACAGGACGGTGGCAAGCGAACGGTCGGCGAGATAGTCGGCGGACCCAAGCAGATCGAGGGCGGCGTCGATCGAGCCAGGCAGGGGCTTCTGCGGTTGCGTCATAACCGCCTCCTATAGCGGGCTCGGCCACGCTTGTCCTGCATGGCTCCGGCGCCTTTTGTGGAGCTGCTCACACCTCCGGCGCAGCCGCTGAGCTGAGCTATGTCGCATTGGTTCTATTGAAAAAACCACTGTCTCCCCCGGAGGCAAGATCGGCGGCGTTGCTGGGAAGGCACAAGAATGCGCGAAGCGCTGTCCCGGCCCAGATCGGCTGTCCAGCCTATTAGGTTTATTAACCATAAATTTCGACAATAGGGGCTCTGGTGTCGACTCGCTAATCGACACCCGCGTTTCCCACCGGTGTGGGCAATACCAGGAGCTCGCACGGTGAACACGTTGGTCCAATCCAAGACCATGCGCTCTGCGCATTCAATCCGGCTTGTCCTGATCCCCACCCTGGGCGCGATGGCGCTCCTGCTCCTCACGACGCTTGGTTATGTCAGCCTGGGCGCATGGACAGCCCATCGCGCCGCGACTGACCAGATGGAATTCGATGCCGGGGCAAACCGGCTGATCGCGGGTCTGTTCGAGATCCTGATGGAAAGGCTCGCGACCAACAACGGATTGCAGGCTGCCGAGCCAGCAGACAGCGCGGTGCTGGCCGAGATCGAGCGGCGACGCAAGGCGGTCAGGGAGAACTTCACGCTCGGGCTCGCTATGATCGAGCAGCGCGACTTTCCCGACAAGCAAAGCCTGCTTGGGAATCTCAAGGTCGTGATGCAGAAGGCGAACGATCATCGCGACCGCGCCGACGCGGCCTTGAAGCTTGCGCGCGAGAGCCGCGACCAGATGCTGCGCACGAACTACATTCCCGTGTTCACCGATCTGGTCAACGCCGCGCTCAAGGTCTGGTACTCAGCGCTTTACTCCACGGCGAAAACCGATCCGGCACTGGCCCGCCTCGCCACGATCAAGGAGCTCGGGTTCAACATGCGCGACATCGCTGGCCTCGAGCGATCGAACATCGCGCAGTCGATCTCCGCCGGCACGCCGATTGCAGCCGACAAAGTCGTGGCCAATGCCGCGTAACGCGCGCAGGTCGATGCGATGTGGAGCCAGCTCACGCACCTCACGCTCGACGCCGACACTCATCCGGCGATCCGCACCGCCATGGCGACTGCGCGCGAGCACTATTTCAGGGATTTCCGCGCGCTCGCGGACGAGATGAAGAAGGCGAGCGATGCCGGCGGCAAATACACCATGGCAACGCTGCAGTGGGTCGATACGACGACGCCGCAGCTCGGCAAGCTGCTCGAGGTGATGTACGCCGCCAGCCAGGCGAGCGAGCAGGTGACCGCGTCAGCGCTCGAGCGCTCGCTGCGCAATCTCCTGATCATGGCCGGAGCGCTGGTGCTGGTGATTGCCATCGTGCTCGCCTGCCTGTGGATTGTCAGCACCCGCATCACGCAGCCCCTGCTGCGGCTATCCAAGGTCACCGAGCGGCTCGCCGGCAACGACACCACGGTGGAGATCCCGGATAGTGGCCGCGATGACGAGCTCGGAATGATGGCATCTGCGCTGGCCCATTTCCGCACCAGCATGATCGAGACCGGCCAGCTGCGCGCCGACCAGGCTGGGCTGCAAGCCGAAAAGGAGGAGCGGCAACGCGTCGTCACCACCGCCATTCAGGCATTCGAGGAGACGGTCAGCGGCATCGTGCGTGCGGTCTCCACGGCGGCGACCGAGCTCGAGCGCGCCGCATCGAGCCTCACCCACACCGCCAACACGACGCAGCAGCTCGCCACCTCCGTTACGACGTCGTCCGGGCAGGCCTCCACCAATGTTCAATCTGTTGCGCTGGCAACCGACGAGATGACGGCATCGATCCACGAGATCAGCCGGCAGGTCGAGGATTCAAGCCGCATTGCCGAGGACGCCGTGAAGCAGGCCAACCGCGCCGATGCCAGCATCACGGAGCTCTCCGAGGCCGCCGCCCGCATCGGAGACGTGGTCAAGCTCATTACCGCCGTTGCCGAGCAGACCAATCTGCTTGCCCTCAATGCCACCATCGAGGCGGCGCGCGCGGGCGAAGCCGGCCGCGGCTTCGCCGTCGTGGCACAAGAGGTCAAGGCGCTGGCCGCACAGACCGCCAAGGCCACGGACGAGATTGGTGCGCAGATCTCCGGCATGCAAACTGCGACCCAAGAGTCGGTGTCGGCCATGAAAGAGATCGGCGGCACCATCACCCGCATCTCCGGCATCAGCTCCGCCATTGCTGCAGCGATCGAGGAGCAAAGCGCCGTCGTCAAGGACATCTCGCGCAACATCCAGCACGCCGCGCAGGGCGCGGCCCAGGTCAGCGCCAACATCCTGAACGTCAACAGGGGTGCAGGCGAAACCGACGCCGCGTCCGGCCAGGTCCTGTCCTCGGCCCAGGCGCTTGCGGGCGAAAGCGCCAGGCTCAAGCTCGAGGTCGACCGGTTTCTCGCGACCGTGCGCGCGGCCTGAGAGACCACATCAGCGAGCCCCTTCCAACGCGACGCCAGCCGGCACGCTGCGCACGTAGAAATACACCAAGACGCTCGCAACCGCCGCGAAGAAGCACCACACCGAGATGTAGGCGTGGTGGAACGAGACATAGGCAACCGCGAAGCCGAACACGATGACAAGCGCAAGGCCCTGCACTCGCCTGTGAGAGGATAGAAGCAGCGAGAACGTTGTCGCCACCACGTAAGGCACCTCGATGCCGGTCGGATACTGGAAGTGATTGCGATAGACGATATGCCCTTCGCCGACCGATGCCTGATAGGGGTGGCCGATCATCGCCACCAGCAGATAGATCGACAGCGCCACCCCGATGGCAAGACAGACGGAGATGAGCATCCTGTGCCAACGCTGCCGCTCGATCAGGAGCGCCGCCAATGGCGCGAACACCGGCCAGAACACCTCGGCATAGCCCTGGAACGCATGCACCAGAACGCCACGCAGCGCGCCTGGCTCAGGCGAAGCGAGATCGAGCCACAGCAGGCCCTCCACGCCCTGCTGAAGCGCAAACAGCGCCGGGAATGCTGCCAGCGCCAGAATGCGATGATCGGGCCTGGCGGCCGCCGAGCGGAGCGTGACAATGCCGACGCTACCGATCACTGCCGCTGCCGAAAAGCTTGCCGTTGCGGAAAAGCACATTTCTGTTGAGGCTCTACCGCGGCGCGCCGGGAACGGTTCCGGTCACGACCGGCGGCTCGAGCGTCGGCGCGACCTCCATGCCGTGCTCACCGGCACGCTCGATCGCCTTCTGCACCAGTCCGGATGCCTTCGCCGCTTCCAGGAACTCGCTGATATAGGCGAGCCGCCCAGCCTGATCTTTCGGCACCGCCATCGACTGCAGGTTCTCGCCATAGCGGCCGTCGAGCACGCGCGCGCCGGCAAGCCTGGGCGCATATTCAAGCAGCGGCGGGCGCGGCGACGCCCAGGCATCGGCGCGACCGCTGCGCAGAAGCTCGAACGCCTCGTCCGGGATTTCGACGTCGACGATTTCGGCCTGCTTGACGACGCGGCGTAGCGCCAACGTCGAGGCATGATTGCGCACGGCCGCGATCCGAACGCCAGTCTTGTCGACGTCGGAAACACTGCGGACCGACGAGCTTGCCGGCACCATCAGGGTGAACGGCACCATGATGTAAGGCGGCGTGAAGCCGACATCGCCGGTGCGGCCCGGGACGAAGCCGAGGAACCCGGCGTCGCAGGCGTGCCCCTGCAGGCATTCGATCAGCTTGGGCGGAGACGCATGGCCGACGAGCTCGAGCTTGACGCCGAGCTGCATCCCAAGCGCTTGCGCGATCGCTACGATGACTTTGCCGGTGCCATGGCCATGGATTTCGCCGCTCGCCGGATCCTTGACGAACTGCGGCAGATGCAGCCCGACGCGAATCTTGCCGGCCTGCACGATGTCACCGACCCGCCGATCGAGGCTCGGCTGCTGCTGCGCATTGGCGCTTGCCACTGCCGACACGAACGCAAGCGCTGTAAGCAATGCGGGATGAGAAGTTATCATGTGTCCCCCAGTGCCGATCATAGGACGGGCAATTCTTCTCTTCCCGTCGTCCCGATCGCTTTCCGTCACTCGGTCTCCGGTCGCTCCACCGCCTTGGCAACCGCGCGGCGCGCCAGCACGCCGACGAGGTGCGCCCGATATTCCGCGCTGCCGTGGATGTCGCTGCTCATCCCATCGGCGTCGATCGTCATGCCCTCGAGCGACTTCGGCCCAAAGCGCTTCTTGAGCGCCTCCTCGAACGACGGCACGCGGAACACGCCGTTTCCACCCGCGCCAGTCACCGCCACGCGGATCTCGGAGCTGCGCTTGGCAACAAACACGCCGACTAGCGCAAAGCGCGAGGCCGGATTGGGAAACTTGATGTAAGCGGCCTTGCTGACCTTGGGAAACTGCACCTTGGTGATGATCTCGTCGCCCTCGAGCGCGGTCTCGAACAGGCCCTTGAAGAATTCATCCGCCTCGATGCGCCGCTTGTTGGTGATGATGGTGGCACCGAGCCCGAGGCAGGCGGCCGGATAGTCGGCATTGGGATCGTTGTTGGCGATCGAGCCGCCGATCGTGCCACAATGGCGCACCGCGGGGTCGCCGATCATGCCGGCAAGGTCGGCGAGCGCCGGGATCGCAGCTTTCACGATCGCGGAGTTCGCCACCTCATGGTGGGTCGTCATCGCTCCGATGATGAGGGTGCGTGCGCCCTCCTCGATGCCGGCGAGGTCCTCGATCTGCGACATGTCGACGATGTGCTTCGGCCCGGCAAGGCGCAGCTTCATGGTCGGAACGAGCGTGTGCCCGCCGGCGAGAAGCTTCGGCTCCTCCTCCCGCTGCAGCAGGCCCGCGGCCTGCCGCACCGTGGTCGGGCGATGAACCTTGAATCCATACATCGTTGTTCTCCTCAAGCCGCCTGGCGGCTATTGCCGGTTTTCTGCAAGGCCGACCATACGGTTTGCGCCGTGGCCGGCATGGTCAAATTCTCCGTGCCGATCGCATCGGTGATGGCGTTGATCACGGCGGGTGGTGCTGCGATCGCGCCGGCCTCGCCGCAGCCCTTGATGCCGAGCGGATTGCCCGGGCACCTGGTCGCGGCAGTGTCGATCTTGAAGCTCGGCAGGTCCTGCGCGCGCGGCATGCAGTAGTCCATCAGCGAGCCGGTCACGAGCTGGCCGTTGTCGTCATAGACCGTGCGCTCGCACAGCGCCTGGCCGACGCCCTGCGCAATGCCGCCATGCACTTGGCCCTCGACGATCATCGGATTGATCACTGTGCCGAAGTCGTCGACCGCGGTCCACGCCACGATCTCGGTCGTACCGGTCTCGGGATCAACCTCGACCTCGCAGATGTGGCAGCCGGCCGGGAACGTGAAGTTGGTCGGATCGTAGAACGCGCCTTCCTTGAGGCCGGGCTCGAGCTCGGCGCCGGTGAACTTGTGCGCCACATAGGCATTGAGCGTGACATCGCCCCAGGCCGCCGACTTGTCGGTGCCGGCGACGGTGAACTTGCCGTCCTTGAACACGATGTCGCCTTCCGCCGCTTCCAGCATATGGGCGGCAACCTTCTTGGCCTTGGCCTCGATCTTGTCGAGCGCCTTGACGACCGCCGAGAGCCCGACCGCGCCCGAGCGCGAGCCATAGGTGCCCATGCCGAACTGCACCTTATCGGTGTCGCCGTGCACGACGCTGACGTTCTCGATCGGAATGCCGAGCCGATCCGACACCACTTGTGCAAACGTGGTCTCGTGACCCTGCCCGTGCTGGTGACAGCCGGTGAGGAGCTCGACCGAGCCGGTCGGATTGACTCTCACCTCGGCCGATTCCCACAAGCCGACGCCGGCGCCGAGCGAGCCGGCCGCCTGCGAGGGCGCGAGCCCGCAGGCTTCGATGTAGGTTGAGAAGCCGATGCCGCGCAGCTTGCCCTGCCGCGCCGCCTCGCGCTTGCGCTTGCCGAAACTCTTGATGTCGGCCAGCTCCACCGCCTTCCTGAGCGTGCCCGGATAGTCGCCGACGTCGTAGCTCATGATCACGGGCGTCTGGTGCGGGAAGCTCTTGATGAAGTTCTTGCGCCGCAGCTCGACCGGGTCGAGCGCCAGCTCGCGTGCGCCAACCTCGACCAGCCGCTCGACCACGAAGGTGGCCTCCGGCCGACCGGCGCCGCGATAAGCGTCGACCGGCACAGTGTTGGTGTAGACCGCATCGACCTCGCAATAGATCGCCGGGATGTCGTACTGGCCCGACAGCAGCGTGGCGTAGAGATAGGTCGGGATCGACGAGGAGAACGTCGACATGTAGGCGCCAAGATTGGCGATGGTCTTGACCTTGATGGCGGTAATCTTGCCGGCCTCGTCGAATGCCATCTCGGCATGGGTGACGTGGTCGCGTCCGTGCGCGTCGGCCAGGAACGCCTCGCTGCGGTCGCACACCCATTTCACCGGCCGGCCGACGCGCTTCGACGCCCACAGCGCCACGACCTCTTCCGGATAGATGAAAATCTTGGAGCCGAAGCCGCCGCCGACATCGGGCGCGATCACGCGCAGCTTGTGCTCGGGCGCCATGCCGACGAAGGCCGAGATCACCAGGCGCGCGACATGCGGGTTCTGCGTCGTGTTCCAGAGCGTGAAGCTCTCGGCGCCCTCGTCATATTCGCCGATCGCGGCCCGCGGCTCGATCGCGTTGGGCACCAGCCGGTTGTTGACGATGTCGAGGCTGGTGACGTGCTTGGCGGCGCGCACCGCAGCCTCGACCGCTTTGGCGTCGCCGAGATGCCATTGATAGATGGCGTTGCCCGGCGCCATCTCGTGGATCAGCGGCGCGCCCTTGGCTTGCGCCTTGGCGCAATCGACCACGGCGGGCAACGGCGCATAGTCGACCGCGATGGCTTCGGCAGCATCCTTGGCCTGCGCCAACGTCTCCGCGATCACCACCGCGACCGGATCGCCGACATAGCAGGCCTTGCCGGTGGCAAGCGCTGGGTGCGGCGCCATCTTCATCGGCGTGCCATCTTTGGAGTGGATCATCCAGCCACAGATCAAATTGCCGATCTTGTCGGCGGCAAGCTCTGCGCCGGTGAGCACGGCGAGCACACCCGCGCGCGCCCGCGCGGCTTTGGCATCGATGCTCTTGATGGTCGCATGCGCGTGCGGCGAGCGCAGGAACACCGCATGAGCCTGTCCGGGGCGGTTGACGTCATCGGTGTAGTGGCCGTGCCCTGTGATGAAACGCTGGTCTTCCTTGCGGCGGACCGACGCACCTATACCGGTCGCACTCATCACTAGCCTCCCCTGACAATGCTCGCCGTGGGGCTGTCGCCCTCTCTGATTTTGCTTTTACTGACCTCCCGCCATGGCCTTGGCGCCTGCCGCGATCGCCTTCACGATGTTGTGGTAGCCGGTACAACGGCAGATGTTGCCTTCGAGCTCATGGCGAATGGTGTGCTCGTCGAGGTCGTTGCCCTTGCGATTCACGATATCGACCGCCGACATGATCATGCCCGGCGTGCAATAGCCGCACTGCAGTCCGTGGTTTTCGCGAAACGCCTCCTGCATTGGATGCAAGCGTCCGCTCGGCTCGGCGAGTCCCTCGATGGTGGTGACGTTGGCGCCCTCGATCTGCCAAGCAAACACCGTGCACGCCTTCACCGCCTTGCCATCCACATGCACCACGCAAGCACCGCACTGCGAGGTATCGCAACCGACATGCGTGCCGGTGAGCCGCAGGTTCTCGCGCAGGAATTGCACCAGCAGCGTGCGCGGATCGACGTCACCGGTGACGGCCTTGCCGTTCACCGTCATTGCGACGGCGGACATGATAACCTCCTGGAACGGGCTAAACGCCCTGTTTTTGGCGCCGCCGGCTGAGGCCGGCTGCAGATTGAGTGGAAATCCGGCCAATTTTGCCCGGTTTCTCACCTTATAACAAGGCGAGTTTCTGGACCCGGCAGGTATCGGCGGTCAAGACTGCGTGCGTCACGCCTTGCTCGCAGCTGGAGCAGACCTACTTGGGTGCAACCGCTGCGGCGAATTTCACGAAGAAGTCGTCGGCGGTCTTCTTGGCGGCGCTGTTGATCAGACGCTGGCCGAGCTGAGCGAGCTTGCCGCCGATCTGCGCCTGGACGTCATAGGAGAGCAGCGTGCCGCCATCCTTGTCGCTGAGTGACACTCTGGCATTGCCCTTGGCAAAGCCGGCGACGCCGCCCTCGCCCTCGCCCACGATAAGGTAGCCGTTGGGCGGGTCGAGATCGGTGAGCTTCACCTTGCCCTTCCAACGCGCTTTCACCGGACCGACTTTGACGCTGGCGATGGCCTGGAATTCCGTGTCCGAGCTCTTGTCGAGCATCTCGCATCCCGGGATGCAGACCTTGAGCACCTCGGGATCGTTGAGCATCGCCCATACCTTATCGCGGGTTGCAGAGAGCTGAACCTCTCCGTTCATGGTCATCGCCATCGGCGCCGGTCTCCATTGTTGCGCTGCAGGTATTAGGCGCTGAATGGACATGAGAAAAGCCCCTTTCTCGGCCTGCGGCCCCGCCCAGAGGAACGCAGTATTGGCGAACGCAATATTGGCGAGCGCAATCGTTTGGCGAGCCGCTCGGGGGGTTGGCGGCACGCCCCACTGTCGGTAAAGCTGGGACCCAATATGTCCAGCGCCCTTTTGGCTTCGTCGCTTTCGCCCTCATTGGCCTCGACCGCGGGCATGCGCGCACTTGTCGCCGAGCGCGCCCGGGTTCAGCGGCTGCTCGATTTCGCGGTCGCGCTGGCACGCGCGCAGGCCGCGGTCGGCGTTGTTCCCGCGCTTGCTACCGACAAGATCGCCGAGGCGGCACGCGCAGAGCGCTACGATGCGGCCGTGCTTGCCGCCGATGCAGCGGGCGGCATTGTGCCCGCGCTGATCAGTGCGCTCACCGCCGAAGTCGCGCGGAGCGACGCCGAAGCGGCCCGCGTGGTCGGCTTTGGCGCCAGCGAGCAGGACGCGCTCGACACCGCGCTCGCGCTTGAGCTGCGCGACGCCATCGACCTGATCACGAGCGACCTCAACCGCGCCGTCGATGGCTTCACCCAGATCGCCGGACGCCATCGCCGTACCGCTGCGGTCGGCCGCGTCGGCCTGCAGCAGGCGCTGCCGATCCCGTTCGGCCTCAAGGTCGCAGGCTACGCGGCCGCGCTCGCGCGCTCGCGCGAGCGGCTGCGGCGGCTGCGCAAGGAGGCGCTGGCGCTGCAGTTCGGCGGCATTGCCGGCACGCTGGCGGCGCTCGGCGAGAACGGCCTCAAGGTCTCGGAGCGCCTTGCGGCGCTGCTCGACCTGCCGCTGCCGGAAGCGCCTTGCCATGGCCACAGCGATCGCGTGGCGGAGGTGGCCGGAGCGCTCGCGATCCTCGCGGCCACCTGCGGCAAGATCGCCCGTGACATCGCGCTCCTCGGGCAGACCGAGATCGCCGAGGCCGTCGAGCCCCCAGGCTCGGGGGCGGCCA